>Ga0208457_1000094_pt1 | contig 119587 bp, 93 predicted proteins | sample June2015DPH_10_1_FD_185513 | JGI IMG/M metagenome (GOLD analysis project Ga0208457, IMG submission 185513) | Peatland microbial communities from SPRUCE experiment site at the Marcell Experimental Forest, Minnesota, USA - June2015DPH_10_150... | ecosystem: Environmental > Terrestrial > Soil >... | reverse complement strand
GCCGCGTGCCGGCTTCCCTGCTCCGGCACATTCAAGCCGGTCGTGTGGCAGCTCAGGCAAAGGTTTTCCTTCACCCCACCCGCCATTGGCTTCAACAATTCATATTTATTGTCCGAACTGTGCGGGTCGTGGCACTTCAGGCAATCCCGCACCGCCGGTTTGTGTACCAAGCCCTTGATCTCCGCCGCGTTCTTGTCCGCGTGGCAGGTGAAGCACAGCCCTTGCGGTGTCGTGGTGGTCAGCTTGACCCGCGTTACATCCTTGTTCACTCGAATTTCGTGACACGTGGTGCACCCCATCGAGATCGCCGTGTGCACCGCCTTACCCTTCGCCTTTTCCGCATGACACTCCAGGCACTTCGCCGAATCCGTGTTCTTCTCCAGCGGTACTGGATGGATGTCTGCCTTCGCCGGTGCGACTCCCACCGACAGAAGCACAACCGCACTCCCCAGCAGCATCGCCAGGTCTCGTGCAGCCGTGGCTAGGCGCATCGCCATTCCGTCAACTCCGCCTTCACGTTTATGGTTTGTGCGCTCGCAGGAATCCGCTCGGAAACTTCCTTTTTTTCGCTTCCCCAGCTCCGCTCCCCCGCCAGAACCAGTGCCGAGGTCAAGGCCACGGCCACCAACAACAGCACCACCATGTACACGACGCGGTGGGAGCGATTTGTCGTTGTCACCGTCATGCTTTTCTCCCTGTCAACCACTACAGGGATCAACAAACTTCATCCAATCCTCGTCGCCCGGGAATTGCACTTGTCTTTTCTCTTGAAGGCTTGTGGAGCGAGTTAGAAGAACTGCACTCTGCGGATGCCCCAGCTGCATCAAGAAAGCCTGAAAGAGGGAAGCGCTCATCCATTGACCCCAATCTCGGTGTTCCTATGTGCACCCCCTGTGCCGAACCGACTCAAAGCGATAAAACGGACCTAAGCCGTTCTCTTACTGCTACTTATCTGCTCCCGCTTGAGGAAAAGAAGGAGCCTTCGCCATCATTTTTGAGTGTTTTCCCCCAACTTGTGATGCGAAATCACACAGACGACTGTTGAAAAATTAAGCAGCTTGCGCTAAGCCCCTAAATTTCCTCCACTTGGAACGGCTCTTCCCGCCCGACGCCCCCTATCGCCGACTGAGGTTTACTCTCACTCACGGTTCCTTCTGCGCCTGTTGTTTCAACCGAAGACGTTGCGGCCTAGGTGCTCACCCGCAGCACCGCCGCTCCAGGTATCGCGTCATTTTTCAGCGCATTCAGCGCGCGGTTCGCCTCCGCCAACGCAAACACCTGCACGTGCGTCCGCACCGGAATCTCCGCCGCGAGTCGCAAAAAATCTTCGCCGTCTTTGCGCGTGTTGTTTGCCACGCTGCGGATCACCCGTTCCTGGTACAGCAGTTCATACGCAATGGAAGGAATCGCGCTCATATGAATGCCGCCCAGAATTAACCGCCCGCCCTTCCGCAAGGCCTGCAGTGCCGCCGGAACGATCTCTCCCGCCGGCGCGAACACGATCGCCGCATCCAGCTTCACCGGCGGCTGCTCCAGCGTTCCTCCCGTCCACCTCGCACCCAATTCCCGCGCCAGGGCCTGGTGCCGCGCATCACGCGTCGCTGCGTACACCTCGACTCCCCAGTGACGCGCCACCTGAATGGCCACGTGGGCGGCCGCACCAAATCCGTAAAACCCCAACCGCTCTCCGCCCTGAATCTCGCTCAATTTCAGACAACGGTAGCCGATGATACCCGCGCACAGAAGCGGCGCGGCTTGCTCGTCTGGAAATCCTTCCGGCAGCGCATAGACGAAATCCTCCGGCGCCACGATGTACTCCGCATATCCACCGTTCACGCTATACCCAGTGAAGAGCGGCGCGTCGCACAAATTCTCTTCTCCGCGCCGGCAGTATTCGCAGGTGCCGTCCGTCTTGTGCAGCCATGCGATTCCCACGCGCGTCCCCGCCGGGAACCTCTCCGCTCCTGCGCCCCTCGCCGCAATCCGTCCCACCACTTGGTGCCCCGGAATCAGCAGTGACCTTTTCGGAGGCAACTCCCCCTCGATGACGTGTAGGTCGGTACGGCACACCCCGCACACCTGCACCCGCACGAGCACCTCGCCTGCTGCCGGTTCGGGCTCTGCGAATTCTCCGTATTGTAGGGGATTACTCTCAACTGCCGCGGGTGTGCTAAGGAAACACGCCTTCATCGTGAAGCCTCAACCTGTTTTTCTTCAGCACACCAGAATTAGGCGGCCAACACACTGATTGACTTCACCATACCGCAAACTTATGCCCGTGCATAGCCCCTTGTCTCGCTCGCAATACAATTTCACACGAAGCAACCCCTCGACCTCCCGTGCATCCATCCTTCCTCGCTCCTTGACTCCTCCTTCCTTGCATTCGCCCGTCTGAAACTCTAACCTAACTCTCTATGCCAGATCTCTCTCCTGAAACACTCGCACTCGGCTTTATCTGGTACGTTGCGTTTCTTTTTTCCACCACTTGTCACGAAGCGGCCCATGCCTTCGTCGCCAAACTCGGAGGAGACACCACCGCTGCCCTCGGTGGCCAGGTCTCCCTCAATCCTATCCCTCATATCCGCAGGTCGCCCTTTGGCATGGTCGTTATCCCAATCCTCAGCTTTCTTTTCTCCGGCGGCATGATCGGTTGGGCCAGTGCTCCTTACGATCCTCTCTGGGAACGCCGTCATCCTCACCGTTCCGCCTGGATGGCCCTTGCCGGCCCCGCTGCCAACTTCACACTTATGATCGTCGCCGCTCTGATGCTGCGCATCGGACTTTCCTACAACCTCTTCTCCTTTGACCCCCTCACAGGCAAAGCGGGTTTTGGCTTCCTGATTCTGAAGGTTGTTTTCCGTTTGAATCTGCTCCTCGGTACCTTCAACCTCATTCCAGCTCCGCCGCTGGATGGCAGCACCGGCATCATGGTCTTCATGTCCGAGGACCGCGCCCGGCGCTATCTGGACTGGATTCGCGGCAACAGTTACGCCATTGCTGGTTTGCTTGTAGGCCTGGTGATCTTCCAGCGGGTATTCCCGATCGTAGAGAGGACAGCGTACCGCATCTTTTTCTGAGCCGCGTTGATCTCCCTCCGCGCTCTGCTTCACTCTGAACCATCGGCGCGCCGTTCTGTTTCTCGCCTGCACATTTGTTCTTCCTAATCCCGCCTAAATGCTTTCCCTGCTGTCTTTTGCATTCTATTCCCCTGGCAGAAGAACTGCTCTCTCCTCATCGGGAGGAACGTTCGTGCTTTCGGAAGCGCTTCCCATTGCCAGCAGTTGCCGCGTTGAAGTCTCCGGCTGGGACGAGGATGAAATCTTCTTCGTCGAAAAGTCCGAGCTCTCCTGGGACGACTTCGCCGGCAAACACATCTCCCTGAAGCACATGCTCGCCGAGGGCGCCCTTGTTTTCGTTCGCACGCTCCAGCCGGCTTCTCTTCAGCGCTCCTTCCCCATCGCTTATGAAGCGGAGTTCATCGGCTGCGACGTTGACGGTTCTCACGAATTTCACCTGAATCCCGTGCAGCCTCGCCACAGCCGCAATCGCTTCCCCGTAAATTAGTTTCTTATTCCCTTCCATTTCGGAACAATGGCCCGAATTGGGAGACTCTCCTCAACCTCTTCTAATCCTCTCTCCTGCTTCCGCACATCCGTTTTCTAATTTTTGACGCCCCATGCCTCGTTAGTTCATTCATTGCACACTACTTACACTTGCCAACCCTTCCGCCTCTCCTTCGCGAAACACTCCCGTCCCCTTTGGCACACTTGTTGCCTCTTCCTTGGTCATGGCTTACGCAACTTTTAAATCTGCTGAAGTCGCAACTCTTCACACCTCGCTCACACCGTGCATTTTTGACGACGAACCCCTCGAGCGCGATTCGCTCTCCGCACTGATTTCTGACATGGGCTATGAGCCCATCCCCACCGGCGACCCCGAGGAAGCTCTGCGCCTGGTCCGCTCTGGGCGCTCCCGACTCATACTGGCCAGCGTTCATATGCGGAATACGGATCCCTTTGAGTTTCTGGACCGGGCGCTGCGCTGCGATCCCGGCGTCCACCTCATTGTCATGACCGCCGATTACACCCTCGACAACGCCCTCGAGGCCATTCGCCGTGGCGCCACTGATTTCCTCCCCAAACCTGTCGATCATGCCCGCCTGAAGCGCACCCTCGACGAGGTTGCCGCCCTCTACGATCAGCGGCGCCGCGTCCGCGCGTTGGAGGAGCAACTCCTCAAAGATCTCGAATTCCACGGTATTGTCGGCAAAAGCCCCGCCATGCTCGAAGTTTTCGACTTCGCTCGCAAAGTTGCCCGCCACTACACCAATGTTCTCCTCGTAGGCGCCACTGGCACGGGCAAGGAACTCGTGGCCCGCGCCATCCATCAGATCAGCCCGGTCAGCCAGCAGCGCTTAGCGGTCTGCAACTGCTCCGCTCTGGTCGACACCCTCCTGGAGAGCCAATTGTTCGGCCATGTCCGCGGCGCCTTCACCGGCGCCACGGATACTCGCCCGGGCCTGTTCGAGTACGCCAATGGCGGCACGGTGTTCCTGGATGAAGTTGGTGAGACTTCCCTGCCCATGCAGGCCAAACTGCTGCGCGTCATCCAGAACCGCGAAATCCAGCGCGTTGGCTCTCCCGAAATCAAGCAGGTCAATGTCCGCCTGATCGCTGCCACCAACCGCGATCTTCGCGCCGAAGTCCTCACCGGCCGTTTCCGTGAAGATCTCTTCTATCGCTTGAGCTCCATCCAGATTCGCATCCCTTCGCTCTCGGAGCGCCTGGAAGACATTCCGCTGCTGGTCCAGTTTTTCCTGAAGAAGTACAACGATGCCTATGGCAAGAGCATCGCCGGTCTCACCCGTCGCACGCAAACTCTTCTCCTCCAACATCCCTGGCCCGGCAACGTCCGCGAACTGGAAAACGTCATCTCCACCGCGTGTATCACCGCCACTGGCGATTTCATTGACATCAGCGATCTGCCCGAGCATCTCCAGCATCGCAACCCCCGGATCGCCAACGACGAAGACTGGCATCCGCTTTCGCTCGACGAGGTCCGCAAGCACCATATCCAGAAAGTTCTCCAGATGTGCAATGGCAACCGCCTCCGCGCGGCGCAAATTCTCGGCATCGGCCGCACCAGCTTGTACCGCTATCTCAAGCGCGACGGCCTGGACGTTCGGCCGCACCCACACTCTACTGGCGCCGCAGCGTAAGCGCTACGTGAGGCCCGCTTGCCATCAGGCTGCAGCTCTTTCTCGCGGCTTGCATGCTGCAGAGTGACTGTCCACCGCAATTGGCGACTCCTCCTGAACGCGTTCCGGTGAACTTCTAACCCGAATCCTCGCCGGAACGCGCCTTTCTTGTTCACTCCTCCGGCTGCTTACTTTCACCGCACCGGCTCCCTGCGCTCCTTGCCTACCTCGCTATACTGGTTCAAGAGACCGGTCTGCCCGGCAATTGTGTGGTTTCTTCGCAAATTACTGCAGACCGGTTCATTGAGGTCTCTCCGAATGAAAACGCTTCTCCCGCTGACATTGCTCGGCTCATTTCTGTTGCTGTCCAATTCACCCGCCCGCGCCCAATGCGGCCCCGCTGCGCGCAGGCAATTGGCCGCGGTTGCAGAGTTGCGCGGCGACGAACTCGAAAACCTCGTGCGGGATACTGCGCGGGCCGTGCAGTTGAAAAACCCCTCATTCTTCAATCGTGTCTATAGTGAGGACTTTTTCGGCATCGCTCCCAATGGGATAGTGTTGGACAAGAACGCGATGATCGCTTACGTGGGAAATTCCCCGGCCACGTACACCACCCTGATCGCGACCAACGTGCGCATCCGTGTTTACGAGGACACTGCGGTTGTCACGTCGGTCTGGTCTGCACGTGGAACGCAGGATGGCCGTAGCTTCAGCCGCCAGTCGCGTGTAATTCAAATTTATGTCTACGCATTGCGCGGCTGGCAAGTCGTCTCCAGCCAGGAAACGCTGCTCCCCGGCTAAAGTCGAACGGCGCTACTCTGTTGTTTCTACTCCGTTGCCCCGCTGAGCGAACGGGGCTTTTCCACCCGATTCGCCGCATTGGCCTGCGCTTTCGCCATTTTTGCGGTACTTTTCTCGCAACACGCGCTCGAATTCCCCCCGAGCCTCTTTCGCCGTCGGTTATTATGGAAGCGGTAAAACTCTTGGCCCCTTCCCCAGGTTGCCAAGATGACCTACAAGAAGGTCCGCCGCAGTGGGCGTATCTCCAAGCAAGTTCCCATCCTTGTAATCGGCAGCGATGCCGATGGCCACGTCTTCTCCGAAGTCACCAAGACCGTGGTTCTCAGCTTTCATGGCGCCGGAATCGTCTCCGCAAACAAGCTCATCGCCGAGCAGGAGCTCCATATCCGTTCCATGGTCACCAATCGGGAAGTCGAAGCCCGCGTTGTTGGCGAAATCGCCGAGAACGAAGGTGTCTACACCTATGGCGTCGCCTTCCTGGATGAGTCGTGCGATTTCTGGCAACTCGAATTTCCGCCTCCCCCGCCGCCCGAGGAGCGCCCGCTGGTCCTCGCTCTTGAATGCAGCAGTTGCCGCGCGCCCATCACCGTCGAGAACGGCGACTTTGAATTTGATGTCTGCGCCATTCACGGAGGACTGGTGCGCTATTGCGATAATTGCGGCATGGCCACGGTCTGGAAACAGACCACGCACCTGCCGTCGTTGCGCCCGTTTGTGGCCGCGCGCTCGCCTGCGGCAAAGCCGCAGCCTGCCGCGGCTGCCGTGGCCCTTCTCGATACGCCGCCGGCACGCTCCGTCCCGCACCCACTTCCGGCTCCCCGCCCTGTCGTACCGTCTGCTCCCGCGCCACTCCTCGAGCGCCGCCAGCGGGTGCGCGCCAAGGTCAATTACTTCGCGTGCGTGCGCAGCGCCGCTTTTGGTGATGACATCGTCGTGTGTATTGATATGTCGCGCGGGGGAATGAGCTTCAAAACCAAGAACTTCTACCTGGTGAACATCACGGTGACGATCGCCGTGCCTTTCTCGCCGGAGTCGCCGCAAGCTCCAGCCATCTTCGTTCCTGCGCGCATCGCCAGCGTCTCCGACTTCCCCAACGGTAAGCTGTACCGCTGCGGCGTCGAATTCCTCGCTACGCAATCCTCCACTTCAGGCTTCTAGCGTCGCCCGCGTTCCCGGCAAAGCCGCTGGAAATGCAAAACGCCCGCCATCCGAAGTTGGCGGGCGTTTCTGGGACCTGGCGAACGCCAGGGGTCTGCACAAATTGGGAATACGCCGGAGTCTAGAACATGTTCCAGAGGAACTGGTTGTAGACCTCGTGATGATATTGGACCTCGGGCGATTTGACGATGGTGCCGAGCGAACGCGCGCAGCGATCCGCGGAAGCCCTCTTCAAGTCGGCATAGCGGCCTTTGACGTCGCCGCCGAATAGTTTTGTGGTCCACTCGGCTTTCTCGAAGTTTTCGATGGCCGTGTAAATGTTGTCCGGAAGGTAACGCTCGGCAGAGCGCAGGTTCTTGATTTTTGCGGTTTCTCCTTCCAGCCCTGTCTTGAAGATCGAGTACATCACCAGATAGGGATTGGCGTCGGGCGCGACGGCGCGAAATTCCACGCGCATGCTGCGCTCGTTGCCGATCGGCACCCGGATCATCGCGCCACGGTCCACGGGCGAAGCTTTCAGCTGATTGGGCGCTTCGAAGTGCGGGTCGAGCCGGCGATAGGCGTTCACGCTGGAGTTCATCAGCAAGCACAGATCGTTGCCGTGGGTGAGCACACGATCGATAAAAGCCCAGCCGAGTTTGCTGAGCTTTTCCTCGCCCTTGGGATCCCAGAAAAGATTCTTGCCGTCCTTGCTGACGGAAACGTTCGTATGCATGCCGCTGCCATTGACGCCCACGACGGGCTTAGGCAGGAAGCTGGCGGTCAGCCCCATCTTGTTGGCCACCTGGCGGCAGACCAGTTTGTAAAGTTGGATCTGGTCGGCCGCGGCAACCACGTCCGTGTAGCTATAGTTGATCTCGAACTGCGAGGGCGCCACTTCAGGGTGGTCCTTTTCGTTTTGGAAGCCCATGGCGCGCTGCACTTCCGCAGTCGTGTCGATGAACGTGCGCAGGGGATCCCCGGGCAGCGAGTGGTAGTAGCCGCCCGTGTTCACATACTCGAACTTCTGCGTGGCATGGTACTGGCGCTCCGCCTCGGCACCTCTAAAGAGGAAGCCTTCGATTTCGTTCGCGGCGTTGAGAGTGTAGTCTTCCTTCTTATACAACGAGTCAGCGTAACCCTTCAAAACTCCCCGGATGTCTGCGCTGTAGGGCGTCCCATCCTTGTCGATGACATCGCCGAACACCAGCACTTTGCCGCCGCCGAATATGTCCGCTGGCCCCCAATAGAACGAGGCCCAATCCATGCCGAGCCTTAGATCGCTCTCGCGCTGCGCCGTGAAGCCGCGAATCGAGGAGCCGTCGAAGGTGAGGTTGTCGTAGCTCTTGATGAGGAATTTCTTGTCATAGTCGAGCATGTGCAGGCGGCCTTCCAAGTCCGAGAAGAGGACCGTGACGGCTTTAATGCGCTTTTCGTCGGTAAGGTACTTCAGGCGTTCTTCCTGAATTTTGCCGAAGGGTGTGCGTTTCTTGCGATGCTCTTTCGCTTTCAAATTCAGTTCTTCCAGCTCATCGTAACTGAGGGCTAGAAAATTGCGCAGTTCGTTGGACATGAATCTCCTTGAGATAAAGCGATTGTGAATTTTTGAATCGCTTGGCCCTGACCATGTGGTCCCTTGATGGATAAAAGGTATCGCGGTGTTCCACGGAGCGTCAATTGGAAAAAGGCTGGAGGAGAAAGAGAAAAAACAAATCGCGTGCATCCAAAAAAGTGAACCGAACAGCGGTAACGAACTTTGGGAGGAGTTGTGACTCGACTAAGTGCCGGTTAGAATTTCCACAGGGTATGGCCCGTAACGGAACGCCTTCCCGCGCTGATGCAACTTCGTTCCTCAGGCTCCCGCGTAAGCGCATAGTTTCCAGCAAGTTGGGAATTTCTCACAATGGCCACTCTCCTGCACTTTGCTGGCTTAGCTGTATTGTTCGAGGACCGGAAGGCAACGTGGATTGGCTCCGGCCAACCTGCGGTGTTTTTCCGCGTCACTCATCACCCCCAAGGTACGTCCACGAATTGTCCAGCCAGAACCCCCACGGGCGCCGTGGTTCTACCCTGATGGAATCACGGTGCCCGATCCTCCCCGGCCCAAGCTGTACCTTTCCCGCGAGTCTTGGCGTCCCGCACAAAAACGCCCGCCCGTGATGCCAGGAGCGGGCGCGTGAGAGGAGCGTTCTTTCCTGTTCTACCGGGAATTCGACGTGCCGCCGAGGGTCTCGTTGCTCGCCGCCGCGTACGGCACGGTGACCGTGCTGTCCAGCCGCGCCAGCATGCCGGTCTGCGCAGGCATCTCCACTTCCTTACCCTTCCGCGCAACCACGTAAATGGCCCCAGCCGCAATGCCAATGCCAAAGCCACGGGCTACGTTGCTGAACACCAGTCCGACCGCGGAACCTCCGCCTCCGCCAATGGCCATGCCCAACGCGTCGCCTTTGTAGTCGTGCTTCTGCTCGACCACTTCGCCTTCGACGATTTTGACGTCGTGCCGGCGCCTGCTGTCTGAATTGATGCGCGGCTGCCCGATGGCTAGCAGGCTCATCTGCACCGGAATGAGCCGGCTGTCAATCTCGATGCTCTTGAAGGTGAGGTTCATATAGGCCTGCCCGCGAAACATCGCAAACTGTTTGGGCCGCTGAATTGTGCCGATGACGCCGTGCACGCGCGTGCCCGCCGGTAGAATGATGCGGCTGTCGAGCGTGACCGGTTGCGCCAGCACCGCGATGAAGGGATCGCCTTCCCTGGCGCTGGCCGTGTTGATCCCATTAATCAGCGTGAGATGGATTTCGGTGCCCTGCAGGACCTGGCGCGGCTCGGCGTAGGTGGGTGGCGCCGCGGAGCACACCAGGGCAAACACCAATAGAAGAGATACCACTGCTTTCATGCTATTCCTCCTGCCTGCACGGAGCGTGCAGGTGTGATGTCCCCGTAACGTGGGGAGCTCCCGCGAACGGGACGCTGCGCTGGCGCGCGGACCCTGCGTCTGCTGCGAACAGCCACAAGGCGGTTGGGGAGGAACTCCAACCGAGAAGTAGTGTAAATCACACGATGCGGCGTGCGCCAAGATGTTTTGCGAATGTGTTGTGTTTGGCAAGGCTGCTAGGCGTGAGGGAGCCGCGAAGGGTCTGCGCTCCTGCTTTTGTAGCGGCCGCCTTCTGAGGCGGGCGCCTTTCTCTCTGCCTTGTAGTGGCCGACCTTCAGGTCGGTTCTCGGGCTGACCCGTCACGGGCAACACGGTCCCCGCTGGTCGCTCCCCACGAAGATCGGGGCAAGCACGAACGTAACCCAGGAAACCAACCGTTTCCTGATCGCCGATATCTGATCGCTGATCGCTGCCTTTCAAATCGAGGAACTTCGGGATCTCCGCGGCACACTTGGCTTACCCGGTACCGTTGCTCCCTTCCGGGCCTGGCGGGGTTCGCGGGACCTCGTTGCACAGAGCCCGAAGTTCCACGTTTCAACAGTCGCGCACTTCGCGTCTGCAACCCAAAGCTTAGCACACCCCTCAAACCTCCTCCAGTTTCCCCGCCGCTGCGTGCTCCACCTTCACATTGTCACCCCGCCTGCTCTGCTTGCCTCTGGCTTCGAAGGGAGCGCAGTCGAAGGGGCCGGAGTGCCGCGCCTTCTGCGTCGCGGAGCCGAGGGATCTACTTCGCGCCACCTTCCGGTCAGCTCCATGTAGGGGTCGCCGTCTGCTTGTCCGCCGGAGGTGGGAGGTGGTCCATTCTACTTCTTCCCCTCACTGTAATCGTAAAACCCTCTTCCGCTCTTGCGGCCCAGCCAGCCAGCCGCGACGTACTTCTTTAGAAGCGGGCACGCTCGGTATTTCGGATCACCCAGCCCTTCCAGAAGCACATTCAGAATATCCACGCAGACATCCAAGCCGATGAAATCGGCAAGTTCCAGCGGCCCCATCGGATGATTCATCCCCAGCTTCATCACCGCGTCCACCGCATCCGGCGTGGCCACGCCTTCCATCACCGCATAGGCCGCCTCATTGATCAGCGGCATCAGCACGCGGTTGGAAACGAATCCGGGAGCATCGTTCACCGCCACGGGAGTCTTGCCCAGTTTCCTGGCCAACTCCATGGTGGTGGCAAAGGCCGCGTCGCTGGTCTGCAGCGCGCGAATCACCTCCACCAGCACCATCACCGGCACGGGATTCATGAAGTGCATGCCCACAAAGCGCTCCGGCCGCTTGGTCATCGCCGCCAATGCGGTCACCGAAATCGAAGAAGTGTTGCTCGTCAGAATCACTTCGGGGCGCAGTACTTTGTCCGCTTCCGTCAACACCGCGCGCTTGATCTCGATTTTCTCCGGCACGGCCTCAACCACAAAGTCCGCCGCTGCAATGGCCGCGAAATCGGTCACCGGTTTCAAGCGCGCCAGCACAGCGGGTTTATCAGCCTCGGCAAGCTTCCCCTTTTTCACTTCGCGGTCGAGGTTCTTTGCAATGGTTTCCATTCCGCGCTGCAAAAAGCGCTCTTCCACATCGCGCAGAATCACGCTGTAGCCCGCGCGGGCAAACACGTGCGCAATGCCGTTCCCCATGGTCCCCGCGCCCAGCACCGCCACGGTCTTGATGGAATCAATGGACACGAATCTACCCTCCGCAGTTTTCGAAGTCTGCCCCGTCGAGAAGCCCCAGCATGCCTGCCCGCTAAAATAAGGTCAAGCAGGCTTCCCTGTGATCATTTTGTAGCTGCTGTTCCTGGAAGTATGCGCCGCAAGCCACGCCGCCAGCGTCGCATACCTTTCATCTTGCGACCACGGCGCGCCAAACGGGCGCCCAAGCTCCGTGACTCGCCGCAACAAGCTGGGACGCGGTACGCGCAACGTCTTCACCGCCTGGTCCAAAAGCTCGCGCTCCCTGATGGATACTACGGCAAGCTCGCAACGCGCGCTCGCATGCGACAGACATTCGCGAAAAAGCTCGCCGTCGGCGCTGTGAATCAGCGCATGCGACGCAAGAATCTTCTCGAGTTCCGGGAGCGCCTTTCCTGATGCCAGCAGAAGCGCGCCGCGGGTCAGTTGATAGCCGCGCTCCTTCAACTCCGCTTGTAGATCGTGAATTGCGTGATGCGCAAGTTCCCGCCCCTTCTCCCGCACGCCCGCGATGAATTCCCGCGCTTCTGCCAGCGTCATTTTCTCTCCCGTGTGATACGGCTGCCGAAATCGGTACGTGAACGTCTCCACCAATTGCATGCGCTGGCGGCGCAGCACCACCGGCGCGCCTTTCTCCAGACACACCCCCACCACCGCACTCCATCCCGAGTGCACGCGAAATCCCACTGCCGCTATTTTCATGAAAGCCTCCGCGGTAGAGGAAACGGAGGAGGCTAAGAATGTAGGCAGTTAGCAGTAATGTCAAGTCGAGGGGGGCCGGGATACGCGCACGCGCACGGCGACGGGCAGCCCGTGCCTCGAGCTCCGCTTCGCATAGCGCTCGTAGTAGTACCACACGAAAGAAAGCGGCACGAAAGCAATGAGGATGAACCTAAGCGGGTAAATCTCATACCGGATCGACTGGTAGAGCATCCACAATGCCCCGATATATGTTGCAGAGGAAACCAAGGCCAAGGTCCACGAGATCATGGCGATTGTTCGCAGTCCGGCTATGGTAGGGTCGTGGCTCACCATCCCAACGAACAGATCGAAGAATCCAATCATGAACAAAAGGGAGTAACTCTCCACGGGATCTTCGAGCCAGAAAGAGTCTTGAGGGCTCAATTGAGATTTTTCGGGAGCGGCACTCTCTGCGATCTGTCGAACGATGTCTCGCCCGCGGGTTTCGTCCTCGGGGCGAATCATCAGTCGAAGGAACCCTTTCTTGTCTCCGAAGAGACGCGTAGGCACGCCCACTCCCTGGAGCGAATCCAGAATAAACTTCGCAACGCGCTCATCTTCACCCGTCCACAGTTCTAACGTTGCCGTGGCCGAGTCCCAGTGCAACGGAAGGTCAGGAGGAATCTCAATTGCCCCGCCGTTGAGCGGCGCCGATTCCGGGGCCACAGGGAATGAACCGGGTTCTTGCTCGGAGATTTCCTGCAGAACGCTCTTCGCCGCAGCGAAGTTCGCCACGGTCACACTTACCGCGAACCCGAAGTGCGGTCCCCTCCGCAAGCCATACAGATCGACCGAGTTTCTTAGCAGGACCTCAAGCGGAATGCGAACGGCGCCAATTCCCGCTTTCTTCAGCGCCTCCAGCAACCGCTCCGCAAAAACGGCATTCTCGCCATTCCACAACACGGCGAACGCTTCCGGAGTATTCCACGCCGGGAGCTCGTCAACCAGCGGAAGTTGGCAATCGCCGCAGATCTTGAACCCTGCACGGTATTCCGTTCTGCACAGTGGACAGAACATAACGAGGGCAGTGTACTACGAGCGAAGTGCAGAATTCACCTACTCCGGCGGCTGCCCTTCCACAACTTCGCGGACAAGTTCGCGGGCGCGGCTTTCGTCTTCGGGAAGAACGTACACCGCTGCTTTGCTGCCCTCACGGTCTGCACGGCAGCGGATGCTATTTTCATGCAGGGCCGCGACGAGAAAATCGCTTGGCTCGCCCGTCTCCGTCTCCCATACTTTAATGGTGGCATCTTCTTCGAACCACCCGGTCTCATCTCCAGCCGCAGGAGGACCGGGAATGTCTTGGCTCTCCGTCGGAGTGAGCATCTCCGGCAATTTGCGAATGCGGTCTGATCGATCTTCCAGAAGCTTCTGCAGTTCCCGGCTTCCTATCTCTTCGACGTCATCCGTCCCATAGGCTTCCTTGACGGCGGTTTCGGCCTTTTCAAACAGCGAAAATGGCACGCCAATCTCATAAGCGGGAAAATTCGTCAAGTTGAAAAGGCGATCGCGCCGAAAAACTGTATTGTGGGGAACGCCTGCTTCGTCCAGAACCTCGCACAACTCCGCATGCACGCGGGCATCCTCACCCTTCCAGAAAGAGCAGAACGGATCTTCATTGGGATCACCGGGTTCTGCCGGAGCGCCCATGGGCCCCGGCGCGTGTTGCGCTTCCCACACCAGAGGTACATCGCAATCGGCGCAGCGCGTGAATCCGGGCCGGTACTCCGCTTTGCATTGAGGACAAATCATTCCGGTTGCCTGTTCGACTCCTGCGAACAACCCCTGGCAGTTCGCCGCGACTCCAGATTGTAGAACACGAAGGAGTAGTTGTGCGCTGTAAGTTCGACCGCCTTGCCCGTACTACTGACGCTGCGCCCAGATTTCTTCTCTATGCCAATCTGTGCGAGGTTGTCACGCGCGCAATGACCGCCAGGCCTGCGAGGCCTATCTGGCGAAGATGCGCTTCATCACCGGCCAGCCCTCCAACAACCCCCGCTAAGCCAACGACTTGCCGCCCACAGACGGCTGCGTCTTTTTCACCCTCTGCTGCGTATTCAAGGTAGTATGAGCGCACAAGCATTCACGCTGACGTTTTCGAGGTCCCCGCTGCTCTTCGCGGGTCTCATGACTGACGAGAAGCAAACCATCGCCCTCGGCCTGCGCCGCCGCGACCCGGACGTGCTCGACCAGCTCATCGAGCAGTACCAGCAGCGCCTCTATCGCTATCTCCTTTTCCTCACCGGCAACCCCGCGCTGGCCGAAGACTTCTTCCAGGAAACCTGGATTCGCATCCTGGAACGCGGCGACCAGTACAATGCCAAATCCAAGTTCGAGTCCTGGCTGTTCGCCATTGCGCGCAATTTGGTGATTGACGCTTCGCGCCGCAAGAAATTCGCCAGCCTCGAGGATTTCGCCGATCCGGAAACGCAGCAGCCGTTCGAGCCTCCCGACCTGCACGCCACCTCTGCCCTGCAAATGCTTTTGGCGCGTGAAAACCAGCAAGCCGTGCAAATCTCGTTGCTCAAGATCCCCGCCTACTACCGCGAAGTGTTGGTGCTTCGTTTTCACGAGGAGCTTGGCCTGGAAGAAATCGCCGCCGTGCTCGCGGCGCCTATTTCGACGGTGAAGTCCCGGCTGTACCGCGGCCTGGCCGCGCTCAAATCCGCTCTGACGGAAGGTGCCGCATGAACGAAAACCTTCACCAGCGTGCCCAAAGACTTCTGGCGGAATCTCTTGTGGAAGGAATCGCAGCGCCCGATCAGGCCTGGCTCGAGCAGCACCTGCGCGAGTGCGCTGATTGTGCACGCGAGGCTGCTGCCGCTCAGGAGTTACTGCAGGCTCTGCGTAGTGTGCCGGTTGCTGTGCCGCGGGATCTGGTGGTGCGCACGCAAATGCGCGTTCGCCTGCGCGCCCAGGAAGCCGACGAATCTTCGCGGAGCGGGCTGCTTCTTTGGATCATCACGGCGGCAAGTTGGCTGCTCGGTGTGCTCAGCGCGCCGCTCGTTTGGCGCGGTTTCGCGTGGTTCGGCGGCCACTTCGGCATCCCGCGCCTGGCCCTGGAACTGGGATTCTTGCTCTGGTGGACGGTGCCAGCGTTGGTCGCCGTGGCTGCCGTGCTATATCAGCGCGCTGCGGTGCAGGGTTTCGCGGACCAACACTCGCAGCGCGAAACGAAGACGCCGCATTGAGTTTGTTTTGGCAGTGGAACGATTGCATTGAGCGGTCTGGAAAACGAGGAAACTATGTCTGACATGTGGAATGAACGTATGCGCCTCATCCGCTTTCGTAGGAAGCGCGAGCGTATCAGGTTCCGCGAAGAACTGCGCATCATCCCCAAATGGCTGGTGTGGACCTGCATAATCGCTTGGCTCATCGCGATCGCCATCGCGTGTCCCATCAATTTCTACAACGCGCAGCACAATGGCGACTATTTCCCCGCCCCCAACTTGGCTGGCCAGCCCGTGCTTGCCAGCCTGGCTCTGGCTGGAGTGATCACCGCGGGGGCTTTTGGGGTCTCCTGTCTGCTGTTTATCCTGGGCTATGTCTATCGCGACGCCAAGCGCCGCGGAATGAATCCCGCCCTGTGGACGCTGCTGGTTCTCCTTCTGTCTGGGCCTTATGTGTTCATCGGGCTGATCGTCTATTTGTTGATCCGCGACCCGCTGCCTTACACCTGCCCGCAATGCTCGGCCACCGTTTCCGCGCGGTTCAATTTCTGCCCCACCTGCAAATACAACTTGCACCTGGCGTGCACGCACTGCCAGCGGGAGGTTGCCGACACGGACAAGTTCTGCCCCTACTGCGCCGCGGAAGTCACGCCGACAAAATCGCAGGGCGTGCCCACGGCGGCCGATTCACCGAGTTGAGGTCTTTGCATTGCTTGTGGCCCGGCGAACGCGTTGGGCTCAAGCCTTCTCTTCGTGATACTCCATCTCCGTGTTCACGGCCCAGATGTTGCTCTTCTCTGTGCGGCCCGCGACGATGTTGTCCACCGCGACCATGGCCGTGAGCATCGAGTGGTCCTGATTGTTGTACTTGTGCATGCCATTGCGGCCGACGAGAAACAGGTTCACGCAGCCATCCAGGAATTCCTGAACTTCCCCAAAGCGCTCATACGCGCCGAAATACGCGGGATAAGCCTTCGGCACCCGCTCGACGTGCCAGTCCACCACCTCCCGCGCGTCGATGATGCCAATTTTCTCCAGTTCCGTCATGGCCAGGCGCGCCATTTCCTCCTCCGGGAGCTTCCAGAGCTTGTCGGACTCGCAACAGAAATATTCCACTCCGATCCAGACCTTCGATGGGTCCTGCACCAGATAAGGGCTCCAGTTGTTGAAGATCAGCAGGCGCCCCGCCAAAACATCAGGGTCCTGGAGATAGATCCACGTGTCGGCAACGAGCGGGCCGGGGGATTTCGCGTCGTCCTTTATGCGCAGGGAATTGAGCAGCAAGCCCACGGCGATGAAATCGCGGTACTGGAGGCCCGCAGCCACCTCCCGCACGTTTTCGGGGACGGGACAGTCGAGGAGGCCCACAAGTTCCTTTACTGGCATCGCCGAAAAGACAAAATCGCACGCGATGCGGCGCTGTTGCCCCGCGCCGTCGGCCGCCTCCACAGCCTGCACTCGCGCCCCAGCCATTTCCAGGCGGAGTGGCCACGTCCCGCGGAGAATCTCGCCGCCCAGCGCTTCCACCTTGCGCGCCACTTCCCGCCACATTTGCCCTGGTCCATATTTCGGATACAAGAACTGCTCAATCAGGGAAGTTTCGGTTTGCTTCTGGAAGATGTCCCGCGTGGCGCGGCCAAGACTCTGCCTCAAGAAATGCGTCAGACTCTTGCGCACGGACAAACTTTTTACCCGCTGCTCTCCCCAAGCGGCACTAATCTGCTGGCACGGCACTCCCCAAACTTTTTCCGTATAGGATTTGAAAAAAGTTAGATACAGCTCTTTCCCAAACCGGCGGATGAAAAAGTCCTCGAGGTTTTTGACCGCGCGCGGCGGGCAGAGAGCGGCACGCACGTAGCTAAACAGGATGCGCACGGTTCGTTTCAGCCCAAGCTTCGAGAGCGTGTCCCTGCTCATCTGGACGGGATAAGCGAAAAACTTCCCCAGAAAATAGATTCGGCTCTGCCGGCGCCGCAACAGCATGACCGCTTCCGGATTTGGACTAAGCCCCGCCGCCCGCTCGGCTGCTGCAGCAGCGTTCAGTTGTGCCAGAGCTTCCCTCGAATCACGGCTCCCGATGTTCCGCGTCTTTTGCTGGTAGGTGATCTTTGCTCCACCCGAGGCTGACGATTCCAGCGGCAGGTGCATCAACCACCAATTCATAACGCGATCCGACTTGGAGAAAAAACGATGACCACCGATATCCATCAGGTTTCCGTGGTGTTGGATCGTCCGCGCGAGCCCGCCGACCTCGGGGTTCCTCTCCAGCACGATTAGCCGCACATCGGTGCGCGTCAGCAGCTCGTACGCAGCCGTCAGCCCTGCCGGCCCCGCGCCAATGATCACCGCCGTTCTTTTTCGTTCTCCGCCCATTCCCTGCCCATCCATCCAGTTTGCGCCGGCCACAAACTACCGCTCACGAATTGTACAAGGTAATTCGATGGAAGATTCAGGTTGGGCGTAGTAACTCACAGCAACAAGCGACGGGGCGAGAGTTAGTGCAATTAAGGCCGGCTTGATTCTCTACTTCTGCGCTGCGATTTCCACGGCCAGGGCCACGGCATTTCCTCCGCCCAGACAGAGCGCCGCGATTCCGCGCCGCAGATTCCGCCGCTGCAGCTCGTACAGAAGCGTCACAAGAATACGCGCGCCCGAAGCGCCAATGGGGTGGCCGAGAGCTACCGCGCCGCCATTTACGTTGACCTTATCGGGATTGAGTTTCAGTTGCCGCGTTACCGCGATCGCCGCGACGGCGAACGCCTCATTCAACTCCACCAGGTCCACGTCTTTGTCGCGGTCCCATCCCGTCTTTGCCAGGAGCTTCTCGACCGCCTCCACCGGCGCCATCATCACCCACTTGGGCTCGACGCCGCTCACGGCTTGCGCGACAATGCGCGCGATCGGTTGCTTCCCCAATCGCGCCGCGTTCCGCTCGCTGGTCACAATCACTGCCGCCGCCCCGTCGTTGGTTCCCGGCGCATTCCCCGCGGTCACCGTGCCGTCTTTCTTAAACGCCGGCTTCAGCCGCGCCAGCGCTTCCATTGTGGTGTCCTCGCGCGGCGATTCATCGTACTTGATAACGATGGGGTCCCCTTTTTTCTGCGGAACTTCGACGGGCAGAATTTGCGACTCGAAGAAACACAACTTGCGCGCGCGCACAGCCTTCTGGTGGCTTTCTACCGCAAAGCGGTCCTGCTCTTCGCGCGAAATCCCGTACTTCTCTGCCACCAACTCGCCGGTGAGGCCCATATGAAAGTTTTCGTAAGCATCCCACAAGCCGTCCCAGATCATTGCGTCCACCAGCTTGCCATCGCCCAGCCGGTAGCCCGTGCGTGCCTGCGGCAGCAGGTAGGGGCAATTGGACATCGACTCCATGCCGCCCGCCGCGACGATTTCGCTTTCGCCAAGCTGCACGGCTTGCGCGGCCAGGCCAACGGCCTTCAATCCTGAACCGCACACTTTGTTGATGGTGATGGCAGCGACGCGCGGATCGCACCCGCCTTTCAAGGCCGCTTGCCGCGCGGGATTCTGCCCAATTCCGGCCTGCACGACATTGCCAAGAATCACCTCGTCGACCTGTTTTCCTTCGAGACCCGCGCGGCGAACCGCCTCCGCCACCACTTTCCCGCCCAATTCGGGTGCGGAAAATCCCGCCAATCCACCCTGGAATTTTCCGATAGGCGTGCGCACGGCGGAGAGGATCACTGGGGTTTCCATGACGCTACCTCCAATAGACGAGCCGGTTCATTATACAGCGTCGAGATGGAGTCACCCGAAGGCGGAATAGTGGGGGCGAAGTGAGCTCCGCCCCCGGCGTGAACGAACAGAGTTAACTAGCCGCACCAGCAGTGCTGGCCTGAGTTTCGTCTGCACTGGGTCCATAGAGACCCGGAACCGGAATGCCGAGCTGGCGATAGTACATTGTCAGTTGTCCGCGATGATGAATCATGTGATTCAGGCACATGCTGCGAATGCAGGCAATTCGCGGCAAGGTGAGAACTTCCTTGCCTCCCGCCAGAAGCTTCCACCCTTTGGCTAATTCCGCGTCGCTGACGCTGGCCAGGGCAGCGCGAGCTTCCGCAGCTGCCTTGTCGAAGGCAGCGAGCAACTGAGCGCGATTCTCTATCTTGGGCGGTTGGTGAGTTGGCCCGCCTACGGGTGCGTAGTCGAGCTCCTCCGTCTTGATGATCATGGCGATCCATTCAGGGACCGTGCCGACGTGGCCGGCGAGCCAGCCAAGGGTGCCGGACTTCTCGTGAGGTTTCCAGTTCCACTGCTGGTCGGGTATGCGTTCAAGTGTCTTGCGAGTATTGGCCATTTCCTGATCGAATTCGGGAAGCATCGCTTGTCCTAAGGCCATAAAAGTCTCCTTTGTCTTGTCTGAAGTGCATTCGAGGCGGGCCGATTCTAGGCGAATACAAAGCGAAAGTCAAGCGCCTTTGCTACAATCGCTTCTCACCCCGGAGGGTTTCCCCAGCACTCTTAGTTGCGGGGATTCGCTTGCAGGTTACCTTCATTCCCCGTGCGGCCCATGGTCAAGCACGAGGGGTTGACACCTCTCTGGTAGGACAAAATTACGCTATGGCACACCAATTTCTGACTTCCTATATCCAAGATTCCACAGAGTTATTCCGCTATTACAAGAAGCTCGCGGAACGCGCGATGGCGCAATGCCCCGAGGAGGGACTCTTCGCCACGCTCGATGGAGAATCCAACTCCATCGCCATCGTCGTCAAGCACATGGCGGGCAACATGCGCTCGCGCTGGAGCGATTTTCTGACCACCGATGGGGAAAAGCCGGATCGCCATCGCGACACCGAATTCGAGGAGCCGGCAAAATCGCGCGAAGAACTTCTCGCATCGTGGGAGTGTGGCTGGAAGTACCTATTCGACGCACTGGCAGGGATCAGCGACGCCGATCTCACCCGCACAGTTTACATTCGCACGGAGCCCCACTCCGTGATGCAAGCCATCAACCGCCAGGTGGCGCACTACTCATACCATGTCGGACAAATCACCTTTCTCGCCAAGCACTTCGCCGTTGAAGCGGGCCAATGGACGGCGCTCACCGTCCCGCGCAAACAGTCCGCCGACTTCAACGCAAGGGTCGCCTCCGGCCAAGCTTCCCAGCGATGAGCGCGCTGATCCCCAGTGCAACTCGTCTATCCTAAATAGCTGCGACAATGTTACTCTCAACTTGAGATGGCCATGGCGAAACCTCATTACAGTGAGCTTGTTTTCGACGTCACCGAAGAAGCGGACGGCGGCTATTTGGCCGAGTGTCTAAGTGAAAACATTGTGACCCAGGGCGACACTTGGGATGAACTTCGCGCCAACGTGAAAGAGGCAACGAAAGCATATTTTTACGACGGACCGAAGCCGAAGTGCCTCCGGCTGCATCTGGTTCGCGATGAACTCCTGACAAGTGGATAAATACCCCCCAGATTTCGGTAGTGGGTCAATTTCCGTTTAGACCACGCTTTAATCGAGCACACGGGTCCCAGTACGAAGTTGTCCGGTTTGCCGACTTACCAGGCACTGAACAACACAATAGCAATGGTCAGGCGGTCATAAGTGCTTTCCTGTAACTTCTGAGGCCAGTAACACGTCACATGATTAGGACCAGAGAAGCGATACAATCGTGTTTTCTCTTGCTCTCCGTTGGCGTTGCTCGTTAGGGACAATTAATTCATGCCTAAAGGTATGAAATTCGCCGTCGGGTTATTCCTAGCTGGCACGATGGCTCACGGTGTTTTTGCACAAGAACCGCCTGCTCCTAGACCAAGTCCCGCCACAGAAGCCCCAGCGTCCAAGGCCAAAAAATCAGAGGCAGAACCGCAGGCCGAAGTATCGGTGCAAGACACGACCAGCACCTTCAAGCTTCGCGTCAACCTGGTGCAGGTTCATGTGGTCGTGCGGGGAGATGGGGACAAACCGGTGGACGGTCTGCACAAGGAAGATTTTCAGTTGTACGACAACGGCAAGCTACAAACCATCAGCACATTTGCCGTTGAGAATGACCAATCGCGCAAAGAACGCACGGAAGCGGCCCTTAAAACTCAGGTGAACAACGAAGAAAATACCGCGCAGGTTTCCGGGGCGGCTCCTGAGCGTTTCATCGCTCTGACTTTCGATGATCGCCATTTGTTGACTAGCGATGTTGCTCCGCTGACAAAAGCCGCAGTTGGATTCATCGATTCGATAGGCCCAGCGGATCGGGTGGGAATCTTCACAACGTCGGGACTATTGACCCAGGATTTCACCAGCGACAAAGAACTGTTGAAGCAAGTGCTGGGAGTAAGGTCGCGCACGCCAGTAAACTGGGTCTCCTACGGCATGGCGAGTTCGGTTACAGCAGAAAGCCATCCTGAGCCTGACATCCTACAGCTCCCGGCGTCACTGAAGGCCTCATCAAACGCAGTAAAAGAGGAAGGGGACGCGGACATCCGCATTGAGCTTGAAGATCTTGGAAAGATGCTTCGGCTGTTGGGTAGCAAACCCGGGGAACGAGTCCTATTGCTGGCATCGCCGGGATTCATCCTGCCAGTCGATCTGCGGTTCGTATTCTTTTGGCTTGTAGATCAAGCGAGCCGATCTGATGTTATTATCAACACGCTTGACGCTCGTGGACTCTATACACCGGATTTACTGGGAGACATTTCGCAGCCAGGTTCCGATTCCCCGCAGACGGTGGGACAGGCAGCCAGTGCCCGCCTGGAGGAACAGTTCGAACAGCAATTCGTGTTGATGGATTTTGCTTATGCCACTGGCGGCAGATTTTTCCATAATTCGAACGACCTCGAAGGCGGACTGAAACAATTGGGAAACGCGCCGGAAGTTTCCTACGTGTTGGGCTTTTCTCCGCAAAATCCGAAGCTGGACGGACACTTTCACACCATCAAGGTAACAGTCACGGGAAAGCCGAAATATGCAATCGAGGCCAGGCGCGGCTATTTTGCTCCAAAGAAGGTGGACGACCCGCGGGAGGCGGCAAAGCAAGAAATTCAGGAAGCGGTGCTTTCGCAGAACGAGATTTTTGACCTGCCCATGAGTTTACAGACGCAATATTTCAAAAACGAAGATGCTGGATGGAAACTCAGTGTGGTGTCGCATCTCGATGTTAGAAAAATGAAATTCCGCAAGACGGAAGGAAGAAATTTTGACGACGTGACGGTGGCCACGGTGGTCTTTGACGACAATGGGGAGTTCGTCATGGGTGGCGAGAAGTTTGTGAAAATGCGGTTGCTGGATGCATCCATTGAAAGGATGGGCCACACAGGATTTGTTGTGAAGTCCACGTTCGATCTAAAGGCGGGGAAATACCTGGTGCGGCAAGTGGTGCAGGATTCCGAAGGCGCACAGATGGCGGCGCGTAGCGCGATTGTGGTTATACCCGATTGAGTCAGGAATCTATCCAGGTCCCGATTAACGCGGAAACCGGAAACTGATCCATTACCCAGACTTCTTTCGCTTTGTCTTCTCCTCTGAGGTGCGCTACGCTTCTTGAATCATGCCCACGCTTTTCGACATGGAGCCTCGCCCTGAAGGCAGTGGGCTAACGCCGAACGATGCGCAGCGGCGCGCGATTACCCACGGCGAAGGGCCGCTGCTGGTGATCGCGGGCGCGGGCACTGGGAAGACTCGCGTCATCACCGAGCGCATCCGGCACCTGCTCGAATCGGATGCTACCCTGCTCGGCGAAAACATTCTCGGGCTGACGTTCACGAAAAAAGCCGCGGGCGAGATGAAAACGCGCGTGGTGAAGGGCGTCGGCGAACGCGGCAAGGACGTGGTGCTGGCGACGTTCCACTCTTTTTGCGAGACGCTGCTCAAGGAAGTCGATCCCGACCGTGTGCCGCTGGAATCGGTGGATCACTGGATCCTGCTGCGGCGGAATCTGGCGCGCCTGAAACTGGAAAAGTACCGCCGCCTGGCCGAGCCCGGGCAATTCCTCAGCAATTTCATCCAGTTTTTCTCGCGTTGCCAGGACGAACTGGTGTCCAGCGAAGAATACCAGGCTTACGCCGATCAACTTGCCGCGGAATTGCAGGCGGAGCAGAGCACCCTCGACGAAGACACCCTCAAGGAGCGCGGCGAACAGGTAGCGCTGCAGCAGGAGATTGCGCGCGCCTACCACGCCAGCGAAGAAATCCTGAAAGAGAAGCGCGCCGTGGCGCTCAATGGGCTCATCACCGAAGCCGTCGCGCTGCTCAAGCGCGACACCAAGCGGCGGCGCCAGCTTCAAGAGCGGTTCAAGCACATCCTGGTGGATGAATTTCAGGATACCAACATCGCGCAGCTCGAATTGCTGCATCTGCTAAGCGTGGAATCGCGCAACATCGTCGTCGTGGGCGACAACGATCAGGCCATCTATCGCTTCCGTGGCGCTTCCTTCGGCAGCTTCAAGCTGTTCCTCCAGCGCTTCACCGGCTGGAAGGAAGGCCAAGACTCGACGCCGTATCGCGTGGCATTGATGGACAACTACCGCTCCACACCCAACATTCTGCGCGTGGCAACGCAAGTGATCGGCCAAAACGAGGTCAGCCCCGAATTCCCGAAGAAAGTCCTGCACGCCAATAAATCGGAAGGGGAAAAGATCCGTATTGTGGAAATGGAAACGCCCGAGGACGAAGCCTCGTGGGTGGCGGACGAACTCGAGCGGCTACATGGCGCGGGCCGTCGGTGGAGAGATTTTGCGGTGCTCTACCGGCAGCACGCGCACCGCGACAACTTGGTGGAAGAGTTGTCGCGGCGCAAGATTCCCTTCGTCATCAGCAAGCTTTCGATTCTAGAGCACCCGCTGGTGCGCGACGTCCTCGCCTATCTTCACCTGATTGCCCTGCCTCATGACGACATCGCTTGCGCGCGCGTTCTTTCCGCGCCGGCTTGGCATCTGACGGCGGAGGACCTGGTGCGTCTGGCGGAACGCGCCGCCAAGAAACGCGGTACGGCGCTGTACGATGTGCTGCAAGCGCCCCAATCGGAACTGCCGTTCGACGCTTCGCACACTGCCCTGCCGGTGCTGCTGGAGTTTTTGGGCGCGCAACGCAAGACGCTAAGACGGCGCACGGCCCGCGAAATCCTTGGCGATCTCGTGGAATGGCTGGAGGTGCCGCAGCGCGCCGCCACGCAGGACCGCAAGTACGTCAACCAGCTTGGCCAATTCATAAAGGACTGGGAAGCGAAAAGCGAAACGCGGGGCTTGCCGGAATTTCTGGAGTACCTGGATTATTTTGAGCAAGCCGGTGGAACTTTGAGCCTGGAAGATGATGCGCCCGGCGATGCCGTGCAGCTGATGACGGTGCATGGCGCCAAGGGCCTGGAGTTTTCGCACGTATTTCTCCTACGCGTGAACTCCAACGCCTTTCCGCCGCGCAACCGCTCCCCGCTTTTTGAATTTCCCGACCGCCTGATGAAGGAAGAATTGCCCGCAGGCGATTTCCATATTCAGGAAGAGCGCCGGCTTTTCTACGTGGCTCTGACGCGCGCGATGGAGCGGCTGACCATCACCACACTGACCGAGAAGAAGGGAAAAGTGCCCGTCTTCATCGAGGATATCGTGATGGAACCGGCCATCAAGCGGCGCGACGTCCTGCAACTGGCTCCCAAAAGGAAAACCAAGGACGTCCCCACCATAATCGAACCGGCGGAAGCCCACGCGGGCGAACTGTTCGGGACAAAGGAAGGGCCGCCCAAGATTTTCTCGCGCATCGCCAAGTGGGCGGAGGAATTTCATCCGCCAACGCCGGAGCCGCTGAAACTCAGCAGCTCCGCGGTGGATAACTACCGTAAATGCCCGCAACAGTACGCCTTCAGCTATCTTTGGTCGCTGAAGGAGGGGCCTCGGGCAACGCTGAGTTTCGGCAGCGTGATGCACACGACTATTAAACGATTCCTGGATCAAGTGAAGAGCGGTGCGAAGCTTCCCTTCGAGGAAGTGCAACGCATCTACGAAACGGAATGGAGCAGCGCCGGCTATGAAGATGAATACCAGGAGGCCGAATACAAGAAGGATGGGCTGGAACAACTGAAAGCCTTTCATGCGGCCATGCTGCAGACCCCGCCGCAGATCCTGGAGCAAGAAAAAGGATTTGAGCTTCCGCTGGCCAACGATGTGATCCTGACCGGACGCATGGATCAAGTGAACAGCCTGGGGCGCAAAGACGTGGAGATCGTGGATTACAAGACGGGGAAACCCAAAAAAGAGGCGGATGCGCGAAAAGACTTGCAACTCAGCATCTACGCCCTGGCAGCGAAAGAGATTTTCGAGTGGAACCCCGTGCGGCTAGCGTTCCACTACCTGCAGAACAACCAGGTGCAAGTGACTACCCGCGACGCGAAACAGCTTGACGACGCCGAAAAGATCATCCAGGAGACCGCGGCCGACATTCGCGCCGCTGAATTTCCCCCCAAGCCAGGGTTCGCTTGCCGGAGCTGTGCCTACAAACCGATTTGCCCGGCACACGAAGAAGCGCTTACTGGATCCGCTGGGTAGTCGAGCCGCGGCCTAGAACCCAAAAGAGCGGCGCCGGTTATTTGGGGGCTTCGGTGGCAAACGTTCCGCCGTAGTAGCCTTTGCGGGTGAGGATGGTCAAGCCCTCGCGGCGCACACGGACTTCCAGTGCGTGGTAGTCGACTTTGCGGTCGCCGCTTGGCGAAAAGGCCAAGGTGTACTGGTTGCGGGCCTGCTCGGTGACGCGGGAGTAGAAATCCTCGAAACTCTCGCTCTTCGCGCCAAAAAACACATCGCCACCGGTATCGTGGGCATATTCGACGAGCCGGCTGAATCTCCGCTCAAAAAAGGCGCTGCCAACGGCCACACTGTAAACCGTAATGCCCTGGCGCAGCAGCTCGGCGCGGGTATCGTCGTGGTTGTGAGTATTAAACTTGGCGCCATTCTGCCCGTCGGAAATGAGCAGGATGACCTTGCGGCGGTTGCGCGAGGGGCGGTCTTGAAGCAGCATGGCCGCGGAGTATACGGCGTCGTCCAGCGCCTTGGTGGGCTGGCCCTTGATCGCGCGCAGGGAGGGGTCGTTCATCGGGGCACCCTGAACCGGTTCGCCATTGATCGTAGGGCCCTCAAACGGGCCGCCGGCCGGCGCCACGGAAGGTGCGGACGCGGAAGAGACGTCCTTGCGGCGCAATTCGGTGATGAGCTTATCCTGATCCCGGGTGAAGCCGTGGCCTTCATGAAAATACTGGTCAAAAGTGCATATAAACGCTTCGTCGCTCGCACTCATGCCCGCGACAATGGCGCGCAGGCTGGGCTCGACCTGGTCGGCGTCCTTGCGTTTCAGGTCGTTGTCGATGAGAACGACCATGGAGACGGGAAAGACTTCGGCGGTAAAAAAGGTGATCTTCTGCTCGATGTTATCCTCAAAGATGCGGAATTCATCTTTCCGCAGGTCGGCTACCAGATTGCCTTTCCCATCCTTTACCGTAACCGGCACCACCACGAGAGTCGGGTTCACGACGATCCTGGTAGTGGTCTGACTCTGGGTCGCGGCCTTCGGGGCCTGCGCCGCCGCCGGAGGCTTGGCCGGGGCGGTGGCTGCGGGTTCCTGAGCGAGCGCCATGGGCGTCAGCAGCAACACGGATTGTGCAATTAGGAGGAGCCGCGTTTTTCGTGGACAATTCATGGTCATCAGGCCAAACTTTCCTGGGTATTATAGCGCCAAGCACCCTATTGGTATTGTACGACGCATCCCCGGGGTGCCGTGGTTGCATCGAACTCTAGTAATGATGCTTCGCGGCAATGGATGCGATACCGGCACGGTGCCGCGCCGCCATGCCAGACGAAAACACCAACTAGTGCCGTTCCAACTATTTTGACCAAATGGCTGGGAGGTTCAATGAACTACTCCTACGTTTTGCAACAAGTTGGAACGGCACTAGGATAGCGGGAAATCTTGAAAAGCGAGATAAAGAAGATGTCATTGTGGAAGAAAACAGGGATGCAATGTCTGGCTTTTTGCGCGGCGTTGGCGCTGGCTGTGCCGGCGCTGCCCCAGGCTCAGACGCAAAGCCGGGGCCAGACGCCGGTCATCAAGACGGAGGTGACCCTGGTCAACCTGTTCGCCACCGTCCGCGACAAGAACAAGCACATCGTGACGGACATGAAGCAGGACGATTTCAAGATCTTCGAGGACAACCACGAGGAAAAAATTGCCTTCTTCTCGAAGGAGATGGCCCTGCCCATTACCCTGGGGTTGATGTTGGATACTTCGGGAAGCGAACAGAACAATCTGGGAGCGATACAGGACGCCGGAAGCCGCTTCCTGCACCGTGTTCTGCGCAAAGGCGACGAGGCGATGGTTCTCTCCTTCGACTCCGACGTGGACTTGCTCGCCGATCTTACCGATGATCGCAGCATCTTGGACCGCGCCATCTCGAAGGCACGGATTAACGTGCCGGGTGGCGGCATGATTGCCGGAAACCCGGGGCCTGTCGGCGGGCAGCAGATTACCGGCACAGCGCTCTATGATGCGATTTACCTGGCCTGTGGAGAAAAGCTGAACGGCGAAGCGGGGCGCAAGGCGGTCATCATCGTGACCGACGCGCAGGATGAAGGCAGTAAAGTGAAGCTCGAGGAAGCCATCGAGGCGGCCCAGCGGACAGATACGGTGATTCACATTTTACTGGTGGTGGATCCTCGGTACGGAGGAAATGTCGGCGTGGCGCACAAGCTGGCGGATGAAACCGGCGGACGGATGATTTCGGTGCGCTCGGAAAAAAATCTGGAAGAAGCATTCGACCAGATTTCCGAAGAGTTGCGCAGCCAATACACGCTGGGCTACTACCCCACAAACAATACCAAGGACGGAAAATTCCGCAAGATCAAGGTTGAGCTGAACAACAACGATCTGAAGGTGCTGGCGCGCAAAGGCTATTACGCGCCCAGAAGCTGAAGCGGGTTTACCAACTCTCCCGGAACTCGAAAAGATTCATTCCGCAGAAACTCCTGCTAAAGATAAGATGATTCATCAGCGCGGAGACGCATTGACCGTCGTGTACGCCTTGGCTAGTATCGCAAGGCGACGGAGCGGGACTCCGGAACGCCCCCATGATCAACGAAACTATCGGGCACTATCGCATCCTGCGGCAGTTGGGAAGCGGCGGGATGGGTGTGGTCTATGAAGCCGAGGACACCCGGCTGGGACGCCGGGTGGCGCTGAAGTTTCTTCAGGACACCGGCAAGCCGGACCCCGCGGCCATGGAACGTTTTTTGCGCGAAGCTCGTTCGGCTTCTGCCCTCAACCATCCGGGAATTTGCACCATCTATGCGATCGAAGAGCATGAAGGGCAGACGTACATCGCCATGGAATTACTAGAAGGAGAATCGCTGGAAAAAGCGCTCACCCGCGGGCTGCCGCCGATTGCGAAGACTGTGGAAATTGGCATCCAGGTTGCCGACGCGCTCGATGCCGCGCACAAAAAGGGCATCGTCCACAGGGATATCAAGCCGGCCAACATTTTCTTGACCGAACGTGGCGCCGCGAAGCTCCTGGATTTCGGCCTGGCAAAACTCATGGAGACGGAAGGGGGGATGGAAGGTGAAACCGTCGCCCCATCGAAGGACGCCTTTCTGACCAGCCCGGGGACCACCGTCGGCACCATCGCCTATATGTCGCCCGAGCAGGCGCGCGGCGAAGTCCTGGACGCGCGTAGTGATCTGTTCTCTTTGGGTTCGGTGCTCTACCAGATGGTGACGGGAACCCTGCCTTTCCCGGGCGCGACCACTGCCGTTATCTTTGGAAATATTCTGCACAGCGCTCCGGTTTCCCCGATCACGTTGAACAGCGCGGTTCCTCAGGAACTGGAGCGCATCCTCAATAATTTACTGGAAAAGGATCGCGACCTGCGATGCCAGGTGGCGGCCGAGGTGCGCGCCGACCTGAAGCGATTGCAGCGGGAAATGGATCCCGGCCGCACAAGTTCCGCTCCAACCGTGGCCGCCAGCCGGACGCCGAGCGGCGCGGTGCGCGCAGTCGGGAGCGGCTCCGCTTCTGCTGCGGCATCGGGCGGGACGCCGCGCGCGGGAAGCGGCGCGGTATTGTCGCAGGAGGCGGCGCAGCAGCACAAAGTCGGCGCAGGCGTCATCCTGGTGGGACTTCTGGCGATAGTTGGCGCGGCAGGCTACGGCTTGTACACGCTCGTGCACAAGGGGCAAAGCGCGCAAAACCAGCAAAAGCCGGCACTTGCTCCGTTCGAGAAATTCACCATCGAGAACGTCTCCAATAACGGCCACATCACGCGAGTTGCGATTTCCGCGGATGGCAAATACCTTCTGCAGGCGCTGGAAGAAGGCGGCTCGCAGTCCCTGTGGCTGCGCCACATCCCCACCTCGACCAACAAGGAAGTGGTGGCGCCGGCGCGCACCCGTTATGAAGGCCTGACGTTTTCGCCGGACGGCAACTATATCTATTTCGTTCGGCGTGATGAAGAGAACGAAGCGGAATCGGTGCTGTACAGCGCCACCGTCCTGGGCGGCGAACCGCACGTCGTGATCAAGGATGTGGACAGTCCCATCTCGTTCTCACCGGATGGCCAGCACTTCGTGTTTCTGCGCGAACTGCACAATTCCCCAACCTGGGATTTGTTGCTGGCCAAGAGCGATGGAACCATCGAGAAGCCCATCTTCAGCGGTCATCCTCTGCCGAGCGATAGTCACGTGCCGGCGTGGTCGCCGGATGGAAAAACCATCGTGATTCCCATCGTGCAACCTACGCAGGACGCCATTGGCGGTGTCCTGGCGGTCGATGTGGCCACCGGCCAGGATCACGTGGTCGGAGTTTCGCCCGACCGCATTTACTATGGCCCTGCGTGGATGCCCAATGGCAGCGCGCTGATTACCAGCGCCTCGAAAGTGGACGCGGGCCGTATGCAGCGGCAAATCGGCTACGTGAACTATCCCGACGGCCAATATCGTGCGTTGACGGCAGACACGAATAACTATGGGAATTTGGGGATCGCCAAAGACGGCAAGACCCTCGTGGCCATCCAGAGCAAATTGCGTTTCTCGTTATCCATTGCGCCTGCGAACGATCCGGATCAATTGCACGCAGTGCCTCTGTCCACCCAATTGCCCCTTTGGCGCTGGAATTGGATGCCGGATGGCCGGCTAATTCTGCCGCAGTCTGGCAGCCTAAAGGCCGTTGCTGCCAGCGGAGAAGAAACCACGCTGTACTCCGACCTTAAGCATATTCCAGATCAGGCGGCCGTTTGCGGTGACGGCCGCTATGTCGTGTACCGCCAGGTGCGCAGTAGCAGTGGAGCCTTTGCCAATTTATGGCGGATGGATTTGAACGGCACCAATCAGAAGCAACTGACCACCGGCCGCAATGAGCAGGAACCAGCGTGCGCTAAGGACGGGAATTGGGTGTATTACGTGGACAACGCGGACAGCCGCTATGTGAAGCGCGTATCAGTGGAAGGCGGTTCGCCGGAAACGGTGGTGAAATATGCCGTGGGATCTTTCGCCCTTTCACCGGACGGGAAAGAGATCGTGTCCTTTGAGGTGCGCGAACTGGACCACAAGTTGATGTTGCGGGTCGACAATGTTGAGACGCACCAGATGACTTACAGCGATATCGATCAGCGCGCCTTGCCGGACGAGCTGGCCTACACGCCGGATGGCAAAGGGGTCGTATACCTTGTGCGGGAGAAAGGCGTGGACAACCTGTGGTTGCAGCCACTTGATGGCGCGCCACACCGCCAGCTTACCCACTTCAAGAAGGACAAGACATTCCGGTTCGTGTTTTCTCCCGATGGCTCGAAGATTGCCATGGAATGCGGCGAACTGGAATCCGACGCGGTGCTGCTGCGCGATAGCGCGCCATAATTTCGAAAGCCGGCGAACCGCCCCCGCGGATTTGCGCTATTTCATTCGAAAAAGTAGATGGCAACTATCTGAATCCAAAGGCCATTCCCACTCTGAAATGAAATCCCCTCATATTCGAATACTGCTTGGTTATATATAAATCTAATACTGTCGGCGCGCCGACAATTCCGCCTGGCCTTCAGCCGGTAGCCCCGCAGCCCTTTTCTTGTGTTTGCTTTTCTCTTGCTTTTGTAGCGGCCGCCTTCTGAGGCGGGCGCCTTTCTCTTGGGCTTGTAGTGGCCGACCTTCAGGTCGGTTCCTGGGTTTCTCTTGCTTGTGCAGTGGCCGCCTGACGTTTACCCCGATCCGGTCGGGGAGGCGGTCCGCTCATGGGTTCGCCAGCGTTACTTCACCGAGCCCGGAGGCTTGCTGCCCGTGTCCTGGTTGGCCCGGGCGTAATACCCGCGGCGCGCGCGCACCTGGAAACCCTTGTGTTCGGGCGTTTCGACGTGGATTTTGTGGTAGCGCCCGTCGAAGGCATGATTCGTCGGGTCGTACGCAATGGAGTACTGATTGCGCAGTTCCTCGCTGATATCCTGGAACGACTGATCGAGATCGTCCACGTGATAAGGAAAGAAGGCGCGGCCGCCGGTCTCCTCGGCCAGGCTCTTCAGGATCTGGTCGCCCTCGGTCAGATGGTATTTGCGGTTGCCGGATTGTTCCTTGTTGGGATCGTCGAGCGAGATCCACTGCGTGCTGGTGCTGATGGAATAGATGACCACGCTGGTGCGTTGCGCCATCTCAATGGCTTCGGCGCGCGTGTGCGTGGAGAGATTGTCCTCGCCGTCGCTGATGAGAATCATCACGCGGCGCACAACGTCGGGTTGGTCCCCGGGCGGCCGCGGTGGATGGCTTAGCAGGTTTTCGCAAGCATCGTAGATGGCGTCGTAAACTGCGGTGCCGCCGCCCGCCCGGGTGCGCAAAATATGGTCGCGGAGTGCTCCGGTGTCATTCGTGAATCCCTGGATAACTTGCGGCTCGTCATCGAAGGTCATCACGAAGGCTTCGTCCTTCCTGGGGCGCAGCACGCTGAACAGGAAGTTGTTGGCGGCATCCTGTTCGAATTTGAGGCGATCGCGAATGCTGTTGGAGGTGTCCAGCAGCATGCCGATGCGCAGCGGGAGATCGCTCTGTCTGCTGAAATAGCGGATCTCCTGGGGAATGTTGTCGTCAAGAACCTTAAAATCCTGTTTTTCGAGCGTGGGCACGAGCTTGTTGCGGCGGTCCAGCACGGTGAACAGGACGTCCACCAGGTAAACCCTCGCGCGGAAAGTCGGGCCGCTCTGCGGTGGCGGCTCCTGGCCCTGCGCTGCGGCAGGCGGCGGAGGAGGGGGAGCAGCGGGGTTCTGCTGCTGCGCAAAAACAACGATGCTGCCGAACAGCACCGCAACGGGAAGTAGTCCAAAGGATAGGTGTCGCATTTGAATTGATTATAGAAAGCCTTTCAGCGCAGCGTCAATCCGTTCCGGAGGCTCGTCGGCGGCCTCGCACAATTTCTGCAAGTACGCGCGCAGCTCGCGCGGGAGCGGCGCCGTGAGGTGGATAAGCTGGCCCGTGCGCGGCTGGGCGAATGCAATTTTCGCGGCGTGCAAAAAATTGCGGCCAAGAGACGGCAGCGTAGTGCGTCCGATGTGCAATTGGCCCGCCGCGCCGTAAAGCGTATCTCCCACCACGGGGTGGCGCAGCGCGGAAAAATGCACGCGGATTTGGTGCGTGCGTCCGGTGTGCAGTTGGACTTCGAGGAGCGTCGTGGAATCGACGCGGGCAAGGACTTGCCAATCGGTGCGCGCCTCGCGCGCATTGTGCAGGAGTGCAGCGCGTTTCGTAGTCATGCGCGTGCGGCGATTCGGATCACGAGCAATGGCCAGCTCAATGCGGCCGCGCTCCTCCGTCAAGACACCCTGAACCAGCGCAACGTAGATCTTCTGGATGGAGCGCTCGCGAAACGCCTCCGCAAGCCTGGCGTGCGCAAAATCATTTTTCGCTGCCAGGAGAATGCCCGAGGTTTCTTTGTCCAGGCGATGCACGATTCCGGGCCGCAGTAGATCGCCGGATTGTGAGAGGGCTTGCCCGCGGCCCAGCAGCGCGTTGACTAGCGTCCCGTGCGAATTCCCTGCCCCGGCGTGCACAGTCATGCCCGCAACCTTGTTGACGGCGATGACGTCCTCGTCCTCATAAAGAATATTAAGTGGGATCGACTCGGCTTCCGCGCGCAATGCTGGGCGTGATTCAGCCACAACCTCAATGGCGTCGCCTGCGTGAACCTTGTGCGAATCCTTCGCCGTCTTGCCATTCAGCAGTACCAGCCCACCTTCAATGAGCTCCTGCACACGTGTCCGTGAAAGTTCCGGGCAGCGGTTTGCCACCACGCGATCCAGGCGCACGCCTGCGTCCGTGTCCGCCACCGTGATTTCCAGATGCTGAGGTTCGCTCACAAGGAGAGTCTATCGCAGGTTGCTATCGGAATACCCGTCCAGGGGGTGGATCAGCGCCCCTATTTTTTTGCAGATGAGCGAGGGAGTGGGCGGCTGAATAGAACTTCAAGCACGATCAACACTGCGCCTATAGTGACCGCCGAATCGGCCACGTTGAACGACGGCCAGGGATGAAAAATGCGCCAGGGAATGAATCGCAACCACACTTCCAGGAAATCGGTGACGGGGCCATGGAGAATGCGGTCCGTGACGTTCCCGGTGGCGCCACCAAGGAGCAACGCGAGCCCCGCCGCTTGCATTGCGCCGGCGCTCCGGCTGGCCACCAGCAACCACGCGATGAAACCGATGATGATCAGTGAACCCGCAATCAGCAGAACTCGGACTACCGATGACGGGTACCCTGCCAAAAAGCTGAAAGCGATACCAGGATTCTGTGAGTACACCAGGTTCAGAAAATTCGTAAAGACCGGATGCGGAAAGTAATCCTCCGGCCGGGATTCGATCCACACTTTGCTGGCGCGATCCAGGAACACCACGCTCAGCGTAAGCCACAGCCAGCGAAGGCGGCGGGGAATCATCATGAGGTTATGGTGCCAGAGGCTCGCAAGAAAATGGAAGTAAATGAGGTAAAGGAAATGAAGGAAATAAAGGAAAACAAGCGCAGGATCACGCTTTTCTCTCCTGTATTTCCTCTACTTCCTTCCCTTCCTTTGCTTCCTTTCATCAGCCTGCCTCAATTTCGGCGATGGCTTCGCTGCAGCGCTCGCAGATGGTGGGGTAACGCGGGTTCTCTCCCACGCGCGTGGAATAGTTCCAGCAGCGTTCGCACTTTTTGCCATCGGCGCGCTGCACAGTCACCTCGAGGCCGGGCACGGCTTCCGAACGGAAGTCTCCGGTTCCCGCGCTGATGAAATCCACCTGGGAAACAATGAAGAGGGCGGGCAGCACCGGCAAATAATGCTTGAGCTTCGCCTTAAGCTCAAGGTCGGCGTTGAGAAGAACTTTCGCTTCGAGCCCAGAGTTGATCAATTTCTTTTCGTTGCGCGCGGTTTCCAGCGCCTTCAGCACTTCCCCGCGAACTTTCCCGAGCAGTTCCCATGTGTTGGCTTTGCCGGCGGGAATGCCACTGTGCAGATCCGCTTCCTGGGGAAACAGCGCGATGTGGACGCTCTCGGGTTCGCCGGTGGTTTTTGGTAGATACTTCCAGAGCTCCTCTGCAGTGAAAACGAGGATGGGGGCCGCCAGGCGCACGAGCGCGCTGGTGATCTTCCAGACCGCCGTCTGCGCGGAGCGGCGTGACCTGCTGTTGGGCGACTTGGTGTAGAGGCGGTCCTTCAGAACGTCGTAATAAAAGGCGCTGAGATCCACGACGCAATAGTCGTGTATGGCGTGATAGACACGGTGAAATTCGTACGCGGCGTACCATTCGCGGCAACGCTTGACGAGTTCGGCGGTGCGCTCGAGCATCCAACGATCCATTTCGTCGAGCTGCTCATTGGCCAAAGCGTCGCGCGAGGGGTTGAAATCGCTCAAATTGCCGAGGGCGAAGCGGAAGGTGTTGCGGATTTTGCGATAGGCTTCGCTGAGCTGTGTCATCACCCGCTCGCTCATCTTCACGTCCGCCTGATATTCCTGCGAAGCAACCCACAGGCGCAGCAGGTCCGCGCCCCACTTGTCGCAAATCTCGGTTGGGAGCACGACGTTGCCCAGGGACTTCGACATCGGCCGGCCTTGCTCATCCAATGTCCATCCGTGGGTGACCACGCAGCGATAAGGCGCCTTGTCCTTAATGCCCACGCCGATCAAGAGCGAACTGTGGAACCACCCGCGATACTGGTCCGGACCTTCCAGATAGACATCGGCGGGCCACTCGTTACCATGCAGAACGGCCAGATGCGAGGATCCGGAATCGAACCACACATCCAGAATGTCGTGCTCCTTGCGCCATTTGGAAGCGCCGCACGGGCATTTTGTTCCGGGCGGCAGAAGCTTTTCGGGAGAATGCGTGTACCAGGCGTCCGCGCCTTCCTTCTCAAACCACTTCACAACATTGCGCAACGCCGCGAAATCGTTGAGCTGCTTTCCGCAAGCATCGCAAAAGAACACGATGATCGGAACGCCCCAGAAACGCTGGCGGGAAACGCACCAGTCCGGGCGGCTCTCGATCATTTCGTAGATGCGGTCCTCGCCCCAGCCGGGAATCCACTTCACATTGTGAATTTCCTGCAGCGCTTCCTGGCGCAACGATTTCTGCCCGCCGCGCGCAACCTGATCCATCCTGACGAACCACTGCTCGGTTGCCCGGAAAATCACGGGATTGTGGCAGCGCCAGCAGTGCGGATAGCTGTGCTTGTAGTCCGTCGCAGAAAGCAGCGCGCCGCGCGAGCGCAGCAGCTCCACGATGATCGGATTCGCCGTGAAGACGTCTTTGCCTTTGTATTCCGGCAAGCCCTCCAGAAAGACGCCATCGTCATCAAGTGGCGCGTAGGTTTCCAGGCCGTATTTCTGCCCGGTGAGAAAGTCTTCGGCGCCGTGGCCGGGCGCGGTGTGGACGATTCCTGTGCCTTGGTCGAGCTCCACATAATCCGCCAGCACCGCCGGCTCGAGCCTGTCGAGAAACGGATGGTGGAAGCGCAGGTGGGCATTCTCCGCGAGATATCGACCGCTGTACGATCCGAAGACGCGTCCTGATTCTGTGTAGCCGCAGTCCGCAGCAACTTCGCGACGACGCTGTTGCGCGACGATGTAAACGTCGCCTCCGACAATTTCGATCGCTGCATACTGGAAGTCCGGCTGGAACGCAAGAGCCATGCTCGCTGGAATCGTCCAGGGCGTCGTCGTCCAAATGACTGCGTAAACGTTCTTTCCCTTCAGATCCTCAGGAATCGTCGAGTCCCCGTTCTGGTCGAGCCTGTATCGCACGTAGATGGAGAGACTCGTGTGGTCTTCGTACTCCACTTCTGCCTCTGCGAGCGCCGTATTGTCATGGATGCACCAGTAGACCGGCTTGCGTCCGCGGTAGACGTACCCCTTTTCCATGAAGTCCAGGAAAGCACCGGCGATGGTGGCTTCGTACGGGCGACTCATGGTGAGGTAGGGATGGCTCCACCGGCCGAAGACACCCAGTCGCTTGAAGTCGCGCTTGTGCTGCTCCACGTAACGGGTGGCGTAATCCCGGCACCTCTTGCGAAACTCCGCCGGGGAAACCTTGCCTTTTCCGCCGAGTTCCTTCTCCACCTGTGTCTCAATCGGCAAGCCGTGGCAATCCCAGCCCGGCACATAGGGCGCATAGTGGCCGGCCATGCTCTTGGATTTGACGATCAAATCCTTCAGCGTTTTATTCAGGCCGGTGCCGAGATGAATGGTTCCTGTGGGATAAGGCGGCCCGTCATGGAGAACAAACAGAGGCTTACCCTGGCGGGCCTCCAAGATGCGTTCGTAAAGGTGGGACTCTTCCCAGGCGGCGAGCTGCTTGGGCTCGTTCTGTGGAAGGCTTGCCTTCATGGGAAAATCCGTCTTGGGCAGGTTGAGGGTCTTCTTGAGTTCCAATGGTTCAGCCATGTATGCGGTGTGCCGGTGTCCCTTCTACGCCGCCCCTTTTGCGGGTGACCTGAAACGGTCAAAAGCCCTCGTTGCACGGCGGGAAACTACGGAAAGCGGTGTAACAACGTATGTTACAATGAAAGCGAGCAGGTGTCAGCCGTGGGGGCCGCGCAACCTTTCCTGCCCTGCGCGAATCATAACGGCTGGGTGAACAATTTACGGTAGGCCTGCGTCTACCCAAGTTGAGGGAATAAAAGGTGCCAGGTTTTATCAACCTCCTTCCAGATGAGCTAAGCAAGCCGAAGCGCACCGGGCCGGAAGAAGTCATCCCTGTGCCCCGCGCGGCGTTGCCGGAATTTGGCATACCCGCCCATCTGATGCCAGACGACTTCTGGTCCAACCTCAAACAATTTCTATTTGAACATCCCGTAAAGGTGATCGAGCGCAAGGACGCGCCCTTCACGCAAACCACGTTTGGTTCCGGACTCGCCGAAAATCTGAAGTTTTTCGTGTCCGCACCCTCCGCTCCGAGGAAGGTCGTTAACAAGCGTCTGGAAGTGGACTGGGGCGGGAGCTTCGGCGGTTTCGGGTATCGCTTGAAGGAACTCTTCTTCCCCACGAAATTGCCGCCATTGCAGGTGACCAGCAAGCCCATCAAGGTGAAAGATATTTGGTCGAAAGATGAGAATTGGAGTTGGACCCAGGCCACCGCGTTTGCCTTGCACATCGTTATTGTGGTGCTTCTGGTGTTTCCGTTTGGCTGGCATTTCTTTAACAAGAAGATTGAGGCTAAGAACAAGCCGGGAATTGATGTGACCGCGCTCGATATTTCTCCCTATGTCGCCAAGCTGCCTGCAGGCAATAACAAGGCGGGTGGCGGAGGCGGAGGCGGAGATCGTTCACCGGAGCCGCCAACAAAAGGTAAAGCTCCGCGATTCACGATGACGCAGTTCACGCCGCCCACGGCGGTGATCAAGAATCCGAATCCCAAACTCCCGATGGAACCCACGCTTTTGGGTCCGCCGGAATTGAAGATTGCCAATCCCGCTCTTTCCAATTTTGGCGATCCGCTGGCTGCCTCGGTCACCATGTCGAATGGACCAGGTGGCGGCGGTGGCATAGGCACGGGAGAAGGCGGAGGCATAGGCAGCGGCAGTGGCGGAGGCTTGGGTCCCGGTGAAGGCGGCGGAACTGGCGGTGGCGTGTTTCGCGCCGGTGTGAATGGCGTTGGCTCACCTACCTGTTTCTACATGCCGAATCCGCCCTATTCGGAAGAGGCGCGCAAGGCCAAGTATTCCGGTGTGGTACTCGTGGAGGCGGTAATCACGGTTGATGGGCAGGTGACGCATCCACGGGTAATTCGCAGCCCCGGCTTGGGCTTGGATGACAGCACGGTGCAGACCATGCGCACCTGGCGGTGCAAAGCGGCGACTGGGCCGGCTGGTAAGCCGGTACCCACGCTGGTCTCGTTTGAAGTCAACTTCCGGCTGTATTAAGGCACTGACAACAGCTTCTCGTTGGATAAGAGGGCCAGCCGCCCTCTTCTCTTTTTCAATTGGATTTTTTCCTTCCAATCAATCCGCGCCGGGCAACCTAAACTGACAATGTGAATTCACAATAAGTGATTCTTCCTCCGCATTCGGTTGATTCTTCCGGAGGAGCTGAGGTGCGGGGGAAGGCGGAGGTCCCTGTGCTCAGCCCACTGCACAATCCATCCAGGCCGGAATCGTGGTTTCGCCGCGTTGCGGGAAATCTGCAGGAACTCGGAACGCGAAAGACAGTCGTCGCGGCTCCGTTGACTCCCGGGCCTCTCCATTTCTATTCGATTGACCTCTCCGCACGCACGGGGAACGCACAAGCATTATCCGCGGTTTTCCATGTAGTGCTCTTCTGCCTGGCGTTGACGTTTCTGACCTCGACTCCCGGCGGGAAGCACCTCCTGCGCCAAATCGACATTGGCACGTCGCGAGCGCTCCGGCCCTATCTGCGCCTACCCGACACCACTGCCACGGGACAACCCGGGTTAGGCCGCGAGGGAGGCGGGGGCGAGAACGACCCAAGGCCAGCTCGCCTCGGAAATTTAGCGCCGGGGTCGTCCATGCCGCTTGCACCCCCGCGTCTCGTAGAAAACCGCGACTCGCAATTGCCCGCTCCTCCCGCGGTATTCGATCCGAACGCCTCAACAGACGTTCCGACAGTGACGAATTTAGGTTTGCCCTGGATGGACTCTGACACGCATTCTGCTGGCCCCGGCTCCCGCCACGGATTCGGTTCGGGCAAGAATGGCGGCATGGGCGATGGAGACGGAGATGGCGCCGGCGAAGGAGAGGATGGAGGTCCCTACGCCAACGTCGTTTCACAAGCTATGTGCAGCTTCTGCCCGAATCCGGAGTACACAGACGAGGCAAGGAAGGAAAAGCTACAAGGTGGCGTCACGGTGCAGGTATTGATCGGAGCCGACGGCACCGCCCAGAGAATTCGCATTGTGAAGGGATTGGGCATGGGGCTCGACGAGCGCACAGTCGAGACGGTTCGCCGTTGGCGCTTTGTTCCGGCGCGCGACGCGCACCACCGCGGCGTCCCGGTCTGGGTGACGGTTGAGACCGTTTTCCGGCTCTATTAAGCCTGACATCCTCTCCACTGACAACCCGCCCCAAAAGGTGGCACTTAGGTATTGCCGGAAGAGTTTGACGTTCGCCGGATATCTCCCTCTGTTAGGATGAGGCCCATGCGAACGAAATTGCCTATTCTGCTCCTGGTTTGCTTGCTGTTTTTCTTTGCCCAACTTTGCACCGCGCAGACTTCCACTGGCACACTTGATGTAACCGTCCACATCACGCCCACGGGAGCGCGGCCCGAACCTGTGCGTCAATTCACCTTATATTTCTTGACGAAAAGCTACGCCGACATCATCAAGGAAGTCGAAGGTCAGGATGTTTTGCCGACGCGCGAGGAATTCATCGACAATCTGAAATGCACGCCGCAACTCAAGAAGTGGCTGAAGGCCCACGACGTCATGGACCTGACCATGCCCGACTTCGACAAGCTGGTCACCCCCATTGAGATCATGGAGGTGCCGGAGTTCCTGGCGGCGTATCAAAGATCAAACAGCGGAGGCGTCACAAGCGGGTTGCCCATCCCTAAATACCGGGAGGCGGACCGCGAAGGCAATCCAGAGAAGTATGAGAAACAACGGCAGGAGTACGTGAAAGCGCTGAAGAAGTTCGTCGAGACGCATCCCGCTACGGTTACGGGCATGGAATTGGAACTGGCGGGCGTAAATCCCAAATATCAGTGGGACAAGCTCCATGGGGATCACAAAAAGAAGATTGCGCAGCTTGCTCCGGACACTGCGCAGACAAAATATCTTGCGGCCAAGGCAGATACGGACATGGACGGGCGGGTCACGGTCTCCGGGCTTGCCCCGGGGACGTACTGGGTGAGTTCGCTCAGCATGGACGCCGCCTCTGGGGACCGCCGCCTGAACTGGGACGTGGCCGCAAAGGTGCAAGCAGGGCAGACCACGCGGGTCGATCTGACCAACGTCAACGGCATTGATGCGTTTGGTTCCCAGCGCCAATAGGGTGCAAAGCCGAATTACGCTATCCTCTTCCCATGGGCACGCCGCTCCTGTGGTTTGCGTTCAACCTTTTCGTCCTCATCGCCATCGCCCTCGATCTGGGAGTCTTTCACCGCAAAGCGCATAAAGTCGGATTCCGCGAAGCGGCCCTCTGGAGTTTCGTGTGGGTCGGGCTGGCGGTGGGCTTTGGCTATTTTGTGTGGCACTGGTACGGCGCGCAGCGCGGACTGGAATACTTCACCGGCTACGTGATCGAGAAAGCCCTGAGCGTGGATAACCTGTTCGTGTTCCTGGTGATTTTCCGCGCGTTCCAGGTGGATGAGCGCGTGCAACACCGCGTGCTGGAGTGGGGCATCATCGGCGCGCTGGTGATGCGCGGAATCATGATCGCCACGGGAGCGGCGCTGGTATCGCGATTCAGTTGGATCTTGCAGCTCTTCGGCGTTTTCCTGGTCTATACCGGGCTGCACATGCTGATGAAGCGGGACAGGGCCGTGCACTACGAGCGTAATCCTATCTTCCGGTTCGCCAGCACGCACCTGCGCGTGACGAAAGACTATCGCGGCGGCAATTTCTTCGTGCGCGAAAACGCCAAGCTTTTCGCCACCCCGCTGGTTCTCGTACTCCTGATCGTGGAGATCACCGACGTCACCTTCGCCGTTGACTCTATCCCCGCCATCTTCGGCATCACGCGCGACGCCTTCATCGTTTATTCGTCGAATGTGTTTGCTATTTTGGGACTGCGCGCGCTGTATTTCCTGCTGGCGGACATTCTGGACTATTTCCGCTACCTGGGAATTGGCCTGGCGTTGGTGCTGCTGTTTATTGGCGCGAAGATGGTGCTGGACCCCTGGTGGCACATTTCCGTGAAGTTCTCGCTAGCCGTGGTGGCGGGAGTTCTGCTGGCAACGATGCTGATTTCGCTTCTGGCAGGTCCCAAAAAACAAGGAACGCCAGCGCAACCTTGAGCGGGGCGGCGCGTCTGGCTGAGGTAAAATACAAGGATGATGAACGAAGCGTTTTTGCGGGCCATTGCGGGAATGACCTCGGCGGAATCCGAGGTGCGCGTCGCGTCTGCCACGGAGATTTACCGCACGGGGCGCGCACTGGCCGACCATGCCGCGTATCCCTGGTGGGATGACCAAGAACTGTACAAGCTGCTCGAGGGAAACAATCCCCACGTGACCGTGGGCCTGGCGGTGCAACCCGGCCGCTTTGAGAAGATTCGCGAAGCCAGCGGCTCGCCGCGGCTCGCGGAAATTCCCCCGGATCAGGATGCCCAGGAATTTGAAATACATCTGCCGGGCGGACTCTCGATGGCCATATTGACTTCCCGCGATGCCGCCGGAAACGGCGCAATCGCCAAGTACCTGCGGAAATTCGGCGAAGGCATTCAACAGATCGAATATCGCTGCGCGAACGTGGATCGTGCCACACAAATTCTGCGCGATAAATTCGGCATTGCCCCGGCTTATCCGGCAACGCGCGCGGGAGCGGATGGCACGCGTATCAATTTCTTCCTGGTGAGCGCTCCCAGCGCCAGCAAGGTTTTGATCGAGCTTTACGAACCCGCCCCACGATTGGATTAGGCCCACAAGCAAACAGAGGGATCCCTTACCCCGACGATGCGTACGGGGCGCAAAACCCGCGCTTCGCAGACTTCGTTTGGAATGAGGTGGCGAGTGACACCTCTTGCCAAGATGGGGTCGAGCGGTGCTCGACCCCTTCACGGAGGGAGCTATCCCCGAGAAATGGCAAACCTAAGAGCGCAGTCAGGAGTGACTGTGCCACGAACGCTGGCAGAGATGCACTGGCCTCCCATCACTCGCCATACGGGACCCAGACATTCTTCACCTGATAGGCATGCTCAAGGTACCAGCGGCCTGCTACCTGCCTGCGGCTGAAGAAGTCCAATTCCCGGCCTTCGTTGGTCCAGACCTGCTTCAGGTTTCCGACGGAAAGTGCCTTCGCGGTCGCACACATCTGTTCGTCTCCGTAACACCAGATGGCGTCCAGGTCATCGTGTTCCGCCAAGACCTTTAGCAACTCCGCGGTGCGTCCGGTCACGAGATTCACAGCCCCGGCTGGCAGATCGCTGGTTTCAAAAACCTGGTACAAATCTCCCGCGATCAGTGGGTAGGATTCCGACGGCACGGCCACCACTGTGTTTCCCGCGCTGAGCAGCGGCAGCACCAGCGAGAAAAATCCAAGTAGGGGGACACTGGCCGGACAAATCACGCCCACGGTGCCCACCGGCTCATTCATGGCGATAGCAATGTTGCGAAACGGAGGGTTGTGCACTGCGCCCTCGTATTTGTCCGTCCACGCCGCGTAAGCGAACAGCCGCTCGATGCTAAGGCGCACTTCATCCGCGGCCTCCTTCTTGCCCACGGCTGCGGCAAGCCGGCCGGTAATTTCCTTCCCGCGCTGCGAAAGATTTTCCGCCAGGTAGTAAAGTACCTGCGCGCGATTGTGTGCCGTCGTTTTCCCCCAGGTTTCTGCTTTGCGCGCCGCCTCCACGGCGTTGCGAATGTCCTTGCGATTGCCCAGCGGCGATTCACCCAGCAACTCGCCCTTCTTGCTGCGAACCTCCACCGCATAGCCCGAATCCGGCCGCACCTGCTTGCCACCGATAAACAGTTTTACGGTGCGGTCGATGGCCGGATTGGCCACCTCGGTCTTGCCGACCTTTACGGCCGCTTTCGCGCGAATCAGCGGTGCCTTGTGAAACCACTCTGGCTCGATGTACTCCAGCACCCCCTCCCGGCCACCTTCGCGGCCGTAGCCGCTTTCCCGGTAGCCGCCGAATCCGCAAGCTGCGTCGAACAAATTCGTGCTGTTCACCCACACCACGCCGGCCTTGAGTTGCGCGGCAACGTGAAGGGCCACGTTTACGCTTTCACTCCACACACTCGCGGCAAGTCCATAGACCGTGTTGTTGGCCAATTCCACGGCTTCCCGCGGGGTGCGAAACGTCATCGCCGCAAGCACCGGCCCAAAGATCTCCTGTTGCGCCACGATGGATGTGGGATGAACGTTGCTCAGGAGCGTCGGTTTGTAATAAAGGCCGCGCGAAGGCATAACCACTTCCGGCTGCCAGCACGTGGCGCCTTCCGCCACTCCTTGCTTCACCAGACGATCAATGCGATCTAATTGCACACGCGCCACGATTGCGCCAACGTCAATCGCCTTGTCCAAGGGCGCTCCCACGCGCAGCGTGCTCATCCGCGCTTGCAATTTTCGCGTGAGTTTTGCCGCGATGCTTTCCTGCACCAGCAGCCGCGAGCCCGCGCAGCACACCTGCCCTTGATTGAACCAGATGCCGTCCACCAGGCCCTCCACGGCGCTGTCCAGATCGGCGTCTTCAAAAATGATGAAGGGCGATTTCCCTCCCAGCTCCAACGACAACCGTTTGTGCGAATTGGCCGTCGCTCTGCGGATCGCCCGGCCCACTTCCGTCGATCCCGTGAAGGCAATCTTGATTACGTCCGGATGATTCACCAGCGCTTCGCCCGTCTGGTCATCTCCTGTGACGATGTTCACCACTCCCGGAGGCAGGCCAATTTCCGTGCAGATCTCCGCGAACGCTAGCGCTGTCAGCGGAGTGTACTCGGCTGGTTTCAATACCACGGTGTTTCCGGTCGCCAGTGCGGGCGCAATTTTCCATGCCAACATCAGCAACGGGAAATTCCAGGGAATAATCTGGCCGATCACGCCACAGGGCTTGTAGCCCGGGAACTCCTCTTCCCAAAGCTGTGCCCAGCCGGCGTGGTAATAAAAATGCCTTGCCACCAAGGGAATATCGATGTCGCGGCTCTCGCGGATGGGTTTGCCGTTGTCGATGGTTTCGAGCACTGCCAGGCGCCGCGCGTGTTTTTGCACATGACGCGCCAACGCGTAGAGATAGCGCCCCCGCTCATGTCCGGAAAGCTTCTGCCAGCCCGGCGAAGCCTTGCGTGCGGCCTTGACTGCAGCATCGATGTCCGCGGCGCTGCCCTGGGCTATATCGGCAATCTTTTCCCCCGTGGAAGGGTCGCTTGTCTCGAAATAGCTTCCTTCGACGGGAACCTTCCAGGCTCCGCCGATGAAATGGCCGAATCGCCGGTGATGCCGGTCGAGCCACTGCAGCGATTCCTTGGGATCTTCCGGCGCCGGCCCATATTCCATCGTCTTGAATTTTTCAACGACGCTCATTGCTTCACTTTGCTTTCTTGGGTCAAGCTTTCATGCAAGTGTGCCGCTGCGGCTCAGGCCTTCTTCCCCAACCTCTCGCGCATTGTTTCCAACCGCTTCAGTATGAACTTCAGCCGCTCGCGGCCCCACTTTGTGTTCGTAATCACCTTCTCGATATCCAGGAACGCCTCCGGATCGCCAAGTTTTTCCCGGAGTTCCTTAAGGAACGGATGCACCTTCCCAAACAGTATGAACATCTCCCCGCTGAACGCGGGCCGCAGGAACAATTCTTCGCTCACCGCCCCTTGCAGCACCAGCGAAGCGGCAATTCCCCAGTAGCCTCCCACCTGGCGCAGCCAATTGTTTTCTTGCGTGCCCATGGCTTGGGCCACCTTCATGAAATCGTCCGCACTGGAAGGCCAGAAATCCGCCACCCACCAGTTGCGCGCCTTTCGCATTTCGGGCTCGCGCCGCAGGTCATAAAGCTGCAGTATCACTTGCGCATCTCTTGCACTCGGTTTGTTTGGCATCACTCCTCCATTTTCCAGAAAATTGTGTTTGGCCTGGATTCTTTGCTTGTCACGCCATCGGGTGGCGATACTCCGCAGAATATCTCCCGGTGGCATGAAACTCCAATTGACGTTCGATATCGCTCAGCATCCCGCTGGCCCCAATCCGGAAGAGGTGTGGCTCCAGCCAGGAATTGCCCATCTCCTCTTTCATGAGTGAGAGCCACTCCACCGATTGTTTTGCCGTGCGAATTCCCCCCGCGGGTTTGAATCCCACGGCCATGCCGGTCTCTTCGGCGTATTCGCGAATGGCCCGAGTCATCAACAGGCCGACGGGCAGCGTGGCATTCACGCTTTCCTTGCCCGTCGAGGTCTTGATGAAATCCGCGCCCGCCATCATCGCCACCATGCTGGCACGAGCGACATTTCGCAGGGTCAACAGATCGCCCGTCCCCAGAATCACTTTGAGATGCGCCGGCCCGCACGCATCCTTGAACGCGAAAATTTCGTCGTATAGCCTCTGCCATTCACCGCCGAAAACATGCGCGCGCGTAATCACCACATCAATCTCATCGGCCCCGGACTCGACCGAGCGGCGGATTTCGTTGATGCGTTCTACCAACGGGGAAAGCCCTGCAGGAAATCCCGCGGATACCGCCGCCACGGGAATTTTCGACCCTTGCAGCGCGTGCTTCGCCGTCTCGACGAAATGGTGATACACGCAGACGGCGCCGACATGGATGTTCAGGGATTCAATCCCCAGCTTCTCAACGATTTCCCGCTGAATTGGTTGCCGGGCCTTCGCACAAAGACGCCGGACGCGCTCCTCGGTGTCGTCGCCGCTTAGAGTAGTAAGGTCCATGCAGGTGATGGCGCGGAGCAGCCAGGCGATTTGCCACTCTTTTTTCACGGTCCGGCGCGTCACTAGGGTGGCGGCGCGGCGCTCGACCGCGCTGGTGTTCACGCGCACCTGTTCCAGCCAATCCAGATTTAGCGAAGTCCCGCGGTTCGGCGCAAGCGGGCGTCCGTTCAACACAGCGATCGCGGTCGAACTTCCGCCGCGCGCGGGCACGATGCGATGGCCTTGCCGGTCCATAATTTCAAGCCGCGGCCTGTCTTCGGCGTTCATACTCTTTCTCCGAATCGGGAGGCGTCCCTCTGCCCGACAGAGGCTGAGCATATCACCGCACCCGCCTTGATTCATCATGCCACGGCCACGTACCTGCATTTCAGAGCTCACTGCTCACGGATTCCCGGTTGGGTTTTTCGCTTCTGGCGTGGGCCGCGACAGCAGCTCGACATATTCCTTGTAGAATTTCTGCTTGTCCAGGTCGTCCTGTAATTCCACGAGGGCTTCGCCCATTCCCGGCTGGAGTCCCGGAGCCCATGCCAGAGTGTTTCCATAACCTGCTCCGTGATCCACGTCCACATCGATGTAGAGTTTCTTCCACTTCGTGATGATGGATGGATCGAGCCAGGCGACTGCTGCCAGCTCATCCCACAAATAACTGGCTTCGGCGTATTTGGCCACGTATTGCGCGGCGGGCGTGGTGCTCTTGCGCACCTGCTCGATCAGGTCTTTTTCCATGCGCGTCTTCACGGAAATGTCCACAGTGGTCATCACGATGCGCGGCCAATGCGCGTGCAGCACGGCGTGGGACGCTTCCGGGTCCATCCAGAAATTAAACTCGTGGGTAGGCGTCAGCGAAAACTCAGGGTCGTCGGTTTGCGGATGGATGCTTCCAGCCATCAGGATTAGCTCTTTGCTCAACTCGGGGAATTTCGGGTCGAGCGCAATCGCCGTGGCCAGATCGGTCATGGGACCCGCCGCGTAGATCGTCACTTCGTGCGGATATTGCTTCACCATGCGGACCAAGAAATGAGCGGCATCTTCCTTGGCCGCCTGGATTGCGGGCTTTCCTTCGGGCATCGCCGGAATGTCGTACGGTCCGTGCACCGGATAACCTTTGGCGAAATTCCAGGCGCCTTGATACAAGACCTTTCCGTGGAGCGTTTCCCACGCGGCGATGTACTCCTTACTGTTCACCAGGGGGAAGACGGCGCCGGGCACAACCGGAATGTCCGTGCGGCCAATGATCTCCATCAGGCGCAAAGTGTGGAGCACTTCTTCATCGCGCCAGGCGTCCCCCGTGAGCACGGTGATTCCCAGCACATCGGTTTCGGGCGAGTTGATCAGGGAGAGGATTGCCTGCATGTCCGTGCCACCGGGGCCGGCGGCATCCTGATCGATGATGACCTTGCGGCGGCTCTGCGCAGATGTGCAGAGCGCCGAAACGGCGAACAAGAGAAGCAAGCCAAGGAGCCAGCGGAAGGATGTGCGACGCACAAGCTGGGCTTCAGTGTAGTGCGGCAAGCAGGAAGATGCTTGAGCGTTCCGCATGTGTCCCTCCTGAACAAGTTGTGGAGGGATTTTACATCGGTTTGGTCCCAAGCGGCCTTCCGCGATGAGGTTCAAACTGACGTTTGCCGCCCGAGATGCTTTGGAAGTAGGGGCAGGGTCTCTACTCGTTTATAATCGTTGCTTCCATGAGTCAGTTCATGCGAGCCGCTATCTGCGTCCTCTGCTGTGCGCTGCTCCCTCTCCATGGCGCGGCTCAAGCACGCCACGCCGCAAACGAGGGCAGCCTCGAACATGCCCGTGCGCTTTTTGTGGCGGGCAAATTTCCGGAAGCCATTGCGGCTTATTTGGAGCATCTGGCCGCCTACCCGGGAAGCGAGCCTGCTGAGCTACGCCTGGCGGAATGCTATCGACGTGTCTACAACATCGATGAAGCACGTGCCTCTCTTCTTCAAGCGCGCAAGCAACATCCGAAAAGTGTTCATATTCTGAAATCCCTCGGCAACCTCGAGATCGAAGCGCAGTCGTACGACGCGGCAATTGAGGCGCTAGAGGCTGCCGTGGCACTCGCTCCCGGCGATGTGGAGGCCCGCAACTTCCTGGGAAGTGCGTATCAAGGCAAGAATGATCTGGATTCCGCCCTGAGAGAGTTCAATTTCGTCATCGCGAAGGATCCGGCGAATCAACTGGCCCGTTACTTCCGCGCGCAAATCTATGCAGACACCGGCGAAAATGAAAAAGCCGCGGCGGACGCGGAGTTCGTCGTCGGTCGCCGCCCGAACTATCTTCCCGGAATCGTTTTGCTGGCCAAGATTCTCGTGCGAGAGGAACAATGCCCGCGTGCCAGGGAAATTCTGAGCCCGGCCCACGAAGCCCACCAACTCGACGCGCAAGCGCTCTTTGTTCTTGCGAACGCCTGCGATTGCGCGCATCAGCCCGCGCAGGCCAAAACGGTGCGCGACGAATTTGCCGAGGCTTCACAGGCCTCTCACCAGCGGGACGAATACGAAATTCAGTCCAAGCACCTCGTGGAACAAGCCAACGATCTCGCTCGTCAGAACAAGTTTCTCGAAGCGCTTGCCCTGCTTCAGGATGCCCTCGAAAAGAATCCCCAGAATGCCTTTGCTTACTCCCAGAAGGCCAAGATTCTCTTTTCCCAGCGGGACATTCCCGGGGCGCGCGCCGCGATTCAACAAGCGCTCGCTCTGCAAGCGTTTCAGCCCGATTTTCTTTATGTTTCCGGGGTTATTTTCGAGCGCGAAGGCAAACCGGAGGACGCTCTGGATGTCTTCACGAAAGTAACGCGGATTAACCCCAAAGAGGCTGACGCTTTCTTCGAGATTGGGGAGATCCGCATGAAGCAAGGCGAGCGCACTGCAGCATTGGCCGCCTTCCGCAAAGCCGCAGCGCTGGAACCCGATGATCTGGACTACCGGCGTGCCGTGGATTCAGCCTCTGCGCCGCACTAGTTCCCCGCGGTATCGTAGGCACCAGGCGCCGGCCGCGACTCCTTAGCTTGCCACACTCCGCTAGAACTGGAAGCGGACACCAAACTGCGCCGCGAAGGGCGTCCCGCCGGGAGAAATCTCGTCCAGAACGCGGTAGCCCGGGCTGTTGCTGGGCGTTGGAATTGCCGTAAGGTAGGGGCAAGTCACGGAAACGCTATTCGCAATGGGCGTACATGGTCCCGGAGGACTGATAAACCCACTATTGTCTGGGTTGGAGTAGAGGTTACTTGCATTAGTCAAGTTAAACAGGTCGGCGACCAGACGGAGTGAGTATCTCTCTCCCATTCGGATGTCTTTCGAGAGGCGCATGTCCCAGGAAAAGAAACCGGGCTGGCGGGCAGGATAGCGGGTGAGCAGGAAAGGCGTGCCGCTACCGATCTGAACGGCAAGGCGGTCGTTGTTCGAGAACTGATTGACGACCGTGTCCCCGTTGACGTCCACCGTGGAATAGGCAGGGTAGGCCAGGCCACTGTGCGCGATAAAAGTGCTGCTCCAGGCCATTCCAAACGGAAGGTCGGCAGTGACGCCAGCCTTGAACTGATGGGTGATATCGAGGCCGTTGCGCCCGTAATCGATATTGATGTTGAAAGGATCCTGGGCGCCGAAGAACGTGTCGGTGTCGCGCTCGCTGGAATCGTTGCTGAAATTCTTTGACCATGTGTAGTTTGCGAATACCTGGTAGCGGTGAGAAAAGCGTTTGTTAACGCTGGCCGTCACCGCATTGTAGTTACCATGGCTGAAGCTGGCGAGTTCCAATGCACCGGAGAAATTCGTGAGGGAACAATCCAAGGGCATCACCTCCCCAGGGAACACCTGGACGGAGTTGGCACAACTGCCCGGGACGGGGTCCGGCACAGCCGCCAGGATGCTCCGGCCAAACTGATCGGTTCCCAGAGGAACAACGTTCCTCTGCCAAGCGGAGGTGCTGAATCCACCTGTCTTCAAATGGGTGGAGTGCATGAAAACATAATTCACCCCAGCTATCCAGCCCCCTGCGATTTCGTGTTCGAGCCCCACGGTTACGTTGGAGACACGCGGATTGCGCAAGGCTGGGTCAGCGTACTCGATCGCGGGACAACCGATGGCCGGCGCTGCGAGGCCACACAGGCCACTTGAACTGACAGACAGCGTTGACGGGTAGACGTAGGGGAATCCGCTCGAGGGCGAGCCCCCGAATGCGGGCACGCCGAAAAGAGTGGTGGACATAGATCCGCCTCCATTGGAGACCTGAGGAAAGAAGATGGTGGGTGTCTGCGCGTAGTACAGGCCCCAGGCAGCGCGAATAGTCGTCGGGTGCGATGAAGCACCAACATTCCAGGCCAAGCCAACGCGGGGACCCCACTGCTGGAAATCATTCGGTGTGTGCTGGGGTACCGGCGAGATCTTTGTGCCATGCCCGAGCGGGCCAACACCCGTGTACACTTCCTGACCGGGAATGGGAGTCTGTGGCTGGGGGTTCCACGTGCCATCCCATCGCAGGCCATAGGTAAGGGTCAGGCGGGAAGTGACTTGCCACTTGTCTTGGCCATAGAATCCCAAACCATTCTGGTAATTGGGCTTCAGTGTATTCGCTTTGAAAACATTCAAGCCGTTCAAGCCGAAGCCCTGGAAGTAGAAGTTCGCATTGGGGAACTCTGGTATTGGATTTCCCGTCTGGGCTGCGTAATTGGCGCACTGGGGATTTGTGGCGATGGGGCCGGGATCAAAGTCGCAGAGGCTGGAGAAGTTGTACCTCCCGGCAGACCACCCGGCGAAGACGTCCTTGCGATCGACAAAGGAATTGAGGTCGCCACCGAACTTCAGGTCGTGCTTGCCAAAGGAATACGAGTAGTTGTCCTGGACCTGGAGCTTTCCGTTGTCGTTGTTTGCGGGAAGGTAGAAGCGCTGGCCGAAGGTGCCGTAACCCTGGATCTGAACTTCCGGCGCGCCAGAGAAAATCGGATGGCGCTTGCGAACTTCACCCTGGATCAGAAACCGGATTTCGTTGACCCTATTGCCATGAACGGTGGTTAGCGCAAAGACGCCGCTGATGCCTTGGTTCACGAAGTCTTCTGTATCAATGAAAGCGTCCGAGGTTTCCGTTTGCCCATGTCCACCCGTGAAGCCTCTCGTATGGTTCCGGGTACCGAGGCCACGAACGCTGAAGTGAGTCGCGGACGTGAGTTGGTAGTCGTAGTGTCCCAGCAAGGTGAAGAAATCCTGAAACTGCGTGTGCGGCCCGTCCAGCGCACCCAGATTGGGCACTCCATAGCAGGCCGGCAAGAGATGCTGGCCAGCAGCATTCTGAACGCAAGCTGGACCCAAGACTTCCGCACCCGGTAGCACGCCTTCTCCAAGTCCAGGAATGACGGGTCCCGCGTCCGCCTCACAAACGGGATCGCCGTGGCAAAGGTTAGTCGTGAGTGGACCGCTGTTCCGCTGGATGTCCGTGGAGAGAAAGAGCCACTGGCGATCCTTGTGAATTGGGAAGCCGACGGAGCCGCCAAACTGATTCTGCCAATCGATACTGGAGGGGTTGCCGAGGGCGTCGTTTTTCGACATGCCGCCCCCACGATAGTATTCGTGGGCCTCGCCATGCAGTTCGTTGGTGCCGGATTTGGTGACCACGTTGAGAAGGCCGCCGGTCGCGCGGCCGAATTCCGGAGCAAACCCGTTCGTCACAACCTGGAATTCCTGCACGGACTCGATCGGCACGGTAAGGTTTTTGGTTTCGAGAGAGCCGAAATTCTCGCCGAAGTAGTTGTTGGTGGCGTCAGCACCATCAATCACGAGGCCGGTGTAATCGCTCTGCTGGCCGCCGAGCCGGATGTTGCCGCGCAAACCGGGGACAACCTGAGCAGAGGGGGTCACTTGGGCCAGGTCGCGGTAATCGCGGCCGGGAAAGGGCAGGCTCTCCAGGCTCGTGGAATCAAGGAGCTGAGACACACCGGCCGTGGTGGTATCCACGGCGCCCGCGGCCTCTCCCGTAACCTCAACCGTCTGCGTGGTGGTCTTTAACTGCATGGGAATATCCAGGCCCATCGAGGCACCGACGTTTACGATGATGTCCTTCACCGTGTAGGTGGCAAAGTTGGGGGCCTCGACCACAAGCGTATATTGGCCAGGAGTGACAGCTTCGAAAGCGTAGGCGCCGTTTTCATTGGTCGTAAGCTCGCGCTTCAGCCCAGTCGCAGTGCTGGTGAGAGTCAGCTTGGCCCCAGGTATGGACGCTTTGGAAACATCATAGACAGTGCCGCGGATGGCGCCGCGTTCGAGTGTCTGTGCGGAAGCAAAATGGAGGTTGGCAAAAAGCATCAACAAAGCAAGAACAACGAAACAGCATGTACGAGCTTTCATTCGGAATTACCCTCCCCATCAACCACCTACTGCCGGGAAACGCGTCAGACTGCGAGGGCCTTTGAATCAAACCGTCATCCCATGAACCTGAAACACGAACCACAGCTAAAGGAGTTGCACATCCAATTCGCACGGAGTGTTGAAATTGCGCCTGCGGGTGACCCCGCGGCTGCAGAGGAAACGACCATGAGGGCGCGGATATCCAAGCAGACCTCCATTGTGCTCACTGGGCGCCGGCCAGACATGCGGCCCGCCCTAAACACACCATAATACGGAGTTTGGGACCTTCCCAAAATGCCCGAACAATAGCGATCCCGAACGCCTCTCAGAAGTCTCACCCCAATAAACAAAAGTTGACGTAGGTTAGTGTCCTGTTCGGGAAGGTGTCAAGCCAAAAGTGATGTTTACAAAATGCAGCTTGTGGAAGAAATTATAAGGCCGAAACGAAAATGGACCGGACATAAGAAGCTGAGGGCTGCCGGGAATAGCCCGGCGAGATGCTACCATAAAAAAAATGAGAGGAACGGAAAATTCGGGCGGGCGCAACCATCGCCTCGTAGGCAGTTGGATGCTATTCCTTTTGCTCATCTGCCATGCTCCTGATAGCGTTTACGCGCAAGCGGCAAAGCAAGGCCCGGCTGCCACCTCCGGGCAAAAACTTCCCGTCACTGAGACCCCGGACAAATTAAATCCGTATGGCGTCGAGTTTCAAGACGTGACCCGCGAGGCTGGCATTCATTTTCATCACGAACGGGCAGCCTCGGAAGAAAAGTTGTACGTAGAGACAATGGGGGCGGGGGTCGGATGGATTGACTATGACCAGGACGGTTTCCTGGATGCTATTTTTGTGAATAGTGGCTATACACCCCTTTTCCACCCGGAGACTCCCCCGCAACCTGCGCTTTATCACAACAATGGAGACGGCACCTTTACCGATGTCACCGAGAAAGCCGGCATTCACTCTGACGGCACGTTTTTCTTTGGCGTAGCTGTGGGAGACTTTGACAATGACGGCTTCCCGGACATTTATCTGACCGGCTACCGCCACTCGGTGCTCTACCACAACAACGGAGACGGCACGTTCACCGACGTGACCGCCACTGCCGGCGTTGGCAACGATGGCAACTGGGCCACGGGGGCGGGCTGGTTCGATTACGACCGCGACGGCAAACTTGATCTCTTGGTGTCCAACTATGCGGCGTTCGACATGGATCACCCTGTTTCCTGCGGCCAGAAGAGACCCGGCTACCGGGCCTACTGTCATCCGGACAGTTTCCCTGGGACATCGCCGCGGTTGTATCACAACAATGGAGACGGCACATTCACCGACGTGACACAGAAGGCCGGCTTGGTCAATAAAGATGGCAAGAGCCTCGCGGTGGTGCTTGCGGATTTGGATGGAGATGGCTGGACCGACATCGTCATCGCCAATGACACTCAAAGGAATTTTATTTATCTGAACAATGGCGATGGAACCTTTCGCGACGCGAGCTACACGAGCGGAGCGGGGTTCAGCGAAGAAGGCGGCGCGGAGGCGGGCATGAGCGTGGACGCAGCCGATGTGCGCCATGCGAACCAGTATGACCTTTATGTGTGTCACCTGGATCTTCAGGTCAACCGCTACTACCGCAACAATGGCGACGCCACGTTTACGGATGCCACGGTTGCCTCCGGGTTGGCACAAACCAATTACAACAACAGCAGTTTCGGCGCGAGGTTTTTCGACTTTGACAACGACGGGTGGACTGACCTGCTGGTGACGAATGGCCACATTCTGGACAACATTGCGTTGTATCACCCGCACGTAACCTACGAAGAAACGCGTAAACTCTATCGCAATATGGGGAACGGGAAGTTTGTGGACATCACGGCCACGCAAAATTCCGGGTTTCGCGCCCCGCGCATCGGACGCGGCCTGGCTGTAGGCGATTACAACAATGATGGCTGGCTGGATTTTCTGGTCAACAACAACGGCCAGGAGGCGCAACTCTTCCGAAACGACGGCGGGGAGCGCGCCACGTCGAAAGGCAATCATTGGCTTGGAGTTCACTTGATCGGCACGAAAAGCAATCGCGACGCTGTCGGCGCGAAGCTCAAACTGGTGGCGGGCAATTTTGTGACTTACGACCAGCGCAAGGGTGGGATGAGTTTTTCATCCGCGCAGGATCCGCGAATCTACTTTGGGCTTGGCGGAATCACGAAGATTGATGCGCTGGAGATTGCGTGGCCGAGCGGAGCAAAGGAAGTAATTCGTGATGTGGCCGCCGATCAGATCATTACTATTGAAGAAGGAAAAGGCCTCACGCCTTACCGCTATCCAACATTTCGTGCGCGGTAGAACTCTTCTTTGTGGTTAAGATTTACGAATTACTACGGTTTTCCGTTGCGACGTGCCCACTCTGCTTCGAACTCCGCCCGCGTGTGGAAGGATGTTTGTGTGCCCACGCGCGTCGTGGAAAGCGCGGCATAGAGACTGGCCCTGATCAGTGCGTCCTTTTCCGGCAAACCCTCGGCGAGAAAGACAGCAAAGCTGCCGATAAAGGCATCGCCCGCTCCCGTTGTGTCCATCGGATTCACAGGAAAGGGCGGCAAAAGTTCGCTGGTCTCCGGGGTGGCCAGGAGCGACCCGCGCGCGCCCAGCGTGAGAATAACACGGCGGAAACCCAGTTGAAGAAGCGCGACGGCGCATTTCTTCGCGTCATCAATGGAGTGTACCGGCAGACTGGTGATGAGCTCGGCTTCGCTTTCATTGGGCACGAAATAATCCGCGCCACGGAGACTGTCCGTCCGGATGGGTTGTGCGGGGGCGGGATTGACGATGCAGCGGATGCCATGCTTGCGCGCAAATTGCACGGTGTAGGCGACGGTGTCGAGCGGAATTTCAAATTGCAGCACAATCGTGTCCACGCCGCGCAGGGCGCCCGCGGCTGCGTCCACGTCGGCCGGCTTCAGCGTGTCGTTCGCGCCTTTCACGACAATGATGCGGTTCTGGCCGTTGGGTTCGACGAAAATTGGCGCAACGCCGCTGGAGACTCCGTCGACGATACGCACGCGAGAAGCATCGATGCCGATCTTCGTGAAATTGTCCACCGTGGCCTGGCCGAATAGGTCGTTGCCCACGTTGGCGACCATCACCACGTCCGCGCCGCAAAGACGCGCAGCGACCGCTTGATTCGCGCCTTTGCCGCCAAAGCCCAGATGGAAACTCTTCCCGAACAGAGTTTCGCCCGGACGCGGGAACGTATCACTGAACGTGGTTAGATCAACATTGGCACTGCCGACGACGGCAATCCGCGGCTTTCGCGACATTCGTTCTCCTCTTGCGGCGACACGCGGAAAAATATACCAGCAGCCGGAAATGAGCAAGTCCACCGGCACTCGTTGTAATGCGCAAATTGGCGGCATCAGCCTTGTTGGCACCTGTGGGCAAGCGCGTTGACGCCCATTTCCGCCGATGTTAGGCTCGCACTTCCTTTACATCAGCATGCGCGCCGTCGACCTCATTCGAAAAAAACGCGATTCCGGGGAACATTCCCGCGAGGAAATCCAGTTCCTCATTTCCGGCTACACCAGAGGCGACATCCCCGACTATCAAATGGCCGCGTGGCTGATGGCCGCATGGATTCGCGGCTTGAACCGGGCGGAGCTCGCCGCGCTGACGGAAGTGATGTTGTATTCGGGTGAAGTGGTCAGCCACGCCGACATTCCCGGCAATAAGGTGGACAAGCATTCCACCGGCGGCGTGGGTGACAAGACCTCCTTGATTCTGGCGCCCATTGTGGCGGCCGGCGGCCTCACCGTCCCGATGATCAGCGGCCGCGGGCTCGGCCACACCGGCGGGACGCTGGACAAGCTGGAAGCGATTCCGGGATTCAACACGGCGCTCAGTTTAAGCGAATTTCGGCGCGTGCTGCGCGAATGCGGTATGGCGCTTATCGGCCAAACGGCGGAAATCGCTCCGGCCGACAAGAAAATTTACGCCCTACGCGACGTCACTTCCACCGTCGAAAACATCGGCCTCATCTGCGCTTCCATCATGAGCAAGAAACTCGCCGAAGGCATTGACGCGCTCGTGCTGGACGTGAAGACCGGATCGGGCGCCTTCATGCCCCGGGAAGAGGACGCGGTGCATCTTGCCGAAGTGATGGTGGAAACCGCGCAACGCATGGGCAAGAAAGCGGTAGCGCTGATTACCGACATGGAGCAACCGCTTGGGCGCATGGCAGGCCATTCTCACGAAGTGATCGAATCGATTGATGTATTGAAGGGAAATGGCCCGAGCGATCTGCGCGAGCTCAGCCTGGAGCTTTCTGCCTGGATGTTCTACCTCGGCGAACGCACGGCCTCCGTGGGCGACGGGCGGGCTCTTGCGGAGAAGATGATCGTGACCGGGCAAGCCCTGGAGAAATTCCGCCAGGGAATCAAGCTGCAAGGGGGCGATGCTCGCGTTGTGGATGACACTTCCCTGCTTCCTTTGGCGCGAAATCGCGCGGAGATCGTGAGTCCGAAGGCCGGGTACATTCGCGACACGGATTGCCTGCAATTCGGGATCGCGCTGGCCATGCTGGGTGGCGGCCGCGAAAAAAAGGAAGATGCCATTGACCATGGCGTCGGGCTGGAATTCCACAAGCGCATCGGCGATCGCGTGCAAGCCGGCGAAAAGTTGGTCACAATCCACTACAATTCGCAGGCGAAACTCGCGGAGGCCACGGAAATGATCGCCTCCAGCTTTGAGATTGGGGAGCCCGCTCCGGCTCCTCGCCCGCTGATCCGCAGAATTCTCGGCGGATCGTAGGTTGGCTGTTTAAGCTTCTGGAATTCAGCGCATAAGGAGACAGAATGGAAAGATTCGCGGGAGTGCTTGGCATGATGTTCCTGCTTGGCCTGGCCTATCTTTTCAGCACGGCGCGCAAGGCCATCCGAGTAAAAACGGTGCTATGGGGCCTGGGCCTCCAGCTTGTCTTTGGCGTGTTTGTGCTGAAATTTGAAGTGGGCCGCGCTATCTTTCAGTATTTGGGTGACGCCGTAAACAAACTCCTGAGTTTCGCCTTCGCCGGATCCACGTTCGTGTTCGGCGGCCTGGGCATGAAGACCTCCTCGTTTGGTTTCATCTTCGCGTTCCAGGTGCTGCCCGCAATTATTTTCATTGCGGCCGTTTTTGCGTTTCTTTATCACATTGGCGTGATGCAACTTTTCATTCGCGCCTTTGCCTGGGTGATGACCCGGGTGATGGGGGCCAGCGGCGCGGAATCGCTGGATATCGCCGCCAGTATCTTCATGGGGCAGACGGAGGCGCCACTGACCATACGTCCTTTCCTGAACAAGTTGACGAAATCCGAACTAATGTGCGTGATGACCTGCGGCATGGCCCACGTGTCCGGTGGAATCATGGCGGCGTATATCGCTTCCGGCGTGGAGGCCAAGCATTTGCTGACGGCCGTGATCATGACCGCGCCGGGCACACTCTTGATGGCAAAAATGCTGGTGCCGGAAACGGAGCAGCCGCTCACCGCCGGGCACGTTCAGATGCCCGAGATGGAGAAGGAAGCCAATTTTCTCGGCGCAATTTCCCGCGGCACGTCAGACGGCCTGCAATTGGCGATCAATGTTGGCGCCATGCTGATCTCGTTCATCGCGTTATTGGCGCTGGTGGATTTCCTGATTGGAGGCGCGCACGGTTGGCTGGCGGTCCATCATTTTCCGTGGTTCCCCTCCAGCCTGGGGCAGTTCTTCGGCTGGATTTTTGCGCCGGTCGCATGGCTCGTCGGGGTGCCCTGGAAAGATGCGCCGCAGATCGGCTATCTGCTGGGAACGCGCATGACCATCAATGAGGTGGTGGCGTTCGCAAAGCTGGGCCAACTGAAAGGCTCGCTCGATCCGCGCTCCTTTACCATTGCAACCTTCGCGCTTTGCGGCTTTGCCAACTTCAGCTCCATCGGCATCCAGATCGGCGGAATTGGCGCGCTGGCGCCGGAACAGCGCGGGCACTTGGCGAAGTTTGGGATTCGCGCCATGCTCGCCGGAACCATGGCCAACCTCATGTCTGCCTGCATCGTGGGAATCCTCACATGAGCCTTCTGAAAAAGGAGAAAGGCGCCAAGCCCGGAGAGGAATTCATTCGCGCGGAAGCGGCGGCGCGTTTCCTGCTGAAGCAAACAAAGCTGCGGCCGAAGATCGCCTTGGTCCTGGGCTCCGGATTAGGCGCGTTTGCAGAGGATTTCACCGGCGCAGTTCGGATTCCTTACGCGAAAATTCCCCATTTTCCGCTCTCGACGGCCATCGGCCACGCTGGCCAGTTGGTGATTGGCAAGGTGGATGGAGTCGAGGTCGCCGCAATGCAGGGCCGCGTACACCTTTATGAAGGCTATTCCGTGAAGGATGTCGCTTTCCCCATCCGCGTTTTTGCCAGGATGGGCGTAAAAGCGGTAATCCTGACTAATGCCGCGGGTGGAATCAAAAAGGATTTTACCCAAGGGCGGCTCGTGGTCCTTTCCGATCACATCAATTTGCAGGGTGTGAACCCGCTCTCCGGCCCCAACGACGAGAATTTCGGCGCACGCTTCCCGGACATGAGTGTGGCCTATGACAAGCGATTCCGTGAACTGGCCCTGGCCGAGGGCCGCCTGCTCGGCATCGAACTAGGTGAGGGCGTGTATGCCGCGCTGGCCGGGCCGAGCTACGAAACCCCGGCGGAGATTCGCTATCTGAAGACTATCGGCGCCGATCTTGTGGGAATGTCCACGGTGCCGGAGGTCATCGCGGCGCGTCATACCGGCTTGCGCGTGCTGGGAATTTCCTGCGTAACGAATGCGGCGGCGGGAATACTCGATCAACCGCTCGATCACAACGACGTTCTGCAAACGGTGGAACGCGTGAAAGGCCAGTTCATCGCGCTGCTGCGCGCCGTGATTCCGGACATCGCCTCCGCGCTATGATTCTGGTTAACAGGAAGTGAATCTGGAGGGAACCGTGCCCGACTACGACGCCTTGATCACTGCCGCCAAACATGCGCGGGAAAACGCGCACGCAAGATTTTCCAATTTCAAGGTGGGGGCGGCGCTCCGCACTTCCTCTGGAAAAATCTTCGGCGGATGCAACGTCGAAAATGCCACCTATGGATTGACCATCTGTGCCGAACGCGTGGCAATCTTCAAGGCCATCAGCGAAGGTGAGCGGCGCTTCGACGCCATCGCCGTCGTGACGGACACGGATGCGCTGACGCCGCCTTGCGGCGCCTGCCGCCAACTGATCTGGGAATTTTGCGGCGATGTGCCGGTAGTCCTCTCCAATTTGAAGGGCAAAACAGAAACCATCCCTATGCGCGTTCTTTTTCCCAAACCCTTCGATTCGTCTAATTTGTAACCGCAGCTTAGGCGGCGCACACTTCATTTAAACGAGGCAACGCAAATGTGCTCAACACTAAAACGAGTTTTCCTGCTCGCGACTGTCATCCTGCTTGGTGCAGTCCCAATCTATGCCCAAGCGCCTCCAAAAGTGGCTTCTGCCGGGTTCGACCTACTCATCGAGAACGCAACCATCATTACCATGGACCCCGCTCGGCGAGTCATTGAAGGCGGTGTCATTGGCGTGAATGGAGACACGATCACCTTTGTTGGACCGTCGTGGGACTTTCACTCGCGGACTGCGAAAGGTTTTGTGGCGAAGCAGACTATCGATGCCAAAGGTAAGCTGATCATACCCGGCCTGATCAACGGGCACACGCACGTGCCGATGGTGCTGATGCGCGGCTTGATTGACGATGTCACCCTGGATGACTGGCTGCGCAAATTTATTTTCCCCGCGGAAGCGCGCAACGTCACCGAAGACTACGTGCGCTGGGGCACGCGCCTGGCAATGGCGGAAATGATTCGCAGCGGCACCACCACGTTTGCGGACATGTATTACTTTGAAGACGCTGTCGCCGATGAAACAAAAGCGGCTGGGCTCCGCGGATTCCTGGGCGAAACCTGGATCGACTTCCCCGCCCCCGACAACAAAAGCGAAGCGGAGATGGCCGCCTACAGCGAAAAGTTCATCAAGAAATGGCAGGGTGATCCCCTCATTCACGCCGCCGTCGCGCCGCACTCGATTTACACCTGCTCTGAAAAGACATTGCGGGATGCCGCGGCGCTGGCGCGAAAATACCATGCTCCGATCCTGATTCACGTGGCGGAAATGAGAAAGGAATTGATGGACAGCCTGGCGAACAACGGCGCCACGCCCGTGCAGTACCTGGAGCGCATCGGGTTGCTGGGGCCGGACGTTCTGGCGGCGCACTGCATCTGGGTGGACTACGCGGACATGAAGATCCTGGCCGATCATCAGGTCGGCTGCGTCCACAATCCTTCCAGCAACATGATGCTGGCCAGCGGCGTGGCTCCGGTGGTGGATGAACGCGCCGCCGGCATGCGCGTCGGTCTCGGCACGGACGGCCCCGCAGGCAGCAACAACGACCTGAACATGATGGAAGAGATGGACCTTGCCGCTAAGCTGCAGAAGACAGCGCGTGTGGATCCCCGGGCTCTCGGAGCACACGGAGCTTTGGAAATGGCCACCATCGAAGGGGCGCGCGCGCTGCACATGGAGAAGGAAATTGGCTCGCTCGAAACAGGCAAGAAGGCGGATCTCGTGGTGCTCAATTTGAACCTGCCCAATGCCGTGCCCATGTACGACGTTTATTCACAAGTGGTCTACGCGCTGAAGGCCAGCGAGGTGGAAACCGTTGTGGTGGGCGGGAAGATACTGCTGAAGGACGGAAAATTGCTCACCGTGGATGAGGCTGCGGCGATGGCCAAGGCGAAGGAATATGCGGCGAAGGTGCAGGCGTCCCTGAAGCAGTAGGCTGATGGAAAGGCTGCAATGACTCGCAGGATCAATGCCCTCTTGCAATGGATATAGCTGATTCTCAAAGATTGGCTGGGAGGCCTGGACTCGAACCAGGATAGCCAGATCCAGAGTCTGGAGTCCTACCAATTGGACGACCTCCCAGCCGAAGGAAGGAACACAGACAGTCCAGGAGGCAAGAACGGCTTCCACAACTGCTGTCCAACCTTTCTAGAGTAAAACGGGACTCCGTACTGCGTCAACACAGGGATTCCCCTGCAAATTTGCTCCGAAAAATCCAGGTCCGCGATTCCATCACTTTTCCGGATAAAAGGTTGCGCGGCCCCGGCAAGCGTGATACTTTCCCCCAACGCTTTGCGCCTCCTGCCCGCACCCCCGAACCTTGTTAGTCGAGAGGCGACACCCCGGCGGGATTGTTTGCCGGCATTCCACGACCGGGAGTGCAACATCAAAGTGTTCCACCAAAGTGGGGACTGGCAGCTGGGCCTGCTTCTCAATCGCAATCCGGAGAGATCGGATCATGATGAAACGTCAACGCACTGTTCGTTTCCATTTTCCAAGCTGCGCATGGCTGACGTTGGCGGCATTCATCTCGATGGCCGGAAATGCTGCAGCACAACAACCGGCTGGCGCGGGTGCCGGTTCGCAATCCCTTCCGGACTCGCCTCAGCCAAAACAACAGCCCTCTGCTACCGCCCCCGAACAAGGGTCCGGCAAGCTCGTCGGGTATATGACCAAGCGCTCGCTGTTCTTTCCTGATATCGCCGCGTCACCTCATCCGCTCTCGACGGGAGGCAAGTTCGAGCTGTTCGTCGACGAAAGCATTTCTCCGGAGACCGTCCTTGTCTCCAGCATAAGCGCGGGCTTCGAGCAGTGGCGTGATACGCCGCCGGGCTATGGATTAGGCGCGGAGGGCTACGGCAAGCGATTCGGCTCGTACATGGCCACCAATGCGTCGAGTAGTTTCTTTGGCACTTTCCTGGGCGCCTCTCTGCTACATCAGGATCCGCGGTTCTTCCCGCAAACTCACCCATCGTTTTGGGGTTCCATCAAGTATTCCGCGCGGCGCCTCGTGGTTACGCGCAGCGATTCCGGCAACGATGTGTTCAACGCATCTGGTTTAATCGGGCCGCTGGCCGGCGAAACTCTGGCCAACACTTACCTTCCCAAGACAGAACAGACCGGCGCGAAGACCGGGGAGCGGTACGGTATTGATCTGGCCTGGAAATTCGCGGGGGAACATGTTCAAGAACTATTGGCCCACGATTTTCCGCGACATGGGACTGAATCATTTGGGCGTGATACCCAAACCGGCGTCATCCGGGCCGACCGCCGAGAAAATGAAGAATTCGCGGTAGCCCGCTGCTGTTCCGGCCACCTCCTACACGTGCGGCTCATTCCTTTTCCAACTGCTTGCGCGCCACTTTCAGGGCTGCGTGCTGGGCCTCGTCCAGCTTGGGCAATTTCAGGTCCATGTTCTTCAGGGCATCCACGATGGTTGCCACTACCAGCAGCCGGCTGAACCACTTGTTATCCGCGGGAACGACGATCCAGGGTGCATACTCCGTCGCGGTGTTGCGGATCATTTTTTCGTAGGCGTCCTGGTAGTCATCCCAGAATTTTCGCTCCTGGACGTCGGACTCGGAAAATTTCCAGTTCTTGTCGGCGTCGTCCAGGCGCTCCATGAAGCGCTTTTTTTGCTCTTTCTTGCTGACGTTCAGGAAGAACTTGCGGATGGCGATGCCGTTGCGCGTCAGGTAGCGCTCAAACGCATTGATGTCTTCGTAACGGTCGCGCCACAAGTGCTTGCCGCGCAGGGATTCGGGGATGCGTTGGCGGTCCAGAAACTCCGGATGGACACGCACCACGAGCACTTCTTCATAATAGGAGCGATTAAAGATGGCAATCTTGCCCCGCGGAGGAATGGCGCCCATGCTCCGCCACATGAAGGTGTGCGCCAGTTCCTCGGCGGAGGGCGCCTTGAACGAATAAACATTCACGCCCTGCGGGTTCACGCCGCTCATCACGTGTTTGATGGTGCCGTCTTTTCCCGCCGCGTCCATGGCCTGAAAGATCAGCAAGAGTCCCCAGTTGCCCTGCGCAAACAGGATGTCCTGTAATGCGCTGAGCTGCGCCACTCCCTGCTCCAGCCACTTGGTGGCTTCGGGCTTGTCCTGCGACTTCAGCTTGTGCGTATCGCCGGGGTCGTGGTCCTTCAGCCGAAAGCCTTCGCCCGTAGCAACCACATAGGGCTTGATGAATTTGTGGAACTTCACTTCTTTGGGCATTTTGCTCCTGCCGTTGAGCGCGATGATTCCAGATTTTCCATGATGATCCAAGCGGGCGAGCGGACCCCTGGAGCACTTGCATCATGGCACCAATCCTCAGCGCGATTCAAGATGCGCCGCTTCCTGTGTTTTGTAGAGGCCGCCTTCTGAGGCGGGCCGCCCTTCTCCCCCGCTGTCATTCCGAGCGGAGCGACCCAACCTTATTCTTCCGCGCCGAATTATGGCGCGTCGGGTCGCGCAGTCGAGGAATCCCTCTTCACTCTTTAGGGGGTCGGAGCTTCAGCTCCGACATACAGCCGCCCAAAACAAAAACTCCCCAAACTCCTTCTCCCTCTTTCGCCGGGACACCCTGGGATCGCCATTCTCCCGAATGGCGCTTTTGCCTGTTCTCTTCTCTTGCCTCTGCCATCCCCGCCTCACTGTCGTTTCACGTTCGCACGCATCCAGGCCGCGAAGTCGGATTCGTCGAGGGTACCCGCAGCAAGGCCCAACACGGCCTGTGTGGCATCCTCTTCGCTGGCGGTCAAACGATAGCCGTTCATTTCGAGAAACAGCACGCCGATAACAAATCCGGTGCGCTTGTTTCCATCAATGAAGGGATGGTTGCGGACGATACCGGCTGTGTAAGCGGCGGCCAGCTCTACCGTGTCGGGCCGCTCGCCATACGCGTGAAGTTGTTGCGGCCGGGCGAGGGCGGATTGCAGCAGTCCTTCATCGCGCACGCCCGCCGCGCCGCCGTCGAGCCCCAGTAGACGATCATGAAGCGCCAGGGCGTCGCGCTCCTCGATCCAGAGAAGCTTTCTCACTTGGCCAGCGTGTGCAGCGTGTTGCGGTAGCGGCCAATAATGTCCTCGGCCATCTCCATTTTCTTCTCGAAGGCGGGGTCGTAGGGCGTGAGCTGATAAGCGCCGTTAGGTCCTTCGATCAGGAAAAGGCGGTCGCCGTCCCCTGCGTGCAGGCGGTTGACGGCCTCCTTAGGCAAAACGACGCCAAGGGAGTTACCGATTTTGCGCACCTTGAGTTCAACCATGTTGCTCCTCTCGATGTTATAACAATTGTAGCAACTTCTGAATGACTCTGCAAGGGAACGCCATTCTCCGGAATGGCGCTGTCTGAATTGTCAGGTTCAAAGGAGTCCTCCGGCTGTTGTGGTTCCTTGGCAAGAGGGAGAGAATTGGCAAAGAAGCTGGCATCTAATCTCACAGGGGAAATTTGAAGCGTGAAAGTTAAAGCGAGGGAGTCCCAAGTTAGTGAAAGGAAACCTTACAAAAAAATCCATCTCGGCCCGCATACGATCCTCCATCCTCATCCCGTCATGCTCGTCGGCACTTATGGTGCTGACGGAAAACCGAATCTTATGAACGCCGCTTGGGGCGGGATTTGCTGCAGCGATCCGCCCTGCGTGGCGGTTTCGCTTCGCGAAGCGACACTGACCTATCACAATATCTTGCACAGTCAGGCGTTCACCGTGGGGATCCCCTCACGGAAACACGTTGAGGCTGCCGACTATGTCGGCATCGTCTCGGGCCGCGATCATGATAAGTTCCGGGACACCGGCCTCACGCCGCTCAAAAGCGAGCGCGTGAACGCCCCGCTTGCCGGCGAATTGCCCTTTTCCCTGGAATGCCGTCTGCTCCAGCATCATAAGCTCGGGCTGCACACCATGTTCATTGGACAAATCTTGGGCATTCTCGCCGACGAGGATGTCCTGGGCCCGAACGGGCTGCCGGATATCGAGAAAACCCAGGCAATTCTCTACGGCGGCTTCGGCAGCAACCACTACTTCGCCGTTGGCGAAAAACTGGGGGAAGCTTTCTCCGTCGGGAAAAACCTCAAAAAATCGTAACCTGGAACAATTCTTTTACGGCGCGTGGCGCTGCCTTAGCTTCGGGAACGGCCGGAGTGCCGTACCCTTTGCTTTTGGCTTATAAAGGGTGCGGGTTTTGACGTTTCGATCCGCAGCGCTCGGGTCTCGCAGTCTTTTCTTCGCTCAGCCGAGGATGGCTCACGGCGTCAAATCCGCGCCCCCGGCAAGGTCTTGGCGAAGGGGCCTAAAGCGTGACATCATGGCAGCACTTGCCATCCCAGGAAAACAGGAATCCAATGAAACCCATCCAGCCGGATTTGCAGGCCACCCCTAAGCCAGGAAGCGTTTCGACGAAACACCAGGATTTCACTAGCAGTTCCGGCAGCGGGCGATTGCTATCCCTGGATTTTTTCCGGGGGCTAACGATTGCCCTGATGATCCTGGTGAACAATCAGGGGAGCGACACGCCCTACTGGCCGCTGAGCCACGCGAAATGGAACGGCTGGACGCCGACGGATCTGGTATTCCCCTTCTTCCTTTTTATTACCGGCGTTTCGCTGGTGTATTCGTTTTCCTCGCGGCTGGCGCGCGGCCAATCGCGGGGCGAATTGCTGAAGCACGTGGTGCGGCGCGCGGTGATCCTGATTTTGCTGGGGCTCTTCATCAACGGATTTCCCAACCGTTACAATCCGCATACGTTGCGTTTTGAGGGCGTATTGCAACGGATCGGGGTGTGCTACCTCGCGGCGTCGATGATTTATTTTTGGACGAAGGCGCGGGGGCGCGCGGCGGTGATCTTCATTTGCCTGGTGGGTTACTGGCTGGTGATGCGGTTTGTGCCCGTGCCGGGATTCGGGACGCCGACGCACGAGATACCGCTGCTCGACCCGGACCGCAACTTGACGGCGTGGCTCGACCGGCTGTTGTTTTCCGGGCATCTGTATGAAGGAACACGCGACCCAGAGGGCGTGCTGAGCACGATTCCGGCGATCGCTTCGGTATTGTTCGGCGTTTTCACGGGCGAATGGTTGCGTTCGGCGCGGGCTAGCGGCAAGAAGGTGCTGGGCATGCTGGCCTGCGGAGCGGCGGGATTTCTTCTGGCGGAGGCCTGGAACATCTGGTTTCCGATCAACAAGAAGCTCTGGACCAGTTCGTTTGTTTTGCTCACGACGGGGCTGGCGCTGATCGTGTTTGGATTGTGCTACTGGCTGCTGGACGTGCGCAAAGTGCGGTGGATTCCCACCAAGCCGGCCACCGTTTTCGGGATGAACGCCATTGCCGCGTACGTGTTTTCGGAGCTGTTCGCCCTGCTGCTCGGCGTATGGTGCCAGAGGGCGGGTGGCTGCCGGGCCATTTCAACGGTGTTTGCCCCGCTGGGCAGCCCGGAGTTCAGCTCGCTGGTCTATTCGATCTGCTTCGTGCTGGTGTGCTGGGCACTGATGTGGGTGCTCTACCGGAAGCGAATTTTTTTCAAGATTTGAGTGCAGCCTCGTTTGAGCGGGTCCTGGCGGGCGGTGGGGCCACCTGGCGTTTACCCCGGGAACGCCAGACTCCCGATTGGCGGTTCAAAAGACACCCATGACACCAAAAGCGCCATTCAGGAGAATGGCGTTCCCGAGATGTTATTTTTTTGGAAGGGGTTGTGACTCGAACATTTGGCCGTCGCGCAGATCGAATTCGAGGCCGCCCCACTTGATGCGATGCGAGGTGAACGCGGCGAGCCAGACCGCGAAATGGAGTAAATCGCGCAGCGGCACTAGCCAAAGTTTGCGGCGCAGCACGGCATCCTGCAGGCCCCACACGCCCACGAGCCACGCCATTCCCAGCCGCAAAACAATATACGCGAGCAAGTACGCGGCGCTGATCCAGGTGGCCGGCGCGACAGCGGCGGCGAGCAGGGCGAGCGGCAAACCATGCGTAAAGAGCAAGCCGAGAAACGACGCGGGCCGCACCACGCGAATCGTGCGCGCCCAGCGCACCTGGTGCTCCCAAAAACCGCGCGCGGTTTGCGCCGGGTACATCGTCCAAACGAGCTCGCGCGAAAGCAAAACTTTTGCGCCAGCCTGGTGGGCGCGATTCCCGATTTCATAGTCATCCGCGAGGAGATTCGCCAGTGATTCGTAACCGCCGATTTTCGCGAGCCAACTTTTTGTGGTGGTGACGGAGGCACCCAGCGCGAAGGTGACGCCTTCCTTCCAGTCTGCCACTAGCGCGCCAGCCATGAAATCGCTGGCTGCGCCGACGGCTTCGAGCTGCGCCCAGAGATTTTCCTGCGCGATGCCGCGATACAGACAACTGACGACGCCCACCGCGGGATCGCGGAAAGGCGCGACCACTTCGCGCAAGTAGTTGGGACCGACGCACACGTCGCCGTCGCTCTGCACCAGAATTTCGTGGCGCGCTTCCCGGGCGAGCAAGACCAGGTTGTTGATCTTGCGGTTGGAGCCGATCTGCGCGGCGCCGGAAAGGATTCGGATGGACCGCTCAGGAAAATCCGCCATCACCTTTTGGATGATGGCCACGGCAGGATCGGAGAGTTGATTGACGCAAAAGAGGATTTCGTAGCCGGGGTAGTCCTGCTGGCAAAAGCTGGCGAAATTTTCATAAGTGGCGAAATCGACGCCGTGCACGGGCTTCAGCACACTGACGGGTGGCGTAAAATCTGGCAATTTGTTCGCGCGCTCTCGCGTAAAAAAGCGGACGGCGGCGATGGCAGCCGCGAGGTAATACGCAAGCGGTGCCAGGGCAAGAAAGAGAATCAGCAAACGCCAGACGGAAATAGAAAGATTCATAAGCTGATAGGAGTGTATCGCTTTCCCCGCTCGCTGCGACAACGCTGGCAACTCTCCGGGGCGACGGCGTGGCGCACTGCCGTGAAAATCCAAATGCGCATGATACAATTTCAGGAGAACTATAACCCGTTTTCAGCTCTATCGCCGTATATTGAGGGCTTTTTCGCGCATGCTCTATTCGATGGGACAACGGGTGTTGCCGGCCCTGGCGATTCTGACGCTGCTCTGGCTGGCTGTTTTTGGCCCCGGCCTGTTTCATCCAGCGCTGTTTGACGATGCCGATGCGGCGCATGCGGAAGCGGGCCGCGAAATTCTGGCGCGGCACGACTGGGTTACCCTCCACGAAAACGGGATCCGCTATCTGGAAAAAGCGCCGCTGCCCTACTGGGGCATGGCCGTGGGATTTAAGCTCTTCGGCGTTGCAGCATGGTCTGCGCGGCTCTTTCTGCATCTGAGCGTGTTGTTGCTGGCCTTCCTTTTGTATCAGTTTGGACGGCGATTCCTGACGCCCGAGGCGGGCTTCTGGGCCGGGGTGGCGCTGCTGAGCTCCTGTGGTCCGTACGAGTTCACGCGCATCCTAATTCCCGACATGACGATAGGCTTGTGGATCGGACTGAGTCTGTATTTTTTCATGGATGGCTGGCGATCCGGCAAACCTTCGCTGATGTCGTGCTGGGGGTTGGCCGCCGCCGTGGCGTTGAATGTGCTCACAAAAGGTCTGATTGGGATCGTTTTCCCCTGCGCGATAATTTTCGTATTTCTGGTGATGGCCAGCGACCTGCGGCATCTGTTCAAGATGCGGCTTTTCTCGAGCAGCATCGTTTTCCTGGTGATGGCGGCGCCGTGGCACATTCTTGCGGCTCTGCAAAATCCTCCCGCGGGCCAAGCGAGAGGCTTCCTGTGGTTCTACTTCGTCAACGAACAATTCCTGCGGTACCTCGGCAAGCGCTATCCGGCCGACTACGGTACGGTTCCTTTTTGGTTGTTTCAAGGATTGCTGCTTCTGTGGTTGCTGCCATGGAGCGTTTTCCTGCCGCAGGCCCTAGCTAAAATACGGCTGCGACTTGCGCGGGTCGAAGGTGTGCGGCGGTCTCCTGATGCAGTATTGCTTCTTTTGTTTTGCTGGGCAGGATTCATCCTGCTCTTTTTCAGTTTCTCGACACGCCAGGAATACTACCTTGCTCCGGCGTTGCCGGCGTTGGCGTTGCTTCTGGGGCACTGGCTATCGCTGGAATCCCAAGCGCAAATCGGCTCGCCCATTGCGCGCGCAGGGCGCATCTCTTCGGTTGTGCTGATGGTTGTGGGCATGATCATCGCAGGAATCACGGCAGCGCTTGCCATCATGTTTCACACGCCGGCGAAAGGCGTTGAGCTTAGCGACCTTCTGAACAAGAATCCCGAAGCCTATGTGCTGTCGCTGGGACACTTCCTGGACCTCACGGGGAAAGCGATGAGCTTGTTCCGAGGGCCCCTCATCGGGACGTGCGTGGCCTTTCTGTTCGGCACAGGACTGAACTGGTACTTTCGCCGCCGCGGCAAGCCACGGGTAGCCAACTGGGCGCTGGCAGTGATGATGGTGCTATTCCTCGAGTGCGTCCATGCCGCGTTGTCCGTGTTTTACCCTTTGCTTGGTTCACAACCGCTAGCCGCCGCCATTTTGCGCGAGTACCAGCCGGGGCAAGTCATCGTTTCCGATGGCGAATATTCGCTGACTTCCTCGATCAATTTTTATACCGGCGTGCAGGAATCGATCCTCAATGGCCGAATCAACGGGCTCTGGTATGGTTCGCTGTTTCCTGATGCACCGCAGATTTTTCTGGACGACGCGCAGTTCGCCGCTCTTTGGGCGAGCGCGAAGCCAGTTTACCTTGTAAGTCCGTCCGAGGAGCGCCGGAGCTATCTCGCGAAGCTGGGTCCCGTTTTTGAGTTTGCGCATGCAGGCGGAAAATTTGTTTTCACCAACCGAGCGCCCGGCCCGCAGCAAACAAACCAGCGCTGATGCAACCGTATCTGCGGTCGGAGCAGTTAACGCAGCAGAGTTAACGAAGCACCGGAGGGCGGCACCGCGCCTTTTTCATTTGAGAGGGGAGCGGTCTTCCGTGGAGCGGCGGTAATGCCGCACCGCCCGATCGCGAGCCGCCTTCACAAACCGTAGCCTGAAGAGGTTCACGACAAATTCCCATTGGTCGAGGAAAGAGAGTTTGGATTCCCCATGCGCGCGGCCGGAGAAAACGATGGGAGTCTCGACAAGACGCGCGCCGTTGCGCAGGAGTTCGCAAAGGAGCGACGACTGAAAGGAATAGCCACGCGTCGAAAGATGCTCGAGATCGCAGTGGGGAATCAAATCGGCCCGGATCACGCGATACCCGGAGGTGCAATCACGGATGGGAGGGATGCCTCCGAACCAGCGCACCAGGCGAGTCCCCGCCAGGCTGATGAGTTTGCGATGCCCAGGGAGGCCGGGGATCGCTCCCCCAGGAGCGAAGCGCGAGCCGATCACCACGTCGTAACCATCGTTGGCAAGGCCGATCATCCGCGGCAGAACGGCCGGGTCGTGCTGGAGATCGGCGTCCATCTGGAGAATCAAATGGGGTTGCAGGGTCTTGATTGCGTGAGCGATACCTCTCTTGTATGCTTCGCCCAGCCCATTCTTTTCGCCGGTAATGAGATGAAGATGAGGAAAGCGTTGCATGGCTTCGCGCACACGCTCGGCCGTGCCGTCCGGAGAATTGTCGTCCACAACCAGAACATGCAATTCGTGAGACGCGATAGCGTCCGCTTGAGAAAAGATCCCGGAAAGAACGGCCGGAATGTTCTCGGCCTCTTTGAAAGTAGGAAGGACGATGCAGGCGATTGGTTTTGCCATCTTTGTAATTGTGAGCCGGAAAGCTTGTTTGGCGCAACTTGCTCCGGGGAGTTCCCATTGAAACGTGGAGGAGTTCGTCCGTGAAGCAAACCCATAGGCTGCGGGATTGCTTCCTTCTGCTTGGGATGACGGCCGCGGCTGTGGCCGTCCATGGCTATCACCGGGGCATTGAGGACATGGCCGTGTATTTGCCGGCCATCAAGAAACTCCTTACGCCCGCATTGTATCCCTACGACGCAGCCTTCTTTCTGCTGTACATACGCATGACGGTGTTTCATTCGTTCGTGGCTGCTGCAACGCGCGTTACGCACATGCCTCTCGACTGGATGATTTTCCTGCTGTACCTGATCAGCATTTTCCTGTTTTTGCTCGGGTGTCTGGCGGTCATTCGCAAATGTGTTGCGGAGGAAGTTGCTCAGTGGGCGGGCGTTGCGCTTGTTGCAGCGCTACTGACGTTGCCGGTGACTGGTACAGCGTTGTTTCTGGTGGATCAACATCTTGCCCCGCGTACGCTGGCCAGCGCTTTCCTTCTATTCGCCACGGTAGCGGTCTTGAACGGTCAGCCTCGAGCGTTGTTGTGGGTGGTTCTAGCGGGATTGTTCCATCCCACGATAACTGCCTATGGGCTCGTCCACCTGGTTGTGCTGGCCCTGCCACCGATTGGCGCGCGAACGGCGCTCATTCTTCCGGCGTTGCCGATGAGCGAGCCCGCAAACCCGATCTGGCGGGAGATGATGTCGCACCGGCATTTCCAGTATCCGCTGCAGTGGACTTGGTATGAGTGGCTCGGGGTGGGTGGCCCGCTTGTATTGTTGCTGACCTACGCGCGAGTGGGGCGCCGCAACAGCATGCCGGTGCTGGAACGTTTGTGCACGCGGTTCGTAATCTCGACAATCGTGGGTGTGCTGGCAGCGATTATCTCCACAACGTGCTTTCCCAGCCAAACGTGGGAGCGCCTGGAGCCGATGCGTATCCTCCACCTCACGTACGTGGTGTTCATCCTGATTTCCGGAGCTCTGCTTGGAAAGTACATCCTCCGCAAGCAATGGATACGCTGGCTTGCGCTCTTTCTTCCCATTGCGCTTGGAATGTTCTATGCGCAGCGTCAGGAGTTTCCCGCCAGCCGACACATCGAATTGCCGGGACTCGCGCTGCAAAACGCCTGGATCGAAGCATTCGAGTGGATCCGGGCGAACACGCCTCGAGATGCATTCTTCGCGCTTGACCCGAAATACATGGAGAAGTCCGGAGACGACTATCACGGGTTCCGCGGAATCGCCGAGCGCAGCATGCTGGCCGACAATGTAAAAGACCCCTCCGTGGTGGAAGTATTCCCCGACTTGGCTTATCAGTGGAAACTCGAATTGGCTGGCCGGGAAAAGTGGTCGAGCCTGGGCCTGGATGATTTCGAGCGGATGAAGAAGAAGTTCGGCGTAGCGTGGGTGATACTTGAACGGCCTGGAGTCGCGGGAATGCCCTGCCCTTATGTGAATCGCGCCGTGATGGTCTGCCGCATTCCGTAGACCCAGTTTCCGAATTTGAACTCCACCAAATCAACCTTGGGAGGCGGCCAGGAGAAGCGTATGATGCGCAAGTTAGAGATTTAAATCGGGATTTCCGGATCCACTCATGCCCGGCACCAGCTGAGGGAGTGCGTTGGTGCCTCAGAACGATTTGGTTTGAAGCATATTTCTCGGCGGGAATCCACAAGACTGGAGCGCGACTTGGCAGTGTCATTCTTCCGCGCAAAGTTTCGCAAATCTTCCCAAGTATTTCTTGCTGTGCCAGTGACTGTCCGGATGGCTCTGCTTGCGTTTGCAATCCGGATTGCGGTGATTCCCTTTGTTTACGACGAGTGGCTCGAGCCCTTCCGGGTCAGCCACTGGGAGCCTGGCAATGTGGCCCGTTCACTGTTGACAGGTAACGGCTTTGGCAGCCCATTTCTTTCGCATCAGCCCTCGGCCATTATGACTCCGGTCTATCCGCTGATCGTAACGGGAATTTTTGCCATATTCGACGTTCACACCAAGGCCGCTGTTATTGCCGCACTTGGGTTGAACTCGTTATTCTCTGCGCTGGCGGCCATCCCGATTTTCTTGGTAGCGCGGAATAGCTTCGGCGACACCACGGCGCGGCTTGCCGGCTGGGTCTGGGCCTTCTTCCCTTATGGAGTGTACTTCGCGGCGGAGTGGGCCTGGAGTACGCATCTGCTGCTGTTATGCCTCTGCTGGCTTCTCTATCTTTCCCAGCGGCTCGAGATCTCCACTTCCCTGCCTTGTTGGGCTGGATTTGGTCTATTGGCGGGCTTTGCGGCGCTTACCGAGCCGGTGGTGATTCCCATTTTTATCATCCTGTTCTGCCTTTCACTGCGCCGCCTCTGGCTGGCGCGACTACGTTTAATTGCTCCTGGCATCATCGCCATGCTTTGCTTCGGCTGCGTTATGGCCCCCTGGGCCATCCGCAATACCCTCGTGCTGCACCGTTTTGTTCCGGTACGCAGTGGATTGGGGCTTGAGCTATACCTGGGTAACAATGGCTACGATCTTCACTGGAGAAGTGGGGCCATGCAGCCCAACCACAATCCCGCCGAGCTGGAGGAGTATGACCGAGTGGGTGAGATGGCCTTCATGGATCATAAAATGGCGCAGGCCAAGACCTATATTTTCTCCCATCCTCGCTGGTATGCCTGGATGTGCGTGCGGCGCGCTATCTATATGTGGACTGGCTACTGGAGCTTCGATCCGGAATATCTCAAGCAAGAGGAAATGGACCCGTACAATATTCCGGTGGCAACCTTTATTACTTTGTGTGCCATCGTGGGGCTGTTCTATGCCAAGCGCTTTTTTCCTGCCGAGGCTTTGCGCTACGGACTGATTCTTCTTGTCTATCCGTTAGTGTACTACCTGGTGCATCCGGAAACTTACTATCTTCGCCCGATTGACCCGATCTTGCTTATCTTGGGCTGCTACGCGCTCGTTCAGTTGATGCAAAAGGTTCGCCGGGGGTCTGCTGCCCTAATTCCAGCGACAGACTGAGTCGGACTTGGGCTGTGTTGAGGCCGCCCTCACCGCAGCCCAGAATCTTATTCAATGGTCCAATAGAAGCGTAGATTAAGAAATCGTCGGTGCCTCAAGCGTCCGTACTTTCAGGCATTTGCGTGCAGCAGTTCTTGAACAGAAGAGGGCAACTCTCATCGAAGTGGCCAGTTCACATCAGAACAGCGCCATGCGCAAGCAGTGGGAAGATTGGAAACGAAGCTCAATTGCCGGGAGGTTCTCTTATCGTTCAACCGGTCGCAACAACGAGCAGCACGCCCACAAAGACCAAAGCCACGCCCAGCCACCTCTCTGGCGTCACCTTCTCTTGTAGCAGGTATTTCGCGCCGAACGTCCCCGCGACATAGTTGAATGCCGAAGCAGGAATGACCAGGCTGATGGGCGCCCAGGACAACAAGATCAAGAGCGAATAAAACGACAATGCCAGCAGGGGCAAGGCCAGCCAAACCCAGCCGCACTTCACCGCGCGGCCCAGGAATCGCAGAACCGAGCGCGGATGGAATCCTTCCAGTTCGCCGGTACGCTTCATGCCATAGGTCATGGCGATTTCGCCGCCCGCGCTGGCGCAGATCAATACTCCCAGCATCAGGATCAACTTGATCATGATGCCACCTGCTGCGAGTTCGTGGTATTGGGCTTCGTCTGTCCGACCAGGAACACGCCGATGCAAATCACGAACACGCCAATCCAGCGTTTGGCAGTGACGGCCTCGTGAAGCACCAGAATGGCCAGCAGCGTTTGTGTGGCATAGCCGAAGGCGCCCGCCGGCATGACGTAGCTGTAGTCCGCCCAACTCACCGCGCTCATATAGCAAAGTGTGAAACCAAGCAGGAAGAGGATGGCCAGCCAAATCGTCGCGTTCTGTACGGTGGAGAGGAGGGCCTGCTGCAACCCGGCAAGCGAGATATGCACTGCACCGATCTGCGTCATCCCGCGCTTCAACAGGAGATCGCCGACGTTGGCGCACACGACCATCAACAAGACCGTGAACAGGGTCTTAAACCTTAACCTGTGCTCGTGCGACATTCTTAGAAGTCTAGTCGTTTCCGCCGGTGGCTGGGGTTCCGGGCACCGGCACCATCGTCTCCGGAGAATCGCCCTCGCGACGCGCCCACTTGACGCGCTCCGCACGCAGCTTCAGGAAATCCACGGCTTCGTGGTACAGACGCTTGCGCTCGTTGCTATCCCAAAGTGCTTCGCGGACGATGCGCCAGGCGACGCGGGGGCGGAAATAATACTCGTCATAAAAGCGGCTCACTCCCGCCATCATCTCCGCCTTCGATAAGTGCGGATACTCGATATGAGGAAGCTGGTGGCCCGTGTTATCGGCCAGAGCCTCGACGCGAAGGAAACCTTGCTCGGCCATGGTGTCGTGAAGCTCCGTGCCGGGCATGGCATGGGCAAGAGAAACCTGGATGGTTTCGCAATCGAGTTCTTTGGCAAATTCGATGGTGTTTTGGATGGTCTCTTTGGTTTCGCCGGGAAGACCGATGATGAAGTCGCCGTGGACGCGAATGCCGACCTTGCGGCAATTCTTCATGAAGTTGCGGCCCATTTCGACGGTCGCGCCCTTCTTGATGTTCTTCAGGATCTGAGCATCGCCGGATTCGAACCCAACGATGAACAGGCGAGCGCCGCCATCGGCCATGGCCTTTAATGTTTCATAATCGCTGTGAACGCGCGCGGTGGAAGACCACTGAAACTTCAGCGGTTTGAACTTGGCGCTGAGTTCCATGACGCGGTCCTTGCGGATGTTGAAGGTGTCGTCGTCGAAGAAAATCTCTTTCATCTGCGGGAAGTATTCCAGGGCCTGCTTGACTTCCCGGACAACATTGTCGGTCGAGCGAGTCCGCCAAGCGTGCCCGGAGATGGTCTGCGGCCACATGCAGAAGGTGCACAAGGCCGGGCAACCGCGTGTGGTGTAAAACGATACGTAGGGGTGCAAGAGGAACGGCACGTTGTAGCGCTCGATCTGCAAATCGCGCTTATAAGCATCCGTGGCAAAGGGCAGGGCATCAAGCTCCGCGGTGTGCAGTTGGGGCTGTGGGGCATTGTGGACAATATCCCCGTCCTTGCGGTAACTCGCCCCAAGAATCTGGCCCAGGGGCTTTCCGTGAGCGTAATCCGCCACGGCGTGATCAAATTCGCCGCGCACCACGAAGTCGATGTCTTCGCTGGCATTCAGCGTTTCGTCGGGCTTGATATGACCGTGAGGCCCGACAAACGCCACCTTCAGAGAAGGATTGCCTTCCTTGATCTTGCGCAAAAGTTTGATGTCGCTGGCAAACCCGACCGTGGAAGTGAAGAGGACGAGGAATTCGTAGTCCTTGCAGATCTCGATAGTCTGCCGCCAGTCAATGCCATGCGGCGAGGCATCTACCAGCCGGCTACCGGGGATTAATCCGGCAGGATAACTTAGCCAAACGGGGTACCAGTAGGACTCAATCTCGCGCGTCGCGGGCCACCGCGAACCTGCCCCACCGTCGAAGTTTTCAAAACTCGGCGGGTTCAACAGCACTGTTTTCATGACATCTGGCATTCTTTACCCTCAGATTGACGTAGGATTCTGCAATTAAACTTGCGAACGTTAGCTACACCCGTGCGAATGACCCCAGCGTCTACTCTAGTGTAGATAATAGTTTAGCCGAGTTGGTTGCATCCTCCCAAGGCTTTCTCGCAAAAGGGCGAAAGAGGCATCCAATCGCTAAATGCTGCATTAAGTGGGAGTTGGAGGTGCTGCGATGGCCTGGCGGGGACACTCCAGAGCAGCACTGTGCGGACCCGAGCGTGCGCACTAGCGTCCCATGCACTCTTGCGTGGCCTGGTCCAAGATCGCCCAAATTCGGTCGAGCCAGTCGAGGTGCTCAGGCTTCATGAGCACGGATCTCAGGCAAGTCAGACTGAATCGGTCTTGCTTCGCGTGCTCCCACTGTCCGCCGAAAAAAGCGATCGGAATCTCCGCGACCGCCAGATGCAGATTTCTGCGGGCAGCCGCTTGGAAGATTTTTCGCGTGAGGACAGAGGCTTCTTCCACGTTTGCCGCGCGCGGGGCAAAAACGACGATATCGAGTTCCGGTAGAAAGGGCGCAAGGAATCGGCCATCCTGCGCGAGCCGTTGATGAAACCGCAAAGCCGCTTCCCGGCAGCGCTCGAGGGAGTTCGCGAATTCGCCGTGCTTCCGCAGAGGGAGCAGGCGCTGTGTCGCCCAGAGCGCTACAGCCGACGCCCCCGGCCGCGAACACTCCAGGCTGATTTCGCCCAGATGGAGCTCCGTGGAACTGAAATAGGTATAGGGTGAATCGTGCTTGTAGAGGCGCCCGACTACTGGATCGCGAAACAACACGCAACCGCAACCATAGGGCTGCAATCCATGCTTGTGGGGGTCAATCACGATGGAATCGACGTGCTGAATCTGGTCGAAGTCTCCGCGCGTTTCTTCCGCGAGGTTTCCTGCCAAATGGAAGTAGCCTCCATAAGCGGCATCGGCATGGATCCGGAAACCATACTTCTGGCGAAGCGCAAGAATTTCCACCAATGGATCTACCGAGCCGGTAGCCGTCGTCCCCATAGTTGCGACCACGGTGCCTACGTCGCCGCGCGCGAGCCGGGCACGCAAGGCTTCCACATCCATCCGCCCACGAGCGTCGCATTGGACCGTTTCGCAGGGTAACTGCAACACGCGGGAGATGCGCTGATGCGTGTAGTGAGCCTGCTCGCTCGCAAGAATCATCTTGCCGGGAGCAAGCCGTCCGGCCACCCAGAGAGCTTCCAGATTGGCCATCGTGCCGCCGCCGCACAGGTGTCCAAGGTGGGTATCCCAGCCAAACATTGCCGCGATTTCTGCGACGGCCTCTTTCTCCATTGCGGAAGAGGCGCGCCCGCCATCCAGCGCGTGATTATTGGGGTTGATCCACTGCGCGAGCGCGTAAGCCAGCCGGGCGACAGGATGTGGCGGCTTGAGCATCTGGCCGGCGTACAACGGATGAAAATAGGGGTAATTGTCGTGCAGCCGCTCCGCGGTTGAGGTGAGGACTTCGCTGATCTTTTGCGAATCCGTTGCTGCGGCCTCGAATTCAGGCAGAGAGAGGAAACCTGCATCCAGCTTCTGCAAAGCCTGCTGAAGGATCTTGAGTGTGTCACTTTCCAGCACGGGGCCGCCTGTTTGCCTTCCGATTCGGAGTTTAAGACTTCGAGATTATTGCAGGACCTTATCGAGTTGTCCCGCGGTGCGCAAGAGTTCCAGTTGCGCCTGTTGCCGAAGGAAATTGGCGTCCAGGTAAGCCATCCACTTCTCGTTTTCATCGAGCCGCGCGCGTTCCACATCGCGAAGGTTCGCCTTGCCCTCGCCAAATTGCGACTGCAGGACGCTGACATTCTGCTGCGCCAGTTGCAGTTCCAGGCGCGCCACCTCTTTCGCCGCATCCGCTTCCTGTACCTTGCGCGATTTCTGGCGCACCCCAGCGCTGACCTGATTCCTTGTGCTCACGAGATTTATTTTCGCGGCGTCCAGATTTGTCTCTGCTAGGGCGATGCTCGCGCGCGTTTTTGAGCTGAAAATCGGGAATTGCACGTTTACACCGGCATTGAAGTTGTTGTACTGGAATTTATTGAAATAAGTCTGGTAATTGTTGTATTTCGCCAACAGGCTGTAGACGGATACCAGCTCAAGCGTTGGCAATTTCCCGCGCTTCTCTCCGGCTAGACGGAACTCCTTCGCGCGAACGTCCGACTGGGCAAAAGCGAGGCTGGGATTGTTTTCCGAGGCCATGGCGATCAAGTTGGCACCCTGTTGCTCCGCTGCTCCGGGCAATTCTTCGGGGGTAACTTCGATGGGTTGTTCCGGCGCCAGCCCCAGTTGATTTCGCAGGAAGACTTCCAATTCATCCTGGCGGCCTTCGAGTTGCAGGATGCGCTGCACCACCTGCGCGCGCGTCAACTGCGCTTTCGTCACTTCCACGGGCAACTCAAAACCCTCGCCCTGGCGCTGTTGGGTGACCTCCACGATCTTCTCGGCGCTTTCTTTCTCTGTTCGCAGAAGATCCAGCGCGTGGCGCACCTTTACCATTTCCAGATAAGCCGTGGCCACGCGCAACATTACGGAGTTGCGTGTCTCTTCCAGCAGGACACGTTGCGCCTTGGCCTGCTCTTGTTGCTCTCTGGCCAGGCCGCGTAGCGGTTCATTGAATACCTGCTCGGTGTAGGTCACATTGAAGACCGACGGCGCGCGGCCCCCGGGCGTTTCGGGAATGCCATAAGAATAGCCCGCACCCGAGCCGGCATAGAGATTCGGCTTGAACTCGGACCTGGTCAAATCGGCAGACTGGTCGGCAACACGCGCCTGAATCCTGGCAAGCTGGATGTCCTTGCTGTTCTGCAGAGCGAGCTCCACGGCATGGCGGAGAGTCAGTACAATCGGCGTGCCAGACGAGTTGCCAGGCTGTGCGGGCTCCTGGGCCCGCAAGGCAGGCACGCTCGCCAGCGTTCCCGCGATCCCGCACAACAACCATCGTTTCCAGGTCGTCATTTTCCCCCCTGTTGCAAAAAACACTTTCGCGCTCCCGCGTTATGCAAGCTATTCGTAACGCAGCGACTCAACCGGCTCCATGTTCGCGGCCTGCTTCGCGGGCAGCCACCCAAAAAAGAGTCCGGTGGAGCAGGACACGAGAAACGCCAGCACCACGCTCGTCTCTGAAACTGGGGCACGAAGATTGCCGGGCAGAAGTCCGGGCAGAAGTTCCTGCACCACGACGGGAATGGCCAGACCGAGCAGGATTCCGATGACCGCCCCGCCCCCGCTGATCAGAAAAGCTTCAATCAGGAATTGAGACAGAATCTGACCGGGCGCCGCACCAACGGCCTTGCGAATGCCAATCTCCCGCGTGCGCTCCGTTACCGTAACCAGCATGATATTCATGATCCCGACCCCGCTGATCAGCAGTGCGATGAAGGCGATCACGATCAGGACGATCGTCAGCGCCAGCGAAATCGTGCGCGCGGCAGTCAGGATGGAAGCCAGCGTGCGCACAAAATATTCCGCCTGGGCGGGATGGCGGCTCTTGAGCAGCATGAGGAGCTTCCTTTGCACCACCGGCACCATTTCCGGCCCTGATGCTTGCGCATAGACTGTCCGGAGCACTTCCCTTCCGGTGTAGTACTTGATGAGCGTGAAGGGAATAATGACGGAGTCTTCTTCAATCTCGGACAATCCAAAGGTGGCCACGCGCTCCCGGAACACGCCAATGACCGTAAACGTCAACTCTCCCATGCGGATATTCTTGCCGACCGGGTTTTCCATCCCGAACACGCGTTCGGCGAGTTCCCTGGTGATCAGGCAAACTTTGCTTCGCGATTCCATGTCTCCGAAATCGAAATACCTGCCGCGCAGGATCACCAGGCGCCGAATGGCCTGGTATCCCTCTGTAACTCCAATCAGCGCCGCTGTTCGCGTTTTTCCACTTACGACGACGGACATCGGGAGGTCGTTAATCCCGGCCACTTCCACCACGCCGGGGATCTCCGCCTTTATCTCCGACATGTCGTCCAAGGTGATTTCATAGCTGAAGGGTGGGGCCTTATCCGGGGTGCCGAGCAATTCAGCCCAAACCAGGTTTGAGCCCACGGCTTCAATCTGGGAGATGACGAATTTCCGGCTGGTGAGCGCCACGGTGACCACCAGAACGATGGAGGCACTGCCGATGATGACGCCGAGGGAAGTCAGGATCGCGCGCACTTTGTTTGCGCGCAAGGCGTCGACGGCCAGGGTTATGGTTTCGCGCATCTGCATAAAATCGTTTAGGCGTTCACCTTCCGGCCCGCAGCCGGATCCTTTGGTTCCAGCCACGCCCGCTTGGATCGCCGCGCTTCATGACTTCCCCAGTTGTTTCAGCGCATCCTGGGCCCTCTTGTATTTTGCGTTCAGTTTCAAGGCGGCTCGATACTCTCCGCGGGCGGCCGCCGGATTCTTCTGCTTTTCATAGAGCTGGCCCAGCCAATAATGAGCGGCCCACGGGCCCGGATACGTAGGGTGCCTGGGCACCGCCTGGATGTAGTTTAGTAGAATCTTTTCCGCATCCGGTAGTTTCTCCCCCTTCAGGATCCAGCCCATGGCGCGGAAAAACCGCACGCGGGGGTCCGCCGGCGCCGCTGTTTGAGCGGCATCGGCCGCCGACAGCACGCGTTCGGCCAAGCCGCGATTTGCAAAATACCCGGCAATTTCTTCGATGATGTCCAGCGAACTCGGGTGGCTCTCGAGCGCCTTTATAAACTCAGCGTCCGCCGCCTCGAAATCTTTTTTCAGGCGCCGGCAATTTCCGGCCGCATAATGCCCCTGAGAAGCGTCGAGCCTCAGCAATATCTGAATGAGCGGGTGAGCCTTTTCTTCCCCTCCTCCAACAAAAGAGGGAGCAGTACAGTCGTATTCAACGAGATGTTGCGCCGCATCGAAATTGTGGTCGTCGAGCTGCACCGCGGTTTCAAATTCCTTGCGTGTTTTCCTCGCAAGTGTATACGCGATGAACATCGAAGAGTGATCGGCCTTCCCGCCATAGGCTTGCCCCAGCCAATTGTGGTATTCGGAGTTTTTCGGATCCATCGCCACGGCCCGCTCGCCGCTCTTTTCAGCCGCATTAAACTGTTCGACACTTATGTGGGCCTTGGTCAGGAGAAGTTGGATCTCCCCGTTGTTGGGTTCTTTGGCCGCGGCTGCGTCCAGAATGGCGATGGCCTCGGCGTAATCCGTTCTCTCGTAAGCCTTTCTTCCGGCTTCCAACAAGGCCTCTTGCGCCCGCGCACCTTGCGCTCTCGCAACCAGACTCAATACCAACGTGGCGAGAAGCGCCCTACAGACTCGCATCCTTCGCTTCCTTCAGATTCGACGAGGCCATGTTCACAACTTTTACGGCCATCCCGTCGTGCAATTCCACATCGCCGGGGATCGCGACCACTTCGCCTTCCCGCAGTCCGCTGACAACCTCGTAATTTGCGGCATCGGCAATACCCACCTGAACCAGCCGTTTTTCAAGGCGGGATTGCCCCACGCTATCCTGCACCACAAAAACGTAGCGCTGTGAATTGTCCGTCTCCACCGCGCCGCGCGTCACGCTTAGTACATTCAAGCGTTCCTTCAGATTGATGCGCACGTTCACATTGGTATTGGGGAGAAGTTCCAGTCTGTCGTTCTGCACGGAGCACAACAGTTCACCGACGTTTCGCAACCCCCGGGCCACCACTTGCTTGGGGATGATTTCCGTCTTTCCTTCCCAGACACGGTTTGGCAGAGCGTCCCAGGTAATTTTCACGGGCTCATCGGGCTCGAGCGCTCCCATTTCCGGCTCGTCGATGAAAGCGCGGACGCGCACCTTGTGGAGATCGGCCATTTCGGCGAGCAGGTCACCTACCTTTACGAAATCACCTTCATGGACCGGCATGGCGTAGAGGGTTCCGTCAATCGAGGCACGGATGCGCCCTTGCTGTACTTTGTCTTCCAGAGCGGCGACATCGCTCCGCGCCTGCTCCACCGCAAGGGATGACCGGGATTGGTCAAGATTGGCTTGCCGGTCAAATTCCTTTTTGGCCGCCGCCAACTTGTGCACTTCAGCCTGCATTTTTTCCAGGGCCAGGTCATTGGCGGTGAGCTCGTCCTTTGTCGCCGCGCCCTGTGCCAGCAGCCGGGCCAAGGAATCGTGGTTTCGTTGCAAACGGTCGCGCTCGGCTTGCGCTTTCCCCAAGTCCCCGTTGATTCGCGCAGCTTCATCGGTGCGCCCGCCGGCTTCAGCCACTCGCAGGTCGTCTTGCGCGCGCAGGAGTCTCGCCTTGGCGGCCGCCAGTTGCGAGGTTGCATCCTTTACGTTCAATTCGAGCAGGAGTTGGCCTTTTATGACGTTCTGCCCCGGCAATAAGTGGACCTTGGTCACAAAGGTGTCCAACTGCGCCCGCACGGTAGCGGGTGCGATGGGTTCGACCTTGCCATTGCTGCTGATGGAGGCAACAATGTTGCGCCGCACCGGCGTGGTGGCTGATATTTTTGCCACCGGCGGCCGCCCGCTAATCCGCACCAGCAGAAAGGCCACGATTCCCGCCAGTAGCAGGAACGCGAAAACCCTGTTTCGCAGCTTCTTATCCATAAGTACCTGAAATCGAGCCGCCACCAGCCATTAGCGCAAGTGCAAGCCACACCCGCGAGCACTCCTCGCCGGGTTCAATCGATTCTTTTGCGGGGCTTTCTGGCCGATTGCCTGGGCGGTCTATCCCTGCGGTAAAGTCTATCAGGACGGTTGGCCATTTCTCCACCGAGTTCCGTTCCTGCCCCGTCTTTTGCCATGAGATGCCGGGGGACAGATTCAGGACGCCGAACTCCGTCATCGGCGCCGCCGTGTTAGAATTCAGGCATGAGCAACAGTGAAGCGCCGACCGCTCCTATGGCCGACAAGTCGGGCAATCCTGCCCCTCCCAGGGTACTCCACCGGGTGTGCATCCAGTGCAACAATGTCTTCCGTGTGCCTCCAGAAAAGTTTGATGCGAAACAGTGCCCTAACTGCCACAAAGGGTAGCCATAACTCTCTGGCAGCCATCGCGTCGCGATCTACCTTTGTTGTTCCAACAGTCTTGGGTAATCTTTTTTGCATTCCGTGCGTAGTATCGGCGGGACGCAGTGTGCCCTGCACCAAGGCAAAAACTGTGAGGATCTTGCCATGATCGAAACCCGTGCTCTGGTCAAAACCTTTAAGGACAAGAAGCGCGGCGAGATTCGCGCCGTTGATAACGTCAGTTTCGTCTGCAAGCCGGGCGAGATTTACGGCTTGCTGGGCGCGAACGGCGCGGGCAAAACCACCACGCTGCGTATGCTGGCCACGATTCTGGAGCCCACAGACGGCACGGCCATAGTCTGCGGCTACGACGTTGTCGAAGCTCCGGAAAAGGTGCGCGCCAATGTCGGCTTCCTCTCTACCTCGACCGCACTCTACCCTCGCCTTTCTTCCCAGGAGATGGTCGAATACTTCGGGCGTTTGAACGGTCTGGATGAAGCCACGCTGAAGAAACGCGTGGACGACATCTTCACGCGCCTGGACATGAATTCCTTTCGCGACCGCCGCTGCGACAAGCTCTCTACGGGCATGCAACAGAAAACTTCCATCGCTCGCACGCTCATCCATGACCCGCAGGTCATGATCTTCGACGAACCGACCGCGGGGCTCGACGTCATGACTGCGCGGACCATCATTGAATTCATCCGTGAGTGCCGGCAGCAAGGCAAAACCGTCATTTTCTCGACCCACGTGATGAGCGAAGCCGAGAAACTCTGCGACGTCATCGGCATCATTCAGTCCGGAAAGCTCCTCGAGGAGGGTTCCCTCGCAGAACTTCGTTCCCGTTACGACGAAAACGACCTGGAAGAAATCTTCGTGAAGGTCGTGACCCCGTACCTGAACAGCGTGGAGGCCTGAGTCCATGAATTTCTCCGCTATTTCTGTCGTCTATCGCAAAGAGCTCAGGGAGTGGTTGCGGGATCGCCGCACGCTGATTTCCACTGTTCTAGTTCCTCTTCTGGCTTTTCCTCTGCTGATAGTCGGCATTATTGGCATTACCACGGTCATGATCGGCAAGATGGAAAAGGAAATTCCGAAAATCATGATCAAAGGGGGGGAGGACTCCCCGGAACTCCTGGATCGCCTGCGCAAGCTCGATAAGCTTGCCATCGTTCCCTACGCCGACAATTGGAAAGACCAGATTTCCAATAAGGAGATTCGCGCGGCCATCGAAATCCCCAAAGGCTTCCAGGCGGCACTTACGGCGGGAACAGCGCCAACCGTGAGCGTTTATTACTATGAGGGAGAGCTCAAATCTTCCATTGGCGCAAACCACCTGCAGGATGCAGTCAAGGAGTATCGCGATAGTGTCGTCAAGGAGCGTCTCGCCGCGAAGAATCTTCCTGCGAGTGTCCTGTCGCCTTTTGAGATCAAGCAGCAAAACGTCGCGCCGCCAGAAAAAGTCAGCGGCGCGAGCATCGGCGGGTTCATCGGTTACGCCGTCATCCTGCTCTGTCTGACCGGCGCTATTTATCCCGCCATCGACCTTACGGCCGGCGAAAAAGAGCGCGGCACGATTGAAACCGTCCTCTCCAGCCCAGTTTCGCGTTTCGACCTGGTCATGGGCAAGTTTCTTTTGGTCTTTTCCGCCTCCCTCGTTTCCGCCATTCTCTCCGTCACTTCCATGGGATCTTCCTTCGCGATTCTCGGCCACTCTCATCTGATGCCATCCTCTAGCGGACAAGACCTCAATCTCAACCTGGGGCTGCTCTCTATCGTTGCTGTTTTCTTCATGGCTGTTCCCCTCGCTGTTCTATTTTCCGCCGTCCTGATGACCATCTCACTTTTCGCCAAAACTTATAAGGAAGCGCAGAGTTATCTGACACCGCTGACCTTTCTTGTGGTGATCCCCGCGGTGGCCTCCGTGATGCCCGGCGTGGAACTCACCACAAAGCTCGCCTTGATTCCCGTGCTAAACACCAGCCTGGTTTGCAAGGAAATCATTGCCGGCACTTACCACTGGAATTCCATCATCCTGATATTCACTTCAACGTGCGTGTATGCCGCCGCGGCGCTTTTCCTCGCGGTCAAAATGTTTCAGCGCGAAGATGTGTTGTTCCGCTCCTGAGATTGATTTTGCGGACACGGGGTCCAGCAATGCTGGACCCCTGCTTGGCAATCCGGTGCGCCGGTAAGTCAGGATGAAGTGATGGCTCCGCGGGCGCGAACTTTCTGGGCGTCCATAGCGTCTACTTTAATATGCAACTGCGCCGGAGACTTCTCCGCATCTTCCTAATCCTGCTCTTTTTTCCGCCAGCATTTGCGGCGGTGGGCGGCTGGCTGGCGGCACCGGCATTTTTGCACCCGATTCGCCGCCCGCTGACGCCCGATCTCGTGGTGGAAGCCGACGTTTCGTTTGCGGAGATTCGCGCGCATCGCGAAGATTTTGATGTCAGGGCACCCGACGGCGTGCTGCTGCGCGGCTGGAAAGTGCGTCCCGCAAGACCCAATGGCGCCTGGGTGCTGGCGTTTCACGGCGTTGCGGATAACCGCATGGGTGTTCTGGAACACGCGCTGATTCTGCTCCGTGCGGGTTATGGCGTCACGATGATGGATGCGCGCGCCCACGGCGAAAGCGAAGGCCCCGTGGCCACTTACGGATGGCTGGAGGGCAACGATAGCCGCGCGATCGTCGACGCCCTTGTGACAACGGAGCATCCGCTGCACATTTATGCATTGGGAGAGTCGATGGGAGCCGGCATCGTGCTGCAGGCGGCGGGCGCGGATGCACGCATCGAAGCTGTGGTGGCGGAAGCGCCCTTCGCCAGCTTGCGGGAAGCCTCGTACGACTATGCCGGACTGCAGAAATATCCGCTACTGGGAAAAACGATTTTTGCGCCCGGCGCGTGGATGATGCTGCACCGCGGGCAATCACTGGCCGGCTTCCCAGCCGCGAACGTCTCTCCGGAACTCGCGGTGGCCCTGCGCCCTTTTCCTGTTCTCCTGATTTGCGACACGGCGGACACGACGCTACCCTGCCGCCACGCGGAAAGGATTTTCAGGGCTGCGCGGGGGCCAAAATCGCTTTGGGAGGTTCCGCGAGCGTTTCACACGGCGGCGCTGGGGTACCAGCCGGAGGAATTTTGCCGCCGGGTCCTGCAGTTCTTCGCGGACCCCACGACGGCGCCGTGATTCGCGCTAACGCTTAGTTCGGGGACTGTACCACTTCGCGGGTCATGGCTTCGGACTGCGCTTCCCATTCGTCACTGAGGCGCCGCACGGTTTCCCGCATGCGCACGGCGAGCGTGGCGATGGTTTCCAAACGGTGCTCCGCCTGGGGAGGCAGCGGCACCTTTTTCCTGCGAAGTTCCACCAACAAGAGTTCGGCATTGCCGAGTATCCCGGTGAGGGGGTTGTTCAATTCGTGGCGCAGGATTTCCCCGAAATCCCGGGCTTCGGAATCTCCGGGATGATCTTCGGTTTCCAAGGGTCGCGCCATCCTGGCGTTTCGCCATTCGCTGTGCCGGCGCAGACGGCGCTCCACCAACCCCATGGCCACCGGCAGGCAACCCGCGGCGCGCGTCACAAAATCCACTGTTCCGCCTGCCATCAGTGCCAGCAGACCCGCCTGCTGCTCCGCGCTTCCCACCACGACCGTCGGCGCGTAACCCGCATACAGAGTGACCACCGCGTTTAGCGCGGATGATTTCTCGAGCCCCGCTGTGGCGTCCGGCTCCACGGTTCGCTGCTCGACTAAGATCACCGCCGGGATGCGTGCTTCCAGTAGTTTGCGCGCGGACTGCCATCCACTCACGCACTCCAGGCGCGCTGGATAATAGCGCTTCCCCCATTCGCCCTTCACTGCTTCGCGGAATTCCCGCTCTCCGCACACCATCACGAACTCATCCCTTTCGCTGCGATCTTGTCTCCCCATCGTGTTACCCATCCCCCTAGGCTTCCTTTGCCTTGGCGCTTGCCCGGACGGCAGCCAGCTCCTTTTTCTTTCCCAACATCCCGTGAACCGCGCCGCTCAATTCTTCCATGCGGAATGGTTTGGCCACATGAGGCAGCCGATGGCGATCCAGAAACTCCTGCGTGCGCAGCGCGACCATGTCGCCGGTGACAAACAAAATATGCTCGTGAAGCGGATTGTGGCGCTGCACCAGCGCCAGATAGAACATCTGGCCATCCATGCCGGGCATCTTGAGGTCGCAGACGGCCAGGTCATAAGATTCGCGCTCCGCCTGTCGCAGGGCCTCGCGGCTGTCCAGAAGGACGTCCACGCGCATGCCCTCGTCGCCCAAAACATCGGCAATCAGATTCGCGACCGTTGGTTCGTCCTCCACGACCAAAATCCGCGGCACTTTTCCTGCCGGCATACCTTCAAGGACGAGATGCTCTGCCCGCGGCGAGAGCTCGCTTGCCGCCAATGCAGCACATTTCTCGTCGTCGTGTATGTCGGCCGCTGAAGGAACGGGCAATTCCACGACGAAACGCGTGCCCCCGTGTGGCGGACTCAGCAGCGAGACCGTGCCTCCGTGCTGGCGTACAAAACCCAGGACAATCGCCAGTCCTAAACCGGTGCCCACACCCGGGGGCTTGGTGGTGAAAAAGGGATCGAAAATGCGCGCCTGGATCGCTCCAGGAATTCCCGGGCCGTCATCCCAGACTTCCAGGGTGACCCGGCTGCTGTCGGCGAATCCCGTCCGCACGCCGATGGTGCTGCCCGTTCCGCCGTATTCGATGGCTTGCTGGGCATTCTGGAGCAAATTCATCAGTACCTGCTGCAGTTGGCCGTAGTCCCCTTCAATGAGAGGCAGGCCCTCCTGCTTTTCGACGATCAGGCGAAGTTGGCTTCCGGAAAGTGCCACCCTCTGGAGTTCCACTGTGCGATCCACCAAATCAGTCAGGGAAACACGCCGCCGCTCCGGCAGCGATTCCCGCGACAATGCGAGCAGCTGCCGGAGTATGGCCGTGGCGCGCTCGGACTCTTCCAGGATGTTCTGTGATAGCGTGGCGCGCATCCCATCGCCATCCTGTGACACCAGGCGCTGCGCGTTCACCAGTATGGTTGTGAGGGGGTTGCTCAGTTCATGGACGATCCCGGCGACATGCTGGCCGATGGCCGCGAGCTTCTCCGTTTGCATCATGCGGGACTGGAACATTCGCTGTGCGCTCATCTCGCGGTAGACTTCCACGCGCCCCAGGTTTCGCCCGTTTCCCGCGACGATTGCGCGCGTGGACCGCTCAATCACCTGAGGAAGAGGCCTTGCCATGGCCAATTCCTCGCGCATCCTCTCTCCGGCGCCTTCCGCGAAGGCTTTCCAGCGTGCCGTGAACTTTTCGGGCTCCTTGGCATTCTTCGCCGTGCGGCGTATCAGGTCTTCGAGGCTCTGCAAGGACGCGCCGTCGTCCGTGCTGAGACCCAGGATCTGAAGGAATCGTGCATTCTTCGCGCGAATGCGATCGTTTTCGTCGAAGACAACAACCCCTTCATCCAGCCACTCCAGCACCTGCTGGAGTTCCGCCTGCACTTCATCGAACTCCCGCGCGCGCGGCGATTCGTCCGCCCTCTCCAGGAATATGGAGCGATGTTCCCCGTCGGAATTCGTGGTGAGCCGCAATCGCAATGCGGTCCCGTTTTTCAGACACGCCACAAGCGAGTCTTCCGGCCCCTGGGTTCCCTCGACGACAGCAGATTCCACCCAACCATGGACTTCCTCCCATTCCCGTGGCCGGAAGACCTCCGCAAATCGCAAGAGCTGATGGGTATCTTCCCGTGGCTCTGCCGCATCTCCGATCAGTTGCCTGGCCCCGCGGCTCATGCCGGTGATGAATCCCTGGCGGTCCACGATGACCACGGGATCTTCATTCGCTTCCAGCAAGACTCGTTGTTGCGACTTTTCGTTCAGCTCTCGCGCGATCCGGTTCTTGCGCTCGAGGACCTGAGCCGCCAGAAGCGCGCGCAGCTCCAATCGCTCCAACACCCCGAGAGAACTCCTGGGCCAGGGAAGCCCAGCCACCAGCACCGCGTTCACCGTTCCATCGAATTCCATGGGAATGGCCACCACCCTGGAAATCTTTCGCGCCAGGGGAAGGCGTTCGGCCTCCGCGCCACAAACGCGGCCGGTTTCCAACGCTTGGCGCCAGAGATTCTCGAGCGGCCCTTGATCGAGACTGTGGGCCCACTCGGGATCCCCGCTCTGTCCGCAGAGCACCAGGCGATTCACTTCGCCCGCAGCCGCTGGGGTGTTCACGGGGAAAGCGTTGCTTCGCTCGCCAATCAATGCAAAGACGGCGCCGGCCCCGCCCTTTCCCTTTCCCCCAGTGCAGCTTTCCGCCAATTCGCGCAATAAGTCCCCCGAATCTTCCGGTTCCCGCAGCAGATCCTGTATGCGCCGGTAAAGAGTCAGATCCTCCTGACGCTCGCGGGCCAGCCGGCGCTCTTCCTCGATTTCCAGCAGAAGGCCGAGTTCTTCCGCGATGCGTTCTACCTTCGCGCGGGGCAGGAATGCCTGTTTTTCCCTGGTTCCGGCAAGGATCAAGCCGCCGAGGATGCGGTGGTCGATGATGGGCACCCAGAGGGCGCGCTGGAGTTCCACGAGCGGGCCAAGCATGGGCGCACTTGTGGTGCTCTCCAATTCGTGCTCCACGCTGCTTGTGCCGCTGAGAACTTCGCGGGGCAGGGGCGCTTCCGCTGAGATCTTTCGCCACGCCGGCGGCAAGTTACCAGCGCTGCGTTCCCAGACCGCGCCGCTGAAGACAACCGTACCTCTGTTTCCCTCCTGGGCAGCCGGCTCGAGCCAGATCCCGACGCGTTCGATGGATGGTTCCATCGCCAATTCATCAATGGCGATCCGGATCCACTCTTCACGGCCGGCTCCGGCCCTGGCCCCGCGCAAAACGCCGCCAGCGACGACTTCCTGCGGCGTCTTTTTTGCGCGGCTTTGCGAGAACATACCGGGCCCCCTGTGGCCTACTCAGGGCTCAGCTATGCATTGGCTAGACCAAACTAGTAAGGACGGGATCTTATTGAAATAACAGGGAATTTGAACGGCAGGCGGTTGCCAACTCGAAACTCGCGGGAATCCATTCCCGAAGTGAACCGGAGGGCGCTGCAGCACCCGGCTAAGCGTCAGTGCGCTCGATCTGGTACTGCTTCAGTTTCCGATACAAGGTGGTCTTGCCGATTCCGAGCATGCGAGCTGCCGCTTGTTTGTCGCCGCCGGTCTGCCGCAAAGTACTCAGAATCGCACGGCGTTCCAGTTCGTCCAGGGGCAACAGCTCCTCTTTATCCGGCGCGCGATCCGTGGTGGGATATTGCAGATTCGTCGGCAGGTCATGGACACTCACAAGAGGGCCAGAACTTAAAGCTACCGCGCGTTCGATGGTGTTCTCCAACTCGCGAACATTGCCCGGCCAGTCGTAGGCCATCAATCGTCGCATGGCATCTTCGGTCAGTTCACGGTGGGCGTCATCCGGGTCGGCGAATTTCTCCAGAAACGCGGTCACGAGCAAAGGAATGTCGCCTTTCCGGTCGCGCAAAGGCGGCAGCTTGATCTGCACCACATTCAGGCGGAAATAGAGGTCCTGGCGGAAGTTCCCGTTTTTGATGGCCAATTCCAAGTCGCGGTTGGTGGCGGCAACGATGCGGACATCAATCGTTCTGCGCTCCGTGGAGCCCACCGGCTTGATCTCTCGCTGTTGCAGCGCGCGCAGGAGTTTGGCCTGCATTTCCAACGACATCTCTCCAATCTCGTCCAGGAACAAGGTGCCGCCATTGGCCGATTCCATCAGGCCTTGCCTAGCCTGTAGGGCTCCGGTGAATGCTCCCTTGGTGTATCCGAACAACTCGGATTCCACCAGGGTTGGCACCAGCGCGGAACACTCCACGGGCACAAAGGGCCGGTCTTTGCGAGGTCCCAGAAAATGAACGCTTCGCGCCACCAGTTCTTTGCCGGTTCCGCTCTCGCCGAGAATCAGCACGGGATGCGTGCGTTGGCTCACCTTCTCGATCAGCTTGTAGACCCGCTCCATGCGCGGGGACATCCCAATGAGGCCGCCGAACCCCGGCCGCGTGCGCACCTGTTCCCGGAGCAGGCGGTTTTCCCGCTTTAGCTCCAGGGAATGGACCACCTGCTCGAGCCGCGCGCGCAGTTCCTCCACGCGAAACGGCTTGGTAACATAATCGGCCGCGCCCATGCGCGTGGCCTCGACCGCGGAATCGATCGTGCCGTACTGCGTGAGCATCACCACGGCAATGTCCGGGTGGATTTGCGTCACGCGCCGCAACAGCTCCAGGCCGCTGGTTCCCGGCAAGCGCAGGTCGGTCAGCAGGATATCCACCGAGGCCATCTCCATCACTTCGAGCGCTTCTTCGGCCGTGCTGACGTCCGACACCTTCATGCCGCAGTCTTCCGCGACGCTGCGGCAGACTTCACGGATATGATCGTCATCGTCAACCAGCAGCAGGTGCATCGGCGGCGCGGCACGGCCGTTGTCCGCCATGCCCTCGAAGGGCACTTTCTCAACCCCTCCGCCGTAGGCTGAATTCTCTGGCCGGAATCCGTGTAGGTTCGCCATAATCACTCCACCTCACTTGCGAGCTTCGATAGGGCTCCAGGATGTAGTTATTGAACGGGGAAGGGGGCGCATTCCATTCCGGGAAAGCTTTTTCACACATCTCTTCTATGACAGAATTGTAGCATTGTCAATGTGTTAATTACCAAAACAGGACTAACCGCAATAGTGTACTGAAATGGAACAGTTTGCGCCTGATTCTGGCGCTCTGGTCTATACCTTCTCCGTTTTGCCCATCGGGTGTTCGCTAGCGCCCATTACTTCCCCGGCCCCAGTTCCAGTTGGAGCACTCCTTCCCTTTGCGACCCTACGATCACAATTCCCTGCTCTGTCTGCACGAATCCGCTGGTCCTTCCCCTTTGCACGTCATCATCGACCCTCGTCCAATTCATCCCCTCATCCCGGGAGAGGTAGATTCCACCCTGCCGCAACGAAGCGATGAGAATGCCGTCCCCTCGAAGCCAGCTGTCGACGGGTCCTGCCAGCAATCCATTCTCGCGTCGCGCCCCAAAACAACCCGGGCTCTCCAGAGCAGAGTTCGGAGAGCCCGAGTTCGCGTTATGTTTTCAAGTCCCAACACGAGTGGAGCACCACTCAAGTGGGACATGGGTTTTTAGTACCTGGCGCCTTCGGGCACGAAAACGAAGTCCACGCGACGGTTGTCCTTCTCCATACCCTTTTCGGTAGACGCCGTGCCGGCACGCGTGCTGATGCGCGAGGCATCGATGCCCTTCTCGCCCAGGTACTTCTTGGCGAGTTCCGCACGGGTTTCGGCCAGTTTCGCAGCCTTGGGTTCCTTGGGATCCGCGAAGCCGACGATGACCAGCTTGGAGTTCGGTTCATTCTTCAAGCGCAAGGCCACATCATCGCCCACGCGCTTGCAAGCGTTGTCAAAGCGCGAGGCGGCGACCTTGGTGTAACCGCAATCACCCACCTTGCTCGCCTGCGGCGGGGGAGCGGGAGCTTGCACATCGACGTTGGTTGGGGCGCTGGTCCGGCCGCCGCGGCCATCATCTGCGGTGCAGGTGATACCGTAGCTGCCCGCAGCCAACCCGGTGGAATCGAACTGCGCGGTGGCAGTGGTGCCGGAAATCTGCCCGCCCGTTGCGGAATAGCTGTAGGTCAAGGGATCGCCATCCGGATCGGATGCGCGCGAATTGATGGCTACGCGTTCACCCGCGATGATGGGATTGCGTTCCGGCGAGCAAGCGATAACCGGTGGAGAATTCGGCCGCTTGACAACCGCAACGTCGGCAGCGCAAGTAGCCGTTCCGCCGCGGCCATCGTCGACCTTGACATTGATGGTGTAAGAGCCCAGGGCCAAGCCCGAGGGGTTCCAACGCGCATCGGGGCCCGTGCCGTCGACCGTGCCGCCTGTGGCCGTATAACTATAGGTGAGCGGATCGTTATCGGGATCGCTCGCGTTCACGTGAACCGCCACGGGATCCGTCGAGCCCTGGTAAACCGAAGGCGCGGCCGCCGAGCAAGCCGCCACCGGCGGATGATTCGGCTTCGGTGGAGCGGGCGGGTAGTCCCAGCGGAACACGATACCGCTGCCAATACGGAAATTATTCTGCCTGGCGCTGGCGGCCAAATCTGGACCGGAGTAGTTGGTCATGAGGTAGTCCGCTTCGACGAAGCGCCACGCGACATTCTTCGCCAAAACCACATCCACACCACCGCCGGCAGCCATGCCAAACGAACCCTGCGCCACGTCGCCGGTGAGGTTAGCGTGGCCACGCGCGTCGCCGAACAAGACTTCAACGAAGGGAACGAAATGATCGAAGCGCCGGAAATTCAAGCGTGGCCCGAACAGGTAGGTCCACTGATCGCCTTTAATGGTGGACAGCACCTCCTGGGTTGCCCCTGAGGGAAGCACATAAACCTTCCGCGAGAACGTGTAACCGCCGACTTCCGCAACCAGCCCGAGCCACTTGTTGGCATTGTAGGCAAACGAACCTGTTGCTCCAAAATTATTGAAGTTGGGCTCCGAACCTGGGTCGAAGTTGATGTAGCTGAAGAGCCCCGCGACCTCAAACCTTGGCGTCAGGCGACCCCAAGCCCCACGGTTCCACGGGTTGTTGTCCCAGTCCGGGAAAATGTCCGCCGGCTTGCCCGCTGCGGCTGCTGGCATGGCAAAGAGGGTCGGCGATGCCGGGGCGATGCCAAAATCACGCCCCACGCTTGTGGCCGCTACGCTATTTTCCGGCGTTGCGTTCCAGTTGTATGCGGTGACTGCATTCTTCTCCTGCGCACAGAGTGGCAGGGCGAGAAGCGCGCCCATGACCACAGTTGCACCCCATTTCAGCATTGTATTCCTCCCTAAATTTGTACATGAGAATGCCGTGTGGCCCATGCGTTTTCCTTTAAGGGCGTCGACTGCGCCGGGCGAAGGGCACAGGACAATACGCAGCTCAGCGCTTGTCCCTTCACATTGGGGCGGAAACGATGAAAACTCACTCGTCGTCGCAAGCGGTAAAAAGAAGCAAGCTGCTGCCGAAAAAGCATAGTCCACAACTAAATCGTTCTGCAAGTGCGTCCTCAGACCTCAAAGGGTTCTCCGGCCAAAGTGGGAGTAATGGTCTGGTACAGCAAGCGTCGCGACGACTTTGCGGCACTCTTTTAGGCTAAACTATCCTCCCTTATGACACCCACAACCCTTCTCGATTTGCACTGGGCCGGCCATCCCCGCTCCATCGCCTCGGCCCTGCTTCGTTCCGGTAACGCTGTCGCATTGGTTGATCCCGGGCCATCGTCCACGATTCCCCGTCTCCGCGAACAACTGGCCGTTCACGGCCTGCGCATCAGCGATCTTGACGCTCTCTTTCTGACCCACATTCACCTGGATCATGCCGGTGCTTCCGGCTCCCTCGTCCGTGAAAATCCGCGACTGCGAGTCTATGTGCACTCGCGGGGCGCCCCGCACATGGCCGATCCCTCCAAACTGCTCGATAGCGCACGGCGACTCTATGGCGACACGATGCAGCGACTTTACGGTGAATTCCTTGCCGTGCCGCAGTCCAACTTATGCATCCTGGAGGGCAGCGAAACGCTGTCCTTTGGATCCCGGCAACTTCTGGTTGTTTACACTCCGGGCCACGCCTCGCATCATGTCACTTATTTCGATGCCACGGAGGGGCTTGCTTTTGTAGGCGATACCGCGGGCATCGCCATCGAAGGGCATCCCTTCATCCTGCCTGCGACACCTCCGCCAGACATCAACCTCGAGCTTTGGAACTCCTCGTTGGACGCCATCGCCGCGCTCGCCCCCAAACGTCTTTTGCTCACGCACTTCGGCTTTTCCGATCATCCCGCGCGGCATATCGCCGGCTACCGGGAGCGCCTCCTCCACTGGAGCGAGCTTGTGGCCAAGATACTTTCCGAGGGAGCGGAGGAATCGCAAGCCAGCGAGGCTTTCATCAATGCAATTGCCGCCGAGGCGAGCCAGACTCTTTCCCGGGAGGAATTGGATCACTACCTCTTCACTGGCGGCTTGTATCTTTCCTGGCTGGGCTTGGCGCGCTACCACCGCAAGCGCGCCGCGGCTTCTGTCTGAAATGCTTGCGAGCAGCGCTGGGCGACACGGCAAGCCCTAGCCGGACTCTTCCGCGATCTCAAATATTTCTCTCGAGTGCCACGCGGGTGAGGAGTGCCTTACGGCGTGGTCTGCTGAGGCGTCGCCACGACACCCGATTGCGAGTAGTCGAATCGGATCAGCCACTCGCTGGCCACACTCCTGCCTTCCAGTTCCGGCGAGCCAAAAATCCACTTCCCCGCCGCTTTTAACGCCAGATCCGCAAAATACCGGCTGGGACCGGGCGCTTCGAGTTCGGCCTGCGAAACATTCCCGGCAGCATCCACATGGACGCGCACAGTAACCCGAACAACGCCATGGATTGTGTTGAGCGCCTTCGCGGGAGCCTCGGGCAAGACTTGTTCCAAAACTTCCCCTCGCGCCGGCGAATCACCGGAAGGCCTCGCGGCCTGCGTCGCGGGAGCGATCTCAGTCCGCAGTTTCGCGGGCGCGGCGGATGTAGGGGGGGCCTTCTCAACCGCGGCCCTCGCAGAATCCTTCACTGTTGGGTGCGGCGCGGGCAATGCCTGATTCCGGGTGTGGTCCGCGGGTTTTGTTTCGGACTGCACCTGCACCGATGAGGCACCAGTGGACGGGGGGATCTCCTGCTGATGGCGCAGGAATTTTGGCAGCACAACAATGGCCGCGACAACGAAGATTGCCGCGAGCAGCGGAATCACGTAATTGGGGAGGATCATCGTTTTCTTCGCGGGCGCACCTAGCTTCTGCTGCGGCGGCATCACTCTGGGAGGCACTGCCGCTAACTTGGCCACGGGAATCCCGCGCTCCGGCGAGAGGGGCACGTCCAGCGGAGAAAGCTTCGCCTCCGTGGCCTTCGCGGGTGTGGCGCTCACCGCCGGGACGGATGGCGCTTCCGTTTTCACCGCCTGCCCAGGTTTCAGATGTGTCGCGATGTCGGCAGCGGTCCATCGTTGCGTGGGATCGCGTTTCAAGGCGTGCCGCGCAATATCTAAAAACGGTTGGGGAAGGGTTTCGGGAACTTCGGGATCACCATGCCGCGCTGTTTGAACGTCCGGTGCGTGCTGCGTCAACGCCTCCACCACCGTGATCCCGAGAGACCAGACGTCGCTCGCCCCTGTCACTGGAGACGAGAGCAACTCCGGAGCCACGTAAGAATCCGCGCCTCGCGCGAGATGCAATTTCCCCAGCCGCGTCACCGAATCGACCGAAAGTTTGATCTTTTCGCCGATCGCGTGCACGTTCGAGGGTTTGAGGTGCCCATGCGCCAGACCTTGCCCGTGCAGGTAGATCAAAGCCTCCGCGACGGGAACCACCATCTCGCGGGTTTCTTCCGGTGTCAGCGCTCGCTCAGGGAGAATCTGCGAAAGATTCTCTTCCGCATATTCGACCACAACATAGAGCAGGTCACGTCCATCCAGTCCGCAGCGCCCGGAGTCCAGGAGTTGCAGCAAATTGGGGTGCGAGAGCCGCGCTGCACGCGCCCATCGCGAGAGGTGCAACTTCGCCGTCCCCGGATGCGCCAGAATAAACTTGATCACCGCTTTTTCCGCCGGCGCACCGCTGCGGTGTGTTAAGAAAACCCCGCTGCTCGGAGTCCCGCCCAGATATTGATTGAGCGGATACTTTTGCTCGATCACTCGCCCTTCGCAGCGCTGCCAGAAATCGGCCATCACACACCTCCGACCAGGAAATCCCATTACCTGGGGAACCCTTGATTCTCTTCCCACGGCGTCCCGCAGGCAATCAAATCATTTGGCGGCTACATCTGGGCTGGGAGAGCAAGGCAGACGCCCGGGGCTGGGCGTTGATCTTCCTCATTAGTTTGGCACAAACGCGAATCAACGGAGGATGCGGGTTCCTATCGATTACGTCTGAAATCCGAAGTCGAAGAGGGATTTCATCGCACAAAAAAAGTGCGATGGAGAACCGTATCTCCGCTCCGGGACGGCAACCCTTCGTGGCTCAGGGCAAGGAAGCGCCGTCCCTCCGGTCGAAATGACAGATTTTGGGCGGTGGATGGTGTGGGAGAAGGCAACTTCGGCGAAGTTTGGTCTTCCCACGATAATCGTTTGAAACAAAAGGCGATGCGCCCGCCTGTAATTGGTCAACTTCGGATTTCAGATTCAGTCCCAGTTCTGCGCCCATGGCAGGCGAGGCTCGCGCCCATAGCTACACCTGCGCAGAGCGCAAGACTGTCTTCATCTTTACATGCTAACTTTTCTGGCACTCAAGCCGTCGCAGAAGGCGTTTCTTCCGCCGCTACAGGTGCAGCCGGCGTCAATGCAGCCAGCCGCGCAGAGAGCACACTGGCAAGCATGTCCACAAGCTTTCGCGCTCCAGTGCCATCCGGGTCGCGGTCGGGGTTGTACTGCGCAACATCCAGGCCGAGCAAGTTCTTGTGCTTGGCAAATTCCTCCAGAGAGGATTGCACTTCGCCGAAAGTCAGCCCGCCGCTGCCTGGCACGTTTGTCGCGGGAAACTCTTCCTGGGAGATCACATCCAAATCGAGGTGCAGCATAAACTCACGGGTATCGGCGTGCAACTGGCTGAGCGCATCAGCTGCCGCTTTCGGGAGGCCCTTGGCCTGAATGTCGGCCGCGAACACATGGCGCATGGGCGAGCGCGCCAGAAATTCCTGCTCCGCGGGATCCAGGCGCACCAATCCGAAAATCACCGTGTCCGGCTCGCGCACCAGCGGCGGTTCGCCCCAAAAACGCACCAGTTCCGGCGAGCCTTTGCCAATGATTCCCGCCAGGGCCATGCCATCGAGACGTCCAGAGGGCGTGGAGGCCGGCGTGTTGAGGTCGGCGTCGCGGTCGAACCATAGGAGGCTGAGGTGCTTGTAGTAGCGGCGCGCGCCGGCGAGCAGTGCGACGGTCTGGACACAGTCGCCTCCGAGGACAAGAATCAAGCCGCCGGATTTGGCGGCCAACTCGGCGCGAGGCTTGAGGTCGTTGAGAGCGGCGACGATTTCGGGGATATTGCGGGCACGCTTGTGATCGTCGTCATCGGCGAAGAGACGCGGCGCGCAATCGCCGAAGTCGGTGACTTCATAGCCGATGGATTGGAGTCTTTCGATGAGGCCGGCAGCGCGAAGTGCGGCAGGCGCTTTCTCGGTGCCGGGAGCGAAGCCGGCGGCGCTGGAGGGCGCGCTAATCAAGGCAATCTTGCTGGGTTGACGGACGATTTTGACCGCCAAGGTACGCTCCTTTTCTTCTTGCTCCTGTGGTTGCCCCGGGCGCCGGAAAAGGATCCCGGCAACTGCCCCTGCCCGGTAATGCAAAAAAACGTGTGCGCAAAAAGCGCGCGCCAACTAGCGGCGTGGCGCGGGCGCGATGCTGGCAAGTTCCGCGGGGAGTGTGAAGCGCACGTCTTCGCGGATCAGGTCCAGGTCGCGCTGGTCGGTGAATCCGAACTGCCCCAGCCGCTCGCTCACTTGCTCGACCAATACCTCGGGCGCGGAAGCTCCGGCCGTCAAGCCCACCCGCCGAATGCCTTCCAGCCACTTCGGATCGATGTCCGCGGCCGCATCAATAAGCTGCGCCTTAATGTCTAAACGCTGCGCCAGTTCCACCAAACGATTGGAATTGGAGCTGTTCTGCGAACCCACCACCAGAATCAGGTCCACGTCCTTGGCCACTTGCTCGACCGCCTCCTGGCGGTTCTGCGTGGCGTAGCAGATGTCGTCGCTCGCCGGCCCAATAATGTTCGGGAAGCGCTGGCGAAGCCGGGCCACAATTTCCTGGGTGTCATAGAGGCTGAGCGTCGTCTGCGTGAGGAACGCCAACTTATCGGGGTCCTCCACCTTGAGCGCATCCACTTCCGCCACCGAGTCCACAACCAGTGTGCGGTCTGGCGCTTCCCCGGAGGTGCCCACAATTTCCTGGTGATCGCGGTGGCCGATTAGGATGATGGTGCGCTTTTCGCGGGCGAACTTCAGGGCTTCCAGGTGCACCTTGGTCACCAGCGGGCAGGTGGCATCAATCACGCGCAAGCCGCGGCCCTTGGCTTCATCGCGAACTGTGGGGGGCACGCCGTGCGCACTGAAAACCAGCACCGCGCCGTGCGGCACCTCGCCAATGGTTTCGACAAAGATCGCGCCGCGCCGCCTTAACTGCTCCACCACGTAAGTGTTATGGACGATTTCGTGGTGCACGTAAACGGGGGCCCCATAGGCCTCCAGGGCCAGCTCGACGATATCCACCGCCCGCACGACACCCGCGCAGAATCCGCGAGGGCGGACACGCAGCAGGACCTTGGCCTCAGAGTGTGTTTCCATTTTCTTCCTATGCTGCTGAATTCCCAAAATACTATCATACCAAAGACATTAACCCGGTGCATGCTGTCCGATTCTCACGCGGCTTACCCCAAAAACGCGCCCCTGTCTTCAGGGACAGTCCAATACCCCCTCTTTTCCTGTAAAATGCCAGCCTAAGGGTTTCCTCATATGCCAGTCCCAGAGAATCGAAGGAGAAGCGAACGCGTCATGCTCAACATGACCGTGGTCGTCTTGGCTGAAGACGTCGAGCGCCGCCAGTTGCGGGAAGAGGCGAAAACCCAGGTTGTCAATGCCCATGGCGGCCTGCTGAAAATGCAGTCGGAACTCCATGTGGGTCAGTCCTTCTTGCTGAACAATCCCAAAACTGGTATGGAGGAGAGTTGCCGGGTGGTGCGTGTCGACGATGTCGGGCTAGAGTTCTATAACGTCGCGTTTGAATTTGCGCGTCCCGCCCCCAAGTTTTGGCCGGTTGTTTTCCCCCCTGCCGATTGGGGCCCTCCCCGGAGCAACTGAAAGCATTTGGCGAACCCGGCCAACTTTTTGCCGGGTTCCGTGTTTCATATTTATGTGGAGGTACATCCAGTGGAATTGGGGAAGAAAGTACAAACTGCAGTTCTTATGGCCGCCGTGCTTTTCGGGGGCATGGTTCTTGCCGGGTGCAACGACGACGTAGAGGTGCTGCGCGACCCGGATGTCAAGGTCACCAAAGGGATGACCTGGGCCTGGCGCCCCATGGCGCCGCCCGCAGCCGCTGCTAAGCAGAGTCCCGAGGGAAGGCCGGTGGTTTCGCGCGATGTGATTGCGCCGCCACCTGAACAACAGCAACACCTGGAGAGCAATCGCGACTGGAACACGGAAGCGAACCGCAAGCAATTACAAAACGCGATTGAGCGGGCGCTGAAGGCGCGGGGACTGGTGCAAACGACCGATCCAGCGGCCGCCGATTTCCTGGTGGACTATCATGTGGCGGTGAAGACGCAGACCGCGACCGTGGCGTACCCCGGCTATCCGGGCATGGCTTGCGGCCCCTTTGGCTGCTACGCCGGATGGGGGTGGGGACCTCCGGGATTCGGATACGAAAACATCAGATTCCATGAAGGCACCTTTGTCTTCGATCTGGCGCTGCGCAACCCGAAGAAGCTGGCGTATCGCGCCATCAGCCACAAGGAACTGAACAAGCGCAGCATTTCGCCGTACCTGGCCGAACATGCCGTTGATCATCTGTTGAAGGACCTGAAACCCCGATAGGAGCTTCCCGGCCCGGAAATGAGCGGGGAATGGCGGGGTTTATGGGAATGCAATTTGCTCGAAACCCAAACCCTTGAGGATGCTCTGCACAGAGTTGCGCGCGTTCTCTTCCGCTGACTTCAGAATGCCGTCCTGCAATGCGGCCTGCTGCAACTGGCGTTCGGCTTCCTGGCGCACTTGTGTTTCGAGATTCGGATCGGGCGAGGAGAACAACCCGGTATCGCGCGAGTAGACACGAGTCTTTTCATTATCGAGACGCGTCACCAGAATCTCCGCTTTCGGCAAACGCACGGAAATGTTCCGGTTGCTCAGGGCCACATCGCCGGCCTGCAACTTGCCCAGGTCCACTCCGGCAATGACTTCGCCATGTACCATCAACAGCAAGCGGTCGCTCACCAGAAACTTCGGCAGCAAGGGATTGTCATGTCCCCCGGAAATGATCTTATCCATCGTGTAGCTGACGGTTTCCAATCGCTGCAATTTCTGGATCTGGCGGACCACAGTGGGCTGGTCCACGTTAATCAACACGCGGCCGTCTTTCACCACGCCCATCAGACGCAGAAGTCCAATCCCTGTGGTGAGCCAGACCGCGATCCCCACCAGGGTGAGCGTGATCAGGGCGCCACCCAGAATCCCCGAAAAGAGACTCAGCGTTGTTTTTCCCGGCTGTGAATTCGGTTCTTCAGTGGACATTTCGGCTCCGGCGGGCGTCCGCCTTTCTGAGCCAAATGGTACTCTTTTTCGGCCCAGATTCCTTCACCGAACAGTTTTTTGTGGCTTGTAGAAAGAGGTGATCAGCGAGAGAGTCGCGGCCACCGCGTTCCGTAAGAATGCGTAGAGCGGACCCTACCCGGCCTTGCGTTGCGCCGTGAGTTGAAATTCCTCGTAGGTACCCTTGAAGTCCTCGATCTTTCCGTCGTGGAAGTGCCAGATGCGCGTGGCCACTTCGTCCAAAACGTCTTCGTCGTGGGTCACCAACAGGAGTGTTCCTTCATATTTTTGCAGCGCGATATTCAGGGCATTGATCGCTTCCAGGTCCAGGTTGTTTGTGGGCTCGTCCAGGACCAGGAAATTCGGTTTTTGAATCATGAGGCGGCAGAAAATAAGCCGCGCGCACTCGCCGCCGGACAAGGCGGAGGTGGGCTTCAGCGCATCCTCGCCGCTGAACAGCATTTGTCCCAGAGGTCCCCGAATCTCTTCCTGCGGCGCTTGCGGATTGAATTGCCAGAGCCACTCCATCGCCGTCATGCCCTTGCTTTTGTCAATGGTGTAGCTGAAATCCTGCGGGAAATAGCCAATCGTGACTTCATGGCCCCAGGAGACATGCCCGGAATCGATGGGAAACTGCCGCTCCGCTATGCCGATAAATTCGCCCGCATTGCGGATCAGCGATTTCAGCATCGTGGTCTTGCCGGCGCCGTTGCGGCCTGTCAGCGCGATCTTTTCACCCCGCGTGATGCTCGCCGAAAAGTGCTGGATGACTTTCAGCCCATCGTAGGACTTCGTGAGCTTCTTCACTTCCAGGGGGAGTCGCCCCGATGGGCGCACAGTGTCAAAGCGGATATACGGCCGTTGAATGTTGGATCTCGCCAACTCGGAGGTCTGCAGGCGCTCGACCTCTTTCTTGCGGGAAGTTGCTTGCGCGGAGCGCGTGCCGGCCGAAAAGCGCGCGATGAATTCGTTGAGTTGGGCGATTTTCTTCTCGCGCACGGCGTTGTCCGATTCCATGCGCTGGCGGATTTGCGTTTTCGCCAGCACCATGTCGTCGTAGCCGCCTGGGTACATGATGATGGTCTGATAGTCGATGTCCGCCGTGTGCGTGCAAACACTGTTCAGGAAATGGCGATCGTGCGAAATGACGATCAGCACGCCGTGATATTCGGAGAGATACTCCTTCAGCCAGTGAACGGAATCCAGGTCCAGGTTGTTGGTGGGCTCGTCCAGCAGCAGCGCCGAAGGATTGCCGAATAACGCTTGCGCGAGAAGTACGCGGACTTTTTGCCCGCCTTGCAACTCGCTCATCTTCCGCTCGTGGAGTTCCGCCTCGATGCCTAGCCCGTCGAGCAGCACGCCGGCGTCCGCCTCCGCGGCGTAGCCGCCCTCTTCGCCGACGATGCCCTCGAGTTCGCCGAGGCGCATGCCATCGTCATGGGTCAAGTCGTGGTGGGGCTTGGCGTAGAGCACTTCACGTTCTTCCAGTGCCTTCCAGAGCGTGGCGTTGCCCATGATCACGGTATCGATCACGCGGATTTTGTCGAACGCAAACTGGTCCTGGCGCAGGACCCCCATTCTTTTGGGGCGCGTGACTGTGCCCTTGGTGGGGTCTTGTTCACCTGTAAGGATCTTCATAAACGTGGATTTGCCCGCCCCGTTCGGGCCGGAGATGGCATAGCGGCGCCCGGCCATGAAGGTTGTGGTCACATCCTCGAAGAGGATGCGCGAGCCGAAGCGCATGGTGATGTTTTCGACAGCGATCATAACCCTGCAATTTTAGCGTACCTCGCCTGCTCTCCCAAATTCTGCTCAACGCTTAAAGTCGAGTTTCGGGGTAAAGTGGCACGGGCTCTCGGTCTTTGAAGAAACAGTAGCTTATGGTCATCCTGACGCCGCAAAGCGGGAGAGGAAGTAGGGTTTGTCGGCTGGGCTCCGGCTGTAAAAGCGGCGGCAAGCCGCCGCACTCCAAATAGGCCATGACGTATGATAGGACGCTGAACGCTATGCTTCTTGAAAACAAAGTCGCCTTAATCACGGGTTCGGGCCGCGGGATCGGCCGCGCGATCGCGCAACTTTTCGCAAAAGAAGGCGCTTGCGTCTTCCTGACGGCGCGCTCCGAAGCCGAACTCGCTGCCACGGCGAGAGAGATTACTATCACGGGAGGCAAAGCGGCCTTCGTTACCGCCGATCTGACGCGCGCCGCCGATGCTGAGAAGGTTGTCGTCGCCGCGCGCGCGCAATTCGGCCGCGTGGATATTCTGGTGAACAACGCCGGTCACTACGGCCCGGTGGTTCCTGTGGAAGATTATCCTTTGGAGGAGTTCGACAAGGTGATCGCGGTGCACCTGCGCGCCGCATTCCTGCTGAGCAAGCTCGTTTTGCCGGAAATGTACGCGCGCAAGTCGGGCGTGATTTTGAATATATCGAGCTTGTCGGCAAAGGCGGCATACGCGTGGGGTTCGGCGTACGCCGCTGCAAAAGCGGGCATCCTCGGACTGACGCGCGTGATGGCTGCCGAAGCCTCGCGTCAAGGCGTGCGCGTAAATGCGATCTGCCCCGGGCCGGTAACGGAAACCGTGATGTCCAAGGAATTGGGCAATACACTGGCGAAAAGACTCGGTGTGAGTCCCGAGGAGCAGCTGAAGGGCTTTTTGAGTTCGCTTCTTCAGGGCCGCGGTCAGACCGCGGCAGAAATTGCTCAGGCCGCCCTCTTTCTATGCTCGGACTTGTCCAGCGCCATTGTCGGGCAATCTCTGAACGTGGACGGCGGCGCGGTCTTCTTCTAAGCAGCACCACTCAACGGAGATCATTCTTAAACACGGCACCGGCCTTCATCACGAATTTCACGCGCTCCAACTCTGTAATATCCTTCAGCGGATCGCCGGAGACCGCGACAATATCCGCCCATTTGCCTGCTTCAATGGTGCCCATTTTGTCGCTCCAGCCGAGGAGTTCGGCGGCGCTGGTTGTAGCGGTGCGAATGGCCTGCATCGGCGTCATGCCGTAGTTGACGTAGTATTCGAACTCCTTCGCCTCGTTCAAATCGCGCCAATCGAAGCCGCCGACGTCCGTGCCAAGAACGATCTTCACGCCCTTCTTCAACGCCAGTTGGAATGCGGCCTTCTCCGTTTCCACCATTTTTGGCCAGTTCCCCGCACGCCCCGGAGCCACGTACGCTCCCACTGCGATGGTGGGCACCCAATACACTCCCTTGCGCACCATTTCGTCAATCAGCGATTCGGTCAGGCCGTCCCCATGCTCGATGCTGTCCACTCCCGCTTTTAATGCGGCCGCAATGCCATCGCTGCCAATCGCGTGCGCTGCCACTTTGTGTCCCAAACGGTGCGTCTCGTCGACAATTGCCTTGGCCTCTTCGTCCGTGAAATTCACGTGGCTGTGCAGGATTCCATCAGCGCCATAAAAGTATCCATGGTCGGAGTAATACTTGATCCAGTCGGCGCCGTGCATGACCTGTTCGCGAACGGCTTTGCGTGCTTCTTCGACGCCGTCAACATACTGCACGCCAGTGGGCACTTTGAGTTCCCAGGAATAGCCCAGCAGAGGGTACATTCCGGTGGGTGTCATCGCCCGCGTGGAGACTTGCATGCGCGGGCCGGGAATTTCACCGTTGGCAATGGCGTTCTTCACGTCTACATCGGCATACATCGCGCCTTCCGTTTCCACGTCACGCAGCACCGTGAATCCGTGCGAGAGCGCGATCTGCGCGTTGCGCACGGCAAGAATCGCGCGATAAGGAATGGATTGCTTCAGGAGCTGCTTGTCGTAGTCCTCTTCGGTGATGTCCCCTTGCAGCAGCACATGCGTGTGCGCATCCACAAAACCGGGGAGCACGGTGGCCCGCGAAAGGTCAAGCACCTCGATGCCCGTGGGGGCCGTCCCACCCGGCGTCACGCTTACAATCTTGTCGCCCTCGATCAGGATCAGCGCATTGGTAACAACCGAGTCGCTCTTCCCGTCAATCAGGCGGCCGGCGCGGATAGCAATTTTCTTGGGAGCGGCGGCGGGTTTTTCCTGCGCAAAAGTGAAAACGGGGAAAATGAGAAAAGCCAGACAGACCAGCAGCTTGCGGATGTGAATCATGATTTCCTCCCGGATGCTGCGAAGGGTAGCAAAATCGGGAGGCAGAAAAAAGGCCAGCCGCTCTCTCAGGACGGCTGGCCTTGACTTCATTCTCAGAGGGGAGTCACCCTACGCTGACTGTGATTCCGGCCTCTGGGCTCTGGCAAACGCAAAAAAAATCAAACAAGATCAGTGAGCAGGCTCTGAATCCGGCCGCCGGATCGGTCGCCGCCCCCACTCTTCCACGGTCGCCACCCCGCGCCGCGCCGCCAGGATCCACGAATTCTGGCTGGCAGCCACCCGGCCGACTCCGGCTTCCCATCCCTTTTGTACAAAGTAGAGGGTCGCCAGGCACAGGCCGATGACAACAAAGCCCAAGGCGAACAAGGCGAAGGCCGCCAAGAGCTCCCGGACAAAGTAAAACTGAAGCGCAGCGATACCCCCTAGAAACCACCAGATCCACTTGCGAAAGTTATCTTTGTCGTTCACGGATTTTGGATCCCCCTATGCGGCCAGCTCGTGGCGACGGCTGGATTCCCTGCTCTTCCGATTAGATGCCTCTCACCTGACCTTTGGGACGAAGCATCGTACCTGTCCCATTAGACAGGGGAGGTGGGAGGAAATCCATAGTACGAAGGTCACAAAATGAGGGGCAAACTGGGCTTCTAGTACCAACTTTTCCGAAATGGACTTTAGTCTATACTATTGTAAATATAAGACTTATTTGAGTAGTGTCAAAAGGGGAAACTTGCGCCTTTTGTTCGCGGTACTACTCTGTGGAAAACCTGCCCTTCCGTACAGGTTTTGCGCGACCCTCATTGGGCGCAGTGGCGTAGCTCAACCGGCCTCTGAGAACGTCTTTATGTCGGAGGAATATTGGACCGAGAGACTCTAATTGACCTTGAAAGCGTAGCCCGCGTCAAAGGGGAGCTTACCGTCGACGCGCAGCACCCTGTTCCCTGTCGAGCTCACCAACGGAATGGTACGTGGCCACACAGGCCAATCGCATCAACGCGGAAGGCGTGAGGCTCTGAAACGGTTTCCCACGAACAAACAATCGCGCTGCAGCGGCTTCCCCCAGCCACGGCAGCGCGATTTGTTTTTCTTGAATAGTGCCTACGCTTTCTTCAGCAGGCGCGTGATCCCTACCAGGAGCACCGCGCCGACGAATGCCACGATGATCGAGCCGATCCATCCGCGACCCGGCCAGATCCCCAGCAGCCCGAATACCCACCCGCCGACAATTCCCCCGAGAATGCCGAGGATAATGTCGACAAGCATGCCGTAACCTCCGCCTTTCATGACCTGCCCTGCCAGCCAACCTGCGATGAGACCCACGATGATCCAGGATAGAATTCCCATAGGCACAACCTCCTTGGCTCCGAGAGGGAGCAGAGTGATGGGTGGGAAAACTGGCTATAGTTTGCCTTTACCCCAGGTGACGCACAAGCCCGTAGAAAACATTCCTTCAATCTTGAATTGATCGCGTGATTCGCTTCCTTCCTTTATACTGGTAGCGCTCTTTTGGAGTGGGTTCCAGGGGAATCAGGGCTGCGTGCAAATGGCCCCGCGATTTCGGTGGAGTTGTCATTCTCCTCTCCAATCGACCATGCGAGTTGCGCCGCAATGGCTCGCAACACGCAAAAAAAACAAATCATCCGGGGAACGTGTGAAAAGGCTGCGTTGGCTGGGTGTTTCTAAGGCAATCCTCCTCTTGGCTCTGGCGATGGGGGGGTGCGGCAGGCAGGAGTCCTCTCAGAAGGCTGCGGAATCGCAGGCGGCCAACGCGCGCCCAGCCATCGTCTTTATGACGGACTTCGGGACGGCCAACGATGCCGTCGCCATCTGCAAAGCCGTCATGCTCGGCATCGCTCCAGACGCGCGCATCCTGGACATCACTCACCAAGTCACTCCATTTTCGATCGAGGAAGGCGCTCGCTTCCTCGAGGGCGCTTCGCCGTACTATCCCGCGGGCACGGTCTTCGTCGTGGTCATTGATCCGGGCGTGGGCACCTCGCGCAAGGCTGTGGTCGTCAAGACGAAGAAGGGACAATATTTCGTGCTGCCGGACAATGGCTTGATCTCCCCGGTGATCGAACGCGACGGTTTGGACTCCGCGCGCGAAATCACCAACACCGGCTGGATGATTGGCCAGACCGTTTCCTCGACCTTTCATGGCCGCGACATTTTCTCTCCGGTCGGCGCGCATCTCGCCGCCGGCTGGGACTTCACTCTGGTGGGCCCGGAAGTGCCGCAACTTGTGCGCCTGACCCCGAAAGTTTCGACCACGACCGAGCAAGGCATTGAAGGAGACATCATCGGCCTGGATGACCCCTTTGGCTCGCTCATTTCCGATATTTCCGGCGAAGAATTCAAGAAGCTCGGCTACAACCTCGGCGACAAAATCGTCGTCGAGTTGAACAAAAAGCCATTCGTCCTTCCTTACGTCAAAACCTTCATGGACGTACCCGTAGGAGAGCCGCTGCTCTACGTAGATTCCCGCGAGCGCGTTGGGCTGGCATTGAATGAGCGCAATTTTTCGATCGCGTACAAGATCACGCCGCCCGTGCCGCTGTTCATTCCCAAGAAGGGGGCGCCGATCAAGGGCAAGTGATGCCAACAGGGCGCCCCTTTTTCTTGGCGATTTGCTTTTTTGCGGAAGGCGGCTGACAATCGGGAAGAATTTGTTGAAAGAGGTCTGCCATGCCCGAAGCCGTCATCGTATCTTCCGTGCGGACGCCTGTGGGCCGCGGTTATAAAGGATCGCTGCGCACCACCCGCCCCGACGACCTCGCCGCACTTGTCATTAAAGAAGCGCTCGCGCGCGTCCCGGGGCTCGACCTAAAGGAAATTGACGATGTCATTCTCGGCTGCGCCATGCCCGAAGGCGAGCAGGGCATGAACGTGGCGCGCATCGCGGCGTTGCGGGCGGGACTTCCCGTTGAGACCTCCGCCATGACCGTCAACCGCTTCTGTTCTAGCGGTCTGCAAGCCATCGCCCTGGCCGCGGAGCGCATCCGCAGCGGCGCGGCCCAGGTCATCGTCGCTGGCGGCACCGAATCGATGTCTCTTGTGCCCATGGGTGGCAACAAAATTTCGCCGAATCCCTGGCTCGTGGATCATTATCCGGACGCTTACATCAACATGGGCCTCGGCGCGGAACTTATCGCGCGCAAATTCGGCATCTCCCGAGAACAAGCGGACCAGTTCGCCGTGGACTCGCACAAAAAAGCCGTTGCCGCGCTGGCAGCGGAAAAATTCAAGGATGAGACCGTACCCGTCGAGGTGAAGATCACTTCTCTGCCCAGCGGCAACGGCGCAAAGCCCAAGACTTCGCCCAAGCCGGCCACAAATTCTTTCGTTTTCGATAAAGACGAACTGCCGCGAGCGGATACTTCGCTGGAAATCCTGAGCGGATTGAAGCCCGCATTTCACGTGAAGGGCACGGTGACCGCCGGCAATAGCTCGCCCATGAGTGATGGCGCGGCCGCGGTTGTGGTCATGTCCGATGCGAAGGCCGCGCTGCTCGGATTGAAACCGCAAGCGCGCTTTGTTGCTTTTGCCACGGCCGGTTGCCCGCCGGAGGAATTCGGCATTGGTCCCGTTTACGCCATTCCCAAGGCGTTGCTGTTGGCGGGACTATCTCTTAGCGATGTTGCGGTGATTGAATTGAACGAGGCGTTTGCGGCGCAGTCTCTGGCAGTGATTCAACAAGCGAATCTTGATGTGGCGCGCGTTAATCCCAACGGCGGGGCGATCGCACTCGGCCATCCGCTGGGGTGCACCGGCGCAAAACTCACCGCAACCCTAATCCGCGAGTTGCAGCGCCGCAATGCCCGCTACGGCATGGTGACCATGTGCATCGGCGGTGGCATGGGCGCCGCGGGAATCTTCGAGCGCCTGTAACCTTCCTGACAGCTGGATCTGCCAGTTGCATTCTCCCGATCGTGGTCTCTTGTGAAGAGTTTGCAGCAGTCCGCTTCTAATGCTTCTGGCATTCCGGGCGGTTGGTCAGCTTCCGATTATCCGATTCATCGGGACTTAGCGGGCCGCAGCCAGAGCCGCTGTCTGGTGAGATGGCAATTTGCCTTCAATTTAGGGCATGAATTGGGCAGCGATCTCTCTGGACCGGGTACAGACCAAAGTCCTCGCTATTGTGGCAGGCCCATGCGTTTCAGCAAATCAGCGTAGCGAGGATCGGTGCGCAAGGAATCGAAACCTGGCCATGATTTGAGCATCAACAATTGGCCGCTCTTCTCTCTGTAGGCTTTTTCTAACCAGCTAAACGCACGATCTTTTTCTCCCAGAAGCGTATAGTTCGCTGCGATAACTGCCGGATCGATGTACATGTGCTTTGCCTGCTCTTCCCGGAGCGCAACGAGGCGTTTCAGGGCCCCCCGAAATCCAGACATTGCGTATTCCTTCTTGGCTGCCTTGACGAGCGCGAGGCTTTCCGAGTCGTTCGCGAGCCGGGCTCCCTTTTCCCATTCCTCCAGCCAAAGATCATATTTGCCCATAATTAAGTAATCGTTCGCCAGATGGTAGTGAGCGTTGGCAAAGTTGGGATCGATTTCCAGAGTCCGTTTCTCTTGTTCGATGGCCTGGTCGTATTGTTTGGAAAAAAAATACTCTTGCCCCAAATTTGCATTTGCGTTCAGGTTGAGCGGATCAAGCTCAACCGCGCGCCGTAAATGCATGAGCCCTTGCTCATGATTCCCGAGATACACGAAGTAGAGGCCATACATAACGTGGGTGCGGCTGAGGTTGGGATTCAGCTCGAGGGCGTGTTCAAACTCGCGCGCGGCGGCAGCCCAGTCCCAGTCGACTGTGTACGCGCGCGCGAGTACTGCATGTGCTTCCGCCTGTGTGTCGTCAATGGCTAATGTCCGTGTGGCATAGGTCTTCGCCTTTGGGTAGGTTTCACTGTAGGGAACATAAGTGTAGTCCGGGACGACAGCGTAATACTCCGCCAAACCTACATAGGCCAACGCGTAGTTGGGATCCTTCTCGACGGCTTGCTGAAAATAGTCCCGCGCTTTGTTGAGAGCCTCGGGCGTGCGCTTGTCCCAGTAGTAGCGGCCCTTGAGATAAAGCTGGTAAGCCTCCGGATCGGATGTCCCGCCATTGCTCAGTTTGGCCTTCTGTTCACCTGTGAGCCGCTCGCGGAGACGCGCGGAGATTTCTCCCGCAATCTCGCTTTGCACCGAGAGTGCGTCGGTGAGTTTTCGGTTGTACTGCGCGCTCCACAAGTTCCGGTTCGTGCGAGTGTCGGTGAGCTCGGCACTCACAAGCAGCGAATCGCCACGCTGTGTGACCCGCCCGGTCACGACCCCTGCAACCTTCAATTCGCTAGCGGCTTTTTGTGGGTCAACCTCCTTGCCTTTGTAATGGAAAACAGAACTGCGCGGACGCACGGTCAGATTGGGAAGCTGGGAAAGACTGCTGATGAGGCTTTCCGTCAATCCGTCACTCAGGTACTCGGTGTTCGGGTCAGCCGTGACGTTAGCGAAGGGCAGCACCGCAAGCGTGTCAATTGTGGAGCCAGAGCTGGGAGACAACCACCGATAAGTGCCGAAGCCCAAACCTGCTGCGGCCAGAAGCACGACAGTAGTTGTCGTGAGGAGAGCTTTCTTGTGGCGAGCCAGAAGACTAACGGCGATTTCCGAATCAGAGGACGCTACAATCCCGGATGTGGATGGTCCGCGCGGGGAAGGTACACGCCCGGACGCGCTTGAGTCCCTCTGCGCGGACCCCGCAGATGGTATTGCCGAACGGCTCGCGTCCGTGTCGCGCTTCAGCCGCTTCAGATCGCTGCGGATGTCGGCAGCGTGCTGATAGCGCAACTCGCGGTCCTTCTCCAAGCACTTGTTGATGACGCGCTCCAGTTCCGCAGGTAGTTCGGGATTCAGTCGCACCGGCGCGGTCGGCGCTTTGTGCAGGATGGCGTCGAAAAGAGCGGCCGATGTGTCGCCTCGAAATGGCAGACTTCCCGTCGCCATCTCATACAGCACAGTGCCGAAGGAGAATAGGTCGGTTCGTGCATCGAGTTCTTTGCCTAGCGCCTGCTCGGGTGACATGTAGGCTACCGTCCCGATAGCCATGCCCGGGCTGGTCAGGTGCTCTTCGCTAGTTACGGCTGTGGCCAGTTCGGACACGCCGACTCTTTCTGCCACGCGCGGTACTGCGGGTGCCAGTTTGGCCAGCCCGAAGTCAAGAATTTTCGCGTGCCCCTTCTTGGTCACAAAAATATTCGCTGGCTTGACGTCGCGATGGATGATCCCCTCGCTGTGCGCCGCATCCAACGCGTCCGCCACCTCAATCGCCAGATCCAGCAATCGCTCGAAGTCAATCGGTTGCCCGTCGATCAGGTGTTTCAGCGTTGCGCCATCCAAATACTCCATGGCGATGAACGCCTTCCCCTCCGCTTCGCCAAAGTCATGAATGGTGCAGATGTTGGGATGGTTCAAAGCCGACGCCGCTTGCGCTTCTCTCTGAAAACGCGCCAGTGCATGCGGATCTTGCGTCACGTTGCCGGGTAGGAATTTCAGCGCGACATTACGGTGCAGGCGGGTATCTTCAGCCTTATAAACGACTCCCATTCCGCCACCGCCAAGCTTCTTGACGATGTGGTAGTGGGAAAACTCGAGTCCGATGAGGGAGTCTAGCGATTGCGCCTGGTCCGGCATGGGAAGTTCTCCTTCCCATTCACCTTCTGTGGCGAATCATAGGCTTGGGCCTATTGCAAGTCAATGAACGTCTCAACCTGCTTACTGGGTTTCCTGGACATTCTCCACCGCCGAATTTCGGCTTTGTTCAGAAAGACCGACTCTTTCGATAGCCACGGGATTTATCGTCGGTTAATTCTCTAGTGCCCGGTAAACGTCATCTGCCGGAAACTAACCCACCAGCGCCTCCCGGGTTCTCTTGCGCAAATATGCCCCTAGGCGTAGAATCCTCAAATTGTTTTTTCAAACGGACGTTTGAATTTTATCCACGGCTTTCGGCCGGCAAGGAGCAGCACCATGGCGAGCTCAGTTCTTTCCAAACCCGCAGCGAAGGGCGGCAGTTTTCTGCTGGAATCCCCCGCCCCGCGGGATGTATTCACGCCGGCCGATCTTACCGATGACCAGAGGCTAATCGGTCAGACTGCGGAAGAGTTCGTCACCAAGGAAGTCCTCCCTCACATCAAGGATTTGGAGGAAAAGAAGCCGGGCCTCATGGCCGAGCTTACCCGCAAAGCCGCGGAACTCGGCCTGATGAGCGGCGGCACGCCCGAAGAGTACAGCGGCGCGGGCCTCGGCAAAATCGCCAGCACGGTCCTGACCGAGAAAATTTCCATCGACGGCGGCTTCGCCACCACGCACGGGGCTCATGCGGGCATCGGCACGCTCCCCATCGTTTATTTTGGCACCGAAGCGCAAAAGAAGAAGTACCTGCCGAAACTTGCCAGCGGCGAGTTCATCGGCGCCTACTGTCTCTCCGAGCCGCAAGCCGGAAGCGACGCGCAGAATTTGCTGACCCGCGCCGAACTCAGCGCTGATGGAGCGCACTACATCCTGAACGGCCAGAAGATGTGGATCACCAACGGCGGCTTCGCCGACCTCTTCATCGTCTTCGCGAAGGTGGATGGCGAGAAGCTGAGCGCCTTCATCGTCGAAAAGAATTTTCCCGGCTGCAAGCCCGGCAATGAAGAGCACAAGATGGGCATCCACGGCAGCTCGACCACGCCGGTGTTCCTGGAAAACTGCGAAGTGCCAAAGGAAAACCTGCTGCACGAAGTGGGCCGCGGCCACATTGTCGCCTTCAACATACTCAATGCGGGGCGTTTCACTCTCGGCGCGTCCTGCCTCGGCGGCTCCAAGCATGTGATCATGGCCGCCTCGAAATACACGAAAGAGCGCAAGGCTTTCGGCAAGCAGATCGGCGAATTTGGCCTGATAAAGGAAAAACTTGCGGAAATGGCGGTCCAGATTTTCGCCGTCGATTCCATGATTTACCGCACGGCCGGCATTATCGAAGCGGCCATGACCGCCGCTTCCAGCAGCGGCGACAATACCCAGAGCGCCATGAAGGTCCTGGAGGAATACGCCATCGAAAGCTCCATCGCCAAGGTCTATGGCAGCGAAATGCTGGATTTTGTGGTGGACGAGGCGGTGCAGATCTTCGGCGGCTACGGTTACCACGAGGATTATCCCGTCTGCCGGGCCTACCGCGATTCGCGCATCAACCGCATTTTTGAAGGCACCAACGAAATCAACCGCATGCTCATCATCCAGATGCTGATGAAGCGCGCCATGGGCGGCCAATTGCCCCTGATTCCCGCGGCTATGAAGCTCGCCGATGAGATCCTCGCCTTCCCTTCGTTTGAAGAAACGCCGGAAGGCGCGCTGGCGGAAGAAGCACGCGTCATCGCCAACGCCAAGAAAATGTTTTTGCAGGCGGCAGGCGGCGCGGTCCAGAAGTTCCGCGAAAAGCTGGCGGACGAACAGGAGTTGATCGGCGCCCTCGCCAACATGGTCATGGAGATCTATGCGATGGAGTCCTGCCTCCTGCGTGCTCAGAAGGCTGCCGCCGCCAAAGATGAAGCTACCTCCTCCGCAATGATCGATGCCGCCCGCGTTTTCATCGCGGACGCCGCCGAACGCGTGGATCACGAAGCCAAGCGCGCCATCGCTGCCGTTCATGAAGGCGACATGCGCATCACCCAAATGGCCGTCCTGAAGCGCTTCGGCAAGCGTCCCGCGGTGGATACCATCGCGCTCCGCCGCCGTATCGCCGCCGCCGTTCAAGCTCAGGACCGCTACCCCTTCGAGGGCCGCTGAAGTTCACGGCAATCGTCGGTCCCTCACTGGATTTTGTTCGCGCCGTTCGGCCTAGCCCTACTTTTCTGCATACTCCAAGAGGTGTACGCGAGTGCTCCGGCACGAGCCAAGCATGGCCACTTGCCGTTAAGGTCTATTACAAGCCGGGCACAAGTACTCCGGGAAGCGCTTTCCCAAATTGAAAATCCGCTAAACTGTAGGACGACAAAGTACTAGGACTATGCCATTGTCCCCGCGACCCTTTCCGCGCTCCCTCTTGCTCCTTGCCCTCTGTGTGGTGGTCTGCCACATCCTGAACGTAGTGCTTTTTAGGGCCACCGCTGTCGGCTCCCTCCTCGGCAACACCTTGCAGATACTCTCCAGCCTTATCGCTGCAATGATGTGTTTCCAGGCGGCACGCAAACAGACCGGCTTCAGCCAATCCTTCTGGACTCTGGTTGGCTTTGGAATGTGCATGTGGGGCGTGGCTGACCTGGGCTGGACCTACTACGAAGTCTTTCTCCACGCGGAACCCCCGCCAAGCTCCATGATCCGGTTCCTGTTTCATTCCTACGGCATGTTCTTTGTGATGGCCATCTTCCTGAACCAGGAAAAAACTCATGCACGAGTGGAGCTGGAAGAGGCACTCGACTTCGTCCAGATTGGCATTCTCTTTTTCCTCATCTACTTCGGGGCGTACTATCTGCCGGCGCAGAATCTCGGCGACCGCGATGCGCTGGCGCGAGAACTGACCGTCGTCGCCTGGGTCGACGCAGGCATTATCCTGCTCGCGGTCTCGCAGTGGCAGCGCGGCCTCTCAACGCGAGTCCGCAAGCTCTTCGGGGGACTAGCGCTCTATGCTCTCATCTATTCCATCGGGGCGCACATCGCAGACAACTTCCAGGTGGCCCATCAAACCCCGACGGGCAGTTGGTTTGACCTCGCGTGGACGATACCTCTGCTCTTCGGAGCGTTTTGGGCTGCCACCTGGCGACCCGACGAGACTCGCGACCCGCGCCAGCGTGTACGCGCAAAGTCCCTGCCGGAAATCGTCTTTACGAACTGCATGTTTGCCTTTCTCCCGCTTGTCATTCTCTTTCTGGCGGTCCAATTGGCTCCGGGATGGAGACTCATCCGTTTCGGTCTTCTGAGTCTTTCGTTTGTGTGTTACGCCTTGCGCATCGGCCTCACGCAGTTCCACCAGCAGAAAACCGCCGAAACCGTCCGGCGTCAGACCTTGGCGATGGACTCCTCCGCCGATGGCATGGGCATTTTGAATGAGAAGGGTCTCCACGTGTACGCAAACTCTTCATTCGCACGCATGCTGGGTTTTGAAGGTCCGGAGAGCATCATCGGCCAGCCCTGGCACGTCGTTTACGCCTTTCAGGAAATGGACCGCCTTGAACCGGAGATCCGGCGCTCCCTCGCCCAGGCGGGCAAATGGTCTTCCCAAATACTGCTGCATCGGCCTGACGGCACCAGGCTACCCGTCGAACTGAACATCAGCGCTATGCCCGACGGGGGCACTACGTGCGTGTGCCGCGACCTCTCGAAGCGTGCGGAAGCCGAAAAGGCCCGTGCCGATGCTGAAGCCAAGTACAAAACGCTCGTCGAGCAGGTCAACGCCATCACCTATATCGCGGAAATCGGCATTGACGGACAGTGGTTTTACGTCAGCCCACAAGTGGAGGCCATTCTCGGCTACACGCCCGAAGAGTGGTTGGGCATCGCCCGATGTTGGGCCCAATTGATTCATCCGGATGATTTGCCGACCGTTGCCGCTGCCGAAGAGGCCAGCAAAAGTGGCACACCCTTTCAGGCGGAATTCCGGATCAAGCGCAAGGACGGCCGCGAGGTCTGGCTCAACGACACCGCCGTGGTCGTGCAGGGCAGCAATTCCCGCCCGGTCATGGAAGGCATCATTGTTGACATCACGGAACGCAAGCAGTTGGAAACGCAACTCCAGCAATCGCGCAAAATGGAGGCGGTTGGCCGCCTCGCCGGCGGCATCGCTCATGACTTCAACAACCTGCTGACGATCATTACCGGATACACCGAACTGGCGCTCAGCCGTCCGACGGTTCCGCCAGAAATTCGCTCCGATATCGAACGCATCGAAAATGCTGCGGGCCGCGCCGCAGGCCTGGTGCGCCAGTTGCTCGCCTTCAGCCGCCGCCAGGTGATGCAGCCAAAAACCATCGACCTCAATGCCATCGTTCTCAATCTGGATAAACTCTTGCGCCGCCTCATGGACGACAACGTCGAGATGGTCACGCAGGTCCCGGAAAACGTCGGCAAGGTGAAGGCTGACCCTGCGCAGATCGAGCAGGTCATCATGAATCTGGTGGTAAACGCCCGCGACGCCATGCCCAATGGTGGCCGCCTGGTTGTGGAGACATCCAACGCCGATCTCGATGCGAGTTACGCCGAGAACCATGTCAGCATGAAGCCCGGCCGCTACGTCATGCTCGCGGTTTCCGACACCGGCGTCGGCATGGATCGCCGGACCATCGCGCACATCTTCGAGCCCTTCTACACTACAAAGGAAAGTGGACGCGGCACGGGTCTGGGTCTCTCCACCGTTTACGGCATCGTCAAGCAAAGCGGCGGCTACATTTGGGTTTACAGCGAGCCCGGCAAGGGCAGTACCTTTAAGGTCTACCTGCCCCGTGTTGACGGCCCCATCGAGGAGCCCGGCGCTACGCAACCGCGCGCCCTCTCCCAGCGCGGTGCGGCGACCATTCTCCTAGTCGAAGATGAACAGGAGGTCCGCGACCTGATCCATACGGTTCTGGCGGTACACGGCTACGACGTCATTCCCGCGCGCGATCCCCAACACGCCGAACAACTCGCCGTCAGTTATGCCGGCGAGATTCACCTGCTCCTGACGGATGTGGTCATGCCCGGCACAAGTGGCCGCGAGCTGGCTTCCCGGGTCAGCCCCCACCGGCCCGGGATAAGAGTGCTGTTCATGTCTGGCTACACCGAGAATGTCATCACCAGCGGCGGCATGCTCGAAAAGGGTCTGGCGTTTCTCCAGAAGCCTTTTTCTCCCGCCGTGCTCGTGGAGAAAGTCCGCGAAGTTCTTAACCACACCCCTGCGATCTAGGCGGGGCTGCCATCAAGGTTTCGATGCGTTCTCGAGCACCTCATTCGGCTTGTTAATGGTGCTCAGGGTCTTCACATTGAATCGCTTGTAGTCGGAATAGCGGTTCACGATGTTCACTTTAATGCCCTTCACCAGCAGCACGCGCACCCCTACGTGCGCCTCCAGATAAGTGGGCAGCCAGATTTCATTGTTCACATAGGCCTGCTCAAAGGCAAAGCTCGTACCCTTCTGAAGATTGGCCAGCAGCCCTCCGGCAATCCTCACGTCGCCCACAAAATGAGCCTCCAGCCGCGCCACATCGTGCGCCTTCTCGTCCACCCACACGACACCGGCGAGTTGCTTCACCACTCGCTCTTCCATGTTTTTGGGCTTGTACTCGGGATTCGGCTCAAAATCGAACACCAGGACGTCCTGGCCGCGGAAGCGTTCCCTTCGCGGGTTCACGAACTGGGAGACGCGCAAGAAAACTTCAATCCCAGGGTCATCGTCTTTCTTCGCCTCTTTCCCTTCCTCCTTGGCTTTCTCTTCCTTCGCTTCTTTCTTCTTCTCGTTCTTTTGAATCTCTTCAATACGCTTTCGCGTCTTTTCGTTTTCCTTCTTTTGCTCGTCCTCGTTGAGCGGTTTGCCGTCTTTCTTCACCAGCGTCGAGACTTCTTCACCATTCAGGTAGAAAAAGGTGTACTCCTTCACTTCTGTTTTCGTCACCCTTCCGGTTTTGTCGAATTCCGTCTCTTCCTCGACATTCGTTCCCGCGTAGTTCTCCTTGATCTTGTCGATCTGCTTCTGATTCGCATCAATCTCCTCGAACAGCTTCTTCAGGTCCGGGAGCTGCACCTGCGACTTCTTCGGGAAATCGAAGACGCGCTCGCCCACGGTCTCGTTCATCGCCGCGCGTGTCACGTTCACGGCATACACATCGTTCCCCCGGTGTACTTCCAGCTTGTACGGCAGTTTCACCCCATCTACATTCCGGTAATCGTCATAAAAAATTTCCCGCGGAATCCCCGCGATCGTGGCCTGCTCTTCCACAATCAAGTGGCTCTGCGGATCGAAATAG
>Ga0208457_1000093_pt1 | contig 120185 bp, 126 predicted proteins | sample June2015DPH_10_1_FD_185513 | JGI IMG/M metagenome (GOLD analysis project Ga0208457, IMG submission 185513) | Peatland microbial communities from SPRUCE experiment site at the Marcell Experimental Forest, Minnesota, USA - June2015DPH_10_150... | ecosystem: Environmental > Terrestrial > Soil >... | reverse complement strand
TTAGAATAATTTCAAATGTCAAAATCCAAATGTCAAATGAATGTCAAATGGCCTTAATATCAAAATTTCTTTTTTGATAAATTCTGTTATTTGAGCTTTGACATTTGACATTGCTTTTCCATATCTCTTATCGGCATCCCTCTAATTCCAGTACTTCATGAAGGGCACGGAGTGCCACCTCAATCTGGTCCTCGGAAGGCTCTCGGGCCGTCATCCGTTGGAGCCAAAGACCGGGCTTGATGAAATATTGCATATTTTTCCTCTCTCGCTTTTGATCGGCGAATCGGATGATCTCATAAGCAAGCCCTGCAATGAGAGGGATGAAAACCACTCGAGAGGCCACTTTATACCCAAATGAAAGATGGTGAGGGATGAGGGCAAAGACCAAAATGCTCACCACCATGACGATGAGAAGGAAGCTCGTTCCACATCTGGGATGAAGGTAACTGAAGCCCTTTACCCGATCGGGCGTCAGCGCCTCGCCCGCCTCGAAGGCGAAGATCGACTTGTGTTCGGCCCCATGATACTCAAAGATTCTTCGAATCTCTTTGAAAAAAGAGATGGCCCACAGATAAGCCAGAAAGATCATCAATCGAATGATTCCATCCACCAGATTGAAGAGGATCCCGCTTGTGGAAACCATGGGAATAGCGAACCGCAACCACTTCGTCAAAAAGAGAGGGACCAGGAAGAAGAGGAAGATGCCAAAGCAGAGGGCGAAGGTAAAGGTAAGACCCATGGTCCAGGAGCTGACTTCTTTCTCTTCTTCAAGGGACTGATTGGCTGAAAAGTTAAGAGCCTTCATCCCTAAAACCAGGGCTGAGAGCAAGTTTATCACCCCCCTGATCAAAGGAAGTTTAGAGAAAAATTTCTTTTCAGAGAAAAAGTTCAACCTCTCTCGTTTCACCACAATCTCGCCATTGGGCCTCCGGACCGCAATGGCCATCGAATTGGGAGATCTCATCATCACCCCTTCGATCACAGCCTGTCCGCCGACTCGAATGCGACCCTCCCTTTTTTTAGAGATAGAGGGATTGGATAGAGAATATCCCTGCTCGGGATCTTTTCTCCCAGAGAACATTTAAATCCTCCAAATGAACTAATGCTGAATGCCTGTTAAAAAAATGACAGATAGAAAGACAGGGATATAGGATGAACCTTTAGTCCCAAAGAGAGAGGATAGTCCAAAGGCGATGGATCGGGATGAGCCGTGATGAATGGGGAAGCCTGAATTAACTCTTCTGTTCTGCTTTTTTCCCATATTTTTTCTGAAACCGTTCAATTCTTCCAGCGGTATCTAAAAATTTTTGTTTTCCGGTGAAGAAAGGATGACAGTTGGAGCAGATCTCTACGTGGATCTCCTTTTCCGTACTCTTCGTCTCGAAGGCAGCTCCGCAGGCACATTTAATCACCGTATCAAAAATCTTGGGGTGAATATCTTTTTTCATCTGAATGGCCTCCAACTATCTATTTTACTGATTTTCCACAAATTTTCAACTTCTTTTTATCTATCAAATGCTGCTATCAGCCTTCAGCTGTCAGCTGATAGCCGAATGCTGGTAGCCTATAGGATCAAAGAATTTATATTATTGATTCATGGAGTCGAGGAAATCCCTATTGTTCTTGGTGGCTTGTATCTTCTCCAATAGAAATTCCATGCTCTCTACGGTGTTCATCGGTTGAAGGACTTTTCTCAAGAGCCAGATGCGGTTAAGATCGTTTTTATCGAGGAGCAACTCCTCTTTTCGGGTACCGGAGCGCTGAATATCGATGGACGGAAAGACCCTCCGATCCACCAAGCGCCGGTCCAAATTGATCTCCATATTTCCTGTCCCTTTGAACTCTTCGAAGATCACCTCATCCATCCGGCTTCCCGTGTCGACCAGGGCTGTCCCGATAATGGTGAGGCTCCCGCCCTCTTCAATATTTCTGGCGGCACCAAAAAACCGCTTCGGCCGTTGAAGGGCATTGGCGTCGATTCCTCCGGAGAGGACCTTCCCACTAGGTGGGACAACTGTATTGTAGGCCCTGGCAAGACGGGTGATGCTATCGAGAAGGATGACCACATCCTTTTGATGTTCAACCAATCGCTTTGCCTTTTCGATCACCATCTCCGCCACCTGAACGTGGCGCGAGGCCGGTTCGTCAAAAGTGGAACTGATGACTTCTGCATCGACAGACCGCTCCATATCGGTCACCTCCTCGGGTCGCTCATCGATCAGGAGGACGATGAGGATAATCTCTTTTTGGTTGGTCGTGATGCTATGGGCAATCGTCTGGAGAAGCATCGTCTTACCGGTCCTTGGCGCAGCAACGATAAGCCCCCGTTGTCCTTTTCCAATGGGCGTGAGAAGGTCCATCACCCGAGCGGAGTAATTTTTAGAATCATTTGCCGCCTCCAACTGGATTTTCTCCTGAGGATAAAGGGGAGTGAGGTTGTCGAAGAGGATCTTATCCCTGGCCACCTCTGGGTCTTCATAGTTGACCAATTCAACTTTCAACATGGCGAAGTAGCGCTCTGTATCTTTAGGCGGTCGAATCTGACCCGAGACGGTGTCACCCGTTCGAAGGTTGAATCGCCGGATCTGGGATGGGGAGATGTAAATGTCATCGGGCCCGGGTAGATAATTGTAATCAGGGGCTCTCAGAAAACCAAACCCATCGGGCAGGATCTCCAACACCCCTTCCCCAAAGATCAGGCCATTTTTCTCCGTCTGGGCTTGAAGAATAGCAAAGATCAATTCTTGCTTTCTCATCCCGCTCGCCCCTTCCACATTGAGCTCTTTGGCGATCTTGTACAGTTCATTAATCTTCAACTTTTTCAAATCTTTGATGTTCATATTTTCCCCCTTTATCCTCCTCTATCGCTGTGCGCATAGCGCTTGCCTGTGGCAGGCTTAGCGTCTTTTTTTTGTCTGAAGCGCAACCTTTTTTAACTCTTTAAAAACCTCCCTTGCCCTATTCTTCGTCTCCTCGAGAGACCCCTCATTTCGAATAACAAAGTCTGCCAGTTTTACCTTCTCCTCAAGGGGCATCTGTGAGGAGACGATTCTCAGGACCTCCTCGGGTTTTGCCCCATCCCGGTCTTTCAGCCTTTCGATTTGCTGCGTCTGAGTTGTGGTGACCACAATCAGTTTATCCATCTCACGGTGATCCCCAAGTTCTACGATGAGCGGCGCATCGATCACCACGATGGCTTCCGGATCCCTTTGCCCAATCTCTTTTGTTCTTCGATCCATCTCCTCCTTGATCCGAGGATGAAGAATCTGGTTCAGGAGTTTCCTCTGCTTGGGATCCGCAAAGACTTTATCCGCCAATTTTTTTCGATGAATGGATCCATCCTCTCGAAGGATTTCCTGACCAAATGCCCTGATTAACTCATTCCAGGCGGGTTTGTGGGGTTGAACCAGTTCCCTGGCAATCCGGTCTGCATCGATGATGTAAGCGCCCTCTTCTTTTAAGACTTGGGAGACAGCCGTCTTTCCGCTCGCCACCCCTCCCGTCAATCCGACGATGAGCATTCTTCTTGGAGTCTCCTAAATATCGAGGCGTTGAACAAAGAGGGCATTCTCCTCGATGAATTGGCGCCTTTGCTCCACCTCATCGCCCATTAAGATGCTGAAGATTTCATCGGCCGCGATGGCATCCTCTACCTTCACCTTGAGGAGTGTCCGGGTCTCTGGGTTCATCGTGGTCTCCCAGAGTTGTTCGGGGTTCATCTCTCCCAACCCTTTATATCGTTGGATGCTCAGCCCTTCCCTTCCCAATTGATTCAGGGATTGAAGTAGTCCTTCCTCTTGATCGATGGTCACGTTCTTTCCTTTCTCCACCAAGGTATAGGGAGGAGGTGCCATCTCTTGGATCTCTTGACGAACCTGAAAGAGATGGCGATATTCAACGGAGGAGATGAGATCCCAATGGACTCGGCTTCGCAGATCTTTTCCATTCGATTCTTGAACTTCAAAACCGAAGAGGTTGTGCTCTTCATCCCAAACCAGATCGAAGACCTCAAAACCACTCTTTCTCAATCGCTTCTGAAGCTCGGCAATCTTCCCCTTCTCCTCAAACGTCGATTTGTTCCGAACTCCATTTTCCAGGAGAAATCTGATGAGGGATCGGGAATACCCCTTTTTCTGGATCCGTTGAATCAAATCATGATAGGTATAAATCTTTTCTAAAAGTAAGCTGAGCCTCTTGTCGGTCAATTTTTTATTGGTGGACTGGACGATCACCTCACTCTTGTTGATGGCCCGGTTCATGAGATATCGATTGAAGGCTTCTTCGTTCTTAATATAGGTCTCACTCTTTCCCTCAATCACTTTGAAGAGCGGAGGCTGGGCAATATAGAGGTGTCCTCGCTCAATCACCTCTGGCATATGGCGATAGAAAAAGGTGAGGAGTAAGGTTCGAATATGGGATCCATCCACATCGGCATCGGTCATGATGATGATGCGGTGGTAACGAAGTCGATGGATATCGTAGTCTTCCTTTCCAATCCCCGCTCCCAGGGCGGAGATGAGGAGGCGAATTTCTTCGTTGGCCAACATCTTATCAAAACGAGCCTTTTCCACGTTGAGGATTTTCCCTTTGAGGGGAAGGATGGCCTGGATGGTTCGATCCCGGCCCTGTTTGGCGGAACCTCCTGCTGAATCGCCTTCCACAATAAAGATCTCGCTGAGCGCAGGGTCCCTTTCCTGACAATCGGCCAATTTTCCGGGGAGGGATCCTCCTTCCAGGGCCCCTTTTCGACGGCTCAGTTCCCGTGCCTTCCGAGCGGCTTCTCTGCCCCGAGCGGCATCGATCACCTTTGAGATGATCTTTCTGGCGACGCTTGGATTCTCTTCAAAGTAACTCCCCAGTTTTTCATTGACCAGGGTTTCCACCAATCCCTTCACCTCGCTGTTCCCCAATTTCGTTTTAGTTTGCCCTTCAAATTGAGGCTCTGGAATTTTTACACTGATGACCCCTGCCAATCCTTCTCGTATATCTTCTCCCGTGAGGTTCTCTTTAACGCCCTTGAGCAGATTGGCGCTGGTCGCATATTGATTGATCGTACGAGTGAGGGCGCTTTTAAAGCCGATGAGGTGGGTTCCCCCTTCATGCGTATTGATGTTGTTGGCGAAGGAAAAGAGGTTTTCGGCATACCCATCGTTATACTGGAAGGAGATCTCCACGTCGATTCCATTCTTGACGCCTTGTACGAAGATGGGTTTTGGATGGATACAATTCTTATTTTTATTAAGGTATTCGATGAAGGAGATGATTCCTCCTTTGTAAAAGAAATCATGCCGCTTTTCTGAACGTTCATCCTCAATGCTGATGGAGAGCCCTTTGTTTAAAAAAGCCAATTCTCTTAAGCGCTGGGAGAGGATGTCGAAACTGAAATTGTCGGTTTCAAAGATTTGACTGTCGGGTTTGAAACGAATCTGAGTTCCGGTATGTTTGGTTTTTCCGATCACTTCCAGTTTGGTCTTGACCTCTCCCCTCTCATAAATCTGATGATAAACCTTCCCGTCCCTCCGTATCTCCAGGTCGATAAACTCAGAGAGGGCGTTGACCACCGAGAGACCTACTCCGTGAAGACCTCCGGAGATCTTGTAGCTGCGGTTATCAAATTTGCCTCCGGAGTGGAGTTTGGTCATGACCACTTCCACGGCAGGACGATTCTCTTTCTCGTGGAGATCGACGGGAATGCCACGGCCGTCATCTCTGACCGTGACGCTGTTATCGATATGAATGATCACATCGATCTTGGTGCAATATCCCTCCAGGGCTTCATCAATACTGTTATCCACCAATTCATGAACCAAATGGTGAAGGCCTTCGATTCCTGTGTTTCCAATATACATTGCAGGCCTTTTACGGACGGCTGACAATCCTTCCAGTATCTTGATCTGCTCCGCCGTATATTTCTCCACCTGTTCTTTCATCCCTTCTCCTTAGGGTGTGATGAATGACGCTGATTCAGTAACACGATCTATTTAAAGCCTCATTGGCATGATGATGCAAAATTGATTAGAGAGCCCTGGGGTGGAAGAAGAAGGTCTTAGGATCCCGGGACTTCCCTCATCCTTCAACTCCATGAGGACTTCTTCGGCATCGATGACATTGAGCGCCTCGATTAAATATCTGGCGTTAAATCCAGCCTGGAGAGGAGGTCCTTCGTAAACCACCTCGACCTCTTCTTTGGCATCTCCAAAGTCTTGATGGGTGGAGGACATCTCCACAGAATTTTTTTTAAGAGAAAATTTTACTCCCTCCATCCTTTCACTGGCCATGGTAGAAACACGCTTCAGAGAACTGACCATCCTCTCTTTTACCATCACTAATTTTTTATCATTCCCTTTTGGAACCACTTGTTCGTATTCTGGAAATTCTCCATCGATCAATCGAATCACCGTAAGAGATTTTCCCATTTTAAAAAAACCGTGGGTGGCATTGAAATAGATTCCCATTTCCTCTTCCCCATCTCGATCTCCAATGATTTTTTTAATCTCCAAAATTCCTTTTTTTGGAATGATAATTCCTTTTTCTTCAATGCCGCGAATTTTTTGATTCTCTCGATCGATAAGAGAAAGGCGATGGCCATCCGTTGCGACCATTCTCAATATTTCCTTTCCCCCCTGTTTCATCTGTGCAAAGAGAATCCCATTGAGATGATACCGAGATTCTTCACTGGAGGCGGCAAAAACCGTTTTTTCTATCATCTCTCGAATGAGTTGAGTTGAAACCGTTGAAAAATTTTCTTCTTGATAGGTGGGAAAAGAAGGAAATTCTTCTGGATCTAACCCGGCAAGATTAAAGATGGATTTTCCACATTGAAGGGTAATCCAGTGATTATCTTTCTTCTGTATATGAATGGTCTCCTCGGGTAATTCTCTGACAATTTCATATAATTTCTTTGCTGAAACAGAGGCCTTTCCTTTTTGATGAATTTTCGCAATCAGTTCTTCGCGGATTCCTGTTTCTAAATCTGTTCCAGTAAGATAGAGAGAGTTTTCCTCCCACTCTAATAACATGTGGGATAGAATGGGAAGGGTTGTTTTTCTTCCTGCTACACTTTGCATTAAACCTAATCCTCTTAGGAACTCCCTTTTGTCAATTTCAAAATTCATCGTATTTACCTCCTAATATTATTCTTTATCTTTAATAATACGTCTTCACCGTCTATGTCTGTGGAAATGAAGAAAAAGGTCCTAACTAAAAAAAAATAAAAAACATTTAACTGTTTAATTTTCACCGAAGAGGTTTGGGAAATCTATTTAATTTTTAAAAAATCGATTCTATCCTCTTCGCTCTCCTCATTCATTCACAACATTTCCACCTTATTTATGATTTAATTCGACCATGCAAATTTTCTATCATTTCTTTAAAGGAGGTTTCTTTGGACATCTTTTCTTCCACTTTTTTGATGGAATGAAGAACGGTCGAATGATCTTTTCCTCCAAATTTATCTCCGATTTCAAGTAACGAGGCATTGGTTAATTTTCGAGAGAGATACATGGAGATCTGCCGAGGGATCACATAACCTTTATTTTTTCTTTTCACCTTTAAATCTGAAATTTTAATATTGAAAAAGGTTGAAACAACTTTTTGAACGAGATCGATGGTGACGAACTCCTCTTTGGGTTTAACAATATTTTTCAAAACTTCTTTGGCTAACTGGATATCAATGGGTGTTTGGGTGAGGGAAGCAAAGGCACCGATACGAATGAGGGATCCCTCTAAAACCCTAATATTGGAATCAATTTGAGAAGCGAGAAAGAAAGCGACATCATTGGGGAGAGCAATGTTTTCCGTTTCGGCTTTCTTTCTTAAAATGGCAACCTTGGTTTCGATGTCCGGTGGTTGAATGTCAGCGATCAAACCCCACTCAAAACGAGATCGAAGGCGTTCTTCGAAGTTAGGGATATCTTTTGGAAACTTGTCGCTGGTGACAACGATTTGCTTCCGTGCTTCATAGAGGGAGTTGAAGGTATGGAAGAATTCGGCTTGGGTTCTTTCTTTCCCGGCAATGAATTGGATGTCATCGATCAAGAGAATATCCATCCTTCTAAATTTATTTCGAAACTCATCCATCTTCTCATAGCGAAGCGAGTTGATCAACTCATTCGTGAACTCTTCCGAGGAGATGTAACAAATCTTTCTCACCTCTGGAAGGATGTGATGTTGCAGAATATGATATCCGATGGCGTGAAGAAGGTGGGTCTTTCCCAATCCCACCCCACCATAAATAAAGAGGGGATTGTAATTCTTGGCCGGTAAATCAGCCACGGCCAGGCATGCCGCATGGGCAAACTGGTTGCTCGCTCCCACCACAAAATGATCGAACGTATATTTCGGATTGAGGATGGGTTGGAAGGGATGGAGGATCTGCTGTTCATGGCTTGGCAAAGGTTGGGAGATCGGGTCCTTTCCATTCATCTTTTCATTTCTGATTCGGAATTGGAGTTGACAAGGCATATGGGTGAAGAGAGAGATCGCATCTTTAATATGGGGGGAATAGTGTTCGTTGATCCACTCCTTAAAGAATCGGTTCGGGACCTCTAACTCAATCTTTTCTCCTTCCCTGGAGATAAAGTGAATCGGTTTAATCCAAATGTCGAAATTCTGTTGACCGACTCTTTCTTTTAAAGAATCGATCACCTTAGGCCATAAATCTTCCATGGAATCGACCCAGATGGTTTGAAGTGTTGCATGAAGGGTGTCGATGGAATAGGCAGGACAGATCCAAAAAAGAAAATATCTTCATTTTCAATTAGTTATAAGTCTCTTTGCACAATGTTTCCACAACTGTGGATAAATGAAATTAAAGACAAAGAGGAGAAAAAATTGAGGATTAATTTATTGTACAGTAATCTGACAACAAATACTAACTCCGTAATTTAAAAAAATCAAGTTTTTTTTGATGGAATTTATTCTTTCTCTGCCAACCTCGCCACAGCGACCACCCGTTCCCCCTCTTCGAGAGTGATCAGCCTCACCCCTTGAGTACTTCTTCCCTGAACAGGAATATCCACGGCTCGCAAACGAATAATTTTCCCCTTGTTGGAGATGACCATCAATTCATCCTCATCCACGACGGTTTTAATGCCTATCACATCTCCAGTCTTTTGCGTTCTCTTCACGGTAAAGATACCGGACCCTCCCCTATTCTGAATTCGATATTCAGAGGCCTGGGTGCGTTTTCCATAACCATTCGCTGTGGCCGTCAAAATCTGAGTGTGGGGGGCGACCGCTTCCATCCCCACCACTTCATCTTCTTTTGTAATCTTAATCCCTCTGATCCCATGCGCCGTACGACCCATATCTCTAATTTGGTTTTCAGGGAAATGAATGGCCTTCCCCACTTTGGTGCCGATAAAAAGATGCTGTTTTCCATCGGTCAGTTTAGTGGAGATGAGCTCATCCCCTTCATCGAGGTGAATGGCGATGATGCCGCCTGACCGAGGATTACTGTAGGCTTCAAGAGCGGTTTTCTTAATGGTCCCTCTTTTGGTCATAAAGGTGATGAACTTGTCTTTTGCAAAGTCTTTGAGGGAGAGAATAGCGGTCACCTTCTCCTGTGGATTGAGATTGAGGAGATTGACAATGGCCTTTCCTCGTGTGAGGCGACCAGCTTGTGGAAGTTCATGAACCTTCATCCAGTGTATCCTCCCCGCATCCGTGAAGAACAAGATGTAATCATGGGTTGAGGCGATGAAGAGGTCCTCTACAAAATCTTCTTCTTTGACATTAATCCCCACCTTCCCCTTACCTCCCCGATGCTGACTTCGGTAAAGGCTGATGGGATTCCTCTTGATATATCCCGTATGGGTGATCGTCACCACCATATCTTCTTCGGCGATGAGGTCTTCGACCCGGATTTCTGGGGCGGCCTCCACAATTTCCGTTTTCCTTTTGTCTCCATAGGCATCTCGGATGGAGATGAGTTCCTCCTTAATCAAATTGAGAATCAATCGTTCACTGGCAAGGAGGGCCTTCAACCGATTGATCAATTTGATGGTCTCCTCATACTCTTCCACAATTTTGCGTTGTTCAAGGTTGGTGAGTCGTTGGAGCCTCATCTCCAAGATCGCCTGGGCCTGTTCATCCGAAAAGGCGAATTTTTCCATCAAGCGGTCTTTCGCCTCCTTCGGGGTTTTGGAGGCCCTAATCGTGGCGATGATGGCATCAATATGGTCAATCGCTTTTTTCAAGCCTTCCAGGATATGAGCCCTAGCCTCTGCCTTATTTAACTCAAAGCGGGATCTTCGGATGACTACTTCTTGACGATATTGAACAAAGAGATGGAGCATCTCTTTGAGGGAGAGGAGTTTTGGCTGATTCTGGTGGATGGCCAGAAGAATGATCCCGAAGGAGGTTTGCATCTGGGTATGTTTATAAAGTTGGTTGAGGATGATCTCGGCCACCTCGTTACGTTTCAGCTCGACGACCACCCTCATTCCTTCCCTATCCGATTCGTCCCGAATATTGGAAATCCCCTCGATCACTTTCTCTTGGACCAATTCAGCGATTCGTTCAATCAGCTTGGCCTTATTGGTTTGATAGGGAAGCTCGGTGATAATAATATTTTCACGTTCTCCTTTTCGGTCCCTCTCGATGATCGCCCTGGCTCGAAGTTGGATCACTCCCTTTCCGGTTTCATAAGCCTGACGGATTCCTTCTCTCCCGTGAATGAAACCTCCTGTGGGAAAGTCAGGTCCAGGAAGATGGCCCATCAATTCCCCCAAGGAGATCTCAGGTGTTTCGATCAGGGTAATGATGGCATTAATAGTTTCTGTGAGGTTATGAGGAGGGATATTCGTGGCCATCCCCACAGCAATTCCAGAGGAACCATTGACGATGAGGTTCGGGAATTTGGATGGAAGCACCGAGGGTTCAACCAGAGATTCATCGTAGTTCGGAACGAAACCGACAGTTTCTTTATCAATGTCAGCCAGTAATTCGGCTGTGAGTTTGGACATCCGGATTTCCGTATATCGCATGGCCGCTGGGGGATCTCCATCAATGGAGCCAAAATTCCCTTGGCCATCGACCAGGGGATAACGGAGAGAGAAATCCTGTGCCATTCTGACAATGGCATCGTAAACCGCCATGTCACCGTGGGGATGATATTTACCGATTACATCGCCGACGATTCTTGCAGACTTTTTGTAAGGTTTATCCCAATCGTTATTTAAATCATTCATCGCATAAAGAATGCGGCGATGGACGGGTTTAAGACCATCCCTCACATCGGGGAGGGCCCGACCGATGATGACGCTCATGGCGTAGTCCATGTAGGACTTTTTCATTTCATCTTCGATATTGACAGGGATGTGCTCGATGGCAATATTCATGGAAACTCCTGAAATGCTGTATGGCCGGAAAGTGCCCTTTAATTGGTCTTTTTGTTTAAGTTATAGGGCAAGATGATTGGTGATTTGTCATCTCCGGGAAGCCCTACCCTCTTGGGCGGAGAGCTTCAATTTCATTAAAAAACTTAATATAAAACCCCCTCTTCTGTCAACAAAATTAAGTGCTAATCTTGACAATAGATCATAAATATGGTTTAAATTAAAAGTTTAATCATTTCAAAAAACAAGCCACTCTAACAAAGAGGGATTCAATGAAGAGAACATATCAGCCCAGTAATCTCAGACGGAAGAGGACTCATGGATTCTTGGAGAGGATGAGTACTAAGAGCGGTCGAAATGTTTTAAAACGGAGGCGAATGAAGGGAAGAAAAAGGTTGACCGTTTAAACCCTAAATTCCTGAGGACAGTAGGGGAATTCATTTAACAGATAGATGATAATAGGGAGGATCACCATGGAAGGATCCTTCAGGTTTACAAAAAAGGAGCGGATCACTCAGCCTCAGGATTTCAGAAGGGTGATGAAATGTGGGAGGAGACAAACCTCCCGGAACTTTATGCTCTTTATCCAGAAGAATGAGAACACGTTTCACCGATTGGGGATTGTGGTAAAGAAAGAAATTGGTCCGGCAACATTTCGGAATCGGATGAAACGCTTCCTCCGAGAATTTTTTCGCCTCCATAAGCATCAGATCAAAGGTTCTTACGATATTATTTTGATGATTAAAAAGGGATGTTCGCTCAATCGATATCAGGAAGCGGAAGAAGAATTAAGAGGGCTCTTCATTTTATGAAAAAGAGAACGACTCACGAGTTGATTAAAGAAGGACTCATCATCCTGATTTATCTCTATCGGCATACGTTTTCAACCTTCCTTGGGCCTTGCTGTCGTTTCACTCCTTCCTGTTCCTCTTATGCATTGCTATCGGTTCAACGTTTCGGAATCATGGAGGGGGCCTGGCTCATTTTCAAAAGACTTATCAAGTGCCATCCTTTCCATCCCGGTGGATACGATCCAGTTCCCGAAATTATCAAAAAATATTAGGAAGGAGATTTAGGGCAAGGGAGATATGGAAAAAAGAGCTATCTATGCGATATTATTGACATTTTTTATTATTATAGCCTGGACCTTCATCCAATCAAAGTTTTTTCCCCAGACACCCAGTAAACCGCAACCTCAGGAAGCAAAAAAAGAACAAGTCACTCCGGCAGAAAAGGCGGCTGAAAAGAAGGTTCGTGGAGAAACGAGACGAGTGAAGGAAAGGGCTCCCGGAAAGGCAAAGTTCGTTCCCCAAAAGGAGGTCTCAATTGAAACCCAGAACTATTGGGCAGTCTTCACCTCTGAGGATGCGAGATTAAAGCATTTCAAACTTAAGAAATATGAAGACAGAGTGGAAGATTCAGCCTTGACGATAAAATTGGTCCAGTTCGTTGAAGAGATTCTTGGCAAAAAAGTAGAAGAGCCAAAAAAACCAGAACCTCTCGATCTCGTCAATACAAGGGAGGAGAAGAATCTTCCTTTAGGGCTAACCTTATCGCTTTCTGATGAGAATTGGGAGGTGGATAGGGACCAACTCCGTTTGCTCGAAAGCGGTGAAAAGGGTGAAATCACTTTTTCAAAGAGCTTGGAGAACGGGTTGAAGGTATTGAAACGCTTCAAGTTTACCTCTGATCTATACACCATCAATCTGGAGGTGGAGGTTCAAAATAATTCTTCAAAAGAGATCACGAATCAATTGGGAATTGAATGGATCGGAGAAGTTGAGCTGGCAAAACTGGCTAAAGAGGAAAATAAGGATTACGGCTTGAAATACTCCTTCCTCAAGAATGAGAAGGTGGAGAAGAAGGCGTTTGGAGGATCATCCACCTCAGGCTGCATCCCCGGCTGTGGAACCCCGAAGAAGACGACCATCGAGCCTTTCGAAACCACAGAGAAAGGTGAAATTAAATGGTTTTCCTTCGGAGGTGAATATTTCGTCGCCCTCTTAATCCCTCCCCCATCGAAAGAGATCACCTTATCAGTAAAAGGGACTGAAAAGGATCTGCTGAAGGCAGATGTCATCATTCCCTCTATTTCCATTCCTCCCCGGGAAAAGGTCCATGTTGCCTACCAGATCTACTTGGGTCCCAAGGATGAAGACCGGTTGAAAGCATTGGGTGTTGGCGCGGAAAAACTGGTAGATTTTGGTTTCTTTACGATCGTTGCCAAACCTCTCGTCTGGTTTTTGAGGCTCACCCATACCGTCACTAAAAATTTTGGGATCGATATCATCATCCTCAGCATCCTGATCAAGATCGTCTTCCTTCCCTTGACACAGATCAGCTTCAAGTCGATGAAGGAGATGCAGAAAGTGCAGCCGGAGATGAACCGGCTCAAAGAGCAGTACAAGAACGATAAGGCAAGGCTTCAGCAGGAGATCATGCTTCTTTACAAAAGGAGGAAGATCAACCCCATGAGTGGTTGCCTCCCAATGCTCATCCAGATTCCGGTATTCATCGCTCTTTATAATGCCCTTCAAAATGGGATCGAGATGAGACATGCCCCCTTCTTCCTTTGGATTATGGATCTTTCCGCAAAAGATCCCATTTATATCACTCCGCTCATCATGGGTGCCACCATGGTCATCCAGCAAAAGATGACCCCCACAGCAGCCGATCCAACGCAGGCCAAAATGTTTCTGCTGATGCCAGTGATGTTCACCTTTCTCTTTCTCAGTTTTCCGTCCGGTCTGGTCATATACTGGTTGATCAATAATGTTTTATCCATAGCCCATCAATATTACTTGAATAAAAAAACATGAGGTTTGAATATTGGAAGAAATTGAGATTGCAAAACAGCTGACAATAGGATTGCTGGAGCGAATGGGGGTCAAGGCAGAGGTAGAGGGGTTTTTAAAAGAAGGGAATCTCTATCTCGAGATCAAAGGAGATCAGGAGGGGATTCTCATTGGGAAACATGGACGCACCCTGGAATCGCTTCAGATGCTCGTCAACCGAATGGTCAATAAACAGCTGAAGAGCTCCATGAGGGTATTGATAGATATTGACGACTACCGAAAAAGAAGGGCAGACAGCATGGCCAAGATGGCCCAACGATTGGGCGAAAGGGCGAAAAGGACAGGCCACTCTCAAACAGTCGGCCCACTCAATGCTCATGACCGGAGGATCATTCACATCACCCTTAAAGAAGACCCTTCCCTCAAAACGGAGAGCCTTGGGGAAGGGGAGTTAAAGAAAGTCAAAATTATCCCAATGGAAAAAGAGGGATAAGGTCCTAAAACGACTTGAATTAAAGTGAATAGAGGCTCCTCATCCAGTTCTTCAAGAAGAACCCCATCAAAGGAAGAAGAGACGATTGCAGCCATTTCAACTCCGTTTGGAGAGAGTGGTATTGGAATCGTCCGTATTAGCGGTTCCTCTGCCGAACCCATCGCCAGGAAATTATTTAAACCCAAAAAAGACCAATCCTACTTTATTTCCCATCAGTTCCATTATGGGGAAATCATCGATATTCAAAGTGGAAAAGCTGTTGATGAAGTGTTGATCGTTTTGATGAAATCTCCAAAGACTTATACAAGGGAAGATATTGTGGAAATACACTGTCATGGGGGGTACTTCATTTTACAAAAGGTATTGGAATTGGTATTGAAGCAAGGGGCCCGGATGGCTCTTCCAGGGGAATTTACGAAGAGGGCATTTCTCAATGGCAGAATTGATCTCACTCAGGCTGAGGCCGTGATTGATCTGATCAGGGCAAAAACCCAGACCAGTCTCGAAATTGCCAACCAGCAACTGAGTGGATGGCTATACAGGGAAATGGCCGAACTCAAAGCACGGCTGATCGAGCACCTGGCCCTGATTGAAGCCCACATTGATTTTCCAGAGGAAGAGATTGAGCCGATTGCTTTGGACGAAATGAAGCAAGATTTAAAAGGCATGATTCAGAAAATAAGGGAATGGATTTCCTCCTATGAAGAGGGGAAGATTTTTCGTGAAGGGATCTCTTGTGCAATTATTGGAAAGACCAATGTCGGGAAGTCAAGCCTCCTCAATGTATTATTGAAAGAGGAGAGGGCCATTGTGACTCCGATCCCGGGGACAACCAGAGATGTGATTGAGGAGGTCCTGAATATTTATGGAATTCCAGTACGCTTGATGGATACCGCAGGCCTGAGAAAGCCCGTAGATTCCATTGAACAGGAAGGGGTGAGAAGGGCAAAGGAGCGGGTGGCTAACTCTGATTTCGTCCTGTTGATGCTCGATGGAAGTCGGGCCCTCGACGATGATGATAAGGAAATCTTCGAGGAAATCAAAGGCAAGAAGAAGGTAGTTGCTGTTAATAAAAACGATCTTCCATTTGAGATTTCATTAGAAGATGTGAAGAGACTTTTGCCGGAAGATCCGATCATCTCGATTTCAGCCTTAAAAAACAAAGGGATTGATGATCTGAAACAGGCCATTTATACCTCTTTGGTTCACCGAGATGTTAGGTCAACACCAGAGCACTTGATCGTGGCAAATATCCGGCATAAGACTGCCCTTACCCGGGCGAGAGATAATCTTTCCAATGCAATGAAGGGACTGGAAGAGGGGACTTCCCTTGAGTTCATCGCCTTTGAAATCCGTTCTGCATTGGAAGCCCTGGGAGAATTGGTGGGCGAGACAGCCACCGAGGATATATTAAACCGTATTTTTGAACAATTCTGCATTGGCAAATAATGTTTCACGTGAAACATTCATCTCCCCACATCCTCCTCATCAACCCCTGGATCACTGATTTTGCAGCTTATAATTTCTGGATAAAGCCTCTTGGTCTTCTCCATATTGATAGTCTATTAAGAGAAAATGGATTTCGAGTTACGCTGATCGACTGCATCGATTCATAAATAAAAACAAAGACATACGGTGATAGGAACTTTTTTAAGACAAAGATTGAGAAACCCCTTCCACTCAAATCCATTCGACGAAATTATAGCCAGTATGGAATTCCTGAAGAAATCCTGTTGAAAAGGCTCTCGTTAATTGAAGAACCAGATCTCATTTGTATTACCTCAGGAATGACTTACTGGTATCCAGGAGTATTCAAACTAATTGAAATAACAAAGAAATTCTTTAAAAAAGTTCCAATCATTCTCGGCGGAATCTATGCCACTCTCTGTCATGAACATGCCCAGAAACATTCAGGAGCAGATATTGTGCTTAAAGGGGGACGCGAGTGGGAAGCGCTGGAACTGATTGGAGAATTGACTCAATTTAAGCCCAGTATCCAGCATCCAGAATCCGGCATCAATGACTTACCCTATCCTGCTTTTGACCTTTATCCTCAACTCGATTATATCTGTATCTCTACTTCCAGAGGATGTCCATTTCAATGTACCTATTGTGCTTCCCCATTTTTAACAAGAGGTTTTTTCAGAAAGGATCCATTAAAAGTGGTCGAAGAAATTGATTACTGGACAACTCAATTTCATATCAATAATATTGCCTTCTATGATGATGCCTTGCTCATCGAGCCATCAAGGCATATTATTCCAATTTTGAAAGAGATAATTAAAAGAGGTATTCATTGTAACTTCCATACACCCAATGGTCTCCATATTAAGGAGATTGATGAAGAGGTTGCAAATCTCCTCTTTCGCACCGGATTCAAAACCATTCGTCTGGGTTTTGAAACATCGGATGAGGCCACACAGATCGAAACTGGAGGGAAGGTGGATAATCAGGATTTTCGGCAAGCGATCAAACATTTAAAAAGGGCAGGGTACTCAGGCGAAGAAATTGGGGTATATATAATGGTAGGATTGCCGGGCCAAAGGGTAGGGGAGGTTGATGAGAGTATTGCCTTTGTAAAAGAAACAGGTGCAAAACCAATGCTGGTGGAATATTCACCCATTCCTCATACTCCTTTGTTTGAGAAGGCCAAAACAATGTCACCATTCGATCTCGAAAGTGAACCTCTATTTCATAACAATTCCATACTCCCTTGCCAGTGGGATGGTTTTACAATGGCAGATTATAAAAGGTTGAAGGAGGAGTTGAGGAAATAAAAAAATGAAGCCATCAGAAATTACAAAGGATATTTTTATTGTCGGAGGCCAAGACATCACGGATGGTCGAGATGGTTGCGTCTATCTCATGAATTTGGGGGAACTAATATTAATTGATACTGGGGCAGGGTGGAGTGTTGAGAAAATTATTAAAAATATAGAAAAATTGGGATTTGATTGTAAGAACCTAACTAAAATCCTCCTCACTCATTGTCATATTGATCATATTGGAGGCGTCCCGGAAATCAAAAAGAGATTTGGGTCTAAGATATACATTCACAAATTGGATGCGCCACCCTTGGAAAATGGAGATCCGATTTTAACTGCTGCTAAATGGTATCAGACAACTTTTCCTCCTACACCCGTGGATGTGAAATTCAATTTGCCTGAAGAGGTACTGAGGATTGGCGAACAGAAAATTGTCTGCCTTCACACTCCAGGTCATACTCCAGGATCAATCTCCATCTATCTGGATAAAGAAGGAAAGCGAATTCTTTTTGGTCAAGACCTTCACGGTCCACTTCTCGAGGAGTTTGGATCGAATCTCGAAGATTACGGCCGGTCAACTAAGAAATTACTCGACCTCGATGCAGATATCCTCTGCGAAGGCCACTTTGGAATTTATAAGACAAAGAAAGATGTAAAAAATTATATCCTCTCATACCGCCGCCAATATGGCGTGGAATGAGTCAACATAAAAACACCCCCTTATAAAATCTTCCCTATCATCGTGGGGCTCGTTCAGCAACGTGCTATTCTAAAAAACTCTTGACTTTCATCCACTCTTGGATTTATAAATACACTAATGAATTTAAAAATCATTGGAGGTAATTAAATTGAGCAATTCTTTCAATTCAAAGATGGTTTCGAAAATCATAGGGATTCCGTTAAGGGTGATTGATTATTGGGACCGGACAAACTTCATTAAGCCTTCGGTTCACGAAGCCTCTGGCTATGGTTCGATGAGGCTATATTCCTTTACGGATCTCATCCAGTTTAAGGTAGCTAAATTTTTGAGAGATCAGGGTTTATTATTACAGAAGATACGGAAGAGTCTTAATTTTCTAAGAAAACATCTTCCCGAGATTGAAAAACCGTTGGCTCAGTTGAGATTTTTAACAGACGGAGAAACGATCTTTGTTCTTACAAATAAAAACAGAGAAATTATCGATACCCTTAAGAAGGGTCAATATGTTCTTTCTATTGCCATTGGAGAGTTAATCAATGAATTAAAAGGAGAAACCTCTAAAATGACAATGGATAGGGAATATATGGTTAATGTATTAAAGAGAAGTTTTAAAGTTATTCTTCATCCAGATCTTGAAGATGGTGGCTATTGGATTGAATGTCCAGAGCTCCCCGGATGCTCTTCTCAGGGGGATAGTGTTGAAGAAGCATTGGATATGATCAGGGATGCTATCAAAGGACATCTCGAAGTCGAGGTGGAATTAAAGAAAGAAGCAGCTTGGAAGAGGAGAGCTGCCTAAATGGCATCGCTTCATAATTTGAAACCCGAGAAGGTAATAGAGGTTTTTGAAAGTGGTTTGTGGGTTAATAATTCCCCTACCGTCATCAATATTGGGCAGGGTGAAAAAAATAAATTTACAATCCAACTCTTTTTGTTAAAATGGTTTAGTAAACCCCGTTAGAAATTCCAGCGGGGCATTAAACCCCACCGGAATTATTCTGCAATGTAACCCCGCTGCAGAGCAGCGGGGCATTATTTCTAACGGGGTAAACTGGATAAATTAATCTCCAAATGAAAAGGAAACTTTAAGGAGGAATCAATTATGAGAGTAGAGAATGTTAAGGTGAGGGCGAAGAAATTACTTGATCATCTATCCGAAGATAAGGCAAAGGTCGCCGTCTCCTTTCTGGAGTTTCTGGAGGAGAAGGAATGCTGGGACGCCACCAAAGAAATCCTCCGGGACAAAGAATTGATGGCAAGTATTCGAAGAGGGAAGGCAGATATTGCAAAAGGAGAAGTAAGACTTTGGAGAGAGGTGAAGAAAAATGTTTGAAGTATATCTCTCTCGAGAGGCCGAAAAGATTTACCTCAAAGCTCATCCCAAAACAACTCGATTACTTGACAATTGTTTTAGAAATTTGGAGCTGTCCCCTTTATTTGGACTAAATATCAAACGCCTAAAGGGGAAACTGGAAGGAAGTTATCGTTATCAGATTGGAGGAATGAGGGTCATTTACAATGTAGATATTGAAACAAAGAAGGTTTTTATTGAGACTATTGGCGCCAGGGGTGATATCTATAAATGACGGGAAAATAATCTATATAAGATAAGAGGGTAAATATGCAGAACTTGAGCGAAGACCAAATAAGACGCCAGGATTTTGTTGACAGCCAGATTTATGATCTCGTGAAACGACTCATTCCGTCAGCCAAAGAAATAAAATGGAACATTGAAATGATCGCTGATATTAGCGGTACCACCCAATACCCTCTCCAAGCCCACCGAGCTTTTTCCGATCGCTTTTGACCGCACGGGCTAATCCGTCATCTGGTGTAACGATAAGAATCCTGCTCAAATAACCATGATGGGGAGATATTTCGACTTGACAATATTATACTAATGTGTATAATGCACTTATGTATAATACAAAACAGCGACATGTTAGAGAAGGAGATTTATGAACCCTTTTAAATACGGAAAGATCGTCTCAGGCCTGGATTTCTGTGGAAGGGAAGCCCTATTAAAGCAAATCATCGGATATATCAAGTCGTCACAGAATATTGTGATTAAGGGCGAAAGACGAATTGGAAAATCTTCTACCATCTATGAAGCGTTCCAGAGATGTAAGGGGATCCAGTATCTGTATGTGGATCTGCTGGGCATAAAATCCATCGATGCGCTATGCAAGAGAATCCTTCGAGCCATTGTTGTTTTGGAACAAAAAGCAGGGTTTTTTGACAAGATCATGAAAACACTATCTTATCTCAGACCTTCCATCTCAGTGGACCCCATTACCTTGATGCCGACCATCACTTTTGATGCCTCCGTTGAGTTGAAAGCGAATTCAATACCGGAAGTTTTATCGCTCATTGAGTCCCTTCATAAGAAGAAACGAATCGTCGTGGTTCTCGATGAATTCCAAGATGTCCTGCAACTTGATGAACCCCGGGAGGCCCTTTCATTGATGAGGGGCAAGATTCAGTTTCAGAAAGATATTCCCTATGTGTTTGCAGGAAGCATTCGAAATAAAATGGATGAAATATTTACCCATCCTGATTCGCCTTTCTTTAAGTCCGCTATTCCCATAACAGTGGATCCCTTACCCTATACCGAGTTTTCGGAATTCTTAAAAAAGAAATTCTTAACAGGAAAACGGAAGATTAATGATGATGTATTGAAAAAGGTTTTTGAAATTGCGCATGACATTCCAGGCGATATTCAGCAGTTATGTGAGGTTTTATGGACGGTAACTTCAAGTAATGATGTTATAGGCTTAGATAGAATGAAAGATGCCCTTGAATTAATCTTCGCGAGGGAACAGAAATCTTATGAAAACGACATGAGTCTTCTAACAGACTTCCAGATCAGATGCCTTCTGACAATCGCAAGAGAAGGCGGAAACAGGGTTTTTTCCGTCTCATTCATGAAATCTGCTGGAGTAAACAATCCATCATCTGTTCGCAGGGCGATTAGACGGATGATCAACCTCAATATTCTATTTGAGAGTAAGAACGAATACAGATTTGTAAATCCTTTTTTCAGGGCCTGGATCAATTACAGAGGAAGATAAGAGGTGATCACCGAAAGGGTAGAGTGGTGATACAATAGGGGGACGAATATGCAGAACTTAAGCGAGGACCAAATAAAGCGCCAGGATTTTGTGGATAATGAAATCTATGATCTCGTCAAACGACTTGCTCCTTCAACAAATAAGATAGATTGGGACATCGAAATGATCGGTGATATCAGAGATACAATCCAACATTGGCTTGTCGATAGATATAAAATCGTTGAAGAGCTGGAATTCTACCCCTAGGAGCGACCAGTTTTGACTCGTTAATGTAGATGAGATTGGGCAATCGAGCCTCAATCTAGGAGCTTGGAGATGGATTTCTTTAGGGTAGGGAGTTGAGTGAGCAGGTGGATTAAGACATCAAAATCTCTATGCACGTTCCGCACGAACGTTCCTCATTTTCGTCCTGTTTTTCTCCTAGAAGAAGACCAAGAACAGACTGTCCCATTTATTTTTACAAAAAGGTTGACAAATAAATCAACCCATGTTATATAGAATTAATCTCGCCAAAGGAAGGAGGAAACATCTTATATGACATTTGGGAAATTATTGAAAGATCTCAGAACAAAAAAGGGGAAAAGCATCAAGACCCTAGGACAAGAATTGGGTTTAAATTATACATACATAAGTAAGCTTGAAAACTCTAAGGTAAATCCATCGATCAAAAGCGTCGAGAAATTTTCTCGCTACTTCAAATATAACTCGGAGGAACTGTTGGTATCCGCTGGGAAGATACCAAGGGACATAGAGGAGATCCTGAAGGATCATCCTAAAGAGGCGATCGATTATTTGAGGAGAAAATTTAGTGGAAGAAGGAATAACCGATCCTAGAGAGGCATGGATAAAGATTATAGAGTCTCAAGAATCCATCGCTAATAGATTCTATGAAATCAACAGGATAGATCCCAGAGGCGGAGACGGATCTTTCTCCTTAGTTTTCACTGCTGTGGATAGAATGAGGAGAAAGCCTAAACGAATATGTTTAAAATTTCTAGACCCCTTAGCCGGAAATGAATATAGAAGGCAATGTTTTCACAGGGAAGCTGATATCCTTAAAGACCTTGTAGGTCAGAGGAATATTTTACCTCTTGTTCAGGAAAAGAGTAGATTTGATTTGGTGCTAAGTGGAATTACCTTCCCTTTGTATTACTATGGTTCTCACCTCGGGCGCTTTAACGTTAAGCACTATATTTATAATGAAGAAAATAACTTTCTTACGAACATTCTTTTTTTCCGAGAAATGTGTAAGGCGATTCAAAGGATACACAGTAAAAGGATTTGCCATCGTGACTTGAGACCTGATAATTTTCTCGTTTTTAACAAAAGATATGTATGCTTGAGTGATTTTGGTACGGCGCGGTACTTTGGAGAAAAAAGTATTACATTATTGGATTCTTACCTTGGACCAGTCGGTGACATGAGATATACGGCTCCAGAATTACTTTGCGGATTACATTTTTCCGATTATCACAATTACTGTGCAGATATATACTCATTGGGTGCTAATTTATATGAATTGTTTACTAAATCAGAGCTTGCATCAGTTATCTATAAGAACGATGAATTATTAGAATTTATTACTCATTTCAGTCTGGTGCCTGAGAAGAATAGGGTAGAAGTTTTTGATGGTTTTATAGATGCTTTTTCAGAAGAGAGGAATCTTTTTCCCGTAAGAATGCATAATGAATTTATTCCAAAGGCAATAGCTTATGAGGTGGACAGGCTATACCAAAGTATGGCGTGTTTAAATTACAAGAAAAGAGAAAAGGATTTCCAGAGAATATTTTTGAGAATCAATATCTGTGAAAAGGTTATTCGAACCCATAAAAGTAGAAGGGGAGAGATATGTTGAATCCGAATACGGAAAAGAGAAATGAGGAAAAATTAATCTTTAGAGAAGAAGTGCCAGTGAAGGGGACAATCAGCAGTCCGTTTGAAAGTGGCGATGATTTAATTTTATCTGGCACTACTTCATCCGTGAATAAAGGTGAGGTTACATTTCGTAAAAGGGAGACGGAGTTTTCGGCTTCGAAAAACGAAGGCCTGATTTCTATCTTGAGGGGAAATCAAATAGAAAATGCTGAGAGGGATCTGAGGAGATCCCCTAATAACCCTTATCTCCTCAATAATCTTGGATTAGCTTATTTAGGCAGTGGACAATTAGATAAGGCGATTGGGTTATTTAAACAAGCGCTAGAGGCTAAACATGATTTCAGAGTAGCAGCTTTGAATTTGGCGTTTGTCTACATAAAGAAGAACGAAGAAGAAGAGGCAACAGATATATACAAGGATTTGCTTCAAAAATATCCCGAAGATACGCGAGTAATAATTAATTTGGGGGATATATATACTAAGAATAAGAAATTGGTGGAAGCCAGAAATATTTTTGAAGGAATTTTAAAAAAAGACCCTAATAATATAACAGCAAAAAGTAGATTAGGTGTAATTGATCTCATAGAATTTAAGTATACAAGAGCCATATCAGAGTTTAGAAAGTGTCTCCAAATAAATTCGAGATGGCCCTCTATTTACAATAACTTAGGTGTTGCCTATGGACTTACTGGCTCTCATAAGAAGGCAATATCATCGTTCAAGATAGCTTTGAAATTATCTCCCAATTATATAAGTGCGATAGAAAATTTGGCCACTACTTTAAGACTCAAGAATAATCTCTCGGATGCAATAGACCTCTTGGATAACTACTTAAGAAAGAATGAAGATTTTCGAATAAGAGAATTACTTGCCAGGTTTTACGCGGAAAGCGGCGAACACCAAAGATCCATCAAACTGTTAACTGTAGCACTATCAAATGCAATGAAGGCCGGATTTTCTGAGAATGAAATAGCTAAATTGCACAATAATATAGCCGTAATTTACACACTTATGGGGAATTTAAAGAATGCTGAGAACCATTATCTCAACTGTATAAAAATAACTAAGCAGTTAAATCAAGTAATATTGACAAACTTAATAGATCTATATTTTGCTCAATATAAAATTGGAAGAGCAAAAGAATTTATCAACATGCTCCACGAGGCGTTTGAGGGAGAGAGTATCTATTTTTATTACCTTGCTTTGTATAATTACTATACTCAGAAACTTCCAGACGCAATAGACAATATAAATATCTTCTTGAGTACAAATAAAAAATTTGCCTCGGCGTACTCTCTTCTAAGCTTCATTTTTTCAGAATACTTATATGAATACAAAAAAGCAATAGAATTGAACAGAGAAGCAATGAATTATTTACCGAATAACACACACGTTATCAACAACCTAGCCTATAATTACTTAATGGATAATGACATAAATAGTGCCAGAGAATTGCTGGAAAAGGTTAAGGATGTCACTAACGATGTTTTCTTAACTGCTACAAGGGGTTTACTTAGAATAAAGGAAGGGAATGTAGAAGAAGGGAGGAGGTTGTACAATTTGGCAGAAAGCCTTGCAGCAAACGAAATTCTTCGCAAGAACGTATCCCAAAAAAAACATCTAGAGTTGGCGAAATATTATTTGGCAAATAATAGAGACAATGAGGCAAGTACTAATTTGGAGAAGGTTTTGTCCATAAAGCCTCGGGAAAGTATCTATGCAGAGCAAGCTTATGAATTATACAAAAAGCATTTTTGAAGGTTGGGGGTTCTCCATTTTGTTGGCAAAACGCGATGGAATTTGCCCTTGAAAGTTGACAAACGGTTCCACTTTTTATTTCAGATGACCTCAGATGGCGATTCAAATGAACTATTGGATTCTTGATCGAGTTTGGTGGTTGACCGATGATAGTGTGCAAGAAGGGGGGACGTAGGTTCTAAAACAACTTGACAATTGAGGTAGCTGGTAATGATTTTGCTTCTTTAAAATGCTTTGCACCTTACATCCCCCTTTCTTACTTTCTCTCTTTACTTCAATTTTTCCTTCTGCCTATCGGTTTAATTCAGAAAGGTAACCGGTATGAATTTGAATGGAACCGAAGTAAATAATTATCTGCAACCTTTTTTGGGGCGGTACGAAGGTAGTTTTCAGCAAGCCTGGGTAGAAATACTTAAATGTAATCCACAAGCACACTTATTCTAAGTCTTTTTACAAAACCTCTCCGCCCCAGGATTTCTCACTTCAGGAGGCTAAGTCTTTAATTTGGATCTCAATCATTTTAGGAACACGGTCCGGGGAGATAAAGTAATGGGTGTTTTTTTAGTTGACGAAATAATCCAAAATGGATATTATTCCATTTTAGTAATACTAAAATGGAGTACGGTCCATGGAAAAAATCATTGATCGATTGCTGAAGATTGATCTGCCGAAAGGGAGGTCCGCTTTCCTGTGGGGGCCAAGGAAAACGGGAAAGACGACCTACCTCAAAGCTGCTTTCCCAAACAGTCTAATCTTCGATATGCTGCAAACCGACCTTTTTCTCGAATTTGTAAAGCGTCCCTTCCTGTTGCGGGAGCAGCTCATGGCGGCAAAGCCTGAACGGTTGAAAGAACCGATTATCATCGACGAAGTTCAAAAAGCACCCCAGCTGCTTGATGAAATCCACTGGCTTATTGAAAACAAAGGTCTGCGGTTTATCCTCAGCGGTTCCAGTGCGAGGAAGCTGAAACGGGGCAAAGCAAACCTGTTAGGAGGACGTGCATGGCGTTATGAAATGCACCCGCTTGTCTCCGCGGAAATTGAGGACCTGGATCTTCTTAGATCACTTAACCGGGGCATGATCCCCGATCACTATCTCCAGGCGGAATACAATAAATCGCTCCAAGCTTATGTCCGGGACTATCTCAAAGAGGAGGTATTCGATGAAGGCCTGACTCGAAACATTCCTGCGTTTTCGCGGTTCTTTGATGCGATGGGGTACTCCCACGGCGAACTGACGAATTATGCGAACATCGCGAGGGATTGCGGAGTGGATGCTAAGACGGTCAAGGAGTACTATCAGATTCTAATTGACACTCTGCTCGGTACCTTGATCGAGCCATATAAAAAAAGGCAAGAACGGCAGGTGATTACGAAAGCGGGAAAGTTCTACCTGTTTGATGTCGGTGTTGCAGGCGCCATCACACAGCGCCACATCCCTGAAGAAAGGGGAGAGCAGTTCGGAAAAGCCTTCGAACATTTCATCCTCATGGAGATCCTGGCGCATCGTTCCTACAAGGAGCTAAATTACGAGCTGAACTTCTGGCGAACCAAGACAGGGCTGGAAGTGGATTTTATTTTGGGGCACGGACAAGTTGCGGTTGAAGTGAAAGGAGCCCGTCACGTAGATAATTCAGACCTTAAACCCCTCAAGGCTTTCATCCAAGAGTACCGTCCCAGAAAAGCATTGCTCGTTTGTAATGAACGCACTCCACGAATACACGAAAGCATCCATATTCTTCCATGGCGCAGCTTTCTTTCCATGCTATGGGAAGGAACGATTATCCAATGATCCCTCACTTCAGGAGGCTAAGTTTGTAATTTTTCTTTCTGCCTGTCGGGTTGATTCAGGAAGGTAACCAGCATGAAACTGAATGAAACCGAAGTAAACAGTTATTTGCAACCTTTTTTGGGACGGTACGAAGATAGTTTTCAGCAAGCCTGGGTGGAAATACTTGAATGTAATCCCCAAACCTTAGAAGAAATTACTCCCATTATTAGGAGGGTTAGAAACAAAGCTATAAAACAGTATATGAATAAAAGATACAGAGAGGAGAGCCTGTATAAACCCATTGGTAAGCATGGGGATGAAACATTTACCCTTGAATCAATACTGGAAAGCCTGGGAAATGAGGATACTGAAGATAGAGAGAATGGAGACAATGGTCTTTACAAAAAAATAGTAGACTTTCTGATGGGAGAGTACTTCAATCAAAAAAATGAAAATCTTGAACTAAGAAGGGAGCGAGATAATCATAAACACAGATTGAGTTCTGAAATAAGACTTAAGGCGATCAAGCTTAAAAGGGAGCAACTTAAATTCAAAAAAAGGAAACAGGAAAATAGACACAGACGATATATAGCTAATTTGATGTGTTATCTTTATTGTCTCGATCAAAAAGATAAAAATCTTGAGCTAAAAAGAAGAGATATCGAACTCAAAGCAGAAAGACTTAGGTTACGACAAGAATTGCTCAAATTTAAGAGGGATCGATTTGAATCCTGGAAAAAACTCATGGAAGATAAAAGGAAGCAGCGAGAGAATCAGCTCAATTAACCCGATAGGTATATTCTTCTTTTTTACCCTTGTTCGCTTCTTCTAGCTCTTTTTCCAAAGCCTCTCCGCTCCATTGATACTTACTACGAGAGACCGAGTTTTCAATCTGCATTTTAGCCATTCGGGGAATTTAAGGACAAGCAAAGGAAGTATTTCCCCGCGACTTGACTCGACCGTTAGACGCAAATTCATTTTATTTCCCCTTATCTCCTTCCATACATTTCGCCATACTTCTATATTGCATCGCAATTTATAAAATAGTATAATTTCTATGTGCCAAAGACCTTCTTTGAATGGGATGAGGACAAAGACAAACAGAATCAAAAGAAGCATGGTATTTCTTTTGCTTTAGCGCAACATGCTTTTCTTGATCCTCACCGTGTTATTGTAGAAGATATAACCCAAAGAGGTGGGGAGGAACGATTTTACTGTGTTGGCAGTGTCGAGGGCGGCATCATGACTGTTCGATTCACATATCGAGGTAATGTCATCCGCATTTATGGTGCGGGGTATTGGAGAAAAGGGAGGAAGATCTATGAAGAACAAAATAAGATATACGGATGAACCGATGGGAGAATTAAGGGTCGTTAAAGATTTTCTCCCCCCACCGGATAAGTTGGTTTTGAAGGAAGAAAACGTGAAGGTCACCATCGCCTTGAGAAAGTCGAGCGTGGAGTTTTTTAAGAAAGAAGCACAGAAACATCGTACATCCTATCAAAAAATGATCAGAAGGGTGATCGACTGGTATGCCTCACAGTATCAAAAGAGTGCCTAACCTATCCTTTGTCGTCATTTGTCATGACAAATGACGACAAAGTCGTCAAATAACATGCAAGCCCTTTGGAATGGTGAGTATTCATAAATCACCTAAACCTCTCCAAGCCACGTTATAGCTACCTTAAGAATTAATCGATAAGTCCTTCGTAACATTCATTCCTGCCTTTGCAAAGATAATTGGTTAATTGGAAGAAGAATATTTTATAATTTTATGAAATTCTTCTACGGGAAGTAGATTGGTGGTTTAACGAATGGCTGATGAAGATAAAAAGTTTATCTATGAAGGCGGAGTTTGTTTTGAGGTAACACCGTATGGACTCATCTGTTGTTTAAAAGAGAGCAAGGATAAGAAGCATGAATGCCCCGACTGCAAATTCTGCCAATGGTGTTCTCACTCGCGATGCAGCCTCTGTCTTGATCAGGGGAGATACGACCGAGAGTCCCACAATAAACTCTAAACATTATATAAGAGATGAAGAGTGTTAACCGAAGGGATTTTTTAAGATATACTGGAGTGGCCGGAGGAGCTTTATTCTTAGGAATGGATGGAGGAATAGCTATGCCGAAACCTATGAGCCGTGTTGTATTGGTGAAGACAGATAATAGGAAGAACGGAGTCAAGGCCTCTTTGAAGGTACTCAATATTAATCCTGCCAAAGGCAAGAATGTCTTGATCAAACCTAATTTCAACACCGCGGATATCACTCCGGGCTCGACGCACAATGATACATTAGTAGCGTTAATAGAAGAGATTTGGGAAATGGGCGCAAAGTCAATCAGTCTTGGAGAAAGAAGCTATCCACCTACACGTGAGGTGATGGAGAAAAAAGGCATTTTGCCCATTCTGGATAAATTGAATGTAAAGGTCATTGACTTTGATAAACTTGACAATAAGGATTGGGTCTTATTCAAACCTAAAAAGAGTCACTGGTCAAATGGCTTTCGGATTGCACAGCCCATCCTTGATGCAGAGTGTCTCATCTCCACATGCTGCCTGAAGACCCATCAGTATGGAGGAATCTTCACCCTATCGCTAAAGCTCCATGTCGGAGTCGTTCCTACATTTCGTCATGGATATGATTATATGGGGGAACTTCACAGTTCTCCCAATCAACGAAGGATGATTGCAGAGATTAACGAACCCTTTAACCCTGCTCTTATTATCCTTGACGGAATCGATGCCTTTGTGGATGGGGGTCCCATGACTGGAAAGCCAGCAAGAGGAGAGGTCTTCCTCGCCTCTACGGATCGGGTGGCCATCGATGCCGTGGGAGTAGCCATTTTAAAATTTCTCGGAAGCAATGAAAGCATCATGAAACCAAAGATATTTGAACAGGAACAGATTGCAAGAGCAGTGGAACTTGGTTTGGGGGTATCTTCTCCTTCTGAGATCGATGTGATCCCTGCTGATGAAAAAAGCCAGGTCTATCGGGATCGGGTTTTAGAGATATTGAAGAAAGGATGACGATAAATAGTATTATAGTGATGAAATCTAGTTTCCTGAGTTATTAATGCGATGACAAAATGCCAGGAGTGTCATTCCCACGTAAGTGGGAATCCAGACTTGTCCCTGTGGAAACAGGGAACCAGTATTTAAAAAAACATGGATTCCCCGCATCAAATGCGGGGCAAGCTCTGCTTCCGCAGGAATGACGTTTCAAGCAAACGAATTTCTGACTCACACACCGGAAAAGGTTTTGAACATGAAATTTTATGACGTTCATATTCATTTTTTTTATCAATGTTCTTTCAACGAACTCAAGCGTATTTTTGGTAATTTAGAAAAGATCGGTCTTGCAGGTATTAATATCTTGGTGTTTGGTGAATTTCCCAACGAAATAAATACTGTTCTGAAGATGATACCTGGAGCCTATCATCCATATATTACCCAGGAAGTCCTTGAAAATCAAAAGGACCCATTTACAGTTATTAACTTGCCCAGTCACCTGAAGATTGTACCTTTTTTAGACGCTCGTTTTATCGAAAATAATATCGAAGAAAAAATCAAAATGTACAGGCAGAGGGGATTTAAAGGTCTTAAGCTGCTTTATGTTCCAGAGGAAGATACTACGCTCCGAATAGGTGGCATGGAAAAGACATTTCGCCGAACCTGCAAGCAATCCGAGAAAATTACATCATTGATCATCGAAAATGCATCCTCTCAGGGTATGCCAATCCTGATGCATGCCGATTTGAGAAAATATGGAAACTTTGTTGCAGAAATGATCGGGAGTTACCCCGAGACCAATTTTAATATCCCCCATTTTGGATTTTCCAGACGGGCAATAGCCTTTCTGTTAGATAAATATCCAAATTGTTACACGGATATGTCTTCTTTGGAGTCCTTTATGGAAAAAGATCCGGTACCCTATAAAAGCTTTATCAAACGGTATCAAGATCGGATACTTTTTGGCAGCGATGCTTTGATCAGTCAACCAGAAAGAGTCCAATCTACGCTTAAATTTATCAATCGATTTCTGGAAAACATGGAAATATTCCATAAGTTAGTTAATAAAAATTACAGGAATTACATGACCCATGGATCATTGTCTTAACTTTCAGTTGATCAGAAGTAAAAGAAGGAGGAAAACGATATCCCTCCATATTAAAGAAGATGGGAGAGTAGTCATTTACGTCCCTTATCATACACCGAAAGGGGAGATAGAGGGATTTATTAAGGAGAAAGAGTCATGGGTTATTAAGAAAATTTCAGAAAAAGGAAGATCGATAAAAGAAACAGAAAAGGCATTTATCCCAGGAGAGAAATTCTTATATTTAGGAGAATCGTATCCATTAGAAATAGGAGATACCCACTATAGAGGGCTTCCACTCAAATTATCTTTTGGTAAATTCATCCTTGATAAGGATCGTTTAGAAGAGGCGAGAGATCTTTTTATCCATTGGTATAAAAGAGAGGCAAAAGAGAAGATAGAAGGAAGACTCCATTATTTCAGTAATAGACTTCAATTGTTTCCGAAAGGGTTAAAGATAACAAGCGCCAAGTACCGTTGGGGTTCCTGTTCCAGAGATAGTCGATTATCTTTTAGCTGGAAGATTATTATGGCACCTTTGAGCGTTATTGATTACGTCCTGATTCATGAGCTTGTCCATATAAAAGAAAAGAATCATTCCAAAAGATTTTGGACCTACTTGGAGACAATCCTTCCTGACTATAGGAAACATAGATTCTGGTTGAAAGAGAATGGATATAGATTATGGCTGTAAATACGGACAGGGAGAGGTCAATTTCAATTTGTATATTTTTTTTATCTAATTTAGGTTTTATGTATAAATTTTTTATAATTAATTAAAATTAATGATTCTATATGCTTATGAATCTATCAAAATATAAATTTCAAAATATGTATATTTAAACTATACATTTAGGCCTCAAAAACCCTTCCTCACAAATCCAAATTTTTTAAAAAATTAAGTAATATCATATATTTAAACAATAATTTATTTCTTGGCATGCCAAATGCAATGTTTTAGGGTGAACATCAAAGAAAGGAGGAATTAAAAATGGAAAAAACAAAAAAAGGATTAAAGACAGGGTTAATGGTTGGGTTGATGACTTTGATTGCTTCTCCGGCGTTTGCACGGTCCATCAGCCTGAAAGAAGGTGGGACGATGCTCTGGATCTTCATTATTGTTGGAACGATTATCGTTCTTCTACAGTTGATCCCGGCAGCCATTCTCTTCTTCAGCTTCATTGGAACTGCCACAACGGCGGTCTTAAAGAAAGAGAAGAAGGTTGAAGAGGAAGTGGTTCTTCCAGGTGCTCAGCCCGTAACGGTCAAAGAGTAGAGGCAATCACTATAAAGGAGATGATCGCCATGTCTGAGAAGATGAAAAAGATTTTAACAACCCTGAGTCTGGTTCTGGTAATGTCGATCACCTTGTTCTCTTTAGGGATTGCTTACAAGGGAGGGGTCAGGGGAATAGGACTCGTAGGAGTCATGTTCTTCTTTACCTTCGGGATTATTGTGGTCTTGGCCCAATTGATCCCGGCGGGTATCCTCCTCTCCTCTTTTATCGGAGCTGCTACCTCTCCTACAAGAAGGTCTGAAATTCCCATCCGTGTGACGTAGGAGGAATGGAATAGGGGGAGATGACCATGAAATCGAAGACGATACTAATAGCCTATCAGGATGACCTCTGGACCAGATCGCTCTCCACTTTTTTCCATGGCATAGGATATAAGGTCGAAGCTACCAAAGTGATGAGCGAAATGATTCGAAGGATTCGAAAAGGGAATATTCATGTCGTTCTCATCGACGATGAGATCGAAGGGGTGAAGGCCTGTGATGTCGTCCCCTTGTTGAAGAATATCAATCCGAAGATTCAGATTATTGTCATCTCGTCAGAAGAATCTATTGGGTTAGTGAAACGCCTCCGGGGAGCGGGAATTTTCTATCAGGCGATGAAACCCGTCGATTTGGGGGAAGTCAAGTCAGCCGTGGAATGTGCCTTTGGAAAGATTGAGCGGGAGAGTCTCAAAGAAGGTTTCTTCTCCTTTCTCGCTCCAGAAATGGTTCCGGCATAAACCGTTTCTATAAATCCTTCCATCCTTAGCTTTTAAACGACTCAATCATTGATAGAGACACATTGCGATGCGTCTCTATTTTTTTTCATCTTTTATTATCTTGGACTTCCTTATAAATTAAGCCATCCTATAACTGTAAAAAACACCAAAAGAAAGAAGAGGGGGATAAGATGGGAGATCGGCAATTTTGGAAGTCGGAGGGGTAGGTCATCGCGATAACCTCTTGCGGCAAGGGCAAGGGTGACATCTTCTGCCCGGGAGAATGAACGCCGAAGAAGAGGGAGTGCAAGAAATTTGGCTCTACGAAAGGGATTCTTGTTCTGGTCACCTAATCGTGCCTTATGGGCCAGGCGAACCTCATCGGCCTGGTCCATAATAATTGAGAAAAAGCGGAGGGTCAGAGAGACCATGAGTCCGATCCGCCGTTCCGGAAGAAACGGGACAGGTTTTAGGAGCCAGATGAGGGCATCCTGAAGTTCGCGAGGGCGGGTCATTGCGGTAAAAAGGATTGAAAAGCTAAGAATGAGCCCAAGACGCCAGCAGGTGAGGCTTCCCAGACGGAGTCCATCCTGACTCGCGGGAAGCCACGGGAAAGCAGAAACCCGGAGACCCGGTGTGAAGAAAGCTTGAAAAAGGAAGAGGGCAAAAAGAAAGATCGCCCAAATCCAAAAATCCCGAAAAAACTGCCTGAGGGGTAATCTCGAAAGAATGAGAAGACCCATCAGTAAAGTCGAATCGAAGATAAGCCATGTGATTTTAGATTGAAGAAGGGTCGCGGTGATGATCAGGAGTCCGAAGAATTTGCATCGGGCATCCCAACGATGAAGAAAAGAATTTCCGGGAAAGTAGTGAAGAATTATTCGAGCCATGAAATTTTTTCCCTTCCAAGAAGCGCATAACAAGGGGGCCGGATCCCAAATTGTAAGAGTTTGGTTAAGAGTTCTTCTGGTGGACCTGCCAACTTAAGTTCCCCGCCATGAATGATGGCGATGCGATCCACCTGAGCAATCACCTTTTCTACATCGTGGGTGGTCACCAAAATGGTATGTCCTTCGTGATGTAAATGGACCATATGTTTTAAGACTTCCTGGATGCCGGGATAGTCTAAAAAGGAGAAAGGCTCGTCAAAAAGAATCACCTGAGGTCTCATGGCAAGCACACCGGCGATGGAAAGCCGCCTTTTTTCTCCACCTGAAAGCAGGTAACAGGCTTTTTCTGAAAGATCTTTAAGCCCCATCACTTGAAGCGCCCAATCCACCCGTTCAGTAATTTCTGTTAATGGAAGTCCCAGATTTTCAGGACCAAAGGCAACATCTTCTTTTACTGTTTCTCCGACGATTTGACTATCGGGATCTTGGAAAACCATACCCACCAGATGTCTGACTTCCTTAGAATCATGTATGGGATCGAGACCATTTACATGGACAGATCCAGCAGTGGGTTTCAAGAGACCGCTGATGAGACGGATGAGTGTGGTTTTACCACTTCCATTGGGGCCGCAGATGAGAAGGAATTCGCCTTTGGGGATGTTGAGGTTAATGCCTTTTAAAGCACGGGTTCCGTCAGGGTAATGATGATGAAGATTTCGGATCTCAATCATATTTCTTTGAAGATAACGTGACCGTGTCCGTGTTTCGTGTCCGATTAAACATTAAGAAGATTGGAATTGTCGTTTCAAAATAGGCCGGACAGACCTCGCAAGAATGACAACCACAGAGGCTTTAATTGCATCTCCAATAAGAAATGGGATCACGCCCACCATGAATGTCTTTGGCCATGACATTTGAGTAACCATTTTAAGCCAGGGAACTCCTAAACCATAGATAGCAAGCGATCCAATTATGACAGCAAAGACATCCAGAGTCAGTGAACCTGGGGAGTGCTCTGAAATGAAACCCGTGAGCCATGAAGCAAGAACGAAACCGAAAAGATAACCTCCTGTGGGACCGAAAAAATGGGCGAATCCTCCTTTACCTCCTGCAAAAACAGGCATGCCGATGGCTCCCACCAGAAGGTAAAGGCCCATGCTGGCCAGTCCCCAGCGACTTCCCAGCAGGAGGCCCGAGAGAAGGGCAAAGAGGGTCGAAAGGACGATCGGCACAGGTCCAATGGGAACATGAATGTAGGCCCCCACAGCCGTCAGCGCCGCCATGAGGGAAGCGAGAACGACCATCCGTAATTTTTCAATGGGCATAAAGAGCTCCTGATTATCCCGACAGCGGGAGACCACAGCCTTTGGCCGTGGAGGAATGCGCCATCGTGTGGCCGGGATGTCGCCCCACATGGGCGTCGGACAGGGAACCACGGGCTTTGCCTGTGGGGCTCCATTGTCAACCAAATTGAGTAATGAGGTTAACAAATAATAGCTCCTCTGTCAATGGCGAATCAAAAACTTCATCGGAGAAGAATGGAAGAAAAGAGTTGATTCAGAGAATGGATGTGCCCTATACTGGGATAAAAGAGAACTATTCTTAATGGAGGGATTATGTTCTTCATCATTCGTTTAATCATTAATATGGTGGCCATCCTGATCATCTCTTACCTTTTTCCAAAGATGATCTGGGTGGATGGTTTTTTAGCCGCTCTGGTGGCTGCTTTTCTATTGGGGATCGTCAATGCGATTGTCCGGCCCATCCTAGTCTTGCTCACACTTCCCATCACTTTACTAACACTGGGGCTCTTCTTACTGGTTATCAATGGGTTGATGCTCTGGTTGGTCTCAGCCTTAGTAAGGGGGTTTTACGTCAGTGGTTTCTGGGGAGCGGTGTTCGGTTCAATTTTGATTAGCATCGTGAGTTGGCTATTATCCAGGTTTTTACCTTCGTGATCTTCCCGCGATCACTGTCCTGATCCGGTCAAGCCCTACATGACCGTTGTCCTCGGGTCTCCCAGAGATTGGTTCAAATAGTCTGTGAGAAGCCAGGCGAGTATGGCCATGGATTCCATGTCTAAGTATTTTTCTGCCCGACGTTCAAACAGCAGAAGGCATTGGGCTGGAAATTCTTCGTCCGCATCATTAAAAAGAAGGAGAATGGGAATGCGGGGGAGGGGATTGAACTTCATCGATAATTGGTAATCCCAATCCAATCCAGGATCCTTCCCGTCCAGTTGAAGGCACGCCCTTTTCAATGTTTCAAGCCTTCCGGCAAAGTTTTTTGCAATGGCCTTCTCTGTATTATTCTGAAATCCTCCTACAAAAGGAGTGGCATCCTTAAAATCTTTATAGGAAACCCAATCTTCTTCTTGCGGGTCCGTGGATGGAACATGGAGAAGATATTGGCACAAGACCACCTTGACAGAGTGAATCGGTTCTTTCCCATATGGATCCACAATCCCTCTGGGAGAGACTTTATAACGTTGACCGAAAAGAGGGACCAGAATGGAGTCTCCTTCTATTTCGACCCCTATTCTATTGGCTATGGTTTGAAGATCGACTTGACCTAGTTGCTTTAGATAATCTTGATAAATTTGTTTGAAGATAGGCGCTTTTTGCTCTAAGTCCATTTTCAAAAATCTTCAAGGAGAGCTCAGCTTTTTTCCTTGGAAGAATTAAGCTCCATCCAAAGTATGGTGTTCTGCTTTTCGATACCAAGAGACAGGATCAATGAAGTATTCTTCTGTATCCTTGAGAGATAGATAGTGCTCATTTTCCATCTTTGCCAGGAGATCAAAGAACTCCTTCTCTTTAGGATTAGTCACGCTATCTCGAATTTCAGCATAGAACTTTGCTCCCTTTGCCTCGAAATCGATAGCTGTCCGGACAGCCTCCAGGTCATCCGAATCTCCTTTGGTTGTCTCATCTACCTTTTTGACGAATTCAAGGAGGATATCCTTCACGATCGTATCTTTCACTTTGAGGGGCACTGTCTCAGGCCATTTTTCCTGTTTTGACCATTTTTGATGGAGCTGTTTCAGCCGTTCGTAGTGTTCCAGTTCATCGTCCCCGATTTGCTGGAACATTTTTTTACCGAGGGGGTTTTTCGTTCTTTTGGAATTTTTAAGATAGAATTCTCGTTCCCTCATTTCATTATTGAGGGCTACCTCCAAAGCATTCAGACGTTCTTTTTCGTTCATCTTCTTCCCTCCCTTCCAGGCTTCTCTTCCCTTTTATATTATCCCAGTTATTCTTATCTATCAAGAAGTCTATGGAAGGATTTTCAACTCTATTATTCCATCCCTGATTCCTTCAGATTAGCAACCACAACGAGGATCAAGTTTTTAGGGTGGAGGTATTTTTTTGCGACTCGGAGTATTTCTTCCCGGGTGATGGATCGGATGAGGGAAGGGTATTTTTCCGGATAATCGAGACCCAACCCATAGTACTCCACCTGGGTGAGAAAATTAGTCAGCTTTCCCTGGGTATTGAGCCTTATGGGAAAACTTCCGATGAGATATTTCTTTGCCCCTTCCAGTTCTTTTTCTGAGATGAGTTCTTTTCGAATCCGCTCCATCCCTTGAAGGGAGAGGGCAATGGCCTCTCGAGCGGATGAATTTTTTGTCTGTAGAACAATCTGGAAAGAACCCGGGTATTTCCCGGTATCAAAAAAACTTGCTACCGAATAGGCAAGTCCCCTCTTGTTTCGAATTTCTTCTACTAACCGGGAGGAAAAACCTCCGCCTCCCAGAATGTAGTTCATGACAGTGAGGGCATAGTAGTCTGGATTGTCTCGGCTTACTCCGGCATGGCCAATGATAATGTTGGCCTGTGTGATCCCCCGGTCGATCTTCACTGTCTTCTGCTCTTTTGCAAAGGAAGGTTTAAAGGGAATTTTAGGAATCTCGGCCATCGGCCATTTTGTAAGGCTTGGAAGAAGTTTTGTCTTCACTTCGTCAGCAGAGATATCCCCTACAATCGTTAAGATGGCATTATTGGGATGGTAATAGGATCGATAAAATCGGACAATCGCCTCTTGGGTAATGCGAGGAATTGATTCTTTTGTTCCTTCGACAGGGTGGCCATAGGGACTGTTGAAAAAGAGTGTTTTTTGGAACTCTTTTCCCGCCACCTCATCAGGCTGATCTTCTGCGGATTGAATGGCTGCCAGCGTCTTTTCTACTTCTCTCTTGATTTCCTCCTCAGGAAAGGTGGGCTGGGTGAGCACCTCCATGAAGAGATCCCATCCCTTGTCCAGATCCTTCTTTAAAACCTGGAGGCTGAGCGTGGCATAATCTCGACCTGAGGAAGAAGAAAGAGAAGCACCCATGAAATCCAGCTCTTCATGGATGGCAGTGACCTTCCGCTTCGAAGTTCCCAGAAGAAGACCTCTGGCTGTCAGGTATGACAGGCCTTCCTCTCCAGAGGGATCTTTCCAGGATCCTGAGTCAATAAGAAGTTGGAAGGTGACAAATGGAAGGGAGTGCTCCTCGCAGAGGATGAGGACAAGTCGATTGGGAAGGACTGTTCTCTGGACTGAAGGCATGGCCCAGAGGCCGCCGCGCGGCAGGCCTACGCATAACATTAAAAATACAAGGACGATAAAATATTTTAATTTTAGAATGCGGATTGCGGATTGCGGGATAAAAAATCTAAAAATTAAATGCATAAATTTTCCCTTTCTTCAATCTGAAATCGCCCCTCACCTTCCCCCTCTCCCCGTAGGGGAGGGGGAAGGGGTGAGGGGGAAATTTTTACCTCACAATCTTTTCTTTAATGGAAGCCCCTTCTGGCAAAGGCTTTCCCTCCTTAGGTGGGAGAGGAATCAGTATTCCCACGGTTCGATTATCCTGGATAAGGTATTTTTTTGCCACCCGCTGAATATCTTCCGGAGTGACTTTTCGGATGGAAGGAATGTAATCGTCAATCGCTTTCCAACTAATGGCGATTTCATGATGGGCGAGGAGCATGGCCTGGTTGAAAATGGAATCCTGCCCAAATATGAAGGAGGCTTCAATTTGATTCTTTGCCTTTTCTAATTCCTGGTCTCCTACTCGTTCTCTCTGAAGTCGCTCTATCTCTTGATCGAATGCCTTCTCTACTTCAGCCACCTCTTTTCCAGGAAGCAAGTCTGCGGAGAGGGTGAAGAGGTTTGGGTCTCGGGAGATAAGGGAGTGGTCTGCATCGGCACTGAGCACAAGCCTTTTTTCTCGGACAAGGCTCTGGTAGAGCCTGGAGCTTTTTCCTCCAGAGAGAAGGGTAGCGATCACTTCCAGCACGTAGCTATCCTCCTCTCGAAGGTTCGGGACATGATACCCCATCACAAGGGATGGAAGTTGAGCCTCTTTCTTCACAAGGATTCTTCGCTCCCCAATCTGTGTAGGGTCTTTATCTTTTTCTTGATTAGGAGCTACTCCTTTCGGGTATGAACCAAAGGCCTTCTCAATTCTGGGGAAAAGTTCTTCTTTCTTAAAATCTCCAGCGACAACAAGAAGGGCATTGAAGGGCTTATAGTAAGTCCTGTAGTGCGTTTTTAAGTCCTCAAGGGTGAAACGGGCAATATCCTCCATCCAGCCGATAATGGGCCAATGGTAAGGATGAATCTCAAATGCGGTTGCCATGGTTTGCTCTATTAGAACAGCTTGCGGGTTATCCTCGGTGCGGAGCCTCCGTTCCTCCATCACCACCATTCGCTCGGTCCGGAAGTCCTCCTCTCGAAGAACGAGGTTCTGCATCCTGTCGGCCTCCAAATCGATTGCCACCTGGACCCGATCTGCACTGAGATTTTCGAAATAGGCCGTATAGTCATGTGAAGTGAAGGCGTTGTCATTTCCCCCGTTTTCCTGGATGATCCTGGAAAACTCCTCGGGGCCAATTTTCTCTGTCCCTTTAAACATCATATGTTCGAGCATATGGGAGAGGCCTGTCTTTCCCCACGCTTCATTTCGGGATCCCACACGGTACCAAACCTGAAATGTGACGAGCGGTGCCTTATGGTTTTCAAGGAGGATCACCTTCAGCCCATTGGGCAGAACGGTTTCAAAGACGTTCTCCTTCAATCCCGCTTCTGAAATTGGAACAAAAAGAATGAAGGAGAGTAACAAAAGCAGAACTATTCTCCATGCTGATTTCAATGAAAAATTCAATTTCAGGCTCCTTTCTTGCCCCCTCACCCACCCCTCTCCCCAAGGGAAGAGGGAAAGAGGGAATTATTTCTCTTCAGTCAATGTGACAAAGAACGTTGAGCCTTGCCGATCTATCAGGAACAGCATGCCTTGGTTTGGCTTTGCTTTCTCCATAGCACTGCGGTAGTCGCTCTCGTTAAAGATCTTCTGTCGATTCACCTCCAAGATAATATCCCCAGCCTTCAAACCTGCAGTCTGGGCAACAGAATTGGGGTCCACTCCCACAATAACAACGCCCTCTGTTTTTGTGAGATCCAACTGTCTGGCAATATCCGGGGTGACATTAGATACCCGAAGACCAAACCATTCTTTTTTAGGCTTGGCAGGTTCTCGCTCTCCTATCTTTTCTGGCATCTGAGCAGTGGTCAAAGAGATTTCAACTCGTTTCCCTTCCCGGAGGATCACAAAATTAACCTTCTGGCCTACTTGCTTCTTTAAAACTTCTTGGACCACGTCCTGGCTATTTTTGACCTTTACTCTATCGACTTCAACATCGACATCTCCTACCTTATGACCAGCCTTTTCTGCAGGACTTCCTCCATAGACCTGACTGATGAGTGCTCCTTCCTTCTCCTTTAGATTGAAGAATTTCATTAGATCCGAGGTGATATCCTGAAGACCAATTCCCACCCAGGGACGAATGACCTTGCCTGTCTTGATCAATTCCGCCATGATCGACTTGGCGAGATTGATGGGGATAGCAAAACCGATTCCCTGACCAGGCGAGATAATCATTGCATTGATTCCGATCACTTCTCCTTCGATGTTGACAAGGGGACCTCCACTATTCCCCGGGTTAATGGAGGCATCGGTCTGGATGAAATCTTCATATGTACCTGTCCCCAGGCCTGTCCGACCTTTCGCGCTGATCACCCCTACGGTTACCGTCTCTTCCAGTCCAAATGGAGAACCAATGGCGATCGCCCACTCTCCCACCTGTATCTTGTCCGAATCTCCCAACGTGGCCAAAGGCAAGTCCTTTGCCTCCATATGCACAACCGCAAGATCTGTCTTTGGATCGGTCCCCTGAATCGTTCCTATCAACTCCCTTCCATCGAAAAGACGGACGGTCAGTTTATCCGCTCCTGCGACCACATGATAGTTTGTGAGGATATAACCTTTTGGATCTACAATCACGCCAGAACCTTCCCCCATCTGTCTCCTTTTCATGGGGGGCCCCCCATGCTGTTTGAAGAAGTCCTCAAAAGGTGTCCCTTTGAAGAAGTCTTCTCCGAAGCCCTCCCCAGGCGAAACAGTCACTGTTCGTTCAGAGCGGATGGAGACCACGGAGGGCTGGACTTTTTTGGCTACCTGAACAAAACCGTTTCTCCAGTCCTTTGCAGTGATTCTCTCGGCGGCATTCAGACTCCATGCAGGTAACACTACAATCAGAACGATGAAGGACAAGAACAAATACCCTCTTCGAAACTCATCTCTTTTTCTCATTCAGTACACCTCCATTTTTTCAACACCATTCCTTTCTTGAGCTATCCTTATTATATTATATATAAGATCACCAAAAAATTGAGAAAAATAAATGGGTTAAACCCTGTATTTTACGGAGGAAAAGACTTTATTTTGGGAACCGCTGAATGCAGAGCCCATGTCAGATTTTCTCATCAAATTTTTTTGTTCTTAAAGTACTTATAAACAATCCATCCGGTGAGCAAGATGACAAGAATAAGAATTCCGATATGCTCAATTCTTTTCACATCCTTTTGTAAAATCTGGATGCTATTGCCTCCTAAAAAACCTATTCCAACCATTAGAGTGATCGTTAGAATCGCTGAAGCCGCATCAGCCATAAGAAACTTTAGAGCGGACATTTTCATTACTCCTGCTGCGAGGAAGATCTGGGCCCTTATCCCTAAAAAATGCCTTCCGACGAAGACGGCGAAGATGCCCCATTTCTTAAACTTCTCTTCAAGTCTTGAAAGCTTCTCAGCGGATATGATTCGGCGAAATCTTTTATGTTCAACCACCCTTCTGCCGTATTTCTTGCCAACCCAGTAGAGGGAAAAGTCAGTCAGTAGGAGACCAGAATAGACAACCAGAAGCGTTGGTAATAGCTTTGTCACTTTTTGAGCAATTTAAAATCCACTCAATATAAGCGTACCATCTTCTGGAAAGGGTAATCCAATATCTCCGAGAACCAAGAGAAGAAAAATGCCGATGTATGGAAAATGTTCTATGAAAGCAGTTGCCTCAAACATCAAATAAATTATATCAAGCCTTTTTCAAAAATACAGTGTTTACTTTTGTAGAACAAATGATTAACTTTTTTTCAATTTTGAGTGGGTATCTTTATTTCCGATTTTTCTGAAAGGATGCCCTTTCTTATGTAGATTGGGCGAACCATTGTCCTCAATGAAGGAAGTATTTTCATGAACATGAACGAGCCTAAAATACATGAAACCCCGCCTATTATCAGAGTATTCGGAGCGCCAATCTTGCTCGCTAGGCTCCCCGCTAATAAGCTTCCGAAAGGGGCCATCCCCATAAATGCCATTGCATAGAGGCTCATTACCCGACCACGTTTATCATCCTCAACAATTGTCTGCAAAATAGTATTACTCGATGCCATTTGCACCATCATTCCAAAACCGGTAAATACCAATAGGAACAAAGATAACCATAAGACATGAGATAGAGAAAAAGTAATGAGTCCACTTCCGAAAATAATGGAAGCGGCTACTATGATTCTGCCCAATCCCAATACACTTTTCCTTGATGCCAGAAAAATGGCACCGGCCACAGCACCCATCCCTGAAGCTGCCATAAGAAAACCGAGTGTATGAGGGCCGCCATGAAGAATATCTTTGGCAAAAATAGGCATTAGGACTGTGTAAGGCATTCCCATTAGGCTGACCAGACCAAGGAGAAATAGAATAAACCGGATGGGGGCAAAACCAAAGGCATAAGTAAATCCTTCTTTCAAACCATGCCAAACCCGGGTCCTCTGGATTTCTTTTTTTTTAAATGTGGTTTTCATTGCTAGGAGAGCCACAATCACTGCAAGAAAACTCAGCCCATTGAGAAGAAAACATAGTCCTTCCCCCAGGATCGAAATCACGATGCCTCCGATGGAGGGCCCAACCAATCTGGCACCATTAAACAGGAAGGAGTTCAAGGCAATGGCGTTTGATAAGTCTTCTTTTTTTTCTACCATGTCCACGACGAATGCTTGGCGAGCCGGTGCATCAAAGGCATTCACAAAACCAAGGAATAGGATGAGGATGATGAGATGCCAAACATCGATCATGCCGGTCAAATCCAGAATAGCTAAGACAAAGGCTTGTATCATAGCCAGTGTTTGTGTAATGACGAGGATGCGATGGCGATTCAATCGGTCAGATAGAAGACCCGAAAAAGGAGCTAAAAGAAAGGTGGGAATCAGACCTAAAAATCCTGCCATACCCAATAAGAAGGCTGAATTGGTTAAACGATAGACCAACCAGCTCATTGCAATCTGCTGCATCCAGGTGCCGATCAGAGAGATGCCTTGACCCCCAAAAAAAAGGCGATAGTTTCTATGGGTGAGAGCTCGAAAGATCAGCTTTAGACCTTTCGCATCAACAGAGCGGGATTTATCTGATTCCATTTTTTGAAGGAGTCCTCTTCAGAAACTTAAAGAGTCTTTTTACTCGATTTGCTCTATTTGATTAACTCTTCAACCTCCTTTTTCTCTCTCTTGTAAAACATCTTCTTCGCCATTTCCGCTGCAACAATGTAGAGAACCATAATCACACCCAGTGCGATAAAGAATGGAATTGGCAGGGGACGAAATTCAAAAAGGCCTCGTAAGGGGCTGAAAGGAAAAGCAAGCGTCACCCCTACCATGAGCAGAGTTGCAGTCAGCAAATATTTTCCAGACCTGCTCTGGAAGAAAGGTCTGCGTGTACGAATGACGAGAACAATCACCGAAGCCGAAATCACAGATTCCAGAAACCAGCCGGTTCTGAACGAATCCGGTTGAGCATGAAGAATGAGCAGAAGCACGCCAAAGGTGAGAAAGTCGAAGACCGAACTTACTGGACCAAAGGTGATCATAAAGTTGCGGATGAACTTGATGTCCCAGCGACGAGGAGAATATCGACACTGTTTCCTCATTTAGCCAATATCATCTTCAGCGCAATCAGAAGCAATGCGACCCCAAATATCCTTTCTAAAATTACATTGGACAAATGAGTCGCGAGCTTAGCACCCAGCAGACCACCGAAAAAGAAACCGATGCAGATCAAGGCGGCTATATGCAAGTCTACATACCCCTGTTTGTAATATGTCCATGCAGCAAGTATTCCAATTGGTGGAACTAGTAAGGCCAATGTTGTGCCTTGGGCGAGATGTTGAGAAAATCCAAATAAAAAGATTAAGGCGGGCACAATAATCGTTCCACCACCAATCCCAATCAATCCACTAAGGATTCCAGCGACTAAACCCAAGAGCAAGTAAAGTGAGATATTCATCATATCTAAACCTCCCCTAGCTTAAAATATAACACTTATCGGGTCGTTTATAGAGAAAAACTTAATTGGCTTATCTCACCTCCACTTGGACCTTACCCATATTCCCGCTTCGGTGATCAAGGGCAAGTAAGGTTATTTTCTGTTTCGGCTTTAATGAACCCGCCAGGTCAATAAAGCTCTCCAAATTTTCGATGGGCTGATTCTCAATTCCCAGGATGATATCCCCTACTTCAAAGCCTGCTTCTCCTAAAGGTCCTTTAGAATCTACCCAGGTAACGACAACCCCCTGTTTATTATTGAGGCCATACTTGTTGACTTCTCTAGACGATACCACACGCACCTCTACTCCCAACCGTTCTTTGACAGCGGTAGCCAAGACTTTAGTTGACGATTCGAGATTTCCAATCCTGATGCTAAGTTCTTCCCTTTTACCATTTCGAAGAATGGTGACCTTCACTTCCTGACCAATCGGAGTAGCAACCACTTCATTTCGCAGCGTGCTAGAATCGGGAATCTCTTTTCCTCGATAAGCAATCACCACATCGTTCTGCCTCATCCTTAATTTTTTTGTGGTCTGGTTGGTATTCAGTCAATCCCATTCGATCATGCGACTCATAAAAGAAGGGGGAGCCAAAGGGATCGGGAAGGTCTCTTCCTTTTACTGGCTGCCTTTGCCAGGATGATGATTCGAAAGGGATTAGAAGGATGGATGGATTTATTTAACCAGTCCCCATAACCCAACAACGGGAATATATTTTTTATTGGACTAAATAAGGGCGACTCGTTTTGAGAAGATTCATTTACCTTCTCATATAAAAACTTTAAAGGACAAATGATTAAGTACATCGAACTAGAAAAATGGGCTTTGTTGCATGGCTGAGCAACTTTTCCGCAACACTCCCAAGGAGCCAACGTTTGACTCCGCTGCGACCATGTGTAGACATGGCTATCAAATCTATATCCTTTTGGGCGGCGTGGTCCAGAATCTCTCCTGCCTCATCTCCGTATCGAACATGGCTTTCCACTCTGAATCCTTTGGCTTGAAGCCGCTTTCCTATTCCTTGTAGATATTTCTCTGCCTCCCGAACGACCTTAACCTCTGCCTCGGTAGGGTCAACTCCTGGAAAGGTATGAGCATAGGCTACTCGCAACAGGGCAATGCTGACTTTTAAGTCAGTAGCCAACTTCTCAACCGTGGAAAGAATATTCTCTGCACACTCTGATCCGTCTAGAGGGACAAGGATTTTTTCATACTTCTCCATAATCTCCTCCCTTATATTTTTTATTAAAAAATTTTAAAGCTCTCAGATAATCGCCGGGGATTACGTCCTCCGATTTCTCATATTGGTTGCCAGCCCTGCCCTTGAAGATAGTCGATTCTCCAAAATCAATTGGTCAATAATCTCTCCACAAAAGATGCATCTCCATCCGAAAAATTCTTCACATATACCGTAGAATTTTTCGAAGACCATGGTTCCACCACAACGACAACACTTCATATGAGCCTCCAGATTAAATTTTATTAAACATCAATTATTGACTTCATACCTCTTCGAGCATCGTGGTAAAGAGATCGTGGTGCTCTTCTTCATCTTCGAGAATTTCTTTAAAGATAAAAGCCGTTGTCACATCCCCTTCTTTTTGAGCGAGCTCAATGATCTTCTTGTAGAGCAGGATGGCTTCCTCTTCGGCCTTTGTGTCCAGTTCGAGAAACTCCTTTAGACTTACCCCGACCTTGATGGGTGCGGGTTTGATAGTCGGAGTTCCCTCGAGATACCAAAGCCTCTCGGCAATCTTTTCTGCATGCTTCATTTCTGTGATAGCCGTCTGCTTGAACTGGTCCTGTACGGCAATTCCCTTCACCCCGATCGCCTGTACGTGTTGCCACATGTATTGAATGCCAACGGCCACTTCTCTTGCAATAGCATCGTTTAACATTTCCTTGAGTTTGTCACTTACCTTCGTTGCCGGTTTTAATGAAACGGCCATGTCCTTCACCTCCTTATAGAATTTACCTCATCCTTCCTTCTACGACTTTCCAATTGATATTCTTGAAAAAGGCCTCAATGTAATCAGCCCTCTTCAACCCGTAGTCGATCATAAAGGCATGTTCAAAGACATCCAAGATCAAGACAGGGGTGCAACCAGCAGGATGCCCTACATCATGCTCATTGATCCAGAAGTTGACCAACCTTCCTGTAAGAGGATCCTCATAGAGAATAGCCCAACCAATTCCCCGCATCGCTCCTACCCCTTTAAACTCTTTCTCCCAGACTTCAAAACTTCCAAACTCTTCAGAGATCTTTTTGAACAACTTTCCTGTTTTTTCTAAACCTCCTTTGCCACCGAGATTTTCGAAATAATATTCATGAAGTTTCATCCCATTGAATTCCCATCCGAATCTCCTCTTCAATTCAGAAAATTCAGGCGTGCCCACTTTTCCCTCTTTGAGCATCTGACCGAGGATTTCGATGAGTTTATTGGTATTCGCGACGTACCCTTGATAGAGGGTGAAGTGGTTTTTCAGGAGTGTTTCACTGAATCCCTCCATTCCCAAAAGTCGGCTGTAATCTTTTGCAATATAGGTCATCTTTTCCTCCTTTCTTGTCTGGGCCAAAGAGGTCTTGGGTTTACTGGATAGGAAAAATAATCCTCCAAGACCAGATAGGGTTAGAAACTGGCGTCGATTAAAAATCAAAGCTTTCAGAATCTCCTTTTTCATTATCCAATGACCCCTCCTGTTTCAACACACTGAAAAAGTCTCCCCTTTGTATCACATCCATGTTTCGTCTTGGTTATAGGTGAAGGTGTGTTCTTGAGAACAGATGATCATTATGAGCCCTTCTTAAGAGGGAAAAAGGCTGCAATTCTCGGTGGTTCGTTACCTCCTGATTTTGCCATCTCCCCAAGGGATTAGAAAGACAGGCAAATAGCAACGGGGAACCTGGAGTAATTGCTAATTCCACGGAAGTGTAAATACAAAGTTCGAACCATTTTCTTTGGCTTCGTACCATATGTCACCCCCATGTTTCTGAATGATCGTTTTAATAAGGTATAGACCAAGCCCCATAGCATCCAAAATTCCATTTCCATTGCCGTTATTTCCAAAACGCATAAACTTTGTAAAAAGTTTGTCACGGTGATCTTCTGGGATGGGCTTTCCGCTGTTAAAGACATTCAACCGGCAGCATGAACCGTAATTTTCAAAACCAATGGCGATCGTGCTCCCTTTGTCACCATACTTAATGGCGTTTTTAAGAAGATTCCTGAAAACTATCTTCAACCAGATCTTGCTTCCCTTAATGGGAATTTCGTTGGAAGAGATTGTACTCAGACAATTGTCGATCAGGATATGTCGGTCCTTTATCTCTGCAGCAAGTTCTTCCAAGACCGGGTTTATAATATCCTGCCTCAAATCCCATGTTTCGCCCTCCATCTCTAAATCATCATTGAGTGAAAAGGTTCGGCCAAAATATTCTTCGGTTATGCCAATTAAGCTGATAGTTTTTGAAAGCAGGTCTTTCAGATTCTTCGCCACCCCCTCATCCATTTTTCCGTAATAACCACGGCTCAGCAGCTTCAGGGTTGCCGACATAGAAATAAGGGATCCTCTGATATCGTGCGACATTATCCTCACCATATTCAGAACCCTCTCATCGAGGTTAGGTTTCTCCGATTCTAATTGGGAATTCCTTCGTTCTTCATGAAGGCTTTGTGGATCCCTGTCCGCTATTAAGATTTGATAGCCTCCCATTTTTTGCCTCCTTAGAAGAGGTCTTAGTTTAAAGGAATTACAAATTTTTTTATATAAAATGGTATAAAAAGTAAATCAGGTGAATCTTGTATTTCAAAAAGAGAAATACTGTATTTTTTACTTGATTTCCCCTCACCCACCTATGGATTTTCACTTTTTGAGCCGCTATGATCTATGCGCCGATCTGATAAAATGGAATCGACCAATGTCAAAATATTCTCTTTGGAGGCCAGCCCTTTTGAGAGAAAATAGTTGGCTTTTGCTTGAACCGCTGCCTCTCGATATTCCGGGGTATCGTAAGCTGTAAGAATGATAATGATCATATTGGGATATTGGGTTTTTATTTTTTTGGTTAATTCAAGGCCGCTTTCCCCGGGCAATTTAATATCCATAAAGACGAGCTCAGGGAGGAAAGTTTCTATTTTTCGTAAAGCCGCCTCTCCATCTGCAGCCTCAAAAAGTTCCATCGATGGAAATCGAGAGAGCAAAGCTTCTTTTAATAATTGCCGATAAAAAGCACTATCCTCAACGATCAATACTTTGGGCACGGTAATTTTGCCTCCTCTAAGATGGTTCCTTGCGATATGAATCATCCTGATCAATATTTCGATCCGCTAAAATGGGTTTTAACATTCTTAGAAAGGAATCCTTTGAGAGAAAATGATCTGCCCCGCATTGATAGGCAGCCTCTCGATATTCCGGTAAATCATAATTTGTAATAATGACGACGATGATGTCAGGATATTTAGCTTTTATCTTTTTAGTTAATTCAAGGCCATTTTCCCCAGGCAATCTGAGGTCCATAAAAATGGCGTCGGGCGGGAGAGTCTTTATTTTCTGCATCGCCTCCTCTCCGTTGGCTGCTTCAAGAATATCTATTGAAGGGAATCGGGAACGAAGAGTCTCTTTGAGAAATTGCAAGAACAAGGCATTATCCTCAACAATTAATATGCGTTCCATATCTATTCTGATTGACTTTCCTTCCATACCCATCATGTCTCCACTTTACTAGTGTTTACAAACATGGTAAATAGGGTATACACTGTAGTTTGGGGGTTCTTAAACAGTATTTTTTAAGATGAAACCAGGAAGGATTTTTGCCGGTAGGGTGGTTAGGTAGGAATGGAGGTGAGTTGAAAATCATGAGCCAAAAATTTCGAATCGTTATCGCTGAAGACCATACAATCCTCAGGGAGGGATTACGGTCACTCCTTTCCTCAAATCCAAGTTTCGAAATCGTAGGGGAGGCAGAAGACGGCCGAGAAGCCATCAAGTGTGTTGAGAAATTCAAACCTGACCTCATCCTAACGGACCTTTCTATGCCAAGGATGAACGGTATGGAAGCCATTAAGGAAATCAAGAGGGAATCCCCAACGATTAAGGTCCTGGTCTTGACAGTTCACAGGGCTGAGGAATATATCCTTGCCACCTTCCGGGCTGGAGCCGATGGATATCTCTTAAAGGATTCCACACACGCCGAGTTAGTGATGGCAGTTAAAAAAGTTTTAAGCGGTAAACATTATATTAGTCCTGAAATTTCAGAAAAGGTAATTGAAGGATACTTAGATGGGAGAAGAACTTTAAAAACCAAATCCTCATGGGAAACCCTGACCCAACGCGAGAGAGAGATCCTGAAATTGATTGCTGAAGGATACAAGAGCAAAGGAATTGCCGATGACCTTTGTATCAGTGTCAAGACAGTTGAAAAACACCGGGCCAACCTCATGGAGAAATTGGACCTTCATAGCATCCAAGCCCTAACCGCCTTTGCCATAGAAAGGGGACTAGTTACCCAAGAATGAATTAACTAATGGGCCATTCCGCTCGAATCGTTGTCCCTTTCCCTGCTGTAGACTCAATCACAAAAGTCCCTCCCGAAAGTTCGGTTCGTTCTCGCATACTGTTAAGCCCCAGTCCTCTTTTAGACCTTTCCGGAGAAAGAATTTCTTCCAAATCGAATCCCATCCCAGTATCTTTAATTGTCAATTCAATCTTGTTCTCTTTTTTTCTTAAGGAGAGATAAACGAGGTCAGCCTTGCTGTGTTTGGCGATATTGTTCAGGGCTTCCTGCATCACCCGGTAGATCACGGTTTTAAGAGGGGTAGAAACTTCACTCTCCTGGAGGTCAATCTCTTTTTGGACACGGATACGGGAATAGATTTTTTGATATTCACGGCAGAACCACCCAAGGGTAGCCAAGATCCCTAGGTCATCCAGGGTGGAAGGGCGCAAATCCATCTGGATCCTTCGAACCTCTTCAACGCTTTCTTTAACCATTGGAATGATAGCCTCTAATGATTCTTCTTTTGCCTTAGCCTTTCCCTTACCCTTTACTTGGAGGATACTCTCTACTTTGAATTTGACAGCGGTCAACAATTGTCCAATTCCATCATGGAGTTCCATGGCAATACGTTTTCTTTCATTTTCCTGGACGGTTAAGAGCTGCGAAGAGAGGGAGCGGAGCCGATTCTCTGATTCTCTCAGTGCCTCCTCTGCTCGTTTCCGTTCGGAGATGTCCCGTGCAGCAGCAAAGATGCCCTGCATTTCTCCAACTTCATTCTTATATAGTGCGGCATTGTATAACACATCGGTGGTTCGTCCCGATGTGTGCCGAATGGAAAGAGGGTAGTCCCTCACAAACCCCTTCAGGAGAACCTCCTTGTATCCTTCTTTCGCTTTCTCGGGTTCAGTGAAGTAATCCGAAAAATCGCTTCCAATGAGATGGTCGCGGGAGAGGCCAGTAACCAGTTCGGTTGCACTGTTCACATCCATGATCTTCCCACCCCTACTGATGGTGACCAGAGGGTCAAGACTTGCTTCAATTAGACTCCGAGCATATAAAGATATGTCTCGCAGCTCTTCCTCTGTTTGCTTGCGCTCAGCCATTTCGTCTTGCAATGCCTCAACAACGCTCATGAGCTCTGCGGTTCGCTCCTGAACCCGTATTTCCAATTCGTCACGGGATTTGCGGAGTTCCTCCTCCATCCGCTTGCGCTCGGTGATGTCACGGAGGATTCCTGTGAAAAAAATTTCTTCCCCTGCTCCCCAGGTTGCCAGTGAAAGTTCCAATGGAAATTCATTGCAATCCTTCTTAAGCCCAGTCATTTCGATTGTTTTTCCGATAAGGTTTGATTTATCTGTCGAAACTACCTGATGGATTGCCTTTTGATGAATTTGGCGGAATCGTTCGGGTATAATGAAGGTAACAGGTTTGCCGGTTACCTCATTAGTCGAATAACCAAAAACATTTTCTGCTGAGTTATTCCAGAAAATGATATTACCTTGTTTGTCAATGGAGATAATGGCGTCATTTGCGGTTTGAACAACAGAACGAAAATGCTTTTCACTTGTCTCAAGGGATTCGAGTGTACGGCTGTTATGAAGAGCAACGGCGGCCAGCTCACCCAATGCCGACGCCATCCGGGCATCGTTCTCAGTGAACCCTCTCGGTTTATTGGCAAGGCCGAGTAAACCGATTACCTTCCCACTGATCGCCAGAGGAGCAAATAAAACATTATTGAGGTTTACGTGTCCCTCCGGCATATATTTCATATACCCACTGCTGGGAAAGTCATTATGAAAAACTGCCTTGCCAGTCCGGTATGCTTCTTCGCGTAGTCCACGGATAGGCATTGGGAGGTTTGGGTCAACCGTGCAACGAAGTCCCCCTGAGTCTAAAAATAGCACTTCATTTTCAGTACCATCTTTAGTCAATAAAGCAACATATCCAGCGTTGGCTCCAATTAGATTTTTACAAGAATCGAATATGGCTCTTGCTGCATCCTTAAACTTACGGTTTTCCAAGACGGCTCTGGAGGCTTCCAGCAAGGCTGAGATCTCTGCCCTGCGCTGGTCTGTTTCTTTCAGCGCATTCTGAAGGGTTTCGTCAGTGCGCTTGCGGTCGGTAATGTCACGGCCATAGATGCGTAGGCGATTGTTCTCCGAAACATAGTAAATGGCCTGTTCGTACCAGGAGTCATTGATTTTTAGCTCGCGGATGATCGAACTTTTTCCCTGGTGTTTAAACATTTCGATCAACGACGACAAATCACTCAACGATGGATGGTGGGGCCCGGTTGTCTGGAGGTCTGGGAACAATTGTTTCGCTGCCGGATTTAGATAGTAGACATTTCCAGCTAAATCGATCTCCATGATGGGGTTTGGGTTCAGTTCAGGAAAGGATGCAAGTTGCGCGAAGGTTTCATTAGCCTTCTTGAGGTGGGCGATCTCCTTCAGCGTCACCTTATCGCCTCCCTGGAGGGTACGCAATGTCTCTTCAGCCACTTCAAGGCGGGTTCGGAGTTCGTCAATCTCGAGTAGAAGCTGGGTTTTTGTCTTGGCATTTTTTTTCATAAAACCACCTTCTTATTGTGATGACTAACTCATTTTTTAAGATCTGTTGGTTCTTACATGCCTATTCCCTCAGAAATTGGGCCGTCTCTTCAGGAAAAGAGACATTGATATAGATGCCAGATCCCATTTCAAATCCTGCCGGGGTGGTCAGTCGGGGAATAATTTGAAGATGCCAATGGTAGTAATCTTCCTCTTCGTCTTTAATGGGAGCGGTATGGATGACAAAGTTATAATCCGGATTGTTCAATTTGGAATAAAGCCTGAATAAGGTTTCCTTTAAGACCTTTGCAAATCTTTTAGAATCCTCCACAGAGATTAAACCGAACGAGGCCTGATGCTCTTTTGGAATGATCCAGGTTTCGAAGGGAACTCGAGATGCAAAGGGCTGAAGGACGATAAACTTCTCCGTATCTATCACAATCCTCTTTTTAAAATTGAGTTCCTCCTGAATCGAATCGCAATAAACACACCTCCCATGGTCATCATAGTAGCGGGCTGCCTCTTCCAATTTCTTTCGAATATTGGAAGGGACGACCGCTGTTCCGACGATTTGAGAATGGGTATGCTCCAGCGATGTTCCAGCGGCTTTACCATGGTTTTTAAAGATGATGATCAATTTGATCCTTGGATCTTCCCTCAAGGCAAGATACCTCTCTCGATAGGCGAGGAGAACCTCTTCCACCTGTTTATCCTCCGTTAAAGGGAAGAGTTGATTATGGATAGGGCTTCCAATGACCACCTCATGGATCCCTACTCCATCCATCATTCTGAAAAATCCCTTCTCCTCTTTTCTCTCCAGACTCCCTTCTGGAGAAAGGGCAGGAAATTTATTGGGAATAACCCTGACCCACCATCCTTTACTATCTGCCGGACCGCCCTTTCGATATGCAAGGGTTTCATGGGGGGTGAGGTGTTCGTTGCCAGGACAAAAAGGACAGTCCTCTTTATAAGCAGGTTTTTCTATGGCAGGTTCGATCTTTTTAAAATCGTGAGGTCTCTTTGAACGCTCCATTGCAATGATGACCCACTCTTTGGTGGTCGGATCTTGTCTTAATTGGGGCATGGTGACCTCCCTATCAATTTCGGTGTGTGAATTGCAGTATTTGGCCTTAACCTAAGGCCAAGAGTAACCCCACTAAAGCACCCAAAGGGATGGAAATGTAGGGGTTACAGGTGATCGCTCAGGAACTTCCAATGCTTCGGAAGAGAGTGCTTCCGCCAAATCCCACAGAGCCACCTATTATGATACCCAATAAAATCTTCAGAATCATAAAGTCCTCCTTTTAAAAAATATCATTCCATTGCGAATAATTCAAGGAGATGATTTTTGAGATGAAAAGGCTTGTGTTTATGAAAAAGGGTGAGTATAATTTTTTTAATTTAAGATGGAGAAGGAGGATCAAAATGAAAAAGTTGCTTTGGGTCGTCATGTTAGGTTCTTTCTTCCTTTTTTCTTCATGGGGTCAAACATTAGGTGAATCAAAAGCCCCGCCTAAAAAGACACCTGAATTATTGACACAAGGTAAAAAACTTTATGAACAGAATTGTGTGACCTGCCATGGCCCCAAAGGGGATGGGAAAGGTCAACTTAGAGCAGCTCTCACACCGCCGCCCTCAGACTTCACCAAGCCTTTTAATCAATGGGCGAATGGCAAAGGAGACCTCAAGAAGGTTTTTGATGTGATCACAAAGGGAATTCCTAACACCTCCATGGTTAAATGGGATCAATTCTCTGAGCAGGAGCGCTGGGCATTGGTCTATACAGTTGTAGGATTTGCAGTTCCTCCGAAAAAGAAATGAAAATCGCCTGCCAACCGCAGACAGGCATAGCGCAAAGAGCAAAACGCATAGAGCATAGCGGAAAAAGACATACCAAATAGACAGGATCAAGTGAAAGAGATGACATCTGAAGAATTATTATCGTTTAACGGAAAGGATGGAAGACCCGTCTATATTGCCTTTCAAGGGAAGGTTTATGACGTCTCCAAAAGCCCTCTCTGGTCTAAAGGTCTTCACATGAATAGGCATCCCTCAGGCAAGGATCTTACTGGAGAGATCTCTGCGGCTCCTCATGGAACAGAAGTATTTGAGCGATATCCACAGGTGGGGGTTTTGAAAAAAGGAGCACCTGAGGAATTGAAACACCTTCCTCCTGTACTTCAGAATCTTCTCCAAAAGTTTCCAATGGCAAGACGCCATCCTCACCCCATGGTCGTTCATTTTCCTATTGCCCTTTTGATGGCCTCAACCCTCTTTATCCTTCTCTATCTTATCTTTAAAAATCCTTCCTTCGAGATCACCAGTTTTTACCTCCTCATTCTGGGAGCAATCGCCTCTCCTTTTGCTATGGCCACGGGACTCCTCACTTGGTGGGTGAATTATCGATTGAAGCTCACCCTTTTTGTGAAGAGAAAGATTCAGTTTTCTATCCTCCTTCTTATTTTCGAGATCATCCTCATCCTCTGGCGTAGTTTTCAATCACATATATCCAATCCCATCTATTTCATCATGGTCATTATCCTCCCTCCCATCGTTTCTATCCTGGGTTACTATGGAGGTCAGATGACCTTCCCCACTGAATGAAGAAAAAATTGGGGAGTTGAGGAGATAGGGTGATGGGGTAAAAGTCTTTATATCTTTTTCTCCCCAACGCCTCATCCCCCCATCTCCCTATCTATTCTTTCTTGGAGAAAGCATAGAAGATCAGGCTAGCTGCCATTCCAATAAAGCAGATGAGGAAGGAGAGATGATAAGCCTCAGCTGGATAAGAATGATCGGTGCGGGGGAACCATTCAATAACTTTTCCTAATGCCGGCATGAAGACGGCCCCACCAGCCATGGTAAAGAAATTGATCCATGTCATCACGGTGCCCGAGATGCCGATGGGAAAAAGTTCTTTAGCGTGGGCGTAAATCACCATCCCGAAGCTGCAGAAAAAACCGATGAAGAAGAAGATGAGACCGAACCAGATTGGGCTCTGAATCTTTAAAACTCCAATCAGAGGAAACAGACTCAGACAATAAAGACTTAATCCCCCTAAGATAACTCCTTTCCTAGAATGGAAGGTCCGATCAGAGAGCCGCCCTGCAATGGGAGCGCCCACAATGATTCCAATGGCTAGTAAGATGATTAGATTACCTGCTTGAACAGGGGAATATCCTTTGATATCTATGAGATAAGGTCCCAACCACAAACCCTGAAGGCCTACAAAAGTCCCGTATCTAAAAAAGGCAACAAAGCCTATCTGCCAGAAAGCAAGGGACCCGAGAATCAGACGAATCGATGGGAGAACTCCTATTTGAGGCTTAGAAGAGGTGGGAGAAAAAACTTCCCCATCCCCCATCTTTTTTCCTCCTAAAACTCTGTATGCCGTAATGGTAAGGATGGCTGTCACCACACCGGCAATAACGAAAGCCATTCTCCATCCTATCGTGGAAGTGAGAAAGGCTAGAGGAGAAGCAGCAAAAATATTTCCCAACGTCCCAACTGCTTGAAGGAGGCCTACGAGGGTGACAAACTTATCAGGAGAGAACCTTAATATGAAGACCTTCATTGAACCCATTAGCACTGAAGCCATCCCTACTCCAATTAGAATCCTTCCTAGAAGGGCTACAAGGAATGAATTCGCAAAGGCAAACACAAACGCTCCCAACGCCCCAATCATTAAAAAAGAGGTCATCACGATGCGTGGCCCAATTCGATCAAGCATGGGCCCCATTGGAATCTGAAGCAAGGCGAAGGAGTAGAAGAAAGCTCCCCCAAGAATGCCGAGGGTTTCCGCATCGAGTCCCAGATCTTTGATGAGGTTGGGAGCGATGACCGCGTTGGAGACTCGGTAAAACATGGAAAGGATGAAGAGGGCTGAAAGAGTTGAGAAGATTAAAAAGAGTTTGGTGGATTGAGATGTCTCTGTCATTTTACATCCCTGTGTAGTGAATAATCACCTCCCTTTCTCTAAAAATGATTAAGGATAAATTCTATGCGAGACAGACCCAAAATATCCCCCTTGCATGGGATCTTTGGATCAGGGTTGAGGTTAGGTGTGTGATGCTAAGCCTTTTCAAACATATCTTTGGGAGCACCGCACACGGGGCAGACCCATTCGTCCGGGAGTTTGTCAAAGGGTGTGTTTGGAGGGATATTACCGTCAGGATCGCCTTTTTCGGGATCGTAAATATAACCGCAGACATTACATTTCCATTTTTCCATCTCTATCTCCTATTCGAATTGAAATTCTAAGAAAGCAAGGAGCCTAAAGCATAACGCATAGCGTCCACCCCCTTCCCCCCTCAGGGGGGAGGATTGGGTGGGGGCGCCATGTGCTTTGGGACTATTTCAGAATCTCGTCGTCATAGATTTTTTCCAGTCTTAGTTTGTGCTTGGCTTCCTCATTGGACAAAAGGCTAAAGACTTTTTTCAAATTTTCATCTTGATTCGATTGATTCATATTGTTGTAAAGTTTGAGAGCCCTCTCTTCCATTTTGATCGCCATTCGAAGGATGTCAGCATAGGGCATATCCGGCTTAAATTCTGCATCCACAATATAGTCGCTGATCTTGAGATCAGGAACCTTCTCAATCTTTGCCTGGGCAATTTTTTTCAGGTCGAGCTTTTCGAGCATTTTCCGATGGCCCACCTCTTGCTGAGCCAGGTCGGAGAAAAGATCTTTAGCACCCGAATATTTTGCCACCTGACTGGCATTCGTATAAAAATTGTAAGATTTAATCTCTTTATCAATGGCAAACTTGATGATCTCCTTAAATTTCTTCTCGTCCATAACTACTCCTTTCTATTCCTGCTTCCTTTGAATAATTTCCCCCACTCAGATCCTAACCCCGCTTCATTTTACGAGATGCCTTCTCCATGGTCAAGACAAAATTGATAAAGTTTTTTAGTTCGTAGTAGGTAGTTCGGAGTATTTCAGAATTAATAAATCGTTACTTATCATTGAAAATCTCCGAACTCTGAACTCATTACTCCGAACTATGTTCTTTTTAACAGCCTCATTGAACTAAGGATGACAAGGAGTGAGCTGGCTTGGTGCATGACGGCACCCAGGATCATGGTGACCCATCCCTGGGCTGATAGAATAACCAAAACTGCATTAAAAAAGAGGGCGAAGATAAGATTTTCCCTGATCACCCGAAGGGCCTTTTGGGAGAGTCGAATGACCGTGGGAATCTTTTCGAGCTCATCGGTCATCAGGGCAATGTCGGCTGTCTCGATGGCCACATCCGTTCCCACAGCTCCCATGGCGATGCCGATGTCGGCAGCAGCCAGGGCTGGGGCGTCATTCACACCGTCACCGACCATGGCCACTGTCTGACCCTGTTTTTTCCATTCCTTTACCCTCATCACCTTCTCTTCGGGAAGAAGTTTTGCTTCGTACCTTATGCCTAATTGTTTTCCAATGCGGTCGGCAACCAGCTCACTGTCACCCGTGAGCATCCAAATTTCCGATACCCCTTGCTCCCTGATCTTATCAATAGCCTCCTTGGCTCCTTCCCTCAAGGTATCGGCAATGGAAATGATTCCCAGGAGACGACGATCCAATGTGACGAGGAGGGAGGTCATCCCTTCCGATTGCTTTAGCTCCAACGACCCTTTTGCCGATTCCGGAATATCAACCCCTTCGCTTTTCATCATTTCAGAACTCCCCACGATAATGGTCTTGGAGTTCCACTGAACCTTCACGCCTTTCCCTCTAAAATTTTCGAAGGACTGGGGATGAGGGATGCTCAGACCTAACTCTTCTGCTTTCTCCGTGATGGCTCTCGCCAAAGGGTGTTCAGAACGTTTCTCCGCAATCGCTGCCCAATAAAGGACTTCTTTTTCATCCATTCCATCTAAAACATTTAACTCTACAACTTTTGGTCTTCCGTGTGTCAAGGTTCCGGTTTTATCCATCAAGAGGGTCTTCAATCTTCCCATCTGTTCCAGATAAGCTCCTCCCTTGATCAGTATCCCCTGCCGGGCTGCATTTCCAATGGCCGCCACCACGGCGGTAGGTGTGCCCAGAACGAGAGCACACGGGCAGGCCACGATGAGGATGGTGATCGCCCGGATGATCTCCCCTGTGACAAGAAAAGTGGCGAAGGCAATCAGGATAATGGCTGGGATGAAGTATCTCGAGAAACGGTCCATCACTCTTTGTGTGGGCGATTTCTCCGCTTGGGCTTCCAAAATCAGCCGTTTGATCTGGGCTAATTTCGTATCGTCAGCGACCTGTGTCGCTTCAATTTCGCAAGAGCCAGACTCATTGAAGGTTCCGCAGTAAACCTTATCCCCAGTCTCTTTTTCGATCGGAATCGACTCTCCAGTCAAAGTGGACTGATTGATCGAGCCACAACCAGAGATAATTTTGCCATCCACGGGGATTCTCTCTCCAGGCCTGACAATCACAACCTCCTTGGGCTTCACGTCCTCAATCGGAACCTGAACTTCTTTATCCTCTCTTCTCACCCAGGCTGTTTTTGGAGAAAGTTGAATCAGGGAGGCAATTGCCTTCCGAGCTTTTCCCACAGTGACCCCTTCTAAGAATTCACCCAGAAGCATAATGAAGATGACCGTTGCTGCTTCTCGATAGGCACCCACTGCCGTGGCTGAGATGGCAGCAATGGAAACAAGGGTATCCACATTTAAATCCGGAATGAGGAGCGTCTGGATAGCACTCTTCACAATCGGGTAACCGCCAAGAATCAAGGAAGCGATGGCAAGAACAGTCGGGAGGTAGAAGGGACCCAAACCAATCCACCCGAAAATCCAGGAGAGGCCAAGGGTAACTCCTGAGAGGGTTAGAAAGATGAAAGACCTTTTCTTGTTCCAGAAGGTCCGAGTTCTTTCTGCGAAGGTCTCCCTGACCGCATAACCGGGTTTGGTAATCGCTTTTTTGATTCGATCTTCTTCCACCCGATGAGGGTCGTAGTAAATAGTGGCAGAAGAGAGGACATAACTTACCTCTGCAGAGAGGACTCCAGGGACATGTTCTACCGAGCGTTCAATATTCAGGGCGCAATCGCCACAATGGATGTTCTCAATATTGACGACGATCTTAGATTTACCTTCAAACTTCTTTTCTTTCTCTTCCATTGCTCTTCACTACTAAAATCGCAAAGCGCAAAGAGCATAGCGCATAGCGAAATAATATTTCCTTTAAAGTTTTATAGAAAAAAACACTTTATTCTGCGCCGAGATTCCGCATTCCGCAATCTGCAATACTTAGTCTCCCCAGCTCCATACACCTGTGTTGTGAAGACTATAATACTGGTCGTTGAGCAGCTTCTCATGAAGAGCCTCTTCATCGGCTAATCGTTTATACATATCCTTTCCACAGGGGTCCTTGGTCAACTCAGCCATAGATCGATAGTAAGCCCGCGCCTTCTTCTCTTCTCGGACAGCTATTTTCAAAGCATCCATGTCCGTCAACTGCTCTTGACCTTTGGGCTTCTGTGTCTTCAAGGAAATGGCCTTCTTCTTAAGAGTGGTCCCTTCATAGAGAACCCACTCTCCTTTTTCCTGAAGCGATTTGAGGAGTTCTTTTAATTTCTGGTAATGGTTCATCTCGAATTCAGAGAGTTGTTGAAACATATCCCTCCCTTTTGGGTTTTTCGTATTCTTCGCAGCCTTCGAATAGGACTGATAAGCATTCTTTTCAGCTTCCATGGCTATCTTGATCGCTTCTATATCCTCCCTCTTTGTCCATGGAACCTCCTTCCCACATGTTTTACAGAGAAGTTTCTTCTCCCTTTGGATCACATCTGCTACACTCTCAACGCCCTCGAGCGTCATGTCTGCCTCAGCACTGCAATGATGACAGGCAAAGGCTTTTTTTGAACTCGTTTTCATCTCTATCTCCTGCCCGCAGGTCTTACATATCACTTTTTTCTCTCTTTTGATGACATCCTCCACTTTTTCAAATCCTTCGAGAGTGATATCTGCTTCAGCACCGCAGTGTTGACAGGTGAAAGTCTCTTTTTTACTCATTTCTATCCTCTTCTCCTTTCCTCTCATCGGTCATTTGGTGAACGCCTCGATCGGTCGTTAGGACGGATGGATCGTTTTTGAAAAATTACTCATTAAGGGGCTTATCCTTTTTGCCCACGAGCCTCGGGTCAATATTGCCTGATCCTCCGCAATCAGGAATATAGCAAGTCACATCACTGAAGGTGCAGGCCTGCTTACAGGAAGGACATCGCTCAGGCACTGGATCGGCTCCAAATGTGTAACCACAATTTGAACATTTCCATTGAGTCATTGATCTCACCTCCTCTATTCCTAAAGAAAAAATGTAAGGAAAATCACACCCAGGACGATTTGAATCAAAACAAAGATAAAAGTACTGTAATTGATGACCATATGAATCAGGGCAAGGCAATTCGTTCCCTTTCCTTTAGAAAGCTTTCTTCCCAGGGCGACCCCGATGGAGAAGAGAAGGAGAATGAGAATCGCCAAATAGGCGTGGAGGCCCGAAGTAAAAATTTCCCCCTTCAGATAGAATAGAGCCCCGCCCCCCAATAAAAAGCCAATCCAGAGAAGGATATAAAATCTTTTGCCACATCGAATATGCTTCTGCCACGGGAAGTCCGAAGCGGATCCACGGCCCCTTCTGAATTGGAATCGTTTCCAACCCAAGTAACCGGTATAGGCTCCTGAGAGGATCGCCAATAGGATGATGATGGGGTGAATGAACGCCATCTCATTTCCCTCCCTCAATTTCTCCATTCCAACTGGCGACCGATTGGTCGGGCCTTCCCTCCATCTTGTAGAGAAGACTTGAATTCACCTTATATCGTTTTCCCGTTTCCAGAGAGATGGGGTATTCGGAGGTAACAGCTTTTTGGGGAGGCACCCCATTTTTCTTAAGGGTCGAGAAGATCTCTTCCTTGGAGAAGATTGTTTTTCCATCCGACTCCTTCACCTGAGTATTGAGGACAAACCGATCATCCCCATATTTTCCAGTGGGCATGTTATGATCTGCCCCTCGGTTCGTGAGGGATATTTTAACCGACCCCTTTCCTGCCTCACCCGTGATCAGGGCTGCCTCTTTGAGGAGTTTCTCGTAACTTTGCATATGTTGGCCGACCATCCTATTCGACACAAACATAGAAATGGGAAAACCTTGTACTACTTTCCGCTCCACCCTTGGCATATGGCATTCCTGACAGGTCTTTTTTGAACCGCTTGCCTGCCATTCCTGAAAGGTCGGCATGTGGCATCCTGCGCAGAATTCGGATTTGAGCATCGATTCATCCTGCTCGGATTTGTGCTTGGCCGTGAGCTTATAAGGGCCATAGATCATATTATTTTTGAGGTGGCAGGCAGTACAGTTGATCCCTTCCTCCTTATGGACTGGCCTGGTCTTTAGATTCTTTTCATCGGCAATCCCCTGAGCAGTATGGCAAATGATACACTCTTCGGCTCCATAGCTCTTCGATCCCTTTTTAAATGGGTCATTGATAAAAGCCTTGGCATGGAAGTCCTTCGACCACTCCTCATAGATCAGTTTATGACATTTGTTACACTCTGAGGACTTCACCGTCTTTTCACCCATCTCAAGAAGGTAATCGTATTTAGCCGCCACCAAGAATAACGAAACCAAAATCAATCCTAAAAAAACCAATTTTTTACTTCTTATCATTTTTCCCTCCTTTAAAAGTGTTGATATTAATCTTCGTAAAGATTGAGATCATAACCCAATCGAATCGCCTTCAAATTCTCTTTGAGATAGGATTTGGGCAAAAGTTTTTCCAGCTCGACATGAGAGATGTCGAGATCGATCAATCGAAAGAGCCTCCCCAGGGCGATCATGTTACCGAAGATCGCCTGACCGAACTTTTCAATCCCCATCATGCCAAAAGGAACCTCCTCATCGGTGCAGAGCCCAGTGTCACAGATGGTTTTCTGGGCAATGAGTTGATCTCCTTTTTCGTGGAGACGGATGAGAATGTCTGCCTCATCGGTCATCGGATTTTCGATAGGCTTTTGATCATAAGTGAGGTAGGCGCTAATCCGTGTATGGCGAATGGAGGCGTCGTAGTCAAAGAGCAGAGCCACCTCATAACCCAACTCCTTCAATGCCATGGCAAGGACATGGGAGATGACCCTAACCGATTGCCCTCCCACTCCTGTGAAGACAATTCGTTTCATAAAGATTTCTCTCCACCAATAGGAGACAGGTGTGCTGAAAAAAATTTTATAGCGACACCTCTTTAAGTCTCATATCCCAAGGTTGAAAATCCCTCTAACCCCTTCATTGGATTCCGACTGATCACCCAGTATTCTCTTTGATATTCGCTTTATAAAATTTTTTGAAGTATACCTGTCTGCCTATTCTATCCTCCCCACCCAAGAAAATTTAAAGACGAGATCTTCTCCATGCGGTGCCATGTCAATATCTTTAGTCAGATCCTTACCTGCAATATGACACCGCATCCTTTTCTCTCCCTGGAAGAGAGGGCTTGCCGAAATATCGTAGACTTTTCCCTTATAGGCAATGTAAATAGGTTTTCCTCCTGTGCCATCGAAATGTTGGAGTTCCTCGAGGGTGAAGGGTTTTAAACTCTCCATCGGGATCTCAGGTTTTACCTCCACCTTCTCCACTGGCTGGATCACTTCTTCTGCCGTTGCTTTGACGATCCCCAATTCATCCTCTTGGAGATGGTCTCTTTCGCCCTCGACGATATGGAATCGTTCATCAAACCATTTGAACATCTGATGAGCTGTTTTGAAACCTAACCTTCTTCCGTTCAGCTCAATGCAGTCACTGATGATATCTACAAAACTGAAACCTTTCCAGAGAAGGGCTTCACGAATACAGGTTTTAAAGTGGTTGAGGTGATAGACGGTTGTCCGGGCATAAAAATAGGGAGCTTGTTGGGTGAGGATGCAACCCAATCGAAGGGGCAGATACGTTTCTCCATGAGGTGAGGTGATGGTTTTCGTTCCCTTGGGTGTGGTCGGTCCGGCTTGGCCACCTGTCAATCCATAGATCTCGTTATCGTTACAGAAGACCGTGATGTTAGGATTTCTCCGGGAGGTGTGAAGGAGGTGGTTTCCTCCAATGCTTGCCAGATCGCCATCTCCGGAGAGGACAATGACATTGAGGTCTGGACGGACGGTCTTGATGGCCTCAGCCGAAGTCAGCGCTCGACCATGGGGAGTGTGAATCGCATCTAAGTTCATATATCCGGACATTCTTCCTGAACAACCAATTCCAGAGACAGCAACGGTATTTTGATAGTTCCAACCGAGTTCTTTGATGGCCATGGCCACATTCTTTAATACAGCACCAATGCCACAACCAGGGCACCAGGTGTGAGGGAACCGCCTCATCTTTAAGAGTTCTTTATAAGAACGATCCATCACCTTCCCGCTCCCTTCAAACACTCCTCGATCTGACTCTGAATCCATTTGAGCTTGAACCCTCCCCCTAAACAGGGGACTTTCATCACCTTTCGGCAAATGGCGCATTCCACCCAACTCGCATACTGCCCATCACTCCCTTCGACCACAATGATGTGTCGATAGGATTGAGTCATCTCCCTTAATTCCTTCTCCAGGACAGGATAGATGCGGATGGGTCGAAATATGGAGAAACGATCTTTTAAAGATGAGATGATCCTCGAGGTGATTCCAAAGGCGATGAGCAGAGTTTCAGAATTCTTACAGGGAAGATATTCGAAAAGAGGATACTTCTCGGCAACACGATCATGACGGTCTTTCAATTCCCAGAACCATCCCCGATAGATCTCTGGATCATTGGTTTTCACATTTCCCAACTTATCATGGGCAGTCCCAGTAAAGAGCCGCTGGCCTCTGCCCAAAGGTTCTTTGGAGCGGGGAATGACTTCTATGGCTATCCTTTCAAGATCTACCATCTCATAGAGGTGGGAAAGGAAGGCATCGGCAAGGAGGATGACCGGTGAGAGGGAATCTTCTGCTGCATTGAAGGCTTTGGCAGTTAGGCAAAAACATTCCTCCACCGAATTTGGATAGAAGGCGATAGGATAACAATCGCCTGCACTTCCTGCCTTAATCTGAAGAAGATCCGATTGAGCGGGCTGAGTGGGCATCCCCGTGGATGGCCCCACCCTCATGGAATTGACGAAGACGCAGGGAGCCTCCACCACATGACCCCATCCCAAGGCCTCCTGCATCAGAGAAAATCCTGGTCCAGAAGTGGCGGTAAAAGCTTTGGCACCTGCCAAGGAAGCAGAGATGGTGGCGATAGCTGCTGCAATTTCGTCCTCAGCCTGGAGAAATCGAAATTCTTTGTTTTCCTCTGAATAGAGGGCGGCCTGTTGTAAAATCTCAGAGGTCGGACTGATCGGATAACCAGCAAAGTAACTGGCGCCGGCCCGAATGGCTCCTTGTAAGATGGCTTCATTTCCGGAAACGAGGCGCTTCATTATGTTCCCTTCTTATCTTCCATCATCTCATTGGCCATCACCTCGATGGCGATGTCAGGGCAATAGCGTTCACACTGGTAACACCGGATACATCCATCTTTCTCCATGATCTCATTCCTCTCGAGAGAGAGGACCTGAACCGGACAGACCTCTACGCAGAGGAGGCACCGTTTGCAATAGATTTCATTCCAGATCACATTTAACCTTGGCTTCATACTCGTATAGGCTATTATATCAATTTCCAATGACCAAATTCCAAACATCAAATAAACTCCAATTTCCCAATGTTCAAACTATTAAAACCTGTGTTTGCGTTTTGGTGATTATATGATTATTGGTGCTTGGAATTTGGTCATTGAAAGAGATCTTGGTGAGATCAATTCAATTTTCTCCATTCTAAAACCAATTTCCTTCCTGCCTCATAGGCCTGTTGGAGTGCCTCTGGATGGTTTAAAATATCGCCCTTGGCCTCCACGCCTCGGAAGACCAGTTCGCCCGCATATTCTGCGTTGAGGACATCAAAAAAATACTTGACCGTGAGGATGGCCCCTTCAAAAACTTTCTGTCCTTTTGTCGCTCCCACAGAAATAAAGAACCCTTTTCTCTTTTTTCCTTCTTTCCCTAAAGAAGAATCTTTGAGAAGATATTTCCTTGCCCAGAGGGCTTGACTTCGATCGATCAGGGCTTTGGCCCAGGCGGTGACGCCGTAGAAAAAGATCGGTGAGGCGAGGATTACCACATCTGCCTCCAGCAGTTTGGGATAGATTTTTTCCATATCATCGAGAATGATACAATTTCCGGTGTCGTCACATCCGTGGCATTCTTTACAGGGGGTGATGGTGAAGTCACTGAGATAAAGACGCTCTACCTTTGCTCCTTCCTTCTCGGCTCCCTTGAGGGCTTCTTCCAAAAGGAGTTCTGTGTTGCCTCCCCTTCGCGGGCTGCCGAAGAGGCCAAGAATTTTTACTACCTCTGCCAATTTCGAGCCTCCTCTTCGGAAATGGGCCAGGGAATTGAACCGAGATCTCTTAAACCATCCAATTGGGGCTGATCAATTCCCTTATGTTGAATCAATACCTTAAAGACTTCACCCATTCCCATCTCTGGTTCAATCAGATGCTTTAATGAAAGCCTCAATTGAAGTGCGTCCATTTCAGACATCGTTCTTCCCAGAGACTCCATCTCCTGGAGGAGACCCAACGCAATGAGGAATTGATATTGGGGGACGAGACCTGTGAAGCGGAGGCCTACTTCCTCTCCTTTCTGGATCAGACTGGAGAAGTTGACATGAGAGGTAATGTCCTGTTCTCCCAATCGCTCATAAGGATTATCTGAAGTCTGATGCTGGGTATAACAGAGAAGCGTTCCTTCTCTTCGATGGGGACCGTAGAGTTCTTTCGCAAGATAGCCATAATCAATGGTCAGGACGAATCCCTTCTTCAAACACCGAGCCACCTTTTCCATCCAATCCAAGGCCTTAAGATTCACCTCAGCACGCTGGCTCTCTTGGAGGGTGATGTCCATGGATTGGAAATAGGAAGCGATCCTTGGATCCGAGAGTTCCCCCCATTGTTCTTTCAAATGGCCATGATCTTGGGTGATATGGATCTCTTTTAGATTCCCGTGATCGAAAATGACTTGGTGGACAGGAAAGGCATCCACCAGTTCGTTGGAAAGAAAGCAACCTTCCATCAGATTCTTTTCTTCTTCGAAGGCCTCTGGGTCTATCCAAAAGACCTTTCCTTCTTTTTCGTGTTCTACAAGCTTTTCTCTCTGCTCCTTTAATAAAAAGGGAGATGTCTCGATAAGGTGATATCGAAGGTGTTGATAGAAGACCGAGGAATTCTTCTTCGCCCATTGGAGGACATCCTCACAGAGAAATCCTCTGTCCCCTCCTTGCTCCACGACATCAAAGAATGCCCCTCCCAATTGTTCTGACATCTGAGAGAGTTGCTTAGCGATCAAGCCTCCGAAAAGGGGATGAACACATGGGCTGGTATAAAAATCCCCATTCCTTCCGATGCTCATCCTTTCCGACCGATAGTAGCCGTATTCAGGATGGTAGAGACACCATTCCATAAATTGAGAAAAGGGAATGAAACCTCTTTTTTCAATTTGAGAGAAAATAAATCTCCTCAGCTTTTCTCCCCGGCTTTTTTTCTCTTCTTCCATATACAAAGGAGTTCCCTGTTATGGTATCCGGATTGAACCAACTCCCAGCCTTCCTTTCCTTTCTCACGAAAGAGATCCTGTAGCCATTCAATGCCTCCTTGAAAGACATCGTGGACAAAACAGAGGCCATTCTGATCGCATTCGATGGTACGCTTCTGTTTTTCGGCCTTTGGTTCTGGCAGTTCGTGGATTGTAATCTGATATTCCCATTGGATCATAAATTTCACCTTCTTTTTTGTTCTTCAGATATTTCTATGAAGCATATCCTGAAGGGGGCCGTTCATAGATCCGAAATCCTAATATCGAAATCTTTACCCTGTTAAGTAATTTTGGATGATGTTACTTTTTCAAAGGCATCGTCAGAATCAAACCTAAAAGTGACTCAACATACTTAACAGGGCAGGCAAATCCCAATTTCAAATGTCAAATTTCAAAACTTTTTCTTTAGAGCATTTATATTTTGAACCTTCGATATTGTTTTGAATTTTGTATTTCGGATTTAGAATTTTTTCTTTATGTCTATGTTTCATAAGTCAAGACCCGGATCAATCCAATGGTAGCTCCAGTGTTGTCCGTGGTGGTCGTATCGCTGACCGAGACAACCTTTTTCACTTTGTTTTCAGCGAGGAAACGATTTACCTTGTCATCCAAGATCTCTAACTCTTTTATCGTTTGAAAGATTTTCAACTCTGTCGTAAAGGTTTTGACTTTCCAATTCTTTTTCTCTGCCATTTTGGAATCCTTTCTCCTTCGCCCCCCTGCCTACCGCAGGCAGGCAATAAATGGGGGCGCTACATTTTTAAAGAGTAGCGTTCCGGCAAATGCCGGAACGAAGCTTCTTCTTTAATCGCCTCTGCGATGTTTAATGGGACCCTCCTCAAAGGCCTCATGGACCCAATTCAATGCGGCGATCATTTTTGGAAATCCAATGGTGGTCAGCCCAAGAAGGGCGGCATGTCGAATCTCATCCCGAGTGACCCCGATAGCCAGAGCTCTTCGTGTATGAGATTTGATTGCCCCCTCTGATTCCGAACCGATAGCGATCCCCAGCTTGATCAGCCTTCGCATCTTTTCGTTAAGAGGTCCAGAGGCATGACATTTCTTGGCGAGACGATCATACTCCTTTTCAATCTCTGGGAATTCTTTCTTCAGACGCTTGTAGGAAAATGGTAGAAAATCCTTCTTTGGCATTTTCCCCTCCTCTCTCCTTACCCCAACGTAATGGTATATTTATTAACCAGGTGGTGAGGGAAATAAGACTCCTTTGCCTTTCTCAAACCCTCTTCCCCTAAATCCTGTTCCCGATTGACATAGGTATATCCTGACCATTGATGTTCTAAAAAGGTCTGATTGATCGTAGGGTAGAGTCCCTCATAAGCCGGATTTGCCTTTTCAATGTGGATGACAACTGTTTCCGGATTAAGCGGATCTCCCATTGTAAAAGCTTCCACTTTTCCATTGATCAGGATGGCTCCTCCCTTCACTCCTAACTCCCCAAAGTGGGTAAAGGCCTCTTTGATGGCGAAGGATTCGTTGAGCAAACCTGGGCTGGCCTCACAATGTCGGAGATCACACCACTCCGCTTCCAATTGAAGGCATTGTGGAATCCATTCAGGAGTGAGGGGGATATATTGATAGGAATATTTTTCCTGAAATTGTTTGATATGATTCCTTTTCCGATGATATTTTCTGCCCTTCAATTCAATCAAGTCCAGGGTAAGGTAGACATAATCGCATTGATTTCGATCCAGTTCGGCCTTCATACCCGATGTCTTCCAATCGATCTGAGTCACCCCGGCTTCAGGGACACGGACGATTTTAGGAAGCGTTACTTTTCGACCAAGATATTGAAGCAAACTCTGGTAACATTCTATCACATCTCCCTCTCCGATAGGAGGAAAGAAAAAAGAACTCTCTCCCTGCTCAGAGAGGAGGCATAGGAAATTTTGAAGACGACTGATTTTGATCTGATAGGCATGACGCCAGATGAAAAGATTGGTAAAGGTAAATTCTGAAATCTGAGGAGGGAATTGGGTGAAGAGTTGATCACAGAGAGGTTTGTCTTTGAGGGTTAAATCTTTTAACTGAGGAAATTCTGGCACACCACTCCATAATTCGTCCATAAATGATTAGACTCCTTCCCTTACATGGATCACCGGGTCAAATGGTCGACCATCGCGCAGACTTCCTTGAGATTAAAGGGTTTATGAATAAAACCATAAACGCCTGCCTCGATGGCCTCTTTGAGGAAGGGGTCCCCCCTTTCTGAAACAATTAGAAGGATTCTTGGTCGGCAGGGGTTCTGAATCTCGAACAGTAGCCCCTTTTCTTTAACCCCGGGACTATCTATATTTAAGATGAGGATATTGAGATGTTCTTCAGAAAGGTAAGGTTTGATCTGATAACCGCTATCTAATGTGATAACCTGGTGACCTTCTCTCTCTAAACATTCCCTTAAATAACCTCGACTGGCTAGTTCGTGGTCGACAATACAAATCTTGCTTGTCATAATTATCCCCTTCTAAGTTGAGTGCACTCAGTTAGTCTTTGGGAAGGGGATATTACCTTTTCTGTTCGAGTCGATTCTCCATAATCACTTTATCGACGATCTCGCCACAGAAAATGCATCTCCATCCGAAAAACTCTTCACATATACCGTAGAATTTTTCGAAGACCATGGCTCCACCACAACGATAACACTTCATAATAATAAATCTCCAATGTTTAAGTTATTTGAATTAAAAGCAATTTTTATACCAAAAATTAGATTTTCTCAGGATATCGATAAGTTAGCGATTTTCAAGAAGTTGAGGATTGGTAGGGAATATGGTTTGGATAGAAAATTTGTATAATTTTAAACAAAAAATTTTTAGATTTTAAGTTTATTGATTAAAAAATATTTATATTTTAATAAGTTACAAATATGTCTATTTTTAGACATTTATTGTATCAATTTTGGTCCTTTTCCAACCCATACCGTTTCATCTTTCCATAAAGGGTAGAACGATTAATGTTAAGTATTTTCGCTGCCTTATGCTTATTCCAATTCGTTTCTTGTAAAGTTTTTAAAATTAGGCTCTTTTCATAATCTTGAAGGGTTGTGGATTCCTGTGTGGGCAAAGGCCTTTGGAGAAGGAATTGAGGAAGGTCTTTTGTTAATATCTTATTCTGTTTGGCGATGATGATCGCATGGTCAATGGCATTCTCTAATTCACGTACATTTCCAGGCCAAGAGTGTGCGAGGAGAATCTCCATGACTTCAGGAGAAAAACTGGTAACTTCTTTTCCCCTCTCATGGATGAATTTTTGTAGGAAATGAGAGGCCAGAACTGGGATATCATCTTTTCTCTCACGAAGGGGTGGGACGAAAATGGGAATGACATTGAGTCGATAATAGAGGTCTTCTCTGAAGGTACCCTTCTTCATCTCCTCGGTCAGATTTTTGTTCGTCGCAGCGATCACCCGGACGTCCACCTCCAGGGTCTCCTCTCCACCGACCCTCTCAAAACGGTGATCTTGCAGGACCCGAAGGAGCAGGATCTGGGTGGGAGGAGAAACCTCACCAATCTCATCGAGGAATATCGTTCCTCCATTCGCCATTTCAAACCGGCCAATCTTTCGCCGGATGGCCCCAGTGAAAGACCCTTTTTCATGACCGAAGAGTTCACTTTCCAAAAGGTTCTGAGAATAGGCTGAACAATTAGCGACGACAAAGGGTTTGTTTTTCCGATGGCTGTTAAAATGGATCGCCCTTGCGATCAATTCCTTTCCTGTACCGCTTTCACCCTGGATGAGGACGGTTGAATCTGTGTTCGCAATATCCGAGATCAACTCAAAGATTTCTTGCATTCGGGTATTTTTCCCGAGGATGTTTCCGAAACTGTATCGTTTCTCCAATGCCTGGGTGAGGAGAATATTTTTATCCTTCTCCCTCTTCAGTTCATCATGGAGATCTTTAATCCGCAGCATCACTCTCACCTTGGCCAGCAATTCTTCATTAATAAATGGCTTGGTGAGGTAGTCATCCGCTCCCAGATTGAGGCTGTTGATCTTATCCTGAAGGCTTGATCGAACGGTGAGGATGATGACCGGGATGAATTTCAGTTTTTCATCCTCCTTGATCTTGAGGCAGATATCTCTTCCATCTACATCGCCCAGCAAGATATCGAGGAGGATCAGATCGACTGGCGTCTCCGATTCTGGAACTTTTTGACTTTCCACCTCTAAGATTCTCAGCGCTTCATCCCCGGAGAGGGCAGGGAGGACTTGATATCCTTCCAATTCCAGGAGCGCAGTGATCATCCCCACGGTATCCATCTCATCATCGACAACCAATATTTTTTTCGCCTCTCTATTTTTCATTCCCATTTCCAAGATCCAAATTGTACGATCTCTTGATCGAAGACAATATCGCTGAAAGATCATTGAATGTCAATCGTAATTTGGGATCCACCTCCATTTGACATAGAGATGGGTAAATTGTATCATGGCTTATCTGGTGCATAAATCCGATAGGCATATTATCGTATTACTTGGTGAGCGTTCCGTGAACAAGAGGCTCACTTTTTTTTAACCCCCATCCAGAGGAGGATTGGAGAATTCAGCAATGTCACGCAAAGGATGTAGCATGATTCGTGATAGGAGGCTTTATCCCCTAGTGCTCGCCATTATTTTTCTCCATTGCGGATGCGCCGTTGGACCTGATTTCACTCGTCCTCCGGTAAATGTTTCGCAAACCTGGCTGGATGCAGGTGATCAGCGTGTGAAAACAGAACCGGCAGACTACCGCAACTGGTGGCGGGCATTCAATGATGCGGTCCTGGACCGGCTCATTGACAGGGCTTATCGGGAGAACCTATCTCTTAGGATCGCGGGTGTCCGGGTACTGGAAGCCAGGGCCCAGCTCGGCATCGCCGTTGGAGGACTTTTCCCTCAGATCCAGCAGGCCTTCGGTTTCCTGCAGTATAACCGGACGAGCGAACGTGCCCCCAACTTTACCTCTTCTCTTTTGAACTTCCGGCAATCCGAGCTTGGGTTTCAAGCCGCCTGGGAACTCGACTTTTGGGGGAAGTTCAAGCGGGCGATTGAGTCCGCCGATGCCAGTTTACTCGCAACGGTCGCCGACTATGACAACGCGCTAGTGAGTCTTACGGCGGATGTAGCGAATTCTTACGTCTTGATAAGGACCCTTGAGAAGCGGCTCGATATTGCCCGTCAAAACGTAGAGACGCAGAAGGAGAACCTGAAGATCGCGGACGCCCGGTTCCGTTACGGCACAACCTCGCAATTGGATGTGGAGCAAGCAAAAACGGTGCTGAACAATACCCTGGCTTCCATCCCTGCCCTCGAAACCCAACTGCGGCAGGCTAAGAACGCCCTTAGCGTATTGCTGGGTTTGCCGCCGAGCGGTTTGGCGGACATTCTGGAAGGCTCTTTGGAGATTCCTGTCTCACCACCTGAAGTAGTAGTGGGCATCCCTGCCGACCTCCTTCGACGGCGGTCGGATATTCGGAGTGCAGAACTTCGGGCAGCGGCTCAATGCGCCCAAATCGGTGTGGCCAAAGCGGATCTCTATCCCGCTTTTTCACTCACAGGAACTTTTGGATTTCTCTCGAGTGATGTTGGGAAATTTAATTTGAGCGACATGTTTCAGTGGAAGAGCCGTACTGCACAGGCTGGGCCTTCCGTCCAATGGAATATCCTCAATTATGGGCGGATCACGAACAATGTTCGGGTCCAGGATGCCAGGTTCCAGGAGTTGCTTATCACTTATCAGAACACTGTTCTCACAGCCCAACAGGAGGTGGAGGATAATCTGGTAGCTTTTCTAAGGGCTCAGGAGCGGGCCGAATTTTTGGCCCGGAGCGTAGCAGCCGCCAAGCGTTCTCTCGATCTCGCAGTCCTGCAGTATCGAGAAGGCACTAAAGATTTTACGACCGTCCTGATCGCCCAGCAAGCTCTTTTGAATGAGCAGGACAATCTAGCAACCACCCTGGGCAATGTTTCAAGCAGTCTTGTGGGAGTTTACCGGGCCCTGGGTGGCGGTTGGGAGATTAGAGGAGGAAAGGACTTGGTGCCCTCTGAGATCAAGGGGGAGATGGCAAAGCGCACCAGTTGGGGGAAATTGCTCGCTCCGGCATCATATAATCCGCCAGTCTCCGAGGAGCCCAAATCCCTGATTCGGCCTCCCGATTGGTAGCAGCGTAAAAGTCAGGATGGAAGCCTTTAGAGTGACAGAAGATATGGAGATATAGTAATGGTTTGCCTAAAAAGAGAGACCTATCGCCCAATTCAAGAAGTTTTAGCTTGCGTAATATGTCTGATGCTCCTTGTTTATGTGGTGGCATGCAAAGAAAAAACCTCCCCCCCACCGCCTCCGCCCACTGTCACGGTCGCTCAACCCGTCCAACAGACAGTGACGGACTACCTCGAACTAACCGGTAATACACAGGCCATCAAGACGGTGCAACTGGTCGCCCGGGTCTCGGGTTACCTGGAAAAGGTCTTCTTCCAAGACGGGCAACTGGTAAAAGAGGGTCAATTGCTCTTTCTCATTCAGCAGAACACGTACCAGGACAACCTGCGGCAAACCGAGGCAGCAATTTTACAGCAGAAGGCCCAGCTGGAGTATGCCGAAATTCAATTGGCCCGTTATTCTAAGTTGGTTCAGGAGAAGGCGGCTTCTCAAACCGACGTAGACAACTGGCGGTATCAAAGGGATTCCGCCCAGGCCAACCTGCAGGCGGCGGAAGCGCAACATGACCTGGCCAAACTCAATTTGGGCTATACGGAGGTCAGATCTCCTTTTGATGGAAGGATCGATCGGAGGCAGAAAGATCCTGGTAACCTGGTAGGGTCAGGTGAAAATACGGTCCTGGCAGAGATCAACCAGATCAATCCCATCTATGTCTATTTCAACATCAGCGATGCGGATGTAGCCCGCCTGATAGGAGAGGCTCATTGGACGCCAGGCCAGGCTCGTGCCATAAAATGGCCGGTCTTCGTGGGCCTCCTTACCGAAAAAGAGTATCCTCACAAAGGCCAGCTCGATTTTGCATCCATTAGCCTCACCCCCACCACCGGTACCTTGCTGATGCGCGGAGTCTTCTCAAACCCTGACGGGAAGATCCTGCCGGGACTCTATGCCCGGGTGCATTTGCCTGTTAAGGAAGGACCTGCTTTTCTGGTGCCTCAGGAAGCTATCGGATATGACCAGCGCGGATCATATGTGTTGGTGGTGAACGAAAATAACGTGGTGCAACGTTCCAGCGTCAGAATTGGCACACTGGTGGACCATCTGCGTGTCGTCGAAGAAGGTCTAACGGGAAAGGAATGGGTTGTCATAAGGGGCGTGCAGAAAGCCATTCCCGGACGACCCGTGACCCCGGAAAAGCAGGATTTACGGGCCTCCGGCGGAAGTTTTGCTCAATCCCCAAATCCGAAGAGGGCGTCACCATGATTTCTAAGTTCTTTATCGAGCGGCCGATCCTCGCTAATGTCGTCGCTTTTGTCACCATCGTTATCGGGATAGTAAGCTACTACCACCTGCCGGTAGAGCAGTATCCTCCGATTACGCCGCCGACGATTCAGGTAACCACCAGTTATCCGGGAGCGAGTGCCGCAGTCATTGCAGACATAATAGGAGTACCCATCGAACAGGCGGTCAACGGTGTTGAGCATTCCATTTACATGTCCTCCAAAAGCAGTAGCGACGGCTCCTATACTCTGACCATTACCTTTGACGTGGGGACCGATCTTAATACATCTCTTGCCCTCGTCCAAAATCAGGTCAACACCGCACTGGCACAGCTGCCGCCAGCCGTTGCGCAGCAAGGGGTTAATGTAAGGAAAGTTTCCACTAACATCTTGCTAATTGTCAGTTTATACTCCGATGACAACCGGTTTGACGAAGCCTTTCTCTCCAACTACGCCATCATCAATATGCAGAATCCACTGGCCCGGCTGGAAGGCATTGGCCAGGTAAGGGTTTTCGGGGCTGGCCCTTATAGTATGCGAGTCTGGTTGGACCCAAAGAGACTCCAGGATTTCAACCTTACCACCCAGGATGTCCTGAGCGCCATCGGAGGCCAGAATATTCAGGTCGCGGCAGGAAAACTGGGTGCTCCTCCTGTACCAAGGGATCAGGTCTTTCAGTTTACCATTAACAGCCTGGGCCGGCTGTCCGATGCCGAACAGTTTGAAAACGTCATTGTCAAGAGCGGTCGCGGCGTGACTGCCCAGATTGTACGCTTGCGCGATATTGGGCGCGTTGATCTGGGCCAACAGTATTACTCAAACTTTGCTAATATGCGCGGACTCAGCTCAGCCCAGATCCCCATCTTCGCCCTTCCCGAGGCCAACGCCATCGCCGTCGCTAACGAAGTTTACAAGGCCGTGAAAGAAATGTCCAAGGATTTCCCCGAAGGTCTGAAGTACACGATCCGCTTCGACACCACCACGTTCATCCGTCAGGCAGTATCCAAGGTGTATGAAACGCTTTTCGAAGCGGGCATTCTGGTCCTTATCGTGATCATGGTATTTCTGCAGAGTTTCCGGGGAATGCTTGTTCCCGCCACTACTGTGCCGGTGACCATTATCGGCGGTTTTGCTGCTATGATCGCGCTCGGATTCACCATCAATCTAATGACCTTATTCGCTTTGATTCTGACCATTGGCATCGTGGTCGACGACGCCATCGTCATTGTGGAAAACAGCGCCTATTATATCGAGAAGGGTCTATCTCCAAAAGACGCTGCGATTAAGGCGATGAGCGAGCTGACCGGCCCGATTATGGGCATTACCATGGCACTGGTCTCGGTTTTCCTGCCTGCGGCCTTTTTACCCGGCATCACAGGACAGATCTTTCGGCAATTCGCCCTGGTGATTGCTTCGACTGCGGTGATCAGCGCCATTAATGCCCTGACCTTAAAACCGGCCCAGTGTGCCCTGTGGCTCCGGCCCAGGGGGGAGAAGCAGTTAAATTGGTTTTATCGTGGCTTCAATAAAGTTTATCAGGATATGAAGGATCCCTACATGGGGATGGTTCGCTGGATGGTAAAGCGGGCGGGACTTATGGTCGTGTTTTTTCTCGTCATCATCGCCATTTCTGGCTGGCTATTTGCTCGTTGGCCCACTGGCTTTCTTCCTACCGAGGACCAGGGCTATGGCATTCTCTTCACCCGTCTGCCGGACGGGGCCGCTCAGCCGAGGGCACGGGAGGTATCAGAGAAAATCGACGATATCCTCAAGAAAACCCCCGGTGTCGCCAACTGGATTACGATCGGTGGTTATTCCTTCCTGGACGCGGCCAATGTCTCCACGATTTCAAGTACTTTTGTCACTTACAAAGACTGGAGTGAACGCGGCTCCGCCCTAAGTCAGGATAAGATCATCGCCCGTCTTAACCGCGACCTTTCTGCCATCCAGGAAGCGGTGGCGTTTGTGGTGATTCCACCGCCCATCAGAGGGTTAGGCCAGACGGGGGGCTTTCAGATGATGGTGCAAGACCGGAAAGACATCGGTCCCCAGGAACTCCAGAGGGCCACAAATGACCTTATCCAGGCGGGCAACTCCCAGAAGAGTTTACAGAACCTCACCACCACCTTTAACATCAACAGCCCCCAACTCTACCTGGACATTGATAGGACGAAGGCTCAGTCCTTTCAAGTTCCGCTGAATAACGTGTTTGAGACGCTCCAGGCCTACCTGGGCTCCTCCTTCGTCAATCTCTTCAACAAGTTCAATCAGGTGTACCAGGTCTACATCCAGGCAAACGACAGCTACCGGGTGAAACCAGAGGACATTAAGAACCTATATACCCGAAATGCCAATGGGGAAATGGTACCCCTCGGCAGCGTTGTAGAGGTCAGACGTTCCCAGGGCTCCGAATTGATCACTCGCTACAACCTTTATCCGGCAGCCGCCATCTTTGGATCCGTTGCTCCAGGATTCACCTCGGGACAGGCCCTCAAACTGATGGAAGAACTGGGGACGAATGTTCTGCCGCGGGGAGCCGGCTATGAGTGGACCGCTACGAGCTATCAGGAAAAGAAGGTTGGCCATCAGGCATACTTCATTTACGCCCTCTCCGTCACCTTGGTCTTCATGGTGCTGGCCGCACTGTATGAGAGCTGGACATCTCCAGCGGCTGTCATTCTGGCAGTACCCATGGCATTGGTCGGGGTTCTCCTCGGTCTCATCATTCGAGGACTTGACAACAATCTCTACACACAGATAGGCCTGGTGCTGATGATCGCCCTGGCCAGTAAGAACGCCATCCTCATTGTTGAGTTTGCACGGGACCTGCAACGGGAAGGCATGTCTGTGACCGAGGCGGCCATCGAGGCAACGAGCCGGCGCTTTCGCCCCATCGTGATGACTTCCTTTGCCTTCATCCTGGGAGTGGCTCCCCTGCTATTCGCAAGGGGCGCTGGCGCTGCCAGCCAGCAGGCGATCGGCACAGTCGTCTTTGGGGGCATGATCGCGTCTACATTACTTGCCATCCCATTTGTGCCTGTTTTCTACGTGATCACGCAACGCCTGACCGAACGACGAAGAAAAGGCAAAACCTCTTCACTGCCAACCGGAGATACTGAGTACCCAAGGCGGGAAGACAAAGGAATGAAGCGGTGATATGCCCGGGTAAGGGAATCCTCCTCAGAGAAGTTAGCTGGTTTCACACGGTGGGACTTTTTCAGTAAGTTTCTTCTTCTTTGCTGGCGTCAGTTCCTCTTTGACCTCCCAGCCCTTTTTAGCAAAGGAGTCCTGTCCCTTAATCAGAAGCCAGTTCTTCCTGGTTCCTCTCCCTTTCATTAAAATGAGAGAAAAGCCACCCTTTAATTTTTTCCCATTTAAGGTGAAGCTGAGTCTTCCCTTTTTCAGAGCGGATTCTGGATCTCCTTCCGGTTGAAACTCACCTGAGTCCCAGATGAGAACCGCTCCAGCTCCATAGTGTCCCAGAGGAATGATTCCCTCAAAATCTCCATATTCAAAAGGATGATCATCTACCATGACAGCAAGCCGCTTATCGGATGGGTTCATAGAAGGGCCCTTGGGAATGGCCCAAGATTTAAGAACCCCGGAGATCTCCAGTCGAAAATCGTAATGGAGACGTGTGGCATGATGTTCATGGACGACAAATCTCATGTTTTTTATCCACCTCCCAGCTATATCATTCTATAAAAAAAATTTAAAATAAATTTTTTAAAATTGCTCAGGGTTTAAAAGTCTTTTTCAGGGCGATCAAAATTCCTGCGAAGATGGAAACCCCTCCAAGAATTTTCCAGGTCGTCAATCCTTCACCCAAAATAAAATAAGCTAAGATGCTGGACCCCACAGGTTCTCCTAAGATAGAGACCGCTACCATGGATGCAGGAAGGTATTTCAGAGCCCAGTTAAAGGTTGTGTGACCAATCAATTGAGGGATCAAAGCTAAAAGGAAGAGAAAGAAATAAGTGGAGGGTGAATATCCAAAAAATGATTTTTGAAAAATAAGAGACAGTAGAATCAAGATCAATCCAGCCGTTGAATAAACAGGAAAGATGTAAGAGAAAAGATCCTGCTCCTTTCTCATCTTTCTTCCTACAAACAAGTATCCTGATGCAGCGATTGCACCCAGAAGGGCAAATCCATCTCCCATCAATGCTTCTTTTGAAAGACTCATATCTCCATAACTGATCAATCCACTCCCCAAAACGGAGAGAGCAATCCCTAAAACTAAATTCATCCCTATCCGTTCTTTTAAAAAGAGCCAACCCCCTATCCCGACAAAAATGGGATGGGTAGTCACCAGAACCACAGAACTGGCTACCGAAGTATATTTCAGAGAAGCGATCCAAAAGGCAAAATGGAGGCTTAGGAAAAGCCCGGAGAGAAAAACCCATCCCATTTCACTCCTCTTCCATCCTCTCCATGTTTTTTTATAACAAGCAAAAGGCATCAAGATGAGGGAGGCGAGCATCATCCTGTAGGTGGCGATGATCAACACCGGCGCCTCACAGAGTTTAATAAAAATCGAAGCGGTGGAGATCGCTACGATTCCAATAGGAAGGAATATATAAAGACGAAACATCTCGATTAACTTATCTGAATTCAAAAGGCTCTTCAAGTCTCATTAAGAGTGTTTTGAAACAAATTTTTACACTATGCTCCATGCGCTATGGGCTATGCAATTTATCAAAATTGACAGGTGGATGAAAAGGTGGTATTTTTGATAAACTCCGTTAAGCCATTGTTAAAAAGAAATTCCAGAAAGAATGGGGAAATAAAAAGTTTAAGCATTAAGGGTTATGAGGTGAGCGTTGTAATTAAGGCATTGAAAAAAAGAATTTCATTATGTCGAAAAAACTACGCTCTATTTCGATCCTATTACTCATTATCTCCCCTGCCATCTCCTTTGCCCAGGAAAAAACATCTAAGAAGATCATACCCAGAATCGGCGTGACCCAGACTGTCTCCTATCCGGACTTCGATACAGATGCCAAGGGGTTTGAGAAGGCTCTGGCCGAGGCCGGATTCAAAGAAGGCATCCACGTTATTTATGACCGGCAATATGCACAGGGAGATATAAATCATACTCAGACCATTGCCCAGAAGTTCTTAAATGCAAAAGTAGATCTGGTCCACAGCATTGCCACCCCTTCTTCACGGGCGGTGATGAAGATCATCAAAGATATTCCTATCGTCTTCTCCTCTGTTACTGACCCTGTCTATGCTGGACTCATACCTAAAACAAGTCCCCTTGGAACAAAAACCGGAACGAATGTAACAGGCGTCAGCGATCGCTGGCCTGTGTTTCTGCAGTTTGAGATGTATACCAAATTTTTTCCCAAGGCGAAGAAATGGGGGACGATTTATAACGCGGGAGATCCCAGATCCATCCTTTATATCAAAGAGATGCGGGAGGCTGCCAAAAAGTTGAAAGTGGAACTGATTGAAGTAACAATCTCTAATAGTGATGAAACCCTACCCGCTGCTCAATTTCTTGTAGGAAAAGCTCAGACCATTGATATCACATATGATCATATAGCCCTCTCTTCTTTTGATACAATCGTGAAGGTCTGCAATGAAAAGAAAATCCCTCTATTTGGGGGTGATCTCAAATGTGTATCGAAAGGTGCGATGGCTGCTTATGGATGGGATTATTTTCAAATCGGCCATTCTGCAGGGAGAAAAGCTGTTCAGATTTTGAAAGGGGAAAAACCGGGAGATATCCCCTGGGAACTTGGAGAAAAATTGCTTCTTATGATCAACGAGAAAGCCGCGAAGACCCAAGGAGCCATTATCTCTCCTGAGCTATTAAAAAAAGCAGATAAGGTAATCACGGAATGAGGGGTTGGAATATTCATAAGGAGAGTTTGTAATTTGTGATTTGATATTTTAAACTTTGGCCATGCGAGAAGAAGTCTCTCTCCACATCACGGATATTTATCGTCAAGGGTTCCCGAGTCTCGCTTTTGGAATTGGGACGGTCCAGTCCTGCACCTATTTTGAGAAGAGCGAATCATTCAAACTTTCCAAAAGAGAACTCCTCCGTAAGATGCGGAGGAGGGCTAACCTTGCCCAACTTGAAGAGCGGATCAATCTCTACGATCAATTTTTCAAAGAATGGGGATATCCATGTCCCCTTCCCAGTCATTTTAAGCGAACCATTGAAATGGGATTTCCGATTGTCAACCTGTATATCGATACGCATATCATTGCAGAGATGTGTCATGGAATTCTCATGGCTATTCAGGATCTAGATCGTTTCCAAGGCGAATGGAAGCTCGACCTCGCTCAAGAAGGAGAGACATTTCAGGGAGTCTCAGGAAAGATGATCCGTTGTAAAGATGATGAAATTGTTCTTCGTGATGGAAAAGGGATTGTTTGTTCCCTTTTTCAAGGTCCGGATTTCAAAACGAGAGTGGAACCAGCAAGTAAAAATATTGTGGTCTATATTTTTACAGCACCAGGGATTCAGGAGGAACATGTCTCAAATGGATTACAGTTAGCCCTCGAACTCCTGGAAAAATTAGGTCATGGAAAAGATCCATGGTGGAAAATCTTCAGACCATAAACATCGTGATTCGTGTCACGTGTCGCGTGTCCGAAGCATTGAAGAAAAACTAAAAATTAGAGATTTACGGGCACGGAGCACGGACACAGAACACGTTATTTTCCGAAGGAAAGGAAACGGAAATGCCTATTGTTCAAATCAGTATGGTTGCAGGAAGGACACCGGAGAAGAAGGAACAGCTGATTAAGAAAGTGACGGAAGCCATTGTCGAGGTCCTTCAGATTCCAGCGGATCGAGTCCGAATTGTCCTCAATGAAGTTCCAAAAGATAATATTGGGTACGGAGGAATTCCTTTCTCTAAATTGGGTTCCTGATTGGAATGATGGAATGTTGGAATAATGGAATACTGGGTTTAAGGAATTATGTTTTTTCCCAATATTCCACTTTTCCATTATTCCACTATTCCTTTTCTTCTCTCAGTCTTTTCGAGACTTCTGCTGTCAACTGACAGACCCTCTCTGCCAACGGGATGGCAAGAGAGGCTGTTCCTCAGCTAGGGGTGAGAATCGCTCTCTGAAGGAGGGTTTGATCGATTCCCTTTTTAGAAAGCGTCTCCACTCCTTCTTTAAAACGTTTGACCAGACTTTGAGCCTCCTCTTTTAGCACATCCTCATTCGTTGGAACAATGCCCCAAGCCAAGATACCCCCTCTTTCTAAGAATGCTTTTAACTCCTTTGGATAAAGAGAAAGCGTCTCCAGATATCCATAAGCATCGAAGCTGAGGATATCGAGATTCGTCGAAAGAAGCACGCTCCAGTCCGTATTCCCACAGCAGTGAATTCCCTTTAATCCTTTCATGGCGTCAAAACATTCATTTAAAGAGTGAACGACGTCCTCCCGATTCAGGCTTGAAAAGGCAGAACCAAATGAGGAGAGGGAGGGTTCGTCAAAAAAGATAATTGTCGGAATCCCGGGAAAAAGATCATTGAACTTCTTTTCCATCCAACGGGCTTTCATTGAAAGGTGTTTGACGAGGATGTCCCTCAAGGTAGGGTCATAAAAGATGGGCTTCCGCTCCTGATCCGTTAAGGCGAGGCCAAAGGTGATGGGTCCTGTAATCTGGCCCTTGATGTATTTTATCTTCTTTCGGTGGTTCTTTGGAGAGAGGTCTTTTAAAATCCGGAGCCCCCTTGCAAAATCTTCTGTGATTTGAAAAGGCTCAAGTTCATTCCCCTCCAAACGTTGGTAAAATTTCTCAATTTCTTTATCAAATCCAAGAGAGGTATCCACCCAAACCCTTTGTTCCTTTTCATTCCATCTTAAGGAGGGAAACCCCTCAGAATATTGAACGACCATACCTTCCAGAAAAGACCTTTTTGGCAGTTGGGGCCAAAATGGAATTTCGGGGAAGTTTTTGAGTATGAGTCGGAAGACTTCTTTCTCGTCCTGATGGGGGAAGGATCCGATTCCAGTAGTCATGAAAGCGTATTGAAATTCCATAGCTTTTCATAAAGCCATTCTATACAAAAAGTCAAGGACATTTTGCCACGCCCTTTATAACCATTTGATTACAGGTATAAAACTTGACAACTGAAGGTTCGATGATTATCTATTTGGTTAAAATTTTAATAGAAGGGAGGTCTGTCTTTATGACAGGTGAGGCCACTTCATGATCAGGTCATTGTCCAGAGATTGGAGGAGGAAGAAAAGACAAAAGGAGGGATCATCATCCCTGATACGGGTAAGGAAAAACCGATTGAGGGAAAAGTGATCGCCGTCGGGGCAGGAAGGATCAAAAAGGATGGGACAAAGATTCCCCTTGAGGTCAAAAAGGGCAATCGGGTCCTCTATGCCAAATATGCAGGAACCGAAGTGAAGATTGATGGGGAAGAGTATCTCATCATGAAAGAGGATGATATCCTCGCCATCATTGAATAATGGATGATCAGAAAGGAGGAGGTGTTCATGGCAAAAGAATTGAAGTTCGATCAGGAAGCAAGAAATGCAATTTTGGAAGGCGTCAATATTTTGGCCGATGCAGTAAAAGTGACTTTGGGACCTAAGGGTCGGAATGTGGTTCTTGAGAGGTCATTTGGCTCTCCTGTGGTCACCAAGGACGGTGTCACCGTTGCCAAAGAGATTGAGCTCGAAGATCATTTTCAGAACATGGGCGCCAAGATGGTGAAAGAGGTGGCCAGCAAAACTTCGGACACAGCCGGAGATGGAACCACCACCGCCACGCTTTTGGCACAAGCCATCTATCGCGAGGGATACAAAGTGGTGGCCGCTGGGATCAACCCCATGGATGTGAAGCGGGGAATTGATACTGCTGTAGAGGAGGTCGTCAAAGAGTTGAAAAAACTCTCCAAACCGGTCAAGGAACAAAAAGAGATTGCGCAGGTGGGTACGATCTCTGCCAATAACGATCGAACCATTGGCGATATCATTGCTGAAGCGATGAATAAGGTTGGAAAAGAGGGTGTGATTACGGTCGAGGAGGCCAAAGCGATAGAGACCACTCTCGAGGTCGTTGAAGGGATGCAGTTCGATCGGGGTTATATCTCTCCTTATTTCGTAACCGATCCAGAAAAGATGGAGGTTGTGCTTGATGACCCCTTTATTCTCCTTTATGAGAAGAAGCTCTCCAATATGAAAGAACTCCTTCCTATCCTGGAGCAGATTGCCAAGACAAGAAGTCCGTTCCTCATCATTTCCGAGGATGTGGAAGGAGAAGCCTTGGCCACTTTGGTCGTCAATAAACTTCGGGGGACATTGAAATGTGCAGCAGTCAAGGCTCCTGGTTTTGGAGACCGAAGAAAGGCGATGCTGGAAGATATTGCTATCTTGACGGGTGGCAAAGCTATCATGGAGGATGTGGGTATTAAACTCGAAAAGATGAAGCTGGATGATTTGGGCAGAGCAAAGAAAGTGGTCATCGATAAAGATAACACCACCATTGTCGAAGGAGCAGGTGAACCCTCTGCTATCGAAGGTCGGATCAGACAGATTCGTGTCCAAATTGAAGAGACCACGTCTGATTACGACAAAGAGAAACTTCAAGAGCGATTGGCAAAACTTGCTGGAGGAGTTGCTGTCATTAAGGTGGGAGCAGCCACGGAGACGGAGATGAAGGAGAAAAAGGCACGCGTGGAAGACGCACTCCATGCTACACGAGCCGCTGTGGAAGAGGGGATTGTTCCTGGCGGTGGAGTGGCTTATCTGAGATGTTTGCCCGCCTTGAAGAAGATCAAACTGGAAGGCGATCGACAGATAGGAGTTGATATTATTATCAGGGCTCTTGAAGAGCCCATCCGTCAGATTGTTCAAAATGCTGGTCAGGAGGGTTCTGTGGTAGCAGAGAAAGTAAAACAGGAGAAAGGGGCTTTTGGATTTGATGCGGATAAGGAAGAGTATACGGATATGATCCAGGCCGGAATCATCGATCCAACAAAGGTGGTGAGATTTGCCCTACAGAATGCAGCCAGTGTAGCCTCTCTGTTGATCACCACAGAGGCCGTCGTGACTGAGAAACCGAAGAAGGAATCGGCTGGTCCACCAATGCCTCCGGCTTATTAATGAACGCCTCTCACTCGCTCCCTCTCCCCGCGGGGGAGAGGGGAAGGGTGAGGGGATTGAAAATTTTCTTCACTAGATTCCTTGGTTCTACAATGGTTGATTCCCTACCCATGACTTTACCCGAAGATCCTAAGGAAGCCCAAAAAGTCTTTAACTCCCTTCCTATTAAAAATCAATTGGATATTGTTTTAAAGGTTCGAGGAAAAGAACGACTCCATTACCTATTCCTTTCAGAACATTCAGAAGAGTTGGTTCAACAACTTCCAGAACTGGAGGTCTTTTTAACCGTCAAGGAGATTGGGGAAAGGGATAGCCTTGAGTTAATCTCCCTCACCACACCCGAGCAGTTCCTGTATCTCCTCGACCTCGATTTCTGGAAAAGGGATCAGTTGGACCCAGAGAAGATACTTAACTGGATGGAGATTCTCCTTGAATCGGGGGAAAAGAAAGTCACCCAATTTATCCAATCTACGGATCCTGAATTCATCGCCCTTCTTCTAAAAAAATTCCTTCATGTCACAACGCTGGAGAGGGAACACTTGGAAGGGATGGACAGAATTCCTCTTTTTACTTTAGATCAATTTTACTTCGTTGATTTTAAGGGAAAGAAGACCGGAGAGGTTTTCGAACCTTTTTTAAGAATCCTTTACCGCATCAAGGGGGAGGGTTATCGAAAATTGATGGAGTCTCTTGTCTGTGAAATCGAACCGGAACTTGAGGAAGCAGGATACCGTTTAAGGAATAGCCGCTTGAGTGACTATGGATTCCCTGATTTTGAAGAGTCTTTAGAAATTTATCATTTTGTCAACCCTGAATCTCTAATTCTTGAAGAAAGACCTCTGAAGGTCAGGGCTCAGGAAGAAATAGAGAAAGGAAGTTCAATCTTCTATCTCACCCACCAAAATGAAGGTCCTTTTTTCTCCTCTATCCTCTCTAAGATTGATGATCCTCATGAGCAGGATCGATTGAAACAAGAAATAACAGCTCTCTGTAATAAAGCAATCGTGGCAGAGGCCATAGACCTTTCCAATATTGCCGCCATGGAGAGGGTTGTAAAAAAAGTCTACCATACTCTAAATCTTGGCCTTCAGTATTTAAGCAAGGGAGATGAAATAAAAGCCTTTGAGATCCTTCAATCTCTTCCCATACAAAGACTATTTCAATGCGGTGTAGGCACCACACTACTTCTGAGAAAAAAGGCAGAATCCATTTTAAAAGGGACATGGTTTTTAGATGACCAGGAGAATCTCGTTTTTTTAGACCCTCCTCATTTCGAAAAATTCGAAGGGATTTTGAGGAAAAGGCCTGCTTTTTATCGAGATTGGATTTATGAGGACTTCAAGAACCTTCAGGATTTAAAAGAGGCGGATGCCTTTTTGGAATTCATCGAAGTGATTATCGATTTTTTGGGAAGGGGATTGAATGTTTCCCCTCGTTACCTAAAGGAACTGGATTTGAGCGGTTTCCCTGAAGAGTGGCGGGAAATAACTCTCTCTACTATCTTTTTCACCTCTTTAGCAAACCAGATTCTCAGAGGGACTTTTCAATTTGAAGCCATTAAGCAGGGTCAGGTAAAAGATTTTCTCTACAGGGTTTTTGAAAGCGATGCCCAAGGGAAGGGGGTTATAAAGATGGAGGTCAAAAACGGATTAAGAGACTGGTACTATTCCATCGAAGGGGAGGAAATTAAGCGGCAACATCTTCTCGCTTTTCAGGATTTCTGTTTGGACCTATTTGAAGAGGAATATGGGAAGATACCTCCAGAAGAGAAGGTGGACCCCCGATTTGTTAAAGGACTTCTTATCCGAAAATAATGTTAAACATAACATTTTTTGTTGTCTGATATCTTGAAGTACTGGGGGAGTTTTAATCCAATTTCGTTTCTTCTTTGGTTTCGGTCCACTTTTCTCCACAATCCTTGCATTCATAAAGTATTTCATAGGTGGTCGTCGTTACGGTTGCGGCGTAGGCACATGGTAATTCTTCTTCGGCAAACTTTGTCTTTTCCAGAGTTTTCTTTGATTTGTGTTCACACTTGTCTGGCATAAATTAACCCCCGTTAAATTAAAATTAGGCCAACTTTTTTAGTACATTAAGCATAGGACAAGTGTGTTTTTGTGTCAACCGGAGAGGTCAGAAGATAGGCTATTTGGGGACATAGGGTTGGTGGCTCTGGGGTATTTTAACAATTGATTTTTGAAAGCCGGTCCCTCTTCACTTTGCATTTCTTCGAATTAATAACTTATTACGATGGCCTGAACCCGATTCATTGAGAAGGCCTACCCGTTTTTAAATATTCGATAACAAGTACACCTAATCCTCACTCTAAGACTACTTTGAAAGGTAACGATTACTATTAGAAACATACATAACAAAAGGGATCGGGGGGACGTTTATTTTTTGCCGAATTTTGATGATCTTTGGTAGGTTTTCAATAATCAATCCTATTCCAGTTCAAAATTTGAATGATTATATTTCAACTTTTTCAATGGACCTTTTTCAATTGATGGGTTCAACCACCACTACAAAATATTTATTACGTTTGTATTAGCCAAAGAAGATCAATCTATTAGGACTTTGTTTTTATACGAAGATTGGAGGCGTCTTTCTCAAAAAGGTGCATCTTGTCGAGGTCTAAGACAAGCTCAATCTCCTGATGAACCCGTACCGACGTCTGTACATCCACCACCGCCACGAAATTGTGCCTCCCCGATGTCACATTCAAATGAATCTCTGACCCTAAGGGCTCGATCACATCCACCACCGCCTTAATGGTATCCCCCTTGAGCCTCTCCGGTGCATACTGCAGATGATAGATGTCATTGGGCCGTAACCCAAAAATGACCTCCGACCCTGCCATCGATTTATAATACGGAACCTTCTTCTCCGGTATGGGTAACTGAAACGCCTCTGCATCGATGAAGAGACCACCCTCTTTCGAAATCAACCGCGAGGGGAAAAAGTTAATCACCGGACTCCCTATAAATCCTGCCACAAACATATTTACCGGATAATTATAAACCTCCAGCGGATTCCCCATCTGCTGAATCAACCCATCCTTCATCACGACAATCTTCGTCCCCATCGTCATCGCTTCCACCTGATCATGGGTCACATAAATGATCGTCGTCTGAAGCCGATCATGCAGCTTGGAGAGTTCTGCCCGCATCTGCACCCGTAACTTTGCATCCAGATTCGATAAGGGCTCATCAAAGAGAAATACGGCTGGTTTCCGGACAATGGCTCTTCCTACCGCTACTCTCTGACGTTGTCCTCCCGAAAGCTGCTTCGGCTTCCGGTCCAGTAGATTCTGAATCCCCAAAATCTCCGAAGCCCATCTCACCCTCTCATCAATCTCATCCTTCGGAAACTTCCTTAGCTTCAGGCCAAAGGCCATGTTCTTATACACCGACATGTGGGGATAGAGAGCATATTCCTGAAAGACCATGGCAATATCACGGTCCTTGGGAGGCAGATCATTGACCGCACGGTCTCCAATGTAGATCATCCCTTTGGTGGGCTCCTCCAGTCCGGCGATCATCCGGAGGGCCGTCGATTTCCCGCACCCCGAGGGTCCCACCAGGATGACAAACTCCTTGTCATCCACAGTCAGGTCGAAACTCTTCACTGCCTCCACATTGCCAAATGTTTTTGAAACATTCTCCAGAACAACTTTGGCCATTATTCAGCCTCCTCAATCACTTGACTCACCTCTGATGATTAAACAAGCTTTCATGTCAACCTCTCCTGCCGATAATGTTTATGCAAACCTTAACCTCTTTACCTTCCCGTTGTATCTTATCGTTTCACTGCTCCGGCTGTAAGGCCCGAAACATAGTACTTCACGAAGAAAGAATAGAGGAAAGCAATCGGAAAGGATCCCAATACAGCCGAAGCCATGAGGGATCCCCAGAACAGAGTGTCCGCCTTGATCAGGTCGCTCACGGTTCCCACGGGAATGGTCTTCATCGATCCAGAGGACATGAAGATCAGGGCATACAGGAACTCGTTCCAGCAAAGGGTGAAGCAGAAGATGCCCGCCGAGATTAGGCCAGGCGTAGATAGGGGCAGTATGATCTTCAGTAACGTTTCCATCCGCGTGCAGCCGTCGGCCATGGCACACTCTTCGATCTCTTTCGGGATCGTCCGGAAGTAACCCATGAGCAGCCACGAAGCAAAGGGGATAAGCTGAGTCGGATAGGTCAGGATAAGGGCCCAGTATGTGTTATACAGGTTCAGTTTGGCAATGACTTGAGCCAGCGGCAAAAAGAGGAGAGTGGGCGGTACGAGGTAGGCCAGAAAGATCCCCACTCCCAGAAAGTTGCTTCCAGGAAACCGGAGCCGAGCCAGAGCGTAGCCGATCAAGATGCTGCACAGCAGGGAGATGGCTGTTGAGATCACTGATACGATGAGGGTGTTCTTCACCCATTCGGGAAAGGCCGTATTTTGGAACAGATAAAGATAGTTCTCCAGCGTGAAGCGTTGAATCCAGAAGGGGTTAAACTTCATTTCGAAGAGATCGTTCGTAGGCTTAAAGGAAACGATGCTCATCCAGTAGAACGGAAAGAGTAGAAAGACCACAAACAACGCCAGCGGCAGGTAGATATTCAAAATTTGGCGTCCGGGGGTCCTGCTCCCAACCATCCTACTCCCTCCTCAAATACTTTAGAAGCAATATCGCAAACACTGAAAGAATGGGGAACATGTAGAGGGCGATCGCGGCCCCCTGGCCGATATCCGTGGCAGCGAGGCCGATCTGGTAGGCATAGGTCCCGAAAATGTGCGTCATGTTGGCCGGCCCGCCCTTCGTCAAAATATAAATGAGCTGGAAATCGGCGAAGGTCCAGATAATCGATAGAAGGGCGGCGATCAGGACCACACCGCGTATTGCCGGGATCGTGATATGGAGGAATCGGTGCCAGGCGTTGGCGCCGTCGATGGCTGCTGCCTCGTGCAGCTCATGGGGGACGGCCTGGAGTCCAGCCAGGATCGTAATGCCAAAGAATGGAACACCACGCCAGATATTGGCCAGGCAAACCGATGCGATGGCCAGGTTGGGATCACCCAGAAAGTTGACGTTCTTTGTGATTACTCCCATGGACTTCAAAAGCCACGAAATGGGGCTGAAGATCGGGTCAAAGATCATGTACCAACCGAGCGCCGATAGGGCTGTGGGGACAATCCAGGGCATCATTACCGCAGCCCGGATCGGGTTACTGAAGCGCATGCGGTTTGTGAGAATCAATGCAAGCCCTAGCCCTAGCATCGCTTTGAAAGGCACGGTCACCATGGCATAGACGAAAGTATTGCGAACGGTTTGGTGGAAGATGGAATCGTGAAGTAGGTCGATAAAGTTACGAAATCCGATGAAATGGCCTATGCGGCCGATCATGCTATCGGTGAGGGACAACCAGATGCCGAGGAAGAAGGGATAGGCCATGAAGAGCATCAGCAGGAATGCACCCGGAAGCATGAGGATGATACCCAGGCTGGACTCACGTTCGAGAAGCCGCTTCAAAGACCAGCGGCCATACCTCTTAACCGTTCCTCTACTGCTGGAAAGAGTTTCATGTCCGGTCATGTCTCTCTCTAGAAAGAGGGCAGCCGCTGAATTCGCAACTGCCCTCTTCGCATTTGCAGAAAACAGAAACGACGCCCGGATGACACAGCCTTTTGTAATCGCTGCTATCCAAAGCGCTGTTCATTACGATTAGACACCGTATATCCGCTTAAGTTGCTCGGCACCCCACTCAATCGCTGCCTTCGCATCACCACTTTGAACTGCGCGCGCAAGGGTATCCACGACGATGTACTTGGACGAGGCAAGCCCTGCTTTTTCGTTCGCCGGCCCGGCATAACCTAAATCGCGACCGTACTTCGGCTGTTCCCGGAAGGGGGACATCTTGGGATCCTTGTCCCAAACGGGATCCTTGGCATATTTCTTGGTAGTCTGAAGCTGGTAGCCTTCCTGAAGGCGAAACCACTCGCCGTATTGCTTATCGTCGAACCACCACTTCAGGAACTCCCTGGCGGCCGGAATATTCTTCGAGCTCTTGAGGATGCCGAAAGTCCGGGTACCCAGCAGATAGAAACGCCCGGCCGGTCCCTTGGGCATGAGCATGTGGTTCATATCTTTGGCAATATGCGGCTTGTCTTTTTTGGCGGCGAAGTAGATGCTCGAGGCGTTTAAGGTGCTGCATATCTGCTCCGATAGGAAAGCGCGGTTGTTGCTGCTGTCGTCCCAGGAGGTGCCGGTTTCATCATAGCCGTCCTTCCAGGCCTGGATGAATTTCCGCATTCCCTCAACGAACTCCGGTTTGTTGAAAAGAATGTTCTTACCGTCCTTGCTGATTTCCATCGCCCCGTAAGACCACATGAAGGAATAGCAGAAGCAAGGTGGGTCGCTCGTACTGTGCCCCAGGGCCTGGCCAAACGGGTGGCCATTCGCTTTGCATTTCTTGGCCACGGCATGGTACTCATCCCAGGTCATGTCCAGTTTGGTGCCATCTTCCGCATTAGCAACTCCGGCTTCCTTGAACCAACTAATCCGGTAGTTCATAGAATGATTGTTCTGACCAGAAGGAATCCCCAGAAACTTCCCACCTACCTTTCCTGAGTTCAGCACGTAGGTCTCGAACCCGCCGCCACGGCGGCCAACCTCCTCAGCCTCCTTCGTCAAATCGATGAGACTTTCCCTGTAAAGATAGTTCCACGCCGGCCAGAGCTCCACGATGTCCAAGCCGCCGGCCTGGACAGCCGCAGCGATCTTGGGCTGAAGGTCCGGCCAATTGAGGAAGTCAGTGGCTACTGTCACGCCGTTCGCCTGGCCCCATTCCTGAGCCTGCTTCTTGTAGAGTTCCTGTGCGGGCGCAATGAAGTAGGTACCTTGAAGAATGGAGAGCTTCGTTCCCTTGATGATAGCGGGACCCTGACCGAAGACCCGATGGGGAAGTCCGCCCACGGCGGCCACACCCAGCCCGGCCACCCCGGCTTTAATAAACTCCCGGCGACTCAATTTCCTCTTTGTTTGCCTTTTCGAATCGTTCTTCATAAATCATCCTCCTTTCCCAAGATTTCCGTTAAGGGTTAAAGCCTTGTAAAAAATTCGATCCAGCAAATTCCTTATCAAGAACCATCGCATTTGTCAATCAAACAATTGGAATGGTTTAAGACATCAACTCGTACAATGAGGTTTATCAATTTCACCTTCTTATTCAGGAAATAATTTCGCTTGCCACTATACCACAGATTGCAGTGTTCTACAGTTAGTAATTCTGAATTGATTTCCACCTGAAATGTCGTATGACGAACCTGTGTCATAGAATCGATCTTTCATGAGGGAAGAGGATGACAAGACACGGATCACAAAGACTTAGCCTTCACCTACCTCACCGATCTTGAAGCCTTAGCAGGGAATCGACTAGAGGGTCTTGATTTATTGGGAAGGAATGTGACAGATTTAGACATCACGCTTTCTAAGAAAGGAGACTCAGATGAGTGAATACTTTTATCCCCTTGACGGCCGGAAGCATTACAAAGACTTGGAGGAAGCCCAGAAGGGCATGTTCCAAGCTTTCAAAAACTTTAACAATGAGATCTTTGAGAAGGAGAGCGCTCTTTCCAGGAAAGTGAAGGAGCTCATAGCGATTGGCGTCGCTCACACGACCCAATGCCCGTATTGTATTGAAGGCCATGTCAAAGCTGCTAAAAAAGCAGGAGCGACTGACCAAGAGATTGCGGAGGCCATTTTTGTCGCCGCTGCGTTGAGGGCAGGGGGCGCTTTTGCTCACTCGACTATCTCCATGGGCGTGCTCAAGGAAATGGACAGGTTAGAAAAGGAGAAATAGAAATCTCTGATCTAGGGGAAGAACATCGTAGACTGGCTCACAGTGTATATCTACCATCGACCAGCCTTCGACCTATTAACCAACGATGATGACTTAAAATCTACACAATGATGTCAAATTTTCTTGGTGAGACTTTCCAGGAAGAAGTTCTCAAGAAATGGAATTATCGACTTCACCTCCAAGTCATTACTGGCAACCATATTCAAGAATCGAAGATTACGGGTAAAGATCAGCTTGAAAGTGCGTATCCTCGGGACAGGATAGGGGATGTTCCGATCAATTTATTTATTATTGAGAATGGCCTCCCTGATCGCATTACCGACTTCATGGGTTTTATTTGTTCCCCCCATATCAGGGGTCTTAACCTTCCCCAAGGCTAGGGTTTTCATCACAGCCCTTTGTATATCTAAAGCGGCCTGCTCTTCTCCCAGATGATCCAGCATCATCCGAATTGATTCAATCGATGCAATTGGATTGACAACTGCCTTTCCGACATACTTAGGGGCCGATCCATGAATTGGTTCGAACATAGATGGGTAGATTTTTTCTGGATTGATGTTCCCACCGGCGGCAAACCCCATCCCTCCCTGGAGCATGGATCCGAGATCCGTGATGATGTCTCCGAAGAGATTAGAGGCCACTATCACATCGAAATATCCGGGATTCTTTACAAACCACATGGTCAAAGCATCTACCATTGCCATATCGGTCTTTATGTCCGGATATTCTTTTGCCACCTTTTGATACACGGAGTCCCAAAAAACCATGGAATAGTTGAGTGCATTGGATTTGGTACAGTTAGTTACCATCCCAACGGGGGCTTTTTCGCCAAACTTTTTCCGCTTTCGGGCAAGCGCAAAAGCGTAGCGAATCGCTCTTTCACACCCTTTTTGGGTAAAAATACTTGTCTGAATAGCAAATGCATCAGGACTTCCCGGTTTGAAAAAACCCCCTGTAGCTGAATATTCTCCTTCGGTATTTTCTCGGATTACCAACATATCGATAGTTTCAGATGTTGCAGTTTTCACCGGCGATTCAACTCCAGAATAAAGTTTAATGGGTCGTAAATTGATGTATTGATCAAACCCCTTGCGGATTGTGAGAAGTAGGGTCAGGGAGATGTGGTCAGGAACTTTATTGGCATCCCCAATACATCCTAAAAAAATGGCATCAAATTTTTGCAGTCTCTCCAGAGCATTGTGGGGCATCATGATTCCATTACTTAAATAGTAGTCACACCCCCAGTTAAAATTTTCTGTCTCGACATTGAACTTGTGTTTATCCGCGACGGCCCTTAGAATCTTGGTAGCTTCTAACGCTACCTCGTTTCCAACCCCATCTCCTGGTATGAATGCAATTCGATAAGAAGACATGTGATCTCCTTCCTATATATTATTCGTACCCCTCCTATGTAAATTCCACATTTTCCGAACCTCTTGTATTAGGGATCATTCACTTCCTACCACAATCCGAGAACTTTCCACCAGGGGAAGCCGATGCCTATCCATATAACAATGTTGACGAAAGAGATAATTAGCCCCAATTTCCACCAAGTTTTTTGATCCAAATAACCGGCGTTAAAATAGATAGGCGCAGGTCCGGTTCCGTAATGGGTGATCCCAGCATTCAGGGCGGAGAAGAACCCGAAAGTCAGGGCGGCCAGGTAAGGTGGGGCCTTTACAGCTACAGCTACAGCCAGAAAAGCTGGAAACATGGCTGTTACGTGTGCAGTGGTACTGGCAAAACCATAATGGCTATAGAAATAAACCAGCATGAGAATGATCAGCGCCGAGATCCACATCCATCCGGCCAGACTATTTCCTACTGTGGTGGCAAACCATTTCATGAACCCGAGCTGGTTCAAGTAACTGGCCATCATGACCAGCCCTCCGAACCAAAAGAGGGCATCCCAGGCTCCTTTCTCGGAAAGCACATCGTCCCAGCGGATCACCCCCGTCAATAGCATGATGGATACGCCCATTAAGGCAACAACTGTGGCGTCGATCTTATTCCATTCTGAAGTTGCCCAGAGAGCCAGAATGAGGATGAAGACGAAGAGCATGACCTTTTCCGTTCGTTTCATGGGCCCCATCTTTTCAAGCTCGTTCTTGGCCATTTCCGCCGCCTGAGGCGTGGCTTTGATCTCAGGCGGATAAATCTTGTAGAGAATGAGAGGAACGATGATGAGCGAAATCATACCGGGAACTATGGCTGCTAAGGCCCACATCCCCCAAGAGATCGAAATATTGGCAGTCTTCTTAGCCAGCTCAGCGACTAGCGGGTTCGGAGCCATGGAGGTCATGAACATAGCTGACGTAATAACCGTAGCCTGATACTCCATCGTCATCATGAAGGCGCCGATCTTCCTGGCCGTTTCCCCCGGCTCGGACCCAAAGGTCAGTGCAAGCGACCGAACAATAGGATAAATGACTCCTCCGGACCGGGCTGTGTTTGAGGGCGTGGCTGGAGCGAGAATCAGTTCGGTGGCCACGACCGAATAGGCTAAACCCAGCGTCTTTCGGCCAAAAGCCCGGATGAAAATGTAGGCAATCCTCTTCCCCAGGCCCGTGCTGATGAACCCTCGAGCGATCAAAAAAGCGGTTACAATCAGCCAGACCGTGGAGTTGGCAAATCCCAAAAGCGCCTCACCAATCTTGAGGATTCCGGTGAAGGTGGTCATCATCACTCCGAAGATGACCACAGCCCCCATCGGCAAAGGAGTCAGGATTAAACCTACGATGGTGGCCACAAAAATGGCCAGAAGGTGCCAGGCTTCTTTCTTAACCCCGGCTGGTACAGGCGAGTACCAAATGAGGACTCCAATGATAACGACAATGACCCCGCGTACTATCCGTGCCCCCACGCTACGTTCTTGACCATTCATCTCTCTCCCCCTTCTCCAGACATTGCTTAATTCATGCATTCAAAAAAGAATACTTTAGGTTAAAAATTCCACGAAGTGAACCTTAACCCACCCAATAACTTGCAATCATTGTTTTGAGGAAAGACACCTGTTTCGGTCCTTTCGCCTTTATGCTCCCTTTGTGTATGTGAGGACCAATAGTAATTTTTCAATAGATTAATGTTTAAAAGGCAATCATAAAGTCTATTTTTTGTCAATATAAAAAACGAAATTATGAAAATTATCTTTTAAAGGTTATTTCTTGAAATCTTGAGTAGGAAGACAAACTTCGGGAATCACAACTTCAGGAAGTAGTTCTTTGTCGGAAGTCTGGTCGGGGGCAACCCACACTTGCTTAACAAACTTAACTATGTCCCTGGGCACTTACCATTTCCTCATTCCTCGACGTTACCTCCATGAATGGTTATCTTAATATTAAGAGGGACTTAGATAGTCTGGAAATGCGGTAAGACTAAGAGATAAAGGAGGGATAAGAATGAAAAGGATCACATATATATTGATTGTTTTCGCATGCTTGCTACTTGTTGGTTCGTTTATGGCATATGCGGGGGAGGGGCGAGGAGCTCCATATTCTGGTTCCAAAGAGTATGAATGCATGAAACAGCTTATGGGTGTATGGGAAGGTACTTCCAACATGGGGAAAGAGGGGCAACCGGTAAGGGTGGAGTATCGCCTGACAGCTGGGGGCAGCGCAATTGTCGAAACGCTCTTCCCGGGTACTCCCGAAGAGATGATTTCAGTTTACCATGATAATAAGGGGAAACTTTCAATGACTCACTATTGCATGCTCCAAAATCAACCTTCCATGAAGCTCGTAAAGGCCAGTGCAGACACACTCGATTTTGTGTTTGCTGGAGGGAGTGGCATTAATCCGAAGAAGGACCCTCATATGCATGCTTTAACCATTTCATTTGTCGATAAGGATCACATCGTCCAAAATTGGAGTTTGTTTGAAGATGGCAAAGAAAAGGAAGTGACGAGACTGAATCTATCTCGTGTGCGTTAAACGTTAGATAGAACGCGGAAGGAGATTATCAATGTCAAATTTTTAATTTGGACTCTGATCTTTGGAATTTGACATGAGGTTCGTCATTTTCAGTTCTTCCAATTCTATAGCGAGGAATTCCCAGAGTTGGGTAAGTTCTCTCACCTGCTCTTTAACTTGTTTATGAGTCTGAACGGTTTCGTAAGTCTCTTGCTGATTTAAGTAGAGATTGGGGTCAGAAAGTCTTTGATTAAGATGATCCAGTTTTTGGGTAGCCTCATGCAAAGATTTTTCTACTTCCTGAAATCTCTTTTCAAGACCGGAGAGTTGCCTTTTAAGTTGATCCATCTCCTGAGCTTTTTTTCGCTTCTCCTCTTTTGTTTTGTATGGAGATTTCTTTTTTAGAAGAGAGGGCGATGCAAGCGTCGCCCCTACATCTTTTGGGGTCTCTTCCAATTGGACTTGCTGTTTTTTATAAAGGTAATAGTCGTAATTTCCAGGATAGAGATGAGGGATTCCGCGATCGATTTCGATTATTTTATTGGTGATCTCATTGATCAGATGGCGGTCGTGAGTGATTAGACAGATCGTCCCTTGAAATTGTTTCAGTGCCATCTCCAAAACATTTCGAGAAGGGATGTCGAGATGACTGGTTGGTTCGTCAAAGAGAAGAAAATTGGCGGGCTTGAGGAGCATCTTTGCCAAAATCAGTCGGCTCTTCTCGCCACCGCTCAATACAGAGACTTTCTTTTCAATTTCATCTCCGCCGAAGAGAAAAGTTCCCAATAGGGTCCGGAGTTCGGTCTGGCTTTCATCTGTTGCAACTGAGAGGAGTTCTTCAAAGACTGTATTTTCTGGACGTAGGATGTCGAACTGATGCTGGGCAAAGTAGGCGTGGGTCACATCCTTTCCTAAAATTACCTCACCTTCTTCAAAATCGAGAACACCGGCCAGGATCTTGAGAAGGGTAGATTTGCCTGCTCCATTGGGACCCACTAAAGCCACTTTGTCTCCCCGGTAGAGATTAAGATCAATCCCTTGATAGACGACTGTTTCGCCATAACTTTTGTGAAGATTTTTAACCTCCACCACTTTATGACCACTTCTTTTAGGAGCAGGGAAGTGGAATCGAATCTCTTTCTTTCCCTCCGGAAGTTCAATCCGCTCAATTTTTTCGAGCATCTTGATTCGGCTCTGAACCTGGCTCGATTTGGTGTTTTTAGCCCGGAATCGCTCGATAAACCTTTCAGTTTGCTCAATTTTCCTCTGCTGGGTTTTATAAGTAGCCTCGAGGATTTGCCTTCGGGCTTCTTTCTCCTCTAAATAATGGTCGTAGTCACTGTAATAGAGGTCGATCTTTTGAGCTTCAATCTCTGCAATCCAATCAATGAGGTGATTGAGAAAGACACGATCGTGTGAGACGATCACCATGGCGCCAGGATAACTGATTAAAAATTCCTCCAACCAGATGAGGGAGGTAAGATCTAAGTGGTTGGTCGGCTCATCGAGAAGAAGAAGGTCAGGAGATTGAAGAAGGATTTTTGCCAAGGCAATTCGCATCAGCCATCCACCGCTCAGTTCATCGGTCGCCCGGTCAAAATCCATTTCTTTAAATCCTAATCCTTGAAGGATACGCTTCGCCTCAGCCTCCAAACCATATCCTCCGAGGAGGGTATACCGCTCCTGGAGTTTTCCATATTCCTTTGCCAGCTTTTCCTGTTTTTTCGGATCATCGATGGATGAAAGTTCTTCCTCCAGAATCTTCATCTTGTCCTGAAGGGAAGTGATGTTTGTCAAACTTTTTAAAACCTCATCCAGAACACTATTGCCTCTGAAAGAAATGACTTCCTGAGGGAGATAGCCGATCTTTACCCCTTTGGCAATGAGGATCTCCCCTTCGTCAATGGATTCCTCTCCTAAGATCATTCTAAAGAGGGTCGTCTTCCCGGAGCCATTGGGGCCGATGAGGCCCACTCGATCCCTCACTCCAATCTGAAGGGAGCAGTCCTTGAAGAGGACCTTGCTTCCAAACTGTTTCTGAACATGGTTGAGCGTGATCATAGATATTTTAAAGGAGGAACATTTTAAATATCAGGGATTGTCGAAAGGTTTAAGTATCGTACTTATCAAAATTATAACCCGCTTTCCTGTAATCCTCCAAGGCACGGTTCTTCAAATCCTCTCGCTTCGTTTTTTCTGCTTCCTTATCGGCTAATTCAGCCGCATGGCTCCATTTCCCCTCTTTTTCGTAATCCCTGATTTTCCGATCTGTTTCTGTGAGCGGACGTCCTTTGATCACTACGGTAGGAGCGAAGAGAACTCGGGAAATAGGATTTTTACATTGGGGGCAGAAGGTTAAGACAGATTCAGTCATCCTCTGGATTATCTCAAAACCTCGCCTGCAGTAATTACAACTTTTTTCTGAATCAATAGCTTTGTATGCGTACGTTGGCATTATTAAAACCGTGTCTCGTGTCCGTGTCCGAACTTAAAAAAGCTAATAATACTTTAATAAGCTGTGCAATGGACCTAAAGTATAAATTAATATTTCTTCCAAAATTGTCAAGAGAAAAAACCTTATGCTATAAATGAAAAGGATGATTCCCTACCCAAACCTTTATATTTACGAGATTTCTGGAGCGATTTCAGATTCAAAGAATTTTTTCAAGGAAGACTTCATCGGCTGTTGGAATGAAGGGGAGGCCTCCTTCCTTTTCTTTTCTCAACCCCACGATGAGGAGGTGGAGTCATTTGTCGAAAAGAAGTGATACCCTCTTGTCTCAAGAAATGTCCTTGACTACAAGGCCTGGCAGGCCGGTGAAGAATTGAAACCTTTTAAAGTGGGTAATCTTGTCATCTCTCCCCCTTGGGAAAATGGAAGAGTCGAAGAAGGGGAGGTCTTGGTTCATTTAGATCCCTGTGTTGTCTTTGGTACAGGTTATCACCCAACAACTCGAACCTGCCTTAAAGCCCTTTGGGAGATTTATCAAAAAGAGAGGCCGAAAAAAGTTTTGGACCTTGGAACAGGCTCAGGGATCCTTGCCCTGGCTGCTGCAAAATGGGGAGCTGAAAAGGTGCTTGCCATTGACTGTAATGAGCTGGCTGTGGAGACGGCGTTACGTAATGTATCGTACAATGGAGAATCTCAACGGATTGAGGTGAGGATGGGAAAAGCGGAGGGTTTTATTGAAGAGGAAGCAGATTTAGTTTGTGCCAATATCCATCTTCAGGTCATTGAGTCTCTATTAAAGAAAAGGGCCTTCTTCAAGAAAAGATGGTTTATCCTTTCAGGGATCTTTGAAAAAGATGCGAAAAAGATTGAGAGGCGATTGATCCAAAGATCCGTTGAAATCGTTCAGAGGGTACAAGAGAAAAACTGGTTGACCTTGGTTGGTTTAAACAGGAAGGGAAAGTTGAATTAAAATGCTATTGACTTCGATTTTTCATTGTGTTAAAAAAATCACATTTTATCCTCACTTAAATCCCAAAAATTTAAATTTTCTTTAAATTTTGACAAAATAACCCTCATTCTCATCGTAAGAGGGAGGAGTAATTTTTAAAATTTTGGGGGAACTATGAAATCGAAGTTCAAAAGATTATATCTTATTTGTCTCATCATCTCTGTCTCGCTCTTTTTAGGTTCAGGAGTGTTGCGGGCAGCAACACCCGCTCCTGAAAAAGAAGGTGCCAAGTCCGCAGAGGTGACCAAACCTTCTGAACCTGTGAAGAAAGGGGAAAAATTTGTCGTCAAGGGTCGAGAATATTGCTATGAGTGTATTGACAACTCTGAATGTATGGGTTGCCATAGAAAAATCAGCGAGAGGAGGTTTGCCCAGTCCGTTCATGGAGCCAACTCCTGCAACAGTTGCCACTGGGATATCACGGATGTCAAGGCCCATGCCAAAGCGAGAGGGGCAAGCATTTATGCAGAACCCGTCACCTGTCATCGATGTCATAAGAAGGAAGGGGCAGAACATTATGCAAGCGCCCATTTCATCAATGACATTCAATGCAAAGACTGCCATAAAGACATCCACGAGATGACTCCGTGGAAAGGGGATAAAGTCCGAGTCATCCAAAAATGTACGACCTGCCACTCCGATGATGGTTATGCTGAGAGCGTCCACGGCAAAGCCGTCCTCGATGGAAATCCAGATTCAGCCACCTGCAGCGATTGCCACGGCCTCCATAAGATTCCCTTATTAAAAGGGGACGAACCCAAGACAGTGGCATTCCGGAAGGAGTTTCATACAGAAGTTTGCCAGAAATGTCATGCAGACAAGGAGATGATGGAGAGAAACAAGGTTTTTCTCATCGCCACTCAGACCTATTACGAAAGTTATCATGGAAAGGTTGAGCATCTGGGCTACCCAAAATTAGTAGCGGGTTGTGCTGACTGCCACGGGTTTCACAACATTCTGCCTCAAGATAATCCAAAGTCTCTCATCTCTGATAAAAGGTTGGTAGAGACCTGCGGCAAATGCCACCCAGGAGCCAATGCCAACTTCGTCCAGTTCATCACCCATGCCACCCATACCGATCCAGAAAGAGAGCCAGTGCTTTATGGAACCTTCGTCCTGATGACCGGCCTCCTCGTTTCTGTCTTTGGAGTATTCTGGTTCCATGCCTTCCTCTGGTGGCGAAAGGACTTCTGGGAAAAGAGGGAGTTGAGGGCCAAAGGGATCTTTTTCCCGCAACACGTGAGACCCGATGAAGCAGGGCACATCTATCGTCGATTTAGCTTATTCGACATTGTGCTCCACTTTACGATGATGGTGACCTTTATCTGCCTTGTCCTGACCGGACTGCCATTGAAATTTTCCCATGCCCCTTGGGCCAGTGGTTTGATGCACTTTTTAGGAGGAGCTAGGATGGCTGGCTTGATCCATCGCATTTGTGCAGGCATTACTTTTGCTTATTTCGGAACGACCATGGCCTACATCTTCTATTTCCTCTTCTTTAAAAAGATCCATGGGAATCCCAATCCCTTGCAGAGACTTTTCGGCCCGGATTCACTCTGCCCACGATGGAAAGATGTTCAAGATATCGTCGGGATGATCCAATGGTTCTTTAACAAAGGGCCGAAACCCCAGTTTGACCGATGGACCTATTGGGAGAAATTCGATTTTCTTGCTGTCTTCTGGGGAATGTTCGCCATCGGGCTTTCGGGATTGATGCTCTGGCTTCCAGAATTCTTCACCATCTTTTTACCCGGATGGATTCTCAACATCGCCACGATCGTCCACTCGGATGAAGCGCTCTTGGCTTCCGGCTTCATCTTCACGGTTCATTTCTTCAACACCCATTTTCGACCTTCGAAGTTCCCGATTGATACAGTGATCTTCACAGGAAGGTTCCCGAAATATGAACTGGTGGAGGAACGGCTGGAACAGTATAATCGTCTGCTGGCGGAGAAGAAGTTGGAGACCTATCGGGATAAATACCCCAGCGTGGCGGCAGACCTCTTCTCAACGATTATGGGATTTGCCATGCTGGCCATTGGGCTTTTCTGCGTCTTCCTGATTGCGTGGGAATTCTTGGTATAAAAATGTCTTTGCATCGTTGAGTCATAGAGTCAAAATTACGTCTTTGGGTCATGGCGTCTTTTATTTTTAAATTAAGACCCACGACTCTAGGACACTAAGATGTTTTTTTAGTTGGAAATTTTGCAGCCGATCTTTTCGAGATAAGCCATATAGTTAAAGGTGGGGCTTTGATCTTTGGTATGGCAGTTTCGGCAGATACCAAGGGTCACTTTCCTCTCTAAACTTCCCCTTCCCGGATGTCCCTTCCCTTCTCCGTGACAGGCTTCACACTGCACCCCTTGAAGGTAAAAAGGGATTTCCATCACGGTTGCATACTCTCCAATCTTCCCATAGCCTGTGGAGTGGCACAACAGGCACTCCTCTTGAGCATATTTGGGGGAAGCAGCGATGGTCTGGGAGGCCTTGGCATGTTTGGTCTTGAGCCAATTTCTGTAGTTCACTTCGTGGCATTTTTTGCAGGAGATCGCTCCAGCAAAAGGACTCGTTTTAGGAATTCGGGCGATCATCTCTTTCTCCGGTAAGTCCTTTCCAACTTCGACTGCCACTTTTGGTTTGTATAGCTTTGCCGACTCAGCACGATATGTCTCCAGTTCCTTGATAATTTTTGGATCATCTGCCACAGCGAGTTGAACAGGGATGGCGATATGTTTGTAAAAATTTTTGTCTTCAGAGGCAAGAAGCACCTTCTCCAATTCTTTCTGTTTGGACTCCAAGATTCTCAGCTCCTTCAGCTTCATCTCATCCTGTTTTCCTGATTTTGCCATCTCCATTTTAATTTGTGTTGAATGGGAGATCAGTCTTTCCAATTTCTTCTCTATCTCTTCCCGTTCACCAGAAATCATAAATTTAATAGGTCTTTTGGTATCCACCAGAGAGTAATCCACTCGGCCCAAATATCCTCCTCTGGGCTCCAATCGATAAATAGCGGTTCCATCCACTCTTTCCATAACCACCCTTTTGGATTCGCCCCCTCCTCCTAAGATCAGATCGATGTCGCGATTTTCCCTGGCCAGCTTCTTATCTTTTGATTCGCCCAATTGAGAGAGGCAGGCGATTAAATCGCAATATTCCCGGAGGCTTTTGGTAAGGGTTTTTGATGTTGAAAAAGGGTCGAGAATAGATAATCCGGGATCCCTCTCCTGAAGGGTTGAGTTGAAAGTATCATCTAAGAGTCCAAATATCCCAATCTTTAGCCCTGCGATTTCTTTGATCACATAAGGTTTGAAGACACCCTTTCCAGTTTTTTTGTCCACGAGGTTGGCTGAGACAAAGGAGAACTTCGCCTTTTGGCTCACTTCAGAGAGGAATTTAAGCCCCATCATCAAATCTTTTTCGCCCACATTGACCGCATCGTATCCCATTTCGTTATAGGATTGGACGAGGAGGTCAACACGAAGAAGGGCATCCCTGCGCTTGGTTTCTGTTTGAGGAGGTTTTCGAAAAAGAAGATTTCCGGTGTCGAGGAGAAGGATCTTTCTGCCTTCTTTCTTTATCTGATTGATGAGCGTCGATTTCTTGGCGACACCGCCAAGAGGGTTTCTGAATCACCCACAGGGCTCGACCTCACCCATTACATCATTGGTATAAAGGATGCTGAATTGATTTTTGGGGTTGGCCTGAACAAGAGGGTTTTGGGTTAGCATTAGAATTAAAGTTGAAATGAAAAGAAAATATACTTTTCTCAATTTCAAAACAAACTCCTTCCTTAAGAGATTGTATTTATTTAACCAATGGTTTTTCCGAAAGCAAGTCCATGAACGAATCTTTTCGGAGGCTTTTAGAGGGGAAACAGGGATGACCCTTGAAATAATTTTGAAACTTTGTAAGAATAAGCCGTCGGGGGGAATCCGGGGGTTCCTTATGGAAACGTTAAAAGATTTTTATGATTTGGTAAAAACCTTTTGGATTGATGTTTTCAATGCTTTCAGGAGGGGAACTGAAACTCACCTTAAGGCCATAAAGATTTTCCTTGTTTTTTGCATCATTGTTTTTGTTATCCTCCTCGGAGTTCTCCTAAAATTTACAGAGTCCTCCACTTTCTGCGGCCTCTGTCACCAGATGAATGCCTATATGGAGTCGTGGAGGACTTCCAGCCACAAGCATGTGGTATGCACAAAATGTCACTATGAACCTGGATTTATCAATCATTTGAGAGGGAAGTGGGTGGATGGCCAGGTATCGCTGGCCTATTTTCTTTCCGGTAAAAGGCCAAACACGCCTCATGCACAGATCAGCGATGCAAGCTGCCTTCAGAAGGGTTGCCATCAGACCGATGATCTGAAGGGAAATATGATTTACAAGAATGTGGCCTTCTCACACGGAAAACATTTAGGTGAGTTGAGAAGGGGGATGAATCTCCGTTGCACAAGCTGCCACGCTCAACTTGTTCAAGGATTGCATCTCACCGTTCATGAAATCAACTGTTTCATCTGTCACTATTACAAGGCCGGTCCGAAAGGAGAGGAAGAGTGCATTTCATGTGCCATCGGAGGGTGTACCTCCTGCCATGTCGAGCCTAAAGGGGATATCAAGGTCAAAGGTTGGAGCTTCAATCACAGAAAGTATATTGCAAGAGGGGTCGCCTGTGAGAAGTGCCATCTCAGTGTGGTTCAGGGAGATGGCCATGTCCCTGAAGGAAAGTGTCTGGAATGTCATAATGAACCTGTCCTCCTGAGTACGAAATATACCTCTCAATTTATGCATAAGAAACATGTCACCGACCACAAGATCGAATGCTCAAGTTGCCACACTCCTCTCCGCCATGAGATTGGGCAGATCCCCACCAGCACCCACGTTCCATCCAATTGTGATAAGTGTCATAACAAGGAGATGCATTTAGGACCCAGAGATTTTTACAGGGGGAGCGGAGGGATTGGCGTTCCAGACTCCCCCAGCCTCATGTTTACAACCAATGTCGACTGTATCGCCTGTCATCGAAGGGCCGAAGAAAGCAAGACTGCACTCCACACGACGAGATATGCGGAAAGGGTGATCGGCGAAGCCTGTGTAGACTGCCACGGGGAGGGATTCGATGATACCTTGAAGCAATGGAAAGCCCTCCTTTCCAAATCAGAGAATGAGACGAATCAGAGGATTTTCAATGTTCAGAAAGTATTATATGAGTTTGAAAAGGCCAATGGAAGCACGGCCACCTTCAAAAAAGCCCAAAACCTACTCAATGAAGGCCGCCATAATTACAGCTTTGTCCTTTTGGGGCAAGGCGTTCACAATGTTGAATATGCTTTCCAACTTCTCAATGCAGCGAACAATAAGACAGAGCAGGTTTTAGCAATCATCGATAAAGGTTACAAACCTCAGGAATTTAGAACCCGCATGACCTGTACCACGCTGTGCCATGTTGGGATAGAGAAGCGGACCGTTCCTTTTAATGACATCAAATTTTCCCATGAAACCCACATTGCAGGCAATGGACAGAAGTGCTCGGATTGCCATTCTTCTCGTGAAAATCACGGCAAAACGTTAATGAAAAATTGTGCACAATGCCATCACGGGAAGGAAATTAAGAAAGTGAAATGCGAGGATTGTCATGCCTCCATCAAAAAGCTCATTCAAGGGAAAGGAGGCATTGGCGTTCAAGAGAGACCGAGTAATAAGTTGGATGTGGTCGAATGCATTGATTGCCATCGGGGTGTATTGGCGAAAAAGAAAGACACTTTTGATGCGATTAAGAAACGTTGCATTGAATGTCATGACCAGAGTTATGGGGAGATGGTGGTCCGATGGAAAGCGACCTCTGAAGATTTGTTGAAGAAGTTAGAACCTAAGATGGTGAAAGTCAAGGAGGAGATCGATCGGATTGACCTGAGTGGAGGTCATACGTTTGTTTTTCGAAAGTTGTATGGAGAGGCAGAGTTTAACTACAATATGGCAAAGAGTGGAAATGGAGTCCACAACTTGGAGTATACGGAGGACTTATTGGAATTTGCCAATCGTAGGTTGGATGAGGCCATCAAACAGGTAGCAAGAAGAAAGGGAGAAATAGCTAAGGGGAGAATGTAAAAAAAATACTACTAATAAATAAGATGAAAATAGATGGTAAAGTATGACATAAAGATATACTTGACAAAAAAATGAGAATTTAATATTTTTTTCTCAAAACTTGTGAAAGGGGTCACAAAATTGAAATACAACAAAATACCTGAGGCGACCATTAGGAGACTATCGAGGTATTCAAGGTGTTTGGAAGAGATGGAAGATAAAGGAGAAAAGGTTGTTTCCTCTGCCCAACTAGCCAATAAATGCATCGTAAATGCCGCTCAGGTGAGGAAGGATTTGGCCTATTTCGGTGAATTTGGGATTCGAGGCGTGGGTTATTATGTGAAAGATTTGCTCAATAATATCAAGAAGATATTGGGATCGAACAAGGAATGGAGGATGGGACTTGTCGGCGTAGGAAATTTGGGCTCCTCCCTCCTCTCTTATAAGGATTTTCTGAAGCAGAATTATAAGATCGTTGCCGCTTTTGATATTGATCCTCCAAAAGTGATCGGAAGGGTCTCGGAAAAGCTGGGCAAGCCAGTGGAGGTCTTTCATATCAACCGGATCAAGGAGGTAGCGAAGGAAAGGAAAATCGAGATCGGAATCATCACGACCCCTCCTTCAGAAGCTCAGAGCGTTGCCGACATATTGGTGGAGGCAGAGGTGAGAGGAATTCTTAACTTTGCACCAGTGCAGGTTACCGTCCCCGAGGGTTATAGGGTGAAAGATGTCTTTTTTACTACGATCTTAGACAATTTAGCCTACCTTTTATCAAACTGAGACAGGATATTTCTTATCCATAGAGAAAACTTTCTCATCCCTTTTTATCTAGTCAAAGGAATGAGTCTATCTACATGTTGATTTGTGATAAAATTATTTAAGGGAGAAAAGCGATGAAGAAGAAAGTAGGGTTTATAGGATTGGGAATCATGGGGAAACCCATGGCTATGAATCTTTTAAAGGCTGGATTCAATCTCGTTGTCTTCAGCCGGAGCAAAAGGCCGGTAGAAGACTTGGTTAAAGAAAAAGCGCTCTCTGTAAATTCTCCCAAAGAGGTGGCTGAGCGTTCAGAGGTCCTCATCACCATGCTTCCCGATTCGCCAGAGGTTCAAGAGGTCATCCTGGGGAAAGACGGCGTGATTCAAGGGATCAAGCCCGGTTCTGTCGTCATTGACATGAGTTCTATCAATCCTCTGGTTACCCAGGAGATTGCCAAGGTTTTAAAAGAGAAAGAAGTGAAAATGCTGGATGCTCCGGTCAGCGGAGGAGAGATGGGTGCGGTTCAAGGCACATTGGCCATCATGGTTGGAGGAGAGGAAAAAGTTTTCAACGATTGTATGGAAATTTTTAAAGCCATGGGGAAAAACATTGTTCATGTTGGAGAGATTGGTGCAGGTGGGTTCGTTAAATTGGTCAACCAGATTATTGTGGCCTTGAACATCGCTGCCGTTGGAGAAGCCTTTACCCTCGGGGTCAAGGCGGGTCTCGATCCTCAGGTGATCTACCAGGCGATCAGAGGAGGGTTGGCTGGAAGTTCGGTCTTAGAAACAAAGGCACCGATGATCTTTGGAAGGAATTTTAAGCCGGGCTTTAAGATTCGACTTCACCATAAGGATCTCAAGAATGCCCTTTCCACGGCCAAGGATTTAGGCGTTCCCCTTCCGCTCTCCAGTCTCGTTCAGCAGTTCTTAATTTCTCTGATGACCGATGGCAGAGGGGATGAAGACCATTCAGCATTAGCCACCTTTTTTGAAAAGATGGCGAGAGTAGAAATCAAATCAATTACATAAAAAATAAAAGTCTTTGGTTCTGGGGTTAAGGCAAAGATGCCGGTTTTGTCGAAGGGTTATGTCGTTGGTTTTTAAATCTTAACCCTTTGACCCTAAACCAAACAGGCATCCTTACCCAAACACAAAAGACCATTTTCATAATTCTCATAGGGAATTTGATTGACTCAATGAGAAAAACTACCTATATTTTAAGAAGCTCTTTCCATTTTGTGTCATAAAGAGATTCAGAAAGAGGAAATATGGGAAAGAAAGAATTCTCATCTCCTTCTATTTTTACTGAACTTCCTGGGCCTGAAGCCAAGAAGGTACTGAGGAAGGATCAAAAATTCGTTTCTCAATCCTATACGCGTGTCTATCCTCTTGTCGTCAAAAGGGGGAGAGGAATTTGGGTAGAGGATGCGGATGGGAATCGATTCCTCGATTTTACTTCAGGGATTGCTGTTTGTAATACTGGCCATTGCCATCCGAGAGTGGTGGAAGCCATTCATCGCCAGGCAGAACAACTCATCCATATGTCTGGCAGCGATTTTTATTATAGTCTCCAATCGAGCCTTGCTGCCAAGCTCTCTGAGATCGCTCCTGGACCAAAAGAAAAGAGAGTCTTCTTCGGTAATTCAGGCGCTGAAGCCATTGAAGCAGCTCTCAAACTGGCACGTTATCATACCAAACGGCCACGAATTTTGGCTTTCCTTGGCGCTTTTCATGGACGGACCATGGGAGCCCTCTCTTTAACAGCCAGCAAAGTAATTCACGAGAAAGGGTTCTCCCCGCTCGTCCCAGGGGTGACCCATGTCCCTTACGCCTATTGTTACCGCTGTCCTTATCATCATCGGCAATATCCCGGTTGTAGCACTGCCTGTATCGATTGGATTCGTGAAGACCTCTTCAAACGGAGCATTCCTCCTGAAGAAGTGGCAGCCATCTTTGTTGAACCCATTCAAGGGGAAGGTGGCTATATCGTTCCTCCGCCAGAATTTCATCAAAAACTTTACGAGCTGGCAAAGGACTTTGGAATTCTTTTTGTGGATGATGAGGTTCAGAGTGGAATGGGAAGGACAGGAAAGATGATGGCGATAGAACATTGGGGGGTCGTTCCCGATATCATTGCCTTAGCAAAGGGAATTGCTTCAGGGATGCCTCTGGGAGCTACCGTCTCCCAGAGCGAGGTGATGGATTGGGTCCCTGGGTCTCATGCCAGCACGTTTGGCGGAAATCCCATCAGTTGCCGAGCTGCCCTGACCACCATTGAACTCCTTGAGGAAGGACTCATTAAAAATGCTGCACGCGTAGGGGCCTACCTCCTCGAAAAACTGAAGGAGCTTCAGAAGCGTTTTCATCTGATCGGCGATGTGAGGGGAAAGGGCTTGATGATCGGAATAGAACTGGTTAAAAACACGGAGACAAAGGAAAAGGCTATCGAAGAGAGGAGTAAAATCATTCAGGCCTGCTTTGAAAAGGGGCTTCTCATTTTAGGATGCGGGGAGAATGTCGTTCGTTTCATCCCGCCTCTAATCATTACCCAGAGACAGGCTGACACCGCTCTCACCATCTTCGAGGAGGTTTTGAAGAAGGTTGAGAAGACATTAAAAAATCGTGTCGTTGTCAAAAAGAGAAAATGACAAAGGGTTCCTTCTTCAAACTCTCATTTTGATTTCAAATTTTGGATCAATTCGTCACAGGTGATCAGGTAGGCAAATCCGAAGCCTAAATTTTTTAAGGTGGCAAGGTGGTGATCATCCTTTCCAGTGGCTGTCCCGTCGATCAGGAAAAAAACCCTGTAATCCCTCATAAAGGCATCCCGCGCCGTGGTCTCACAGCAGAGGTTCGTCATCACTCCTGAGATGATCAGGTCTTGAATCCCTTTCGATTGAAGAATTTTTTCCAGATCAGTCTTGTAGAAGGCACTGTAACGTTTCTTAGGGAGAACCGTATCCTTTGGCTCGATCTTCAATTCTGGAATAAATTTCCAATCCTTTGTCCCGTGAAGGATCACCTGATCCCACCACTCTCCAAGGACTCCTCCATCTGAGGGAGGATCGGTATGACCATGCTGTGTGAAGATAATCAGGAGATTTCTTTGCCGACAGGATTGAATGACCCTCAAGAGATTTTTCAAGATGGGTTGGATAATTTGATGAAAAAAGTTCTGCATATCAATGATAAGAAGGGCTGCATGTTTCGGATCGATCGTTGCCTTCCTTTCCCGATAGGGTCCCAATTCTTTCAAGATTTTTTCAAGATCGAGCTTCATCTTTCTTCCAAATTATCGATGAGGGGATAAATAATTGATGAGGATCAGTGCATAGATGTGTGCAGCATGGACCAAGGCCTCCACTTCCACTGACTCATCTATTGTATGGATCTGGTTCGTGTCTCCCGGCCCAAAGATGAGGGTCGGGATGTGACATTGGTTGATATAAAAACGGGAATCCGTGAACCCGGAAAACACTCTCAGCGATGGCTTCTCCCCCATCACCTCTTGGATAGCCTCCACGCCAATTTTGACAATCTCCTCTTCAGGATCGACTTCAGAGGGTTCGGCAAAATCCATCTCCTCCATTCGATATTGAAAAAAGGGATCTTGTGATTGGAGTGAATCTAAGATTTCTTTCATCTCTCCTAAAACTTCCTCCTTCTTTTCACCGGGCAACATTCGTCGATCCACTTCAATCTCACATCGATCAGGAACGACATTGATCTTCGTCCCGCCTTGAATGGTTCCGATGCTGAGGGTTGGTTTCCCAAGCAAAGGATGTTCCATTTTCAAAGGGAGGGAAATTAATCGATCCATCAACTTTATCATCTTTTCAATAGCATTCACACCTAAATGGGGCTTGGCACTATGCGCTGACTTTCCAAATGTGGACATTCTGAGCCAGAGAGCTCCCTTATGGGCGATCACCGGGTGGAGGTCTGTAGGCTCTCCTACGAGGGATGCATCCCCATGAATTTCTCCCTTTTGGGTTAAAAAACCCATGCCTTGATGACCATGGGATTCTTCATCAGAGACCAAATGGAGAATAACAGCGCCATGATGGAAATGGATTTTTGAACGGTCAATCATGGAAAGGGCATGGATGAAAGAGGCAATTCCACTCTTCATATCGGATGCCCCACGGCCATAAATCCTTCCCTTGTGGAGCTTTCCCTGGAAAGGAGGATACTTCCATTGAGAGGGATCTCCAGCAGGGACAACATCCAGATGGCCATTGAAAATGAGCGTTCTCCCGCCTCTCCCCCATCTTTTCTCACCGATGAGGTTCCATCTTCCTTTTGGAGAAAGAAGAATTTTTACTTTGAAACCCATCTTTGAGAGGAGAGGTTTTAGAAATTGCGCTGCGACTTTTTCATTTCCGAGTGGATTTTCTGTTGGAGTCTGAACTAATTGGATGGTTAAATCGACCAGTTCTTTCTTTTTGATGAACCGATGTAAATTCGTCATCGCAACCTCTTGACATGTTTCATATTACAAAGAAAGGGGAACAAAGGCAACCCCAAATTGAATTGTTGACATCCATCTTGTGAATGGATAAAATGACGGCCTATTGAGAGGATGAAGGAAATCAAATAAGAAGGAGGTGAAGGAGAAAACCCCTTTTATTAAAAGTTGGGAAATTCACAATTTTTTTATTTTGTTATGAAGGAGGACGGTATGAAAGCAAGTAAAAGAATTTTCCTTTTTTTGTTTGTTTCGATCTTATCTATTCTGATTGTTTCTCCCACCCTTTTTGCTGCTGAAAAGGAGATCAAGATTGGTGTGATTTATCCCCTTTCCGGTGCCCTGGCAACGATTGGAAGAGACCTGCAAAGAGCTGCGGGATTCACAGCGGAAACCCTGGTCAACAATAAAAATCCTAACGTCGATGTTCTCATGTCGAAATGGGGAGGAATCCCGAACTTAGGAAATGCCAAGATCAAACTGATCTTTGCTGACTCCCGTGGTGAACCAGACCGTGGAGCAGACTTGGCCAAACGCCTGATCCAAGATGACAAGGTTGTTGGTTTAATGGGTGCCTATCAGAGTGCCGTGACAAAGACCGTGAGTACAGTGGCGGAACGGTATGGAGTCCCTATGATCAATGACTCCTCCACATCACCTGAGCTCACGCGAAGAGGGTACAAATGGTTCTGGCGTACCACTCCTCATGATGAATATTTTGATAAGGACCTCTTTGAACTTTTAAAGGGGTTAACAGAAGGGAAGGTGAAAGGGGTTAAGACTGTTCCCAAGGACCAACTCAAGAACTTAGTCTATGCCTGCGAGAATACGGAGTGGGGAGCCAGTGTCGCCAAGGACCTTGAGAAGTTTGCAAAAGAGTACGGATTTAATATTGTAAAAGGGCTCCTCTATGCTGGGAACTCACCTGATTTATCTTCTGAAGCACAAGCCCTGATTGCAGCCAAACCAGATGGCATGCTCTTTGCCTCCTATCTTTCGGATTCGCTCCTCATGATTCGAACCCTGAAAGGGATGAAGGCACAAACACGGCTGTTCTGGGGACAGGATGCCGGGTTTGAGATGGCTGACTTCCACAAGACCCTTTGGGCCGACACCAATGGAGTCCTGACACGGACTGTCTTTATCGCAAAAATAGCGAAAGTGAAGAAGGTGGCTGGCCAGATTAATGAGCTCTATAAGAAGGAATTTTTTGATGATTTGACAGGAGCAACCGCTCGATCGGTTGTAGGAGTTCAAACCTGGGCCTATGTGTTGAACCGAGCCGGTTCAACGGATCCCAAGGCCATTCAGAAGGCATGTAATGAGATCGATATTCCAGGCTATGAGTTGGTCATGCCCTGGGATGGGATCAAATTTGATGCGACGGGTCAGAATATCAAAGGAAGGGGCTTGATCGGACAGTATCAGTGGAAAGAGGGGAAAGCCGAACTCGAAATCGTCTATCCTTTTGATCTTGCAACAGCCAATATGATCTATCCCTTCCCGGGATGGAAATAACCTGAGAAGCAGGGGCTCATCAATTCTCGAGTCCCTGCTTAAATTTTTGCTTTGTCTGGAAATTGTGTACAGTAAAATTCCAAATCCCAAGCACCAAACTCCAAACAAGCCCCAATGTTCCAAATCAAAAATCCCAAACTTAATTTGGACATTTGAATTTGGAATTTGTTTGGGATTTGGATATTGGATTTTGGGATTTTAACAAGTTCTCAAAGGTAGACTTTAATGATTATCCTCGATGCACTGCTTCAGGGAATACTGATGGGCCTTCTTTTTGCTCTGGTTGCCCTCGGCCTCACCATCATCTTTGGAATGATGGACATCGTGAACTTTGCCCACGGCGAGTTCCTGATGATTGGAATGTATACGACTTACTGGACAAGCCTTCTCCTCCACATTGATCCCCTGATCACCCTCCCTGCTTCTGCAATCGTAGGAATGCTTCTTGGCTTGGCATCCTATTACTGTTTGGTAAAATACTTACTCCGAGGCCCGATGATTGCTCAACTTTTCGGGACCTTTGGATTGATGCTCTTCTTAAGATATCTTGCCCAATTTCTTTTTGGCACAGATTATCGAATCATCCAGAAAGGATTATTGGTGGGGAAAACGCTTGCGCTGGGTCCGTTCATGCTTGACTGGACTAAACTCTCCTCAGCCATTCTCAGTCTCATTGCATTTCTTTTCGTCTACTACCTTCTTCATCGAACCAAGCTGGGGAAAGCCCTCCGTGCCACAGCACTCAATAGGGAAGCAGCAAACTATATGGGAATTAAAACCGAACGAATGAATGCCCTTGCCTGGATGATTGGTGGAGGAACCGTTGGCATTGCTGGAGGTTTGATCGTTAATTTCTGGTATGTCTATCCTACGGTGGGACTCCTCTTCGTCATGATCGCCTTTGCATCGGTGGCCATGGGTGGATTTGGAAGTATTAAGGGAGCTTTCTTCGCGGGAATCCTAGTCGGGATGATTGAGATGTTATTCCCGGTCTTTGGTCACCTCATCGGCTCAGACTTTTTGGGCCCCCATTTTAAATTCACCGTCGTCTATTTCGCCTATTTTATCATCGTTGTTTTGAGACCTCAGGGATTGTTTGGATGGAAAAAATAAGGGACGCCTTCGACTTCAGAGATTTCTCAAAACCAGAAAAGGTTGGCTTTGCCATTTTCACCCTTTTCCTTCTCATCTTTCCCTGGCTCGGGGCTGGATCCTTTGTCAAGGCTGTGGCGATCCAATTCCTCCTTTTCTCCCTTTTCGGGATGGGATGGAATACCATTGGCGGTTATGGGGGTCAGGTGGAGCTGGGCAAAGCTCAATATGTTGGGATCGGAGCCTATACCGTAGCTCTGACAATGGTATGGTGGAAGATTCCTTTCTGGGTCTCCATGCCCATTGGCGTCCTCATTGCCATTGGATACTCCTTCATCATTGGGTATCCTCTTTTCAGATTGAAGGGCCATTACTTTGCGATTGCCACCATCTGCACCTCATTAGTGCTTCAAGACATTTTTATCAACTGGAAACTGGTCGGAGCTGCCAAGGGAATAGAACTTCCCATCCGTGAACACCCTGATTTCCTTTATATGCAGTTTAAGTCAGATACTTATTATTTTTATTTTATCATGGCCCTCTTTTATGTGGCTATTTTCTATATGAACTGGTTTCGAAAATCGAAATTAGGCTATCAACTCCGAATGATCAAGGAGGATGAAGAGGCGGCTGAAAGTCTGGGTATTGATGCCCGGTGGTGTAAGATCAAGGCCTACTCCATTGCCTCAGCTTTTGTGGCTGTGGGTGGTGGATTTTTAGCTGTCTATAATCTTTATATCGATCCTTATTCGGTGATGGATTTAGACCTTTCCATCAAGATTGCTTTGATGTCGATGTTGGGAGGAGCAGGTTCCATGTGGGGACCCATCATCGGCTCAGCTTTTTTAGTCCCTCTTGACCGCTTTCTCGGAAGTTGGCTGGGTGCTCAGAAAGGTTTGATCGGAGTTGACTTCATGATTTACGCTGCACTGATCATGATTGTCTCTGCCTATCAACCCCGAGGAATCTGGGGCATCATTGAACAGTTTCGAAAAAGGGGTGCATAGCGTGGCATTTCTTGATGTGAGTGAACTTGTCAAAGACTTTGGTGGTGTGGTGGCCAACAACCATATCTCCTTCGATATCAATCAGGGCGAAATCATCGGCTTGATCGGCCCCAATGGCGCGGGCAAGACGACTCTTTTTAACTGTATCGTTGGTTATCATAAGCCCGATTCCGGGAAGGTAATCTTCAAAGGAAAGGAGATCACAAGATTCAAACCCTTTATGACCAATCGGGAAGGGATTGGACGAACCTTTCAGATCATGAAGGTCACCGCTGGAATGACTGTCCTTGAAAATGTGATGGTCGGCGCCTTTTGCAGGGCCGATGACCGCAATCTTGCAAAAGTGGAGGCCGCAGCGATCCTGGGCTTCATGGGATTGGATAGTTTGAAGACCTATCATCTTAATGAATTGCCTATCGCAGCGCAGAAGAAGATAGGTCTGGCAAGGGCCATAGCCACTCAACCAGAACTTCTGATGCTGGATGAAGTGGCCTCTGGCCTCAACCCTAAAGAAACTGAAGAGATGGTGGATCTTTTGAAAAAGATCCACCGAGAGAAGAAGATTACCCTTTTTCTCATCGAGCATGTCATGGAGGTGGTTATGCCCATCTCCCAACGGGTCATCGTTCTCGATGGCGGTGAAAAAATTGCGGAAGGATTGCCGAAGGATATTGTGAAGAGTGAACGGGTGATCAAAGCCTATCTGGGGGAGAAGTATGCTAAAGGTCTCTGAGATTGAAGTCCGATACAGTGGCGTCCCCGTTATTCACAATGTCTCCCTTGAAGTGAACCAGGGAGAACTGGTTTCTGTGGTGGGTGCAAACGGTGCAGGGAAATCGACTCTTCTCAAGGCCATCGCTGGCGCCCTCCATCCTTCTCAGGGATCGGTCCAGTTTGAGAATCAAGAGATTTCTCGCCTTTCCACAGCTGATATTGTCCGAAAGGGAATCACTTATGTCCCGGAGGCGCGTTTAATCTTTGGACCCCTTACGGTTGAGGAAAATCTGGAATTAGGAGCCTATATCCTCAAGGATGATGAGGCGGTCCAAAAGAATTTGGAGTATGTTTATCACCTCTTCCCCCGTCTGGCTGAGAGACGTCTTCAGCAAGGTGGGACCCTCAGCGGTGGAGAACAACAGATGCTCGCCATTGGAAGAGGATTGATGTCCAATCCGAAACTTCTCATGCTCGATGAGCCTTCCTTAGGTCTGATGCCAAAACTGGTGGATGAGATGCTGGAAGCTGTGGCCAAGTTAAAAGAGTCAGGGAAAACAATCCTCCTCGTTGAACAAAATGTTCGAGAGTCCCTCGAATTATCCGACCGTGGCTATGTCCTTCAAACCGGACGAACCATCCATCAGGGAACGGGCAAGGAACTTCTCAATGCCGAAGTCATCAAAAAAGCCTTCCTGGGGTTGTGATTGCTCAAGGTGCCTCAAGCAAAAAGCTAATTAATATCATTGTTGATAGATAAAAATGAGACTTAAGGAGATAGAGGACAATCCCATTGAATGATTAAAAAATACAGATTTCGCCACAAGTCCTTGATCCGGCATGCTCAATGGACTTGATGATTACCAATGGAAAGAGTAGTAACGACTGAAACCAATCGGGGGCTATAAGCATATTAAGAGTAGGACAAAAAGCAACTTTTTTATAGAACCTCCACCCTCCTAAGCTATTTTGGAATAATCGGGAATTTCCCAGACACAATAAGATAAGTAAGGTATCCACTTATTCCAGAAATTCCCCAAATAATAAGAAAAATTAAGATAATGGCTGTGCCAACCCCAATCTCATTGATAGATTTCACCGATGAAAAAATATAATTTACGATTAACAAAGCGATAAAACCTGATGCAGTGAAAATAATTTTGAACAGGATTTCTTGGATATAAGCATAAATGACTTTAAAAGCCCGACTCAGACTTTCATCTTCGGCATACTTTTTCATCTCCGACATTAGACCACGGATTGCATAAAACAAACTAAATAGAATCATAATTAAAAAATACCAACAAGGCATCTTCATAATGATTTCAGTTATAGACATACATATCCTCCATATATGTTTGTGTGCTTACTTAAGGGCCAGCTCCAAAATAATAACAAGTGGATTTTAGCCTCGGCCAATTTCCAGTTGTAATACATACCATTTTCAAAATTTAAGGAAGAGAAACTTTCAGGAAGGACTCTTCACCCTTTCCAAATCCTACCGAACAAAAAAGGCCAGTTTGAAACTTCCACCTACTAATGTTCAACACAAAGTAGACTGGGATACTGAGGACTACCGCTTGAAATATTCATAAATGGGAGAATAAAGGAGTTGAACTCTAATCTGACAAGCTGCCATCGCTATGAACTTCAACAAGCCCCGTTTGTCTTATTTTGAAGAGCTCATTTATTTTAATACCACATTCGCAACAATGAGAACCTGATTCAAGATAATATTCCCCGTCCAGGCGGAAGGCCCTCATATATCGGTGAGAACACCATCCTGTCAACGGATAAGCGATACTGTTTATTATAATAACCCTGGGCCCCGCAGCAACATCAGACCCTCCTTCATATGGAAGGAGGGTTTTATATGACACGATGAACGTTTCCATCTTAAGGATAGGATAACGATGTACTTTTGGTAAATCATTGGAAAGCTCATAACCCCACGCCTCCCCAGCTTTGGTGCGAAGTTTTTCAAGAACATTCTTATTCCTCACAAATTTATCTAACGATTGAACTTTTCTCTTATCAGTGATCTCCTCCATCTTAACAATTTGGTAACTGCTAATCCTCGAACCCAAGACTGCGATGCTGTAAAGGTGCACTGCTCTGCATTGGGCTACTGGGGAAATCGGTGTAAACGGGTAAAACGCAGTTCCCTCCTCATCCTTGTGGTCAACAGCTTCTTTGGTCTCAGAGAGACATGTTCTCGGTTGCCCAACTTCAAGAAGGGTAACCTGGATACCTGCCTTGTACTCACCTAATAAGCAAATATTCGACTCCTTGCCAGCCCAATCGCAATCGATGATGAAGGCAAAATCATGTTTTGGCTGAATTTGTGGCCTGCCAGTCGATTGCGATGCATGAGAATTCGCTAACAGAGTTGTTGGGAGAAAACAAATCAAGAAAAAAATGATGTAATTAAGCATTCTTAGAGTTACCCAAAATGACCACTTCTGTATAAGGATTAAATGCAAAGAAAAGAGGGGGGGCCATGTTTCATAGTTGATACCTTTCCCTAATTTGTCGATTGCCATTTGAAATCTACACTGTTTGCAAAAACGTGTCAATCGTTGAGTACAGGATTGAAATCTTTACGATTCATGGGGTGTCTCACAGCAACGGCTTCAGGAAGAAGTCGCCACTCAATTTGGGAGAAAATTTATTGGAGGTCAGGTCGTGAAATGACGCATTTCAGCAGCCGCACTTTTTGACTTGGTCCTTCTATAAGACTTCCAGGGTCAGAAAAGATTTGGGATCGGGAAGCAAAGACGAGAGGGACGTCCATAAATTTATAAATTTCTGCCTCTCACCGGTCACACTTCCTTTTCCTTCTTAATGCTAAAGACTCGGCAATGATCCTCTTCACTCTTCCTAACAGCAGCACTCTCCGTATTTACACAGTTCATCTTCCAGATCGCAATATCCCTCACGAATGGAGGCACGCACTTTATTATAAAAATCTGGTGAGAATTCTTTCATGTCGTGAACGGTCCGGCCATGTTCCAGGACCTTTTCAAAGAGTTCTGCCTCCGTCTCCGCACAAGCCGTAAAAGTGCACTCAGATCCAAAATCTTTGCAGCTAATCATTTTGTCCATATTAAAACCCCCTTTCTCACTATAAGGATAATTATCATTTTCCAGGATTCAAGGGTGATATAAGTGATTGTGATGGGGGGTCTTGAAATATTCCATTTCAGCCGCCTCGGTTTTTTCGTCGATTGGCCCAAAAAAGAAAAATAAATTATAACCCTGTCAAATTACATCATGTCTAACAGGTACACAAATCATTACCGGGGGCCATATTCAAGAATCAAAGATTACGGATTGGAAGTGAGCATAACGAAATGAGTTAACCGGCGCTGCCGATACCGGAGGATTCAATCGGACGGCGCCCCGCAGAGGCAGCGTCCGAGTTGAACGAGAGGTTAGGCTGCGTAATCCTGTGTAGCACGCTCTTGGGTCTGAATTGAACGCGGGGTTTAGGTCTATTTGTAGATCAACGCCCACGAAGACTGTTCCACGCCCCACGCACTGTTTGGCCAGAGGACGCCGTCCAGGGCGAAGTGAATGAATGTCTGCGAACCAATTTGGTAATACGACAGCGGGGTGAGGGTCTTTGCCCCTTCCCAGGAGGCAGAGTAGGTTTTTCCATCCCCGCCGGTCCCGCTTAATGTCCCACCACAGTGACTGCTGATTGACCAACTGCTCTTATCCACACCCCACGCACTGTTCGGCCAAGGGGCGCCGTCCAGGGCGAAGTGAATGAATGTCTGCGAACCAATTTGGTAATACGACAGCGGGGTGAGGGTTTTTGTCCCTTCCCATGAAGCGGAGTAGGTTCTTCCGTCCCCCCCTGCTCCGGTGACAACTCCCGTCGGGTTCCCTGCGAATGCCATGCTGTGCAACAGGAACACAGCCAATAAGACAACAGGAAGGCGAAGAATTATCATCCTAATTGTTCCATAGTTGTTCATAAAAACCTCCAATTTGGGTTTGATGTGGCCTAACGATTAATAGACGAAATACCTTTTTTCTCCTAAATTTCCACTTTTACTTCATCAGAACCAATAGAGAGTTTCAAGCGTAAGTATTTGTAGACAAAAGAGATTAATTTTTACTCTTTTCGTATTTGTTTTGTAATACCATGTTATGCGAAATTCGTATAATATGTGCCTATTTTCAGTGTGTATTCCCCCGTTGATTTCGGGTTGAAATCTACCATCCTGAGAAACGGTTCCGACATGCGTGTTTCAGGAAGGATTCTCTATTTGCAACGATCTACCTTTTCGGCTTCTTCCCAGAGACATGACCTCGAATCTTGGCCCTCCTCACTCTTTTTGCCGTCCGCGCTGCGGGGGTAAAGAGGTCCCCTGTAAGACGATTGTCTATAATTCTCCTGGTCAGGAAGCTTACGACACTCTTGAAATCTCCAGGTTCGATCTTCCCATGAACTTTTGCTACACCTAAAGCGTTCCGGGTCAGTCCAGCAAGTTCAGCAATGTCCTTTACCGTATATTTATATTCTACTCTTGGCTTATATGGGTGTTTAGATCCTTTCCTCGGCCTGATTTTCTCCTCCAAGCCTGAATGTCCATCACCTGAAGTTATGCAATACGCAAGCCAGGCACCAGGTTTTTTACTTCTCCTTTACTCGACTTCGTCCGTCCTGGATTTAACGAAACTTAGAGGCTAAAGCTCTTCAAAAGAGCAGTTTGGGCAACAGCCAGTCAACGGGCTGTTGCTCAAAAAGCCCAATTCAAAAATATCTGAACATTTAAGTTTCGATGAATGATAGCCGAGGGTAATTAAGACCAAATAGCACCATTTGGCCGATTTTTGAGTTCATCAACTCCTTAA
>Ga0208457_1000091_pt1 | contig 121310 bp, 111 predicted proteins | sample June2015DPH_10_1_FD_185513 | JGI IMG/M metagenome (GOLD analysis project Ga0208457, IMG submission 185513) | Peatland microbial communities from SPRUCE experiment site at the Marcell Experimental Forest, Minnesota, USA - June2015DPH_10_150... | ecosystem: Environmental > Terrestrial > Soil >... | reverse complement strand
AGGTGGAGGTCGAGCTCGTCGTAGTGGTCTTGCTCGTGGTCGACGTGGTGGACGTGGTCGACGTGGTGGACGTCGACGTGGTGGAGGTCGTGCTCGACTTGGAGGTCGTGCTCGAGGTCGACGTGCTCGACTTGGAGGTCGTGCTCGAGGTCGACGTGGTGGACGTGGAGGTGGTGGAGGTCGTGCTCGTCTTGGAGGTCGTGCTCGCGGTCGTGCTGGTGGACGTGGAGGACGTGCTCGTGGTCGAAGTGGTGGACGTGGTGGAGGTGGAGGTCGAGCTCGTCGTAGTGGTCTTGCTCGTGGTCGACGTGGTGGACGTGGTCGACGTGGTGGACGTCGACGTGGTGGAGGTCGTGCTCGACTTGGAGGTCGTGCTCGACGTCGACGTGCTCGACTTGGAGGTCGTGCTCGAGGTGGACGTGGTGGACGTGCTCGTGGTCGAAGTGGTGGACGTGGAGGAGGTGGAGGTCGTGCTCGACTTGGAGGTCGTGCTCGAGGTCGACGTGCTCGACGTGGAGGTCGTGCTCGAGGTCGACGTGCTGGACGTGGAGGTGGTGGAGCTCGTGCTCGTCGTGGAGGTCGTGCTCGTGGTCGAAGTGCTCGACGTGGAAGTCGTGCTCGAGGTCGAAGAGGTGGACGTGGTGGACGTGGAGCTCGTGCTCGTCGTGGAGGACGTGCTCGTGGTCGACGTGCTCGACGTGGTGGACGTGCTCGTGGTCGACGTGCTCGTGGTCGACGTGCTCGTGGAGGTCGTGCTCGTCGAGCTGGTCGTAGAGGACGTGGAGGTCGTCGAGATCGAAGTGGTGGACAAGGTGGACGTGGAGGTCGTCGAGGTCGAAGTGCTGGACGTGGTGGACGAGGAGCTCGTGGAGCTCGTCGTGCTGGTCGAGGAGGTCGAAGTCGTCAGAATCGAGGTGGTGGGGATCGTCGTGGAGGTGGTGGCGAAAGAAACGACGTTCAGCGGGTCGCCAGACCGGGACATGAGCAGCCCGTAGGTTTGATTGGCCAGGTAATATCCCCCTTTGCCACCGAGCAGGGAGGGTGACCCGGTGGACGCCAGATAACTGAACTGCCATCCCACGGCGGGTTCTTGAACAGCTGGATTACCGTTGGGGGGGTAGGTGATTTGGGAGAAAAGATAGCGGGCTGAGGCATCGACATTCCGGGATAGCACGGTGTAATTGTCGGAGTTGGCAGTGTTTTCAATCCAGTGTAGTTCGGTGACGGGGTTGGAGCCCGGATCCGTGGTTTCGTAGGCACGCTTGCGCTGAATGGTGACGATAAAGCCCGCCATCACATCCAACTGAGTCCCTGTGGTCAGGTTCGCGATGTTGTCGGTCAGGGTCAAAGTCACATCGCCAGCGGTATTGGGTGTGCGCGGATCGCTAACCGCTGCAATCGGTCCCCCACCACCCACACTCAGGTTCGGGGAATCCAGCATCAGGTAATCGCCGGGGTGCGGCTGAAGCGCGGCCGGACAATGGAGGGTGATCGTATTGCTCGTCTTCGACGTCTGGTCCACGACGTTGGCGAATGGACCGATGACAACACGATATTCCAGCCGCGAGTAATGCGGAGGATTATCGGAATTCGCCCCAACAAACGAGGGATTGGTTGTGGGATAGTTGCTGGATACCACCGCGGTCGAAATCTCCCGGTTCAAGTGCTCCTGAAACTTCCGCGTGTTGGTTACCGCCTCATCCGCCAGCATATTCTTGCGGATGATCCTTTCCGTCATCACGAAGATTGCCGCGATGGCGGCCAGCACGATCAGCCCGATGGTGAGCGACGTGATCACCTCCAGCAAGCTGAAGGCCTTGCGGCGCGCCGCCTGAGGTGGAGGGCGTTTCGGACTTTTCATTGGGCGGATCGGGCCACGGTCAACGTCTGGGTGCGAACGCGATTACCGAGAGTATAGGTGATGGTGAATTGGGCCGTGAGCATGCGCCCGGCCGCCGTGTAGACGGTGCCAGACCGCAGCGTTCCGGTCGCTGATGTGGGCGGAAACGTATCGTCGAGATCGCGCACGGTTTCCGTGACCATGGCGATGACCGTGTTGCCGCCGGCACCGACCAGCGTCACCGGCAAACCTTGAGCGGCACCGGTGGTGGTGTTGCCGGCTTGATCGGTCCAGGACAGGCCGACGCCGGTGGGAACAGTGTAAATTTGGAAAAAAGGCCGGATGACGACCACGTTGCCGGGTTGAACCAGGTCGGTCGTTTCCAGCCGGAGGAACTGGTCGCCGAAAGATTCCAGAACCGCCCGGGCGTTGTCGCGGAGCCGGGCCGACCCCACCAACTGGTAGGACTGAATCAGCGTCGTGTAAATCCCGATGGTCACCACGGTGAACACGGACATCGCCACGAGAACCTCCAGCAGGGTAAAGCCCCGAACAAGGCTGAACCACGCATGGTCGCGCCGGGACTGTGTCCCCATGGTTGGAGGTTGGAACGGCAGGGGCGTTCCTCGCAATGAAATCATGGGTGAAAAATAACGGCGTGGATAGAGGCAGGCGATTTGAAAATTGACCCTGTCGGCTACGTCCATTCGGCCCTATTGGGGCAAACCGTCAATCATGTTTAGAAGCGGAGATGGCGGGACTCCTGGACGAACACCGCGGCGGCTTGGGAGCGGCGGGTCACGTTCAGCTTGGCAAAGATGTTGGCGAGGTAGTTTTTCACCGTTTTTTCACTCAGGCCGAGCTGAACGCCCGCTTCCTTGTTGGTGAGGCCCGCGGCGATCTGCGCGAGCACCCGGTACTCCTGCGGCGAGAGGATGGCGAGCCGGTCGGCCGGCGCCGGCTCCTGGCCGCGTTTCATCAGGTTGAGCACCTGGTCGGCCAGCGAGGGATCGAGCACCGAGTGGCCGGCCGCGACGCGCGTGATGGCGGCGACGAGCGCGGCGCCGTCGTTTTCCTTGAGCAGATAACCGTGCGCCCCGACGGCAATCGCCTCGTGGACGTTTCGTTCATCGGTGGCCGACGTGAGGATGAGCACCCGCGTCCCCGGCCGCCGGGCCAGGATGTCGCGGCAGGCGGAAAGTCCCGGCTGGTCGGGCAGGCGCAGGTCGAGCAGGACCACGTCGGGTTTATGCTGCAGGACCGCCGCCAGACCTGCCGCCGCCGTGCCGGCTTCGCCGACGATGGTGACTTCGTCATGCTCCTCCAGCACGGCGCGCAGCCCGGCGCGGATGAGCGGACTGTCGTCGACAATCAACAACCGGACCGGATGCGCAGCAGCAGGAGCGCTCATGACGCGGAAGTAACCGGCAGCGTCAGCAAAACGCGAGTTCCTTTTCCCGGCGAGGAAACCACGTTCACGGCGCCGCCCAGCGCCGCGGCCCGCGCCTGCATGTTGCCCAGGCCATGACCGTGACCGCCGAAGGCGGCGGGGTCGAAGCCGTCGCCATCGTCCTGGACGGCGAACAGCACGGTGCCTTCCCCGCGCCGGGCGTGGACGGTGATCGTGCGGGCCCGGCCATGCCGCAGGCTGTTGGTGATGGCCTCACGGAGAATGTTCACGACTTCCGTGGCTCGTTCCGGCGCGATGAGCGCGGTCGCCTCCGCGTCCAGATTTCGCACCAGGCGCACCCCCTCGGCGAACGGCTGGGCGGCGAGCATGGAGTCAAGCGCCTCAAGCAACGGCTGGCGGTGCACCGTCTCGGGTTCCAGCTCCTTGATGTAGGAGCGGACCTCGTGGTTGAGGCGGCGCAGTTCCGTGATGCATTGGTCGAGGCGCGGCGCCGTTTCGTCGGGGCTGCCGGCCAGCTTGGCGCGCAGGCCCTCGAGCTTCAGGCTGACGGCGTAGAGAGTCTGGCAGATGCTGTCGTGAAGGTCGCGCCCGAGCTGGATGCGTTCCTCGAGCGACTTACCCAGCAGCGCACGGCTGAGTTGCAAATCCTCCTCGGCCCGGTGGCGCGCCCCGGATTCCTGTTCGAGCGCCTCGCCGCGAGCCACGGAAATTTTGGCGAAATGCTCCAGGCCGGCCATCTCGGCGCGGGCCGTGATCCAGGGTTGGCGGGTGCCACTTTCGCCCAGGGACCGGCGGGGCAGGGTCAGCAAGGCCGATACCAGCAGGAGCAGCAGGGCCAGCAGGATGATGGCGACCAGCATCCGTTCATGCAGGACGGCCAGCCGGCTGGCCGCTGGCGCGGCAAAAATCACCCGGACCGTGAACGCGTGTTCGCCCGGCAGCCGGTAATCGAACCCCAGCAGGCCCGCCCCGAGGGATTCCAGGGGCGGCGGCACGGCGTCGCTATAGAGCGTCATCGTTCCGCCCATCAGATCGCCAAGGAGGCGCTGGAAGTCTGCGTCCCACGTCTCCGGTGGCTGGTGGATGCGTTCCAACGCCTTGGCGAACTGCGCGCGTTTGGCAGTGACGACATCAGCTTGCAGGCGTCTCGCCTCGCGCTGCAGCCAGGCCTGCGCCGCCAGCGCCGCCGTGAGAAACACCAGCAGCAGAATGAGCGTGAAGCCGAGATGACGGGTAAGGGGCTGCATGGGGGAATGCGGGCCCCCATACTGGGCGGCAATTGCCCGGCGTCAAAACCTTCGACATTTGCCCACCGCCCACTAACTTTTTTTACCTTTTTATGAAGTCGTTCTACCTCACCACCGCCATCGACTACGTCAACGGGTCGCCGCACCTGGGTCATGCCTACGAAAAGGTGCTGACGGACGTGATTGCCCGATTCCGGCGGCTGATGGGCGACCGGGTGTTTTTTCTCACCGGCGCCGACGAACACGGCCAGAAGGTGCAGATCAGCGCCCACAAGCGCGGCATCCCCGCGCAGCAGTTTGTTGACGACATGGCGGCCGAGTTTCGCGCGCTCTACGACCGGCTGAACGTCTCGTATGATGATTACATCCGTACCACGGAGGAACGGCACCAGCGCGTGGTCCGGGAGATCCTGCAGCGCCTCTACGACAAGGGCGAAATCTACCGGGCGGAGTATCGCGGATTTTACAGCACGCGGCAGGAGCAGTTTCTGCTGGAGAAGGACCGCCTGCCCGACGGCACATGGCCGGAGATCTACGGCGAGGTGGCGGAGATCGTGGAGCCGAACTATTTCTTCAAGCTCCGCGCCTATCAGGACTGGCTGGTCGGCCACCTGCAGACGCATGAGGATTTCATCTTTCCGCGTTTCCGCCAGAAACAGGTGTTGGAGTTTTTGAAGGAGCCGCTCAACGACCTCTGCATCTCGCGCCCGCGGGAGCGGCTGGAGTGGGGCATCCCCCTGCCGTTCGACGAGGCTTTTGTCACCTACGTGTGGTTCGATGCGCTCGTGAACTATGTCTCGGGGGTCTGGGGCGAGGGCGCGCCGCGGACCGAATTCTGGCCGGCGGATTTCCACGTGATCGGCAAGGACATTCTCGTCCCCCCCCACGCCGTCTACTGGCCGATCATGCTGCACGCCGCCGGCATTGAGCTGCCCAAAGCGCTTCTGGTGCACGGCTGGTGGCTCCTCAAGGGCGGCCAGAAGATGTCGAAGAGCACGGGCGAGGTCGTGAATCCGCTCGATCTCATCGACCGCTTCGGCGTGGACGCCTTCCGCTACTTCCTCATTCGCGAGATGAACGTCGGCCAGGACAGCGAGTTTTCGTTCGAGCTGTTCCTCAGCCGCTACAACAGCGACCTGGCCAACGACCTCGGCAATCTCGTCAACCGCACGCTCAACATGACGGGGCGCTACGCCGGCGGCGTCGTGCCCGCGGCCGGGGTGGTGGAGGAACCGGAGCGCGAGCTGCAGGCGCTTTGGAACCACACGCGCGACGAGGCCGTGCAGCTCTGCGAGGGTTTCCAGTTCCACCTGGCGCTCGATCGCACGTTCACCTTCATCAAGGCGATCAACGCCTACATTGAAAAACGCGCGCCGTGGAAGCTGGGCAAGTCCGCCGCAGCGGCGGACCAGGTGTTGCTGCGCACCGCGCTGGCCACGATGGCCGAGGCGCTGCGGCTCGGGGTGGCGCTGCTCGCGCCGGTGATGCCCGGCACGAGGGAGAAGGTTTATGCCGCCCTTGGGGGCCAGCCGGGTGCGAAGTGGAGCGACGAGCTTCAATGGGGCGCGAGCCTCACCGGCGCCAAGGTGCAGGCCGGACTTGTGCTTTTTCCGCGACCGCCGGCAGAGAAGCCCGCATAGATCCCGGCTGACAGGCGGCGATCGGCTGTCGGCGACCGGCGTGTATTCTGTTTGGGGGAATGCAGGGCGCAGGCTCGCAGAGGTGTGTCTTCAAACCAGTCCTTGCGAGGAGTCCACCCTTCGAGGGGCGACGACTCATCTGGACGCCGCCGTCGCGGCGGGCTGGATCGCCACGGCCTGTTCTGCTGGCCTGCAGAACAGGCCTCGCGATGACAGCGGGATTTGAAGGCACACCTTAATCCCCAAACGTCAACCCCGGCACGGCGCGCAGATCGCGCAGGTTGTCCAGCACCCGGTCGGTGGCGCGTCGCAGGCGATCGGCGGGGTGGTGGCCCGCCGCCACCAGCACGCAATCAACGCCCAGTTCGCGGGCGACCTCCAGATCGTGCAGCGTGTCGCCGATCAGCAGGATATCGCCGGCGGGAATGCCGAGTTCTGCGACCCAGGCGCGTCCGAGTTCCGTCTTGCTGTGTGCGTAGATGTTGTCGAGGCCCGTCAGACGGACGAAGTACGGCGTCAGGCCGAAATGGGCGACGATCTCGCGCAACGTCTCTCCGCGGTAGGCAGACAGGACTGACTGGGTCACGCCCGTCCGCTCGATGCCGGCGAGCACCTCCCGGGCGAGGGGATAGAGGTGGCTCTCCCAGCGGCGCGAATCGTAGCCGGCGATGAATTCGATGCTCAGCTGCTCGAAACTGTCCCGTGAGAAATCGAAGCCGAGGCGGGCGTAGTACGCGCTCACCGGGAAATCGAACACCGCGTGGTAGCGGGGGCGGTCCATCAACGGCAGCCCGCGGCGGCGGAGGAGGCCGTTCATGATGTCGATGCACAGCTCGACGTCATCGAGCAGGGTGCCGTTCCAGTCCCAGATCACGTGCCGGTAGGGGGTGCTCTGCATGCAGCACGCACTCTGCCGGCGGGCCGGTGCGGGCGACAACACCTTTCCGGGCCGGCGGAGCGCGGCCGGGACGGCCGGGCGCTCCCGCGTTCCGAAGTTGCCAACGGATGCAATCCGGCGGACGAATAGGATCGTCCTGTCCGCCTGTGATCACGCTCCCGCTCGACCCGGCCGCCAACGCAACCCCCGACGCCTTGATGGCGTTTCTGGAGGGCTGCCGCGCCGCCGCGGCCGCCGACGGACGTCCGCGGCTCGTGAGCATTTCGCTCGAGGTCGAGCCGCTCGATCCGCTCGCCGTGCTCGAGTCGATCTTCGAGCCGGCGGAACTGCATTTCTATGCCGAGCGTCCGGGGCAGGGCTGGGCGGTGGCCGGCGCGGAGGCGGTGGTGACGTTTGCGGCGCACGGCCCGGAGCGGTTTGCGGCCTGTCAGCAGTTCATCGACGATGTGCTCGGGCGCACCATCGCGGTGGGCGAGGTGGCTCGGCCGTTCGGCGGGCCGCATTTTCTGGGCGCCTTCACGTTTTTCGACGAGGTGGAGGCGGGCGAGCCGTTTCCGCCAGTGCGGCTTTTTGTGCCGCGCTGGCAGGTGGCGCGCACGCCGGAGCGCACCGTCGCCGTGGCCAATCTCGTCGTCGAACCGGCCGCCGATCTCGACGCCCTCACGACCAAGGTCTGGCGCGCCCACGGCAAATTCCGCGCGTTTGACTATTCGGCGCCGGACTTCTCCGGGCGGGCGGCGGAGGTTGAATCCGGCGCTGTGGCGGTGCAGGAAGCCGGCGGCGAGAATTTCTTCCGCCGGTCGGTCGCTCGCGCGGTGAAAATGATTGCGGAAGGCAGGTTCAACAAGATTGTCCTCGCCCGCTGCAAGGAGCTGACGGCGGCGGGCCGCCTGCATCCCTTGAAGGTCCTCAACGGCCTGCGGCAGCGTTTTCCCGACTGTTACGCCTTCTCGTTTGCGAACGGGTGCGGCCAGAGCTTTATCGGGGCGAGTCCGGAGCGGTTGCTGCGGGTGGAGGAGGGGAGGCTGTTCACTGAGGCGCTGGCCGGTTCGGCCCCGCGCGGTCGCACCGCCCGCGAGGACGCCGCCTTGGGCGAGGCGTTGCTGCGCGGCGACAAGGACCGGCGCGAGCAACGAATGGTGCTGGAGTCGATCATCCGGCGGCTGGCGCCGCTCGGTCTCAAGCCGGAGCATCCGGACAAGCCGGCCTTGCTGCGCCTAGCCAACGTGCAGCATCTGCAAACGCCGGTACACGCGGCGCTGCCGGCCGGCGTGCGGCTGCTCGACGTCCTGGCGCGGTTGCATCCGACGCCGGCGGTGGGGGGATCGCCGCGCGAGGCCGCCTGCGCGCACATCAGGCGGCTGGAGGCCTTCCCCCGCGGCCTCTACGCCGGACCAGTCGGATGGATTGATCATCAGGGCGGAGGCGAGTTTTTCGTTGGGATCCGCTCGGCGCTTATCGACGGGGCGCGGGCCCGGGTTTATGCCGGCGGCGGCATCGTGGCCGGCTCGGAACCGGAAAAAGAGTTCGCCGAGACCGAGCTGAAGTTCAAAGCGCTGCTCGACGCACTGCTCGGCTAGCGGCTTCGCGCCTCGCAGCCTGCCGTCCGACCCGTGCGGCAAAGTTGTGTGGAGTTCACCCAGAGTGATCGATCTCACTCCATCCTCAGCCTGGGATGTAACATAATACGTTACAAAAATGACCGTGCTTCCGGTTGATTGGCTGAGGAAATTTGTAACGTAATACGTTACAAATGTCACTGGACCTGCAGGCCGGATCGGACCTTCCATTCACAGCGGCCGGCCGACGGGAATCATCGCCAAGGGCTGCTCTTCCAGCGGCAGATTGAGGAGTTTCTGGAGCGCCGCGTCGTCAAACGCGCCCACGATCGTGGTGCCCAGCTTCAATGCGACAGCCTGGAGGCACAAATTCTCGCCCGCGTGGCCCGCCTCCATGTGCACGTAGCGCTGCCCGCGCGGGCCGTACTTTCGGGTGGTGCGTTCGTAGACCGCCGCAATGACCACGACCAGCGGGGCTTCCTGGATCCAGCTCTGCCCCAGCGCCACTGCGGCCACTCCGGCACGCTTGTCGCCGTCGGCCACGAGCGCCAAGGTGTGATTCTGCGGTCGATATCGATAAACGCCCGGCGCGAGATTTTCCACTTTTCCGACCACGGCATACACCTCCAGCGGATAAAGCGCGCCGGCCGAGGGGGCGGTCCGCCCGCCATCGGGACGGTTGACGCCCTGCGCCGCCCACAGCAGCTGCGCGACGTCCGCGAGTGGCAGCGGCTCGTTGCGAAACTCCCGAACGGACCGGCGTTCGCTTAGAGCGGTTTCCACTGGCAGGCGTCCATCACGGACTGGCGCAGGCAGCGTGAGGGTCGGTGGCGGCACGGCGTTGCTCCGGACTGCCACTACAACGGCGAAGGCCAGCAGCGACAATCGTCTTTTCGCGATCATATTCCTTCCTCCTTTCCTTCAGAGCACATTCTGCCGGCGGAACCCCGTCCCGCGTTCGTCGAGCCGAAGCAAGCCGGCGGCGCGCGCATCTTCTGACGCGACGCGGAATTCCTCGACGGTGATGCGCCGGCGGACGTCGGCGTAAAGTGCCGATGATCCGGCCTGCACCACGGCACCCTCGGGGTGGTACTGGTCCATCACGTTCACATAAGTGTCCGGGGAAAGTTCTGTGGCGAGCCACCGGGCGATCTCCCGCGTGCCGGCGAGTCCATGGGGCATCACCAGATGCCGCACGAGCACGCCCCGGAGGGCCAGGCCGTCGGCGTCGAGTTGCAGCGTGCCGACCTGGCGATGCATCTCCTTGATCGCCAGCCGGACCCTTTCAGGATAATCTCGCGCCGTTACCAGCCGGGAGGCGGTCTCCGGATCCCAGAATTTGAAGTCGGGCATATAGATGTCCACCACGCCGTCGAGCAGGTGCAACGTGTCGAGCGCATCGTAGCCGCCCGTGTTGTAAACAATGGGTAGTCGCAGGCCTTGTTCGGCGGCGATAGCCAGGGCCTCCAGCAACTGAGGTACGACGTGCGTCGGGGTGACCCAGTTGATGTTGTGACAGCCGCGGGACTGCAATTCGAGCATCATTCCGGCGAGGCGCTCGGGAGTGACCATCTCGCCGGCGCACTCATGACTGGTCTCCCAGTTCTGGCAGAACACGCAGAGCAGATTGCAGCCCGAAAAGAAAATTGTGCCGGAACCACGCCACCCGCGCAAACAATCCTCCTCACCGTGATGCGGCCCGTAGCTGGCCACCCGGGCGTAACGCCCGATGCGACAGGTCCCCGTCTTGTCATGCAGGCGGTCGACCGCGCAGCCGCGGGGGCAGAACCGGCAGTCAGCCAGGCCGGCCACCGCCGCTACGGCGCGGCGATGGAGTTCACCGGAGCGGGCTAGGGCCAGGTAGGCGGGATAGGAGGAGTCCGGCTGGTTCGCCATACCCCGAGCATACCGGGAAAGATCCCTTCCGGCAATTTCGCGATGGCATCGCTCGTACGGTCCGGGGCGTTCTTGGACCGCACCCTTATTGACAAGAGAAAACAAAAACCGGCGCCGAATCGCATTGGATTCAGGCTGATTTATATTAATCGTGGATGCAGGCAATCATGAGCGTCGCGACCCTCGATTTCCGCAACACGAACAGCCTGTGGTGCAGTGTCATCGTCGAAACGCTCGCCCGGCTCGGGTTGCGCCATGCCGTCGTCTCGCCTGGTTCGCGCTCGACGCCGCTGACCTTCGCATTCGCAGGGCATCCGCAGATCGAAGCCATCCCGGTGCTCGACGAACGGTCGGCCGGCTTTTTCGCCCTGGGCCTCGCGCGGCAGCACCGGCGCCCGACCGCGCTCATCTGCACGTCGGGCACGGCGGCCGCCAATTTCCTGCCGGCGATCATCGAGGCGCAGGAGAGCGGCGTGCCGCTGCTTGTGATCACCGCCGACCGTCCGCCCGAGCTGCGCGAGTGCGCTTCGGGCCAGACCATCGACCAGCAGAAGCTTTACGGTGGCCATGTGAATTTCTACCACGAGCTTGCCGTGCCCGAGGCGAAGATCGAACTGCTGCATTACGCGCGCCAGACCATCGTGCATGCCTTCGAACGCACGCTGTTTCCCTTTGCCGGGCCGGTGCACCTCAACGCACCGTTCCGCGATCCGCTGCCGCCGGTGGAGGACGGGTTGGCGGAAGCACTCCGGCCGCGGATCGATCCGGATTCATTTTTTGCGCATGTTGAGCGTTTGGTTGCCGAAGGAATTGTAGGAGCGAGCTTGCTCGCGAATGCAGAAGAAAAATCGCCTGCAAGCAGGCTCCTACATTGTTCGCGGCGGGGCCTGATCATCGCCGGCCCGGCCCAGCCGGCCGACCCGGCGGCGTATTGCGCGGCGGTGGCCCGGCTGTCCGTGGCACTCGGCTGGCCGGTGTTGGCGGAAGGTCTTTCGCCCCTGCGCAATCACGCGGCGCTCAATCCTCTACTCATCGTCAACTACAACGCCGTGCTTCGTTCGCCCGCCTTGGCGGAGCGCCTCAAGCCGGCAGCAGTCCTCTGCCTTGGCGAATGGCCCACGAGCAAGCAGCTCCGGCAGTGGCTGCAGGCGGGCGGGTGGGACACGTGGCTCGTCGCCGACGACGCGAAGAACCACGATGCACTGCATGGGCGCACGCGTCACCTGCGGTGCACCGTCGAGGCATTAGCCGCAGTGTTTCCTTCCGGCCGCGCCGAACCGACGGCTTACACGCGCGACTGGCTGCGCGCCGACCAGGCGGCCCGTCAGGCCTTCGCCCTTCGCCTTTCGACCTTGGACTCTCTTTTTGAGGGCAAAGCCAGCCGGCTGCTCTCGCAGCAGCTCCCGCCGGAGACACCGCTCATGATCGCCAGCAGCATGCCGGTCCGCGACGTCGAGTTCTTCTGGGAGACGAACAACCGCCACGGCCGGCCGTATTTCAATCGCGGCGCGAACGGCATCGACGGCACGCTGTCCACGGCGCTCGGCGTGGCGCACGGCAACCGGCCGGCGGTGCTGCTCACCGGCGACCTCGCGCTGCTGCACGACACCAACGGCTTCCTGCTGCGGCCCAGGCTGCGCGGCAGCCTGACCGTCGTGCTGATCAACAATCATGGCGGCGGTATTTTTGAGATGCTGCCGGTGGCAAAGTTCGATCCGCCCTTCGAGGAGTTCTTCGCCACGCCGCAGGAGGTCGACTTTGCGAAGTTGTGCTCCGCCTACGGCGCGGAGCACGTGCTCGTGCGGGACTGGTTCCATTTCATGGAACTCATTTCGACGCTGCCGGCGACCGGCCTGCGCGTGCTGGAACTGTGGACGGATCGGAAGCGCGACGCTGCCTTCCGGCGCGAATTGTTTCTTGCCGCGTCTCAGTCCGCGGAGCAGGCGTTTGCTTCGTAGGAGTCCGCCCTCATCTAGCCGCAGCTCCGCCAGGGTGAAGGTCGGTTGTCCTCGCCGTGGCTCCATCAGCGCGAAGACAGTTCTGGTCGCGCGGTAGCTCAAACTTTACAGACCTGCCACACTAGGCGGCGGCGCGACGGGTGCGTCAGCAGCCGGCGTGACGCTGGCCGGCGTCTGTAGTGTCGGCTGGTTAGGCATTTTACTCATCCATTGGGTACTTAAACTGGAATTCAAATTCGACGACGGATTTGCATGGCTCATTCCCTCGCTTGGCTGGGCGAAAGGACCAAAGCGAAATAGCCTCTTTGACTGCACTTTCGAATTCTACAGATGTAGCTTCCTTTACGCTGACCTTATCAATCACACCTGATTCATCTATTGAAACCGTAACCTTAACGAGTCCTTCGATTCCTTGGCTGCGCATCTTGATCGGATACTCTGGTAGCGGCTGCCGCATAGGCTCTGGCAGTGGAGCGCCCAGTGGTACTCGCGGAATCATCTTTATCTCAATGCTATGGCAAAGCTGAGATGGCCGTGTCTGGCCTGCTGTATCGGAAACGAGAGATTCGCCAGTCAGTACGGCTACGAGAAAGCAGATGAGGTGAAGTTTTTTCATCTTTTGCCGAACAGTGTTAATGAAACATAGAAGCCGAATCTGGGTATGGGGGATTCTTGGCTTTTCCGACTAAAGCCAAAAGAAATTATGGAGCAACGGAAATGATCATTCATGGAATCCCGTTGTCGCCGAAACGAATGAAAGGAATCAGGCCGGGTCGGGCGCTCCGATGATCTTTGGCTTTTGCGAGTTGACGGCGGACCGGGAGGTCCGCCCTCCATGCGATTGTTGGATCGCGTAGCGCAGTGCTTCAGCCTGCGCTGTAAGAGAAGTGCGGTCTGAAGAACCGCACTACGATGGTGGCGCCAGCGGCTTCTGCACGAGCACCAAGTCCTCGCGCGCGGCCCAGCCGTGTTTCAGCCAAAACGCCCGTCCCGCCTCGTTATCCGCGTAGAGGAAGATATTGCACTTGAGCATGCCGCACTTCTTGAGCTCGGCGAGCACGGCTTCTACCAATGCCCGGCCGAGACCGCGACGGCGCCAGGCCGGAGTTACGGCCAGATGGTGCAGATAACCGCGGCGCCCGTCATGTCCGCCCAGCACGGCGCCGATGATGCGCCCGCCGGCGACCGCCACGAAACTCATGCCCGGGTTGCGCGCCAGATAGGCGCCGATGGCCGCGCGCTCGTCGGACTCGTTCAGTCCAATGCCCTCGGTGGCGCGCCAGAGGGCGACGACCTCGTCGTAGTCGGCGAGGGTCATCCGACGCAGCTGCCAGTCGGATCGGGCGTTCATGCCGGCAGCGGCAGGCGGATGCGGAAGGTGGTGCCGGCGCCCTTTTTTGACGCGAAGGTGATCTCGCCGCCGTGCGCTTCCACAATGCCCTTGGCAATCGCCAGCCCGAGGCCGGTGCCACCTTGCTTGCCATGGGTGGTGAAGGGCTGAAAGAGCGTACTCCAGATGACCTTGGGGATGCCGGGGCCATTGTCGCGCAGGGTGATCTCGCACGCGCCCTTGCGACGCCGTGCCGTGAGAGTGATGGCGCCGTCATGGCCGGGACCGATCGCCTCAATGGCGTTGCTCAGGAGGTTTTGCAGCACCCGGATCATCCGGTCGTGATCCAGCACGACGCTCAGGTTGGCGGCGCGGATGCGCAGGGTGATGCCGGCATTGCGCACCGTTTCCGCATTGAGGGAGATCAGGTCGGCGAAAAGCTCGCGCAGGGACACCGGGCGCCGGTCCAGGCGGGCTTCGCCGCGGGCAAATTCGAGCACCTCCTCGACCATGGAGCCCATGCGCCGGAGCTGCCGGTTGATGGTGGCGCAGGCCTGCCGGGTGGATTCGTCGTCGTAATGCCTACTGATCGTGCCGAGCGAGAGCTGGATGGAGGTTACGGGGCTGCGGAAGTCGTGCAGGATGCTATTGGCCATTTCGCCGATGAGCGTGATCTTTTCCTTGCGGATCACCTCCTGCACGAAACGCGCGTTGGTCTCGCGCAGGTTCGCGATCACATGCATGAACAGGCCCATGGTCGTCTCCCACGGGCACCGGCTCAGTACGTCGAGGAAGATCCGGCGGGGCAGCATGGCCGCCTTGACCGCGGTTTGCGTCATCACGCGGGCGCTGCGTCCGCTGCCGTCGAGCACGCCGAGTTCGCCGAAATAGTCGTTTTCGCTGGCGTAGGCGAGCGTGTGATAGTGGTCGCCGCTCGAGTGCTTGAGAATTTCCACCCGGCCGGACAGCACCAGATAGATGGCGTCCGAGGGGTCGTTTTCCTCGAAGATGATCTTGCGGGCGGGGAAGTTCACCCGGTGCGCAGTCCTGGCCAGCCGTTCCGCGTGTTCAGGCGGAAAGAACCGGAAGAAGCGGTGCGCGATCAATTCCATGACATTCGCCGGGCCGGCCTTATGCCAGCAACGGCCCCGGCGTGAGTCGAGCAAAACTGGGGTCAGTTGGTCAGTTTGTAGGCTTCCAAATCAGGGCAATACCGACCTAAAGCACGGTCTTGCCTTCACACAGGTTTATTAGTTCCGAAAGGACAAGCACAGATGACCTTCTGCCCTTCCCTTCGCGTACGACCTTAAGGATATTTTTTTCGCGCAATTGCCGTAACATTATCGCCACCATTTGCGGACTGGGCATCCGTGCGGCGTGAGCCAAACTACTGGCCCTGAAAATGGGCCGTTCAAAAAGGTGGTCGAGTAATGGAACGGCATACTGTGAATGCGTTATCACAAGCACCTCATCTTTTAACCGTTCATAAAGGTCCAATATCGCTTTAGCCGTCATCGCATTGATCTCAGCCTGTGATTCTAGCGCAGAAAGAAAAAAGTTAAGCCATTTATCCCACGAACCAGGAGTGCCGAGTTCTCGCAAATGTGAAACGTACAGATCGCGGTTTTTCTCTAAGTAGCTAGAGAGGTAAAACATTGGCCGCGAGAGCACCTTTTTTTCATGAAGAAACAAGGGAATAAGAATACGCCCAATTCGACCGTTGCCGTCTAGAAAGGGGTGGATAATCTCAAATTGAGCATGGGCCAATGCCAACTGAGCAAGCGGGTCGAGTTCTTCTGAATGGTAATAGTTTTCCCAGTTCGTCAGGAGTTCAGGAACGTATAATTGGTGCGGAGGCACAAAACTCGCTTCCTCGATCTTGCAGCCTTTTGACCCAATCCAGTTTTGTTCCGTGCGAAAACGGCCAGGTATTCGGTCTCTTCCCCTAACACTTTTCATGAGGACTTCATGCAGCTTTAGGAGAAGATTCAAATTGAAAGGTTTCTCTTTGAGTTCTGTTTCAGCTAAACGAAGTGCCTTGCGGTAGTTTAGAATCTCAAAAATATCGTTCTGTTTTTCGGCATCCGCGATTTTCTCTCCTGCCTCAAATTTCAGCACTTCGTCGAATGACGCTTGGGTTCCCTCAATGCGTGAAGAAAGGACTGCCTCCTGCGTTGTGAGAGGTGAAAGCAATACCTCTGGATTTGGCACGCCGTAAAGAGCGCCATCGTATTTCGCTAGCGCTCTGTTAGCACGGCCTAGAAGCGACACATGCAATGGCCAATTGATGTGCTTGATCGGAAGGTGCTCGGCTTCAAAGGGGAGCATAGTAAAATGAATTAGTGAAAGCAGATTAGCGGTAAAACGATTTGTGGAAAGCAAAAACGATTCTATTAGATGCAAGATGTTTTGTATCTAATTGGCTTGGGAAAAAAGGGCGTCAATTTCCGGATGTTTCCTAACAAATTAACAGATAGTAACATGCATAGCTTTAGTGACGCGCAAGTCCTGATGAATACGGCAGAAGTTGTAGAGCGTGAAGTAGGCGCCAGCGCGTGCTCGTGCCGATGTCGCCGAACACGACCCCCAAGGCTCCGGCACCCAGCACCAGCTGGGTGGTCCGTCCAGGGCTAACTCGTTCCGGTGAACTCATGAGCCGGTGATATTCGGCAACATCTGGACACGGTCCAAGAAATATTTCTCCAGGCGCGCGGAATAACTAGATCGCGCCGTCGGGCTCAGTGCCGGGACGAGTTCTTTTCCCGGGTTGCGAACCAGTCGACAACCGCGCCGAAAAATCCCACGCTGCCAGGCATGAGCATCCAGTGGCAGACGGCGAAAACCTATCGGGACATCCTCTACCACAAGGCCGACGGGATCGCGAAGATCACCATCAACCGTCCCGCGAAGCGCAACGCCTTCCGCCCGCGGACGGTGGCCGAGATGTACGATGCCTTTGCCGATGCGCGCGAGGACCAGGGAATCGGCGTGGTGCTGCTCACCGGCGCCGGTCCGCATACCGACGGCAAATACGCCTTTTGCTCCGGCGGGGACCAGAGCGTGCGCGGCCACACCGGCTACGTGGACGAGAGCGGCGTACCGCGCCTCAACGTGCTCGACCTGCAGAAGCTCATCCGTTCAATGCCCAAGGTCGTCATCGCGCTCGTCGCCGGCTACGCGATCGGCGGCGGCCACGTGCTGCATGTCGTCTGCGACCTCACCATCGCGGCCGACAACGCCGTGTTCGGGCAGGCGGGGCCCAGGATGGGGAGTTTCGACGGCGGCTTCGGCTCGAGTTATCTCGCCCGCATTGTCGGTCAGAAAAAGGCGCGCGAAATCTGGTATCTCTGCCGGCAATATGACGCGAAGCAGGCGCTCGCGATGGGCCTCGTCAACGCCGTGGTGCCCGTCAGGAAACTCGAAGCGGAGGGTGTGAAGTGGGCTCGCGAGATTCTCCAGCACAGCCCGCTGGCCATCCGCTGCCTGAAGAGTGCCTTCAACGCCGATGTCGATGGCCAGGCCGGCCTGCAGGAACTCGCCGGCAATGCCACACTGCTCTACTACATGACGGCGGAGGCGAAGGAATTCCATCGCGCCCAGCGCGAGAAACGCCGGCCCGACGCCAGAAAGTTTCCGTGGCTGCCCTAGGGCGGGCCCACTCAGCGTTCCAAGGATCTCTTGCTTTCCGTCGCAGGATCATTCTCGGCACGCTGCTTCAAGGTGTAGGTGGAGACCCGTTCGATTTTGTCCCCGATCGCCATCTTCTCCAACGGGCCGAGCATTTCGAGCTCCACGTAAGCCAGCGGGCCAGCGTTGGTGTAGATCTCCGCGCTGCTGCCGTTATCGGGATATTTCCCATCCGCCACCAGCGGGGAATCGATGCGCAGTATCTCCTTCTCGCCGATCCAGACCAGGGTGGCGGACCGAACGCCGATTTTGTGGTTCCAGTCGGGATCACGCGCAAGGGTCAGGCGTCCGCGTTCCAGCTGAAAGGCGGCCGGCGATTCATTCAGCTGGCGGACCTCGGTTTCCCGGGGGAGCTGGGGATCGGCGAAGATCGCCTGTGTCGTGACCGGATTTTTAAGCTGGGTGATGATCCAAACGCTGACCTCGACCGGCGGTCCGCTGGCTTTTTCATAGCGGGTGGTGATTGTCATCACCGGCTGGCCCGGCCGGAGTTCGATCCGGCGACGCATGCCGATGCCGAAGCTCGGATCCACCGGCGAAACCAGGATGACGGCCGGGCCTTCCACCACCGCTTCCTGCGGCAGTCCATCGAACCCGCCGGGCGGGGGCCAGCCGCGCGAGGCGATCTGCGGCCAGTTTGCCTGCGGCGCCGGCCACGCCTTGTCACCGCCGAAGTTGGCCCAATCCGTGGACTCTGCATCAGGCTTCGTGCCAAGGAGCTTATCGTTTTCCCAGAACGGTCCTTCCTGACTTCCCGCGAAGCGAAACTGCATTACGCGCCCGATCGACGGCACGATGACTGCCTCCACCACGCTGTTGCGAAGCAGCAGCGCATCGGTCCACCCATGATAATCGATCCGGATGACATTTCCCGGGTGCGCCGCCCCGGGCTCCATCGACGAGGCCGCCGCAGATTTCATAGGGCAAGCCAGGGTGAGGCCGAGCAACGCCGTCCACAATCCCGAAGCCGCTCCAGAAATAGTCAGGTGCGTTGCCATGGCATGTGACGAGCCGGCATCAGGCAAACATGACTTCGCCAATCGGGTCGATGGCCAAATCCACGTGAATCAGGCGGCGGTTGAACACCGTCGCCACCGGCAGGCGACGAAAAACCCATCGCCGCCGCGGTGCCGGGTTCTTGCGGGGCGCCGGCCGGCATCAGTTGCCCACGACTTTAACGACAGCCGTCGAACCGGGATACTTGTCACCGTCCAGCGGTTCGGCCCGGCCGCCGAGATTCTGCGCGAGGAAAGCCTCGGCGCGGGCGTTGAAGTCGATGCGGTTTTCCGGCCGGGCGAAGCCGTGCCCCTCGTCGGTGTAGAGCACGTAGGTGACTTTGCCGCCGTGCCTCTGGATCGCGTCGACAATCTGCTCGGACTCGGCGTGGTTGACGCGCGGATCATTCGCGCCCTGGCCAATGAGCAGGGGCCGGACGATCTTGTCAGCGGCGAAGAGCGGCGACGCGCGGTGAATCAACTCGGCGTCCTTGGGGTCGTCCACATTGCCGACGCGTACGTCGAACATCGCACGCATCGGCTTCCAATAGGGCGGGATCGAGTGAATGAGAGTTGTCAGGTTCGAGGGGCCGACGATGTCCACGCCGCAGGCAAATTTCTCCGGCGTGAACGCGAGGCCGGCCAGCGTGGCGTAGCCGCCGTAGGAGCCACCCATGATCGCCACCTTGCCGGGATCGGCGTAACCTTGCTGGATCGCCCAACCAACGGCGTCGAGGAGGTCGTCGTGCATTTTGAGGCCCCATTGCCGGTTGCCGGCATTGAGCAATTTCTTTCCATAGCCGGCGGATCCCCGGTAGTTCACCTGCAGGCAGGCGTAGCCGCGATTCGCGAACCACTGGGCATAGGCGTTGTAGCCCCAGTTGTCGCGTCCCCACGGGCCGCCGTGCACGAACAGGACCATGGGCAGTTGCTTCGGCGGCACCCCCGCCGGCAGCGTCAGATAGGCGTGCAGCACGAGGCCGTCGCGCGCCGTGACGGCGACGGGCTGCATCGCGGCCAGTGGCAGACCCTCCAGTTTGGGCCGGGCCGTGAAGAGGAAGGTGCCCTTCTTCGCGGTGCGATCCCATGCATAGTAGCGCACGGGGCCGCGGTCGGAGGTGAAGGCGACGAGCCAGGTGTTGTCTTGGTCGTCGCGGCTGATGAGGTCGAAATCGCCGTCGTTGAGGGCGGCGACGCCGGCGAAATCGGCTTTGACGTCGGGATCGACCACCGTCCATCGCGCGCGGCCCGGAGCGAAGGAGACGGCTTCGACCACGTGCTGGCGCGGATTGATCACCACGTCACCGGCGTCAACTTCGTCGGAGGCGGCGACCGTGGTCTCAGCGCCGGTCGTGACATCCTTCCGGATGACGCGGGCGGTGTCGAAACCGATCGAAGAATTCAAAAAGGCTGCTTTGCCATCGATCGTGAAGTCTAGGAAATCCAGGATTTCGTCAGGGCCGACCTTGATCCAGCTCTGCCACGGCACGCGGGTGTCGCTGCGGATGCGGATCTCGGTGCCACCGTCGGGCGTCTGCACCTGTGCGGCGCGGATCTGCATGTGCGAGTCGGCCATCCACGCGGCGATGTCGCCCGGATTCTCGGTATCGAGCACCAGGGCGCCGGTCTTGAGAGTCAGCCGGTAAACATCGAACAACGCGCGGTTCCGGAGGTTGAGTTGAACAAGTATCTCGTCAGGGAAATCCCTTTCCACAGCCACGACGTCCGCCCGCACCCCTTGGAACGACGTATAGTCGCGGACGTTGCTCGTGGGGAGATCAACTCCATATAGGTGCCAGTTTTCATCGCCGTCGGTGTCCTGCAAATAGAGGAGAGTCCGGCCGTCGTGCGCCCAGAAAAACAGGCGGATGCCGCGCTTCTTGTCGGCGGTGACGATCTTATCATCGTCTTTGCCGACAGTCTTCACCCAGACCTGAAGGACGTTCTTGGGGTCGGGCGCGATCCAGGCGAGCTGCTTGGCATCGGGCGAGAGCTGCGGGCTGGATTTCTCAGGGTTCCCAAACAGGACGTCGCGCGGGATCAACGGTGGCAACTCGGCGTGGGCCAGCGAGATTAAAACAGCAAAATAACAGGCAATAGCGCAAAACGCGCTGAGGTAAGGGCCTCGAAGTTTCATGGGCGCACTGTTGCTGAGGGTCGCTGCCCTGGGCGAGTCAATTCGCCGCGGAAGACAACGGCAAAAAAAGCCCGGTTGAAGACCGGGCTTCTTGGAAGGGAGTTCGCCGGCGCTATTGGCCGAGGCTCAGGCGCAGGCTGGCGAGCTGGTTGGCGGAGCCGAGCTTCTCGTTGCGGCTCGCGATGAACTTGGCGTACTCGTCCATGAAGATCTTCCCCGGCGGCCGGAAGTCGAACTCGGCCGGCTTGTCGCGGAAGAACTCACGGTGTACGCGGGTCCAGACGAGGCGGCCGTCGGTGTCAATGTTGATCTTGGTGACGCCGAGCTTGGCGGCGGGCAGGTATTCGTTGACGTCCACGCCGACGGCGGTGCCGAGCTTGCCCCCCGCGGCGTTGATGCGCTGGACCTCATCCTGCGGCACGCTGGAGCTGCCGTGCATGACGATCGGGAAACCGGGGACGAGCTTCTTGATGCCGGCGAGGACCTCGAAGTGGAGGGACTGCTTGCCCTTGAATTTGTAGGCGCCGTGGCTGGTGCCGATGGCGGCGGCGAGCGAGTCGCAACCGGTGAGCTTGATGAATTTCTGCGCCTCCTCGGGCTTGGTCAGGCAGGCGTTGCCTTCCTCGACCTTGATGTCCTCCTCGACGCCGCCGAGCATACCCAATTCGGCCTCGACGGAAATGCCCTTCTTGTGCGCGGCGTCCACGACGCGTTTGGTGATCTCGACGTTCCTGTCGAACGGTTCATGCGAGGCATCGATCATCACCGAGCTGTAGAAGCCGGAGTTGATGCAGTCGTAGCAGGTCTCCTCGTCGCCATGATCGAGGTGCACCGCGTAGATCGCCTCGGGGAAGATCGTCTCGGCGGCGCGGATGATGGCTTCGAGCATGCGCTTGTCGGTGTATTTGCGCGCCCCCTTGGAGATTTGGATGATGAAGGGCGCCTGCGACTGAAGACAGCCGCGAAAGAGCCCCATCGCCTGCTCGGCGTTGTTGATGTTGTAGGCGCCGACGGCGTATTGGCCGTAGGCATGTTTGAAGAGCTGGGCCGTGGTGACGATCATAGGCGTGGCAGGTTGGCGGAAGCCGGCAGGCTACCCTGCGGCCGGAAGCACGCACAAGTGTTTTTTCTATCGGCCGGCAGGGGGGCGGGAGACTGATGGCAGTCCGTCGCCACGCTGATGAGCACGTTCCCACGCCACCGACAAGGAATCGCGCATGGATGCTGTCAGCCCTTGGGTGGAGTTGGAGGCTGGCTGGAGCCGCCGGTCGTCGTTGTCGCCGTCCCTGGCGTGCTGCCGCCCTGCGCCCCATTAAAACTCTGGCGCAGTATACTGGTGATCTGCTGCTGGGCGGCCTGCTGCTGTTGCATCTGTTGGAGGACCTGCAATTGGGCGGGGGTCAGGACGCTGGCCGCCTGGGCCACCGCATTCGTGGTGATGGTGGGGCCGGTGACGGGTGTGGGAAACAGGCCACCAAGAGCACCTATCGCGCCAAAGAAACCACCACCGCCCGTTCGCTGACCACTGCTGGTTGCCGCGCTGTTTTCGGCGAGAATCTGAGTCAGCTGCTGGGTTTGATAGTCCTGCAATGGAGTGGCGCCCGAAGTGACCAGGAGGGTCTGCAGTTGGTTTACCTGATTACGCTGCGGCATCGTCTGCTGATAGTTGGTATATTGGCTGTAACCATCGGGACCCAGCAGTGCCTGGATCTGGCTGTCGATCGCGCTGCCGGCCTGCTGGATCAAGCTGCCGATCTGGGCGCGGCCGGTGATTCCCTCGGCGCCGGCGGCTGAGAGAACGTCCAGCATGGACATTTGTTTCTCGGCGAGTAGATTCTGGAACTGTGCCGTTTGCTCCGGCGTAAGATTCAGGCTCTTAAAGAGGGCGCCATAGGTGCTGTTGATACGGGCCTTCTGCTGGTCAGTCCACAGCTTGTTGAATTCCGGATTCTCCAGCAGGGTGGAAAGATTGGCGGGGCCATTGCGGCCGTTGAAACGACCCGGACCGCGCGCGGGCCCCGGGCGATTCGCGGCGCCGGTTGAAGCGGCATCGCCTTCGTCCGCCGCATCGGCAAGATTTCCGCGGGCACGCAGGCTGGCGATTTCGGCCTCGAGCTCGTTTTTGCGTTTCTCCAAGTCCCACAAACGCTTCTGCAGATCGGCGCGAGCGCTGTCGGAGAGACTGTCAGCGCGCAGCTTGATAAGCTCCTGGTATTGGTTCCAAGCAAGCGCCCCGCCCGCAATTGTCGTCAAAGCGAGCAATGCGATAAGGTAGTTTTTGATTTTAGGGTTCACCATCAGGGAGACAAGACGCGGCCGGGCCGCCGCAAGTTACCTTGGATCAAACGAAAGCACTAGGCAAGGTACCGTTGGCCCGCATTTGTCACCCACCCGAGCGGCGCGTCGGCGCTCTGCGCGCAGCAACTCGTGAACTGTTAGCTGACAAGTCGACCGGCGCAAAACGGCGTCCTTCGATCAAGTGTGATGGATCCGTTTCAGTCTGGTGACCCCCTCGGTCCGTCCGACTTTTAGGTGGCGAGGGCGGGGGGGGTGGCTTTGCCGGCCTTCGGCCCCTTGGGGGCACGGGGGGCAAATTCGAAACCGGTCGAAAGGTCCGGCTTCAATACCAGATAGGCCGAGAACGGCCTGTGCGTGCGCTGCGACCAGAACTTGTCGAGCAGGTCGGTGCGGCCGGTCTCGATCATCTTCAGGAACTGCTCCCGCGGGATGTCGCGGGCGAGGATGCGGCGTGAACAGCGAACCAGGATTTTGTCCTCGCCGTGCCCGACTTGGCGGACCACGTAGCTTTGCGGCGTCTCATATACCTGCGCGCCTGGGCCGAATCGGGCCGGCGCCGGAGCTATCGGCTGCAATCCCGTGAAATCAATTTTCACGCCACCGTTGCCATCGCGCTGGCCGTCGAACTGAAACACCACCTTCTTTGCGACCGGATCGAGCTTGAGGATCGCACTGAACGGCCGGCCGGCCTTGGAACGGAAATTATCCAGCGGCCCGATCTGGCCTTTTTCGACCAGCTCGCGCGCCTCGGCCTCCTCGATTTTCCGGTTGCCAATGATCTTGTAGATGGTGAGCACGCCATCCTGCGATTTGAAGGCCCGGAGCGTCTCCAGCATCGGCTTGCCATCGGTCGGGCTCGGCCAGGAGAGTTGACGGGCATCCTCGGGCGATTCCTCGAAGGTCTTCACCCGCTGCACGAAACTTTTGGTGTCCTCGATGATCTCCTGCATGAACTTCTCGCGGGAGAATTTGCCGTGCTCGATCTGACGCAGCTTGTACTCCCATTCGCCCGTCATGTCCGGCTTGGTGAGTCCCTCGGCCCGCATGGCGGCGAGGAACTGCAGCAGCGACTCGGCCTTGGCCGTCGGCACGAGCTCGCGCTGCTGGCGCTCGAGATACCTTTGGTTGATGAGGCCGTCGATCGTGTCGGCGCGGGTGGCGGGCGTGCCCAGCCCGCGTTCCTTCATGGCTTCGGCCAGATCCTCGTCGTCCACGAGCTTGCCGGCGCCTTCCATGGCGGAAAGCAGGGTGGCTTCCGTGTAGCGGGGCGGCGGCTTGGTCGTTTCGTCGTGCAACTCGGTCGCGATGGTCCGGGCCTGCGGCGGCTGGCCGTCGGCCGGATCGAGGGCGGGCAGGGCCTTCGAATCGGGCGACCCGTTGTCCAGGGTCGTCTTGCCGTAAACGGCGAGCCAGCCGGGGAAGGTGAGCACTTTGCCCTCGGTTCTGAAATCGTGGCCGGCCACCGTGCTGGTGCGTATGGTGATGTCGAATTCCGCCGCCGGATGAAAGGCCGCGACGAAGCGGCGCGCGATCATGTCGAACACCTTCGCCTCCATGTCGTCGAGGTGCTTCGCCTCGTGCGTGGTCGGGATGATGGCGAAGTGGTCGGAGACCTGGGCGTTGTTGAAGATGCGCCGGTTGGACCGTACCCAGTCCTCGTGCAAGACCTTTTGGGCGTGCGGGGCCAGGCTGCCATGCAGGTTGGCGAGAGTCTGCTTCACCGTCGGGATGTAGTCCTCCGGCAGGGCGCGCGAATCGGTGCGCGGGTAGGTGATCATCTTGTGCCGCTCATAGAGCGCCTGCGCGATCTGGAGCGTGCGCCGGGCGGAGAGGCCGAAACGGTTGTTGGCCTCGCGCTGCAGCGTGGTCAGGTCGTAAAGGCGCGGCGCAGTCTGCAAGGAGGCCTTCTTCTCCTCGGTGACGGTTGCGGCCGGCCGGCCCTGGCAGGCGGCGTGCACGGCCTCGGCGGCGGCCTTTTCCCAAATGCGGTCGATCCGGTCCTGGTCGTCGCCCTCCGCCTTCTTGAAGTCGGACCGCTGGTACACGCCCTCGTAGGCGCCCTGGGCGATCTGGAAGGTGGCCGTGACGCGCCAGTAGGGGCGCGGCCGGAAATTGCGGATCTCGAGTTCGCGAGTGAAGACGATGGCAAGGGTGGGGGTCTGCACGCGGCCGACGGCGGCGACGTTGCCGGCGCGCGAACCGAACATGCGCTTGGTGAGCGCGCGCGTGCCGTTGATGCCGATGAGCCAGTCGCTCTCGCTGCGGCACCGCGCGGCGTCGGCCAGCGGCACCATTTGCGCGCCGTCGCGCAAGTTTTTGAACGCTTCGCGGATGCCCTCGGTGGTCATGGTCTGCATCCACGCGCGCTTCACCGGCAGCTTGCACTTGGTGAGCTGGTACAGGTAGGTGAAGATCAGTTCACCCTCGCGGCCGGCGTCGCAGGCATTGATGACGTCGGAGACGTCCTTGCGGGCCAGAAGCTTTTTGAGCTGGTTGAACCGCGCCTTGGCATCCTCGATGGGTTTGAGGCCGAATTTCTTCGGGATGATCGGCAGGGTCTCCAGCCGCCAGAAGCCGTAGAGCTTCTTGTCGATGTCCTCGGGCATCTCGAGTTCCACCAGATGGCCCACCGCCGACGAGATGACGTACTCGTCGTTTTCGAAGTGATCGCCTCTTTTGGGAATGCGGCCGAGCGCGCGGGCGAGGTCGGCGGCCACGCTGGGCTTCTCGGCGATGATCAAGGACTTCATGATGCGGGCGGGAAGGCGATACCCACTGTACCGGGGATTTCAAGCCCTAGTTTCAAAAATCTGTTTTCGTCGAGACGCGCGCCCGCGCGCGTGCGCCCGCGCCCACGCCCGCGCGCGCGAGGGGATCCTTCCGAGTGGATTCCGAGCCGTCGGCTATTCGCCCGCAAACCGGCCGGTTCAGTTCAGCCAGGGGCCAGCTTCGGCGTCTCCGCCAGCGCGCTGTCGAGGGCCTTGAGCAGCGCGGCGATCGTCTCGTCGGTCTCGTCGCCCATGTTGGAAATCCGGAACGTCTTGCCCTTGAGCTTGCCGTAGCCGCCGTCGATCACGAAGCCGTGCTTCGACTTGAGCACCTTGAGCAGGGCCGGCAGGTCGAGGTTGAGCGAGTTGACGAAGCAGTTGAGCGTGACCGATCCGTAGCCTTCCTTCGGGAAAAGCTTGAAGCCCTTGGCGAACGCCCAGGTGCGGACAGCCTGGTTGAGGCGGGTGTGGCGCGCGTAGCGCGGTTCGACGCCTTCGGCTTTGATGTCCTCCAGCTTCGACTTGAGTCCGTAAATATGCGGGATGCTCGGCGTGCTCGGCGTCATGCCTTTCTCGTGGTTGGTCTGGAACTCGAGCAGGTCGAGGTAATAGCCGCGTTCCGTCACCGTGGCGGCGCGGTCTAGCGCCCGCTTCGAGACCGAGCAGAGGGAGAGACCGGGCGGCAGCGCGAGCGCCTTCTGCGTGCCGGTGATCATGATGTCGATGCCCAGCTCGTCCTTCTTGATGGCGAGCGCGCTGAACGAGCTCACGGTGTCGACGATCGAAATCACCTCCGGGTACTGGCGCACCACGGCCATGACCGCGGCGATGTCGGTCATGCAGCCGCACGAGGTCTCGTTGTGGATGACGGTGACGGCGTCGTACTGACCGGTCGCCAGCTCGCGGCGCACCGCCGCCGGATCGACCGGCTGGCCCCAGTCGAACTTCAGCGCCCCGGCCGGCTTGCTGCAGCGGTTCGCAACGTCGTTCCACTTGTCCGAGAAGGCGCCGTTCATGCAGGTGAGCACCTTCTTTTTGACGACGTTGCGGACCGCCGCCTCCATCATGCCCCAGGCGCTGGTCGTGCTGAGATAGACCGGGTCCTTCGTGTAGAAGAGCGCCTGCAGGTCCGGCTGCAGGGACTGGTAAAGCGCCACGAAGTCGGAACTGCGATGTCCGATCATGGGCTGGGCCATTGCGCGCAGCGTCTTTTCGGAAACGGCCACGGGGCCGGGGATGAAGAGTTTGTAGCTCATGGCAATGAAGGAGGATTCAATTCAGAAGCCGGGAAGCCAAGATGAAACGCACGTGTATTCTCCTGGTTTCATGGGTTCTGACTTGGAAATCAGCCGCCGCTTTGCTTGACGATCCGCCGGTTCGCGTCGCCGAGCACCAGCACCTTCGGCCGCCAGTCGGCGGCCTCGCTCTCGCCGACGACGGCAAAGGCCATGATGGTGAGCAGATCCCCGCGCTTGCCGAGATAGGCGGTGGCACCGTTCAGGCTGATCGTCTTCGAGCCCGCGGGCGCGGCAATGGCGTAGGTTTCAAACCGTTCGCCGTTGTTCAGATTGCCGACGAGAATCCGTTCGTAGGGCCGGAGTCCGACGAGGGCCATGAATTCCGCATCGATGGCCAGACTGCCCTCATAGTTGAGGCTGGTGTCGGTCACTTCGGCGCGATGGATTTTTGACTTGAGCAGATTGAGTTGCATGGCACGGCCCGGACGGTAGGAAACCTTTACCAAGCGAAACGCCGTCCGCTAGGTCAACCCTCAAACCATCCCGCCCTCGCATGTCGCCGTCCTGGCTGAGAAAAAAGTTCTACGTCTTCGAGCAATACACCATCGACGTGATCCTCGGGCGGAGGGAGGACGCGGGCGCGGCCGTCTACGGGGCGTTTTTGCAGGGGGTGTCCTTCCTGTTCAGCGGGGTGGTGCAACTGCGGCTCTGGCTCTACCGGCAGCGCCTCCTGCACGACCAGCCGCTGGGCTGCCTGGTGGTCGTGGTCGGCAACCTCACGGTGGGCGGCACCGGCAAGACGCCGGTGGTGGAAAAGTTCGCCCGGGCGCTGGCCGAGCGCGGCCGCCGGGTCGCCATCCTGAGCCGCGGCTACAAAAGCAAGACCCCGCCCTTCTGGCGCCGGGCGTGGAACAGCCTCACGCATGCGGACGAGCCACCGCCGCGCGTCGTGAGCGATGGCGAACACGTGCTGCTCGATTCCGAGCAGGCTGGCGACGAGCCCTACATGCTGGCGCGCAACCTGCCGGGCGTGGTCGTGCTCGTCGACAAGAATCGCGTGAAGGCCGGCACCTATGCGATCCGCCGCTTCGGCTGCGACACGCTCGTGCTCGACGACGGTTTCCAATACCTGCCGCTCAAGGGCCGGCTGAACCTGCTGCTCGTCGACAAAACCAACCCCTTCGGCAACGGCCACCTGCTGCCCCGCGGCATCCTGCGCGAACCCGTCAAACACCTGCGCCGCGCCTCCTACGTCTTCCTCACCAAGTCCAACGGCCGGCGCGATCCCGAGATCGAGGAGCTCATCCAGCGGCACAATCCCGGCGTGGACGTCATCGAGTGCGCCCACCGCCCGCAGTATCTGCAGCGGGTGGGCGTGGACGAACGACAGTCGCTTGACTTTCTCAGGGACAAGCGCGTCGGCGCGTTCAGCGGCATCGCCACGCCGGAAAGCTTCGAGCATTTCCTGCGCGACCTCGGCGCCAATCTGCTCTACACGAAACGCTTTCTCGACCACTACCGGTTCACGCAGGAGGACTTGGACCTGGTCTTCAGTCAGGCGCGCTCCGCCGGCCTGGAATTCCTCGTGACGACCGAAAAGGACGCCGTCCGAATCGACGAAAAGCTGCATTTCCCGCTGCCGCTTTACTACCTGCGCCTGGAGATCGAGATCATCCGCGGCGCGGCGGACTTCCAGGAGGCGGTCTCGCGCATCTGCTTCCCCGGGGAGGGCCGCCGCGCGCCGGTGGAGATCGCGAAGTAGCCCGGGTTCATCGTCCGCGGGCCGCGGGCGAGTGTTGCTTGTCGCCGCCTCCCGCGCGGGTTTGTCATCTATTAGATGACAAAACGGCCATGACGGCCTCGCGGGACGGTCGCAGACGGAGGGAGGGAAAGGCGGAGTGAGCCGGGGACAGGCCGATCCTTTCCACTTGCGACCGGGGTGCCTCCGCGCTCAGTTTGGCCGCATGATCATTGATCCCCGTCTCAATCAACTGGCCGAACTGCTCACGGGCTTTTCGACCGCCCTGAATAAGGGCGAACGCGTGCTGATCGAAGCCTTTGACGTGCCCGACGCGATGGTCGTCGCCCTGATCCGCGCGGCCCGCCGGCGCGGCGCCCTGCCGTTCGTCCTGATCCATCACGCGCGCATCACCCGTGAGTTGATGCATGGCGCTGTCAAGTCCCAGTACGCGCCGCACACGGCGGTGGAGCTGGCCCGCATGAAGAAAATGAACGCCTACATCGCGCTGCGCGGCTCGGCCAACATCTTCGAGACCTCCGACGTGCCTCCCGCCAGCATGAAGCTGGTCACGCGCCTGATGAAACCGGTGCAGGATCGCCGCGTGAACAAGACCAAGTGGGTCGTGCTGCGCTGGCCGACCTCCGCCATGGCCCAGCAGGCCGGCCTGAGCACCGAGGCGTTCGAGGATTTCTATTTCCGCGTCTGCACGCTGGACTACCGCCGCATGGTACCCGGCATGAAAGCGCTGGGCGACCTCATGCGCCGCACGGACCGGGTGCGGATCAAAGGCCCCGGCACGGACCTGCGTTTCTCCATCAAGGGCATCGGCGCCGAGGAATGCGGAGGCAGGAAGAACATTCCCGACGGCGAGGTCTTCTCCTGCCCGGTCAAGGAAAGCGTCGAAGGTGTCCTCCAGTACAACGCCCCCACGGTCTATCTGGGCACCTCCTTCGACAACATCCGTTTGGTGTTCAAAAACGGACGCATCGTGGAGGCCACGGCCAACAACACAAAGCGGCTGAACGCGATTCTCGATAGTGACGCGGGGGCGCGTTACGTCGGTGAGTTCGCTCTCGGCTTCAATCCCCACATCCTCCAGCCGATGCGCGACATTCTCTTCGACGAGAAGATCGCCGGCTCGTTCCACTTCACGCCCGGCCAGGCCTACGAGGAATGCGGCAACGGCAACAAATCGCAGGTGCACTGGGACATGGTCTGCATCCAGCGGCCGGAATATGGCGGCGGCGAAATCTGGTTTGACGGCAGGCTTATCCGCAAAGACGGCCTCTTCGTCCCGAAAGCGCTGCAGAAGCTTAATCCGGCCTATCTGCTGGGAAAGAGTTGACTGCGGATTGCACGGATTAACGCCGAGGGGTTTCTTCTTTCCGCGCCCATCCGTGTCATCCGTAGTTAAAACATGACCGCCTCGGCTGCGCGCCGCAATTTCGCAATGGCTTCGCGGTGGCGCTGCTGCCTCCGGAAGCGAAGCGGAAGTGGCGGGCGGAGATCGATCGACTCGTAGCCCCGTGGCAGGAGCCGGCCTTGTCCTGCGTAGCCTTGGCGAAGCGGGATTGCAGGCGAAGTGCTCCGCGGTCAGGGTGGAATCGCGTGCCAGCCCGCTCCTACATCGTTCCGCCTCACATCCGCCGCGCCCGCGCCGACAAAGTGCTGGCCGGGGCGTTTCCCGAGCACAGCCGAGCCGCCCTGCAGCGCGCTTTTGAGGCGGGCTTGGTGCGATGCGGCGGCAAAATCATCGCCAAGAGCGATGCGGTAAAGACGGGCGACACGCTGGAGTTCGCGCTGCCGGAAATCACGCCCGCCGAATTGAAACCGGTCGCGATTCCGCTCGACGTCCTCTACGAGGACGAGCACCTGCTGGCGATCAACAAGGCCGCCGGCATGGTGGTGCATCCCGGAGTGGGCACGGGCGAGGACACGCTGGTGCATGCCTTGCTGGCGCATTGCGCCGGCGGACTCAGCGGGGTCGGCGGCGTCGAGCGGCCCGGCATCGTCCACCGGCTCGACAAGGAGACTTCCGGGGTGCTGCTGGCGGCTAAAAACGACGCGGCCCACCGCGGACTTTCGGAGCAGTTTGCCGGACGCCATCTGCGCAAGGAATACCTCGCGCTTGTGTCCGGCGTGCCGCGATTGCGGAGCGGCACGATCGAGCGCGCCATCAGCCGTCATCCGGTGCACCGCGAACGCATGACCGTCGGCGAGGGCGGTCGGACGGCGCGCACCGATTGGGAGATTGTCGAGGCGTACGGCGACAAGGCGGCGCTGGTGCGCTGCCGGATTCACAGCGGCCGTACCCACCAGATCCGCGTGCACCTCAAATCCATCGGTCACCCGCTCCTTGGCGACAGGACCTACGGCTGGAAGCAGGACCCGGAGCTGCCGGAGCCGCCGCGCGTCATGCTGCACGCGGAACGTATCGCGTTTCTGCACCCAATCACGGCGCGACCGCTGGAGGTGCGCGCCCCGCTGCCGGACGATTTTCGCGCCCTGCGGGCCGCTTTAGCTTGCGCGGGCGAGAAAACCGTCCCAAGCGGAAAGTAGAAAAAGACTGGCGCCGGCCGTTAACTCGCTTGACGTTTTCCGGCGCCACAGCCGCCGGCTGCACCGAATCTCCCTCGATAACGCACTGGCATTCCATCGTCACCGGCGCTGCGGATCGCGTAACCGCGACGAACGACAGGCGTCACTGCCGGCAACACTTATCATCACCGATTTCCCGTGAAAACGTTCCTAGGAATCAGCTTATCCGCGGCGGTCATTGCGATCGCCGCCTGCTTCGGGGCGGAGAGCGCCGGAGTTGTCCCGTCCGCCCGCGCCCAGTGGCCCAAGGCGCTCCAGCGGGCGAGAATGTCGATCGTCGCCGAGCGGCTCGGGCTTACGGCGGAGCAGAAGGCGCAGCTCAAGACTATTCGCGCCCAGACCGCTGAGGCCGTCCAAGCCATCCGCGCCAATGCCGCGCTGACAGCGGACCAAAAGCGGGCGCAAGCCGTGACCGCGTGGAAAACATCGCGGGAGCAGATGCGCGCGCTGTTGACGCCCGACCAGCAGGCTAAATTGGCGCAGATCAAGAGTCATCCCTGGCGGTTGAACGCGCTGGCTGTCAGCCGGGTCAGAATGGGCCTGCTGGCCAACCAGCTCGGGCTGACCTCCGACCAGCGGGCCAAGATTCGCGACATTCACACCAAGACCGTCACCGTGGTGAATCCCATCCGGGCGGATGCCAGCCTCACACCGGAAGCGAAGCGGGCCAAGGTGCGCGAACTGGTTGAAGCCAGCCGTACGGAGATCCACGGGGTGCTCACCCCCGAGCAGGAGGCGAAACTGCAGCGGATCCGCCGGCGCTTACTGGCGCCTCTCGGGCCCCTGGGGTAAGCGGCAGCTTCAGGTGAGGCGCCCCAACAGCTCCATCGCCACCCCGTAGCGCAGGTTGTGGAAGGAGTGGCGGAAGGCGCCGATGCCGCCGATCTCGGCCACGGCAATCACCGTGGCGAGCGCGGTGGGAAACACGTCGGCACGCGCGGCCGGCAGACCAGGGATTTTTTTCCGCTCTTCCAGCGGCAGGCGGGCGGCGTCGGCGAGCAGCACGCGCAGCGCGGGGACGTCAATGAGCGGACTGGTTTCCGCGATCGGCCGGCCGAGGCTTTCCGCGAAAATGGCTCGCGTCGTGGTGATGGTACCGCCGGCAAAGACCGCCGTTGTGCCCGCGGGCAGCGCAAGGCGGAAACCGCTTTTCGCGAAAACCTCACGGCAGATTTCCATTACGCGGACCCGGCTGGTGTCGCTGAAAGGCGCCTGCGGATCCTTGACGCAGTGCTCCGTCAGGCGGACGCAACCGAGCGGCAAACTAACGGTCTGCTCGACCCGCCGGGCGCGAAAGGTGAGGCACTCAAGGCTGCCGCCGCCAAGATCGAAAACATAGAAGTCCTGCAGTTCGGCCAGGGCCGGATCGGAGGTCAGTCCCCGGCCGATAAGATTCGCCTCCTCTTCGCCGGTCAGAATCCGGATCTCGTGGCCGGTCGCGGTGCGGACGCGCTCGCGGAATTCCCCGCCATTGGCGGCGTCGCGCACCGCGCTGGTGGCGACCAGGACGGTGTGCCGGGGGGCGAGGGGTGCAATTTCGTCGAGCAGCTGGCGGATGGCGGCGAGGCCGCGCTGCATGGCTTCCTGCGAAAGTTGCGGCTGCGCCTGGCCGATCCCCGTGCTGATGCGGGCATCGAGCGCCCGGGTCTGCACGGCGACGATTCCGCCCTTGGGATCGCGGGTGGCGACAAGGGACTTGATCGAATTGCTGCCGATGTCGATGACGGCGACGATGTTTGTTCCAACCACAGAGACACAGAGGGCACAGAGGAAACACCATTTCAAGCCTTCCTCTGTGAACTCTGTGCCTCAGTGGTTCATAATTGAAAATCCGCGGGGGCGATGAGGACGACAAACTCGCCCTTCAGGCTGATTTTCGCGAGGCGGGCGCGCACTTCAGCCGCCGGTCCGACCAGAAAGGTTTCGTGCACCTTGGTGACCTCCTTGGCCGTGCAGATGGCGCGTTCCGGACCCAGTTTTTCCACGATTTCGTCCACAAATTTTCCGATGCGGTGGCAGCTTTCGTAGAGCGCGAGGGTGTAGGGGAAATCGCGGTATTGATCAAGGAACGCCAGCCGGGCGGACGACTTGGCCGGCAGGAACCCGACGAAAAGAAATCCGTTGGTGGGCAGGCCGGAGGCGCTGAGGACGGCGATGAGGGCGCTCGGCCCGGGCACCGGGACGACGGGCAGGCCCCGTTTGCGGCAGGCCCGCACCAGGCGGAAGCCCGGATCGCTCAAGCCCGGAGTGCCGGCATCGGTCACCACGGCGATGGATTTGCCCCCGCCAATCAGTCCGGCGAGACGCTCGGCGGCCTCGATTTCGTTGTGTTCGTGGTAGGCGACGAGTTCGCGGTGGATACCGAGCCGGGCGAGCAGGGCGCCGCTGGTTCGCGTGTCTTCACAGGCAATGAGATCAACGGCGCCGAGAATGGATCGGGCCCGTCCGGTCAGGTCGGCGAGGTTGCCGATCGGCGTGGCCACGACATAGAGGTGACCGGACTGGGGGACGAGCGAAGCATTATCCATCGCTGGGGAAAGGAAGCCACCCGACGGCGTCCATAGCTACAAAAAAATCCGGCCCATCGGCCGGATTTTGAAAGACAGACTGAAAAACGCGGGGCGCATCACTGCCCCATGCCCGGGATGCGGCCTTCCCAGTCGGCCGGGCGATTCCAGGGAATGGAGGAATCGGTTTTCGGGGCGACGCAGCCGGCGAAGAGCGCGGCAAGGGCGACGGCGAGGAGCGCGGCGAGGAGTGGTTTCTTGGCGACGTTCATGGGAGGTGAAGATAACGAGGAGAAGGGAGTCTGCAACAGGTTCTGCCCGGAGGTCGAGCCCGCAGCAGTAAGACGTCGCGGGAGGGCCGGTGGTTGCATTCAGCTGGAATACGTGTAAATCGACTCCCACCACGGCGTTTTCGTGATCTTCTTCACGCCGGCGCCGGGATTGGCGGCAAGATGCTCGAGCACCTTGAAGACGGGTTCGGTCTTTTCCGGCTGGCCGAGGCGGGTGGCGAGGGCCTCCGCAGTGAAGGGCGTGCCGGGCGCGGCCCGCAAGGTCTCGATGATTTTGCGCTTGAGCGTGATGACATCGCCCGCGGCCTTCTTACCCGCCTCCACGCCGGGCTGGTGGTAGGCATTGATGCCGATGAGCGACGCATAAAGGCCGACCACGCGCTCATAGAGGGCGATGAGCATGCCGAGGGTGCGCGGCGACACGTCGGGAACCGTCAGGGTGATGGATGGCCGGTTTTTCTCGCTGAGCGCATCGCGCGTGCCGAGAAGGAACCCCTGCAGGTAGTCGCCGCTGGTGAGGCTGCCGCCCTCGACCTCGAGGCTTTCGCCGTTCCGGTCGCGCAGCACCTCGATAAAGGTGACGAAGAAATTATTCACGCCTTCGCGGAGCTGCTGCACGTAGGCGTGCTGGTCGGTGGAGCCCTTGTTGCCGTAGACCGCGATGCCTTGGTTGACGACGCGGCCCTGCAGGTCGAGTTCCTTGCCGAGCGACTCCATGACGAGTTGCTGGAGGTAGCGGGAGAAGAGCAGCAGTCGGTCCTTGTAGGGCAGCACGACCATGTCGCGCGCGCCGCGGCCGTCAGTAGCCCAGTACCACATCGCGGCGAGGAGCGCGGCGGGGTTCTCCTTGAGCAAAGGTTCGCGCGTGGCCTTGTCCATCGCGGCGGCGCCGGCCAGCAACTGGTCGATCTTGATGCCCTGCAGTGCGGCGGGCAGAAGTCCCACGACGCAAAGCACGGACGTGCGGCCGCCCACCCAGTCCCACATGGGGAAATGCGCCAGCCAGCCTTCCTGCTGCGCGATCTGCTCAAGCTTCGAGCCGGCGCCGGTCACGGCCACAAAGTGCTTCGGATAGTCGAGCCCCGCGGCCCGGAACGCGGCGGCGGCCTCCAGCATGCCGTTGCGCGTCTCGATCGTCCCGCCGGACTTGGAAATCACCAGCACCAGCGTCCGGCGGAGATGGCGGCCGATTTCCTTGAGCACATAGTCCATGCCGTCCGGATCAGTATTGTCGAAAAAATGCACGCGCATCTTGTCGCGGCCGGCCTTCAGGCGCCCAAGCGCGTGGCTCACCAGTTGGGGACCGAGCGCCGAACCGCCGATGCCGATGACCAGCAGCTCGCGGAACTTGCCGTCGGGGCTGCTGATCTCGCCTTTGTGCACCCGGGCGGCGAAATACCTGATGGCGTCCAGGGTCGAGGTGATGGTCTCGGTGATTTCCCTGGTCGGCGCCAGTTGCGGCGCGCGCAGCCAGTAGTGGCCGACCATGCGCTGCTCGTCGGGATTGGCGATGGCGCCTTTTTCGAGCGCCGCCATGGCGGCGAACGCCGGCGCGAACTTCGGCTCCATCAACTCGAGGTAGCCGTCGGGGAACGGCATCCGGCTGAGGTCGAGCGACACGCCGAGCCCCGGATTGTGGTAGCAGTACTGTTTGAAACGGGACCAAGACATGGGGATATTTAACCACCGATTACACGGATGGGTACAGGTAAGAAATCAACACCTCCGTGTTCATTTGTGTAATCCACGGTTGTTATAGGTTGGCGTCGGTCACCGCTCCCAAGGAGGCGCTGGTGACGAGCTTCGCGTACTTGGCGAGCACGCCGCGGGTTTCGCGCGGCTTCCTCGGCTTCCAAGCCTTGAGGCGCGCCTTTAGTTCCTTGGGCGGGAGGTCGAGGGAGATCCGGCTGGTCTCGGCGTCGATGATGATCGGGTCGCCGTTCCTGATGACCGCGATGGGTCCGCCGGTGGCCGCCTCGGGCGTGATGTGACCGACCACGAAGCCATGGCTGCCGCCGGAGAAGCGACCGTCGGTGATCAGCGCCACCTCCTTGCCGAGGCCCTTGCCCATGACCGCACTGGTGGGCGCGAGCATCTCGCGCATGCCGGGGCCGCCGACCGGACCCTCGTTGCGAATGACGATGACATGGCCCGGCTTTACGCGGCCATCGAGGATGGCCTTGAGCGCGGCTTCCTCGGACTCGAAGACGATGGCCTTTCCGGAGAAGCGCACTCCTTCCTGACCGGAAATCTTCGCCACGGCGCCTTCAGGCGCGAGGTTGCCATAGAGAATGCGGATATGGCTGTCGGCCTTGATCGGTTTGGAAAACGGGTGAACGACATCCTGGTCGGTGGGGTAAGGCTTCACGTCGCGCAGGTTCTCGGCGACGGTCCTGCCGGTCACGGTCAGGCAGTCGCCGTGCAGCAGTCCGGCGTCGAGCAGCATCTTCATCAGGGGAGTCAGCCCGCCGATACGCGAGAGGTGGGCCATGCCGTATTTGCCGGAAGGTTTGAAATCAGCGAGCACCGGCACGCGTTTCCCAATGCGGGTGAAGTCGTCGATCGACAGCTTCACGCCGGCGGTATGCGCGATGGCGAGCAGGTGCAGCACGGAGTTGGTGGAGCCGCCCAGCGCGATGACCGTGGTGATCGCATTCTCGAATGCCTTTCGGCTGATGATGTCGCGCGGCCGGATGCCCGCCCGGGCCAGGGCGACCGCGGCCTCGCCCGCCCGGCGGCAGTCGAGCTTCTTGTCCTCGCTGATCGCGATCTGCGCGGAGCTGTTGGGCAGGCTCATGCCGAGCGCCTCGATCGCCGAAGCCATGGTGTTGGCGGTATACATGCCGCCGCAGGCTCCGGCGCCGGGAATGGAGCAGGCCTCGATCGTCTTCAACCCCTGCTCGTCCAGCTTGCCGGCGGCGTACTGGCCGACGGCTTCGAAGACCGAGACGATGTCGCAGTCCTTGTGCGACTCGGGGTGGATGCCCGGCAGGATCGTTCCGCCGTATACAAACACGGAAGGGCGGTTCAGCCGCGCCATGGCCATGATGCAGCCCGGCATGTTCTTGTCGCAGCCGCCAATGCCGACCAACGCGTCAAAGCCTTCGGCGCCGCAGACCGTCTCGATCGAATCCGCGATGACCTCGCGCGAGACGAGCGAGTACCGCATGCCGAGCGTGCCCATGCTGATGCCATCGGAGACGGTGATGGTGCCGAAGATGATGGATTTGCCGCCCGCGGCGTCGGCGCCGGCGCCCGCCTCGCGCGCCAGGCCGTCGATGTGCATGTTGCAGGGCGTGAGCATGCTCCAGGTGGAGGCGATGCCGACGACAGTCTTCTGAAAATCGGCATCCTGGAAACCGACGGCGCGCAGCATGGAACGATTGGGTGCGCGATCGGCGCCGTCGTGGATGATGGAGGAGTATTTACGGATGAGGTTGGACGTGGGCATGGTGGTCAGAAATCAGAGGACAGTGATCAGAAGTCAGTCATCGGCGATTGAACGGGCGGCGGCCAGAAAGTGAAAACGAGCCCGTCTTCTCAACCAGAGGAAGGCGCGTTGGGCAAGAACGGATCCCGGCAGCGCGAGCCGGCCGGTTTTGCATCGGGAGGGCTCGGCGCCGTCCGAGCCGTCAGAATCTCTACGAATTGTGCGATTGAGGAACAACGCCTCGCGTGTCGTAATGCCTTGGCGTGGTCCTCCGGGATCCACCGGGCCAGGCTCAATTCCGGCGCGCCCACAACCCGGCCAGCCGGAAAAACAGAATGAGTTCGAACGACATCAATGTGGCAGCGGCGTTTATCGCGGCCATCAACCGGCACGCCCTGGGCGCTATTTCCGACCTGATGACGGAGAATCATACGTTCGTGGACTCTCTGGGCCAGAACGTGTCAGGCCGCGAAGCAATGATCTCCGCGTGGAAGGCCTACTTCGGCATGTTTCCTGACTATGAGATACGGGTCGAACGAATGCTGACCGAAAATGGAATCGTGGCGGTTTTTGGGTCGGCCTCCGGGACGTATAAGGGGAAGCGCGGCCTTGTTCCGGAAAACCGAATCGTAATGCCCGCCGCGTGGAGGGCAGGTGTGGAAAACGGCAAGGTCAAGCTGTGGCAGGTTTATTCCGATTGGACGGAAGGCGTGAAAACGATTGAGAAGGACAGGGAATCGGGCTGATCAGGCCGGAATTGGCGGGCGCGGCTCCTCGACGGAGTCCGGGGAGGCGGCCATTCCCAGCAAAGGGCGGAATCTGGCGGGCAGAGCTACCCGTCTACCTGGGAACTACTGTCCGACCGTTTTTCCCGGGCGGAAGCGGAGGACGTAGAAGCCGCCGATGAGGACGAGAAGCAGGCCCCACCAAACGTCGACGTGTTTGTCGGCGAACACGACCTTGTGGATCGGCGGGCTGATCCAGCCGTAGTAGATCCCGGAGGCGAAGATCAAAACGCCGTAAACCGCCAGCAGAATGCCGATGAAAAACCAGATGGGGATTTGTTTTTTGGGTTCCATGATGCCACCTCACCAGAACATAATGTTGACTGCCACCAACGCGACCGCGACCACGACAGCCCACAGCTTCGGACTGTCATACCAGGGAGACGGACCCTCGTCGGGAATCTCGGTCAGGCCCATGACGAGGTTCTTGAGCTCCGCCTCCGGCTTCGGCCGGGTGAAGAGGCTCACCAGAACAGTGACGCTGATGCAGACGACGAACGACCACCAGGCGGAGTACATGTTCACCGCCATCGGCTTGGCCTTGGCCGACCGCGCCACGAGTTTCACGTGATCGGGATTGAATACCGCCGGGACGAATTTCCTCGAGACGACGGTGGCGGCAATCTGGACGCCGGGTTTCAGCACGACCGGCACGCCCTCGACGCCAAACTTGAACGGAGTCTTGTTGTCGGCGAGCACGACGCTGGGGGCGAGGACCGGAACCTTCTGATTCGCATAGGTGGCCGCCAAATCCAGCGGCGCGCTCTTCACCGTCTGCGACTCCGCTATCAAATCGCTGCCCGCGCCGGCCGCCCGGGCGTTGAGGAGGCTGACCGTGCCGCTCTCGACCACGACGCGCGTAATGTTCTCGGCGGTGCCGAGCCTCTCGAGCGTCACGACCGCGTTTTCGCCCAGGGTGATCTTCGGGGGCGGCATGTAGCCGGCCGGAAAAGTGTGGACGAAGATCCACATTGCGATCGAGAAGGAGCTGGCGCAGAAGAAACCCCAGAAGCCCGCGGCCGGCGTGGCCCGCTTCCAGAGCATGCCGAGGATCACCGTGCCGAAGAGCGGCACGATGAAGAAGAAGACCAACACCTGCAGGAACTCGAGGATGTTGGAGAAATAGAACAAGGCGTAGGCCGTCCCGATCGAGATGATCACGCCCAGCACCGAACACCACCGGCCCATCGTGAGGTAGTGGTGGTCGTCGGCGTTCTTGTTGAGCAGCGGGCGGTAGACGTCATAGGTCCACACCGTCGAAAACGCGGTGACGTTGCCGGCCATGCCGGACATGAAGCCGGCGATCATCGCCGTGACACCCAGGCCCAACAGGCCGGGTCCCAAGTACTGTCCCATCAGCAGCGGCAGGACATCGTTGAAGGTATGGTGGGTGATGTTCGCCCGCGGATCGCTCTCCGGCACCAGCACCATCACCGAGCCGTCGCCGTTGAGCAGCACCGCGAGGCCGAGCAGGCCGGGAATGGTCACGATCAGCGGTACGAGCATCTTGAGGACCGCGCCGATCACCGTGCCGTTCTGGGCGCTGCGCAGGCTCTTGGCCACCATCACGCGCTGCACCTGCAGGAAGTCGGTGCACCAGTAGCCGAAGCTCACCGCGAGACCGAGGCCGAAGACCATGCCGAACCAGTCGATCCCCATCGGGTTGGTGTCGAACGAGCCCAGGTTGTGCCACAGGCTGGTGAAGTCGGCGTTCTGGACGGTCGGGTGGATGATGGCCGCGTTCTTCTGAACACTCGCCATCATCTTGTGCCAGCCGCCGGCGTGGATGATGCCGAGGATCGGGATCAGCAGCGAGCCCAGCCAGATCAGGAAGAACTGCAGCACCTCGTTGAAGACCGCCGAGAGCAGGCCGCCCAAGGCCACGTAGATGGCCACGGTGATCGACGAAACCCAGATGCTGATGTTCATGTCCCAGCCGAGCAGCAGGTGGAGGATCTTCGCCATCGCGAACATGCTCGCGCCGCTGACCATGACCGTCATGAAGGTGAACGAGATGCCGGCCAGCGCGCGCGGCCCCTCGCCGTAGCGCAGCTTGAGATAGCCGGGGACCGAATGGGTTTTGCAGATGTAGTAGAAGGGCATCATCACCACGGCCAGAAACAGGATCGCCGGAATGGCGCCGATCAGGTAGGCGTGCGCGCCAAGCATGCCGTACTGGTAGGCCATCGCCGACCAGCCCATGGTCTCGAGCGAGCTGAGATTGGCCGAGATGAAGCTGAGCCCCGCGATCCAGGCGGTCATCCTGCGGCCCGCCATGAAGAAGTCCTCGCCGGTGGTGGCGTACTTCTTGAGGTAAAAGCCGATGCCGAGGCAGAAGGCGAAATAAAGAACGATGATGACCAGGTCGACCGGCGCCAACGTGAGCAGACTCTTTTGCGCCGGCTCCGCAACCGCCAGGAGGGGCAGGTGGTTCATGGGTGTTGCCGCAATCGGTGCCGGATATCCCGGTAGCCGTCAAGCGCGCCAGTCGCGCTCCGGAGTCCGCCGGATTTCACCTTGAAACACCCAGGCCGTTTGTCAGGGTGCCGGGATGCGAGTGCGCACCTCCGCGACCGGGCCTCAATCGTCCCTGCGGCCGCTGAAGACCGTCCAGCCATGAGTCAGGAGCAATGGACGGCGGTGGACCGCTACTTCGCTGATCTGCTGGTGCCGCCCGATGCCGCGCTGGAAGCCGCCCTGCAGGCCAGCGTTGCGGCCGGCCTGCCGCCGATCAACGTCTCGCCGAACCAAGGCAAGCTGCTGCAGCTGTTGGCGCGGATCCAGAATGCGCGCACCATTTTGGAAATCGGCACGCTGGGCGGCTACAGCACGATCTGGCTGGCACGGGCGCTGCCGCCCGGCGGTCGCTTGGTGACCTTGGAGGCCGACCCCAAGCACGCGGAGGTCGCCCGCGCCAACCTCGCCCGCGCCGGTCTGGCCGGCGTCGTCGAACTCCGCCTCGGACACGCCTTGGACACCCTGCCGCAGCTGGTCAAGGAAGGTCGCGGCCCCTTCGACCTGATCTTCATTGACGCTGACAAGCCTGGCTATGCCGACTATTTGGCGTGGGCGCTCAAGCTCTCCCGGGTCGGCAGTCTGATCATCGCCGACAACGTCGTCCGCCGCGGGGCCGTGGTCGACGCTGTCAGCGCCGACGCCATGGTCCAGGGGGTCCGCCGCTTCAACGCTATGCTGGCCGCGGAGCCGCGCGTGAGTGCCACGGCAATCCAGACTGTCAGCAGCAAAGGGTATGACGGCTTCGCGATCGCGGTAGTGATCGCCGACCGGTAGGCCGGACTTTCACCACTTCAGGCTGAAAAACGACACAGCGATCATCGGATAGCCCAGCCCGTCCGCCCTAAATCGCGGTGCCGTGAGCAAGGCGAGGCGCGCATGGCGGGAGAGATCGAAGTGCAGCAGGCTCCCCGGCTCCGTGGAGGCTGGTTGCGCCTTGGTTTCCTGTAGGGCCCGCACCGCCAGTTCGGTTGACGCGTCGGTTGGGAAGGAGGAAAGCCGGCTGGTCACCGACGCGTCCGTAGCGGACATGGCGCTCGCCGGCCAGACGTGACGGGAATGGTCAGCGGTGTCGCTTTGCCCGGAGGCCCCGGGCAACGGGGCGGCGCCCGCCGCGAGCGGGAGGAGCAGGCAAAGGATGCAGGCCACGCGCCACATACCCGGATAGACGATCGCTCAGGCCAAAGGTTTCACCAGGATCTTCGAATTCCGGCCACTTTCCTCGTAATGCTTGAGGCGCGACTCGGGCAGGACCGACTTGTCGGCCTCCGCAAAGCCGCAGGACGAGATGAAGAAGGAGAAGCTCTGCGTGGATAGGGCGAGCGCCATCGTGGCGCCGCGCTCCTTGGCGACCATGCAGGTGTAGTTGACCATCTTCCGGCCGATGCCGCGGTTCTGGTAGAAGGGCAGCACATAGAGCGAGCCGATCTCGGCCAGCTCGGGCTTTTCGAAGTAGGTGGTGAGGGACACACACGCAATGAGGTTCTCGTCGATCTCGAACACATAGAACTGGTCGATGTTCTTTTCGATGGCCTGCTGGGTGCGATAGATCAGCTCCTCGCGCTTCACGGCGTTGCGCGTGAGGTTGTAGATGAGGCGCACGTCGCGGCGCGTGGCCTTGCGGATCTGCTGGTAGTCGTTGCCGTAAATCAGCGTGCCGACGCCTTCGTTGGAGAAGATCTCGTTGAGCAGGCCGTCGAAGACGCGGCCGTCGAGCAGGTGAATGCGCGAAATGCCGGTCTCAATGGCTTTCACCGCGTACACCGCCTTGCTGTGCGTTTCCTCGCTGATGGTTTCGGGGTGGTCCTTGAGAAGATCGCGCAGCGCCTCGACGGAGATCTCCCGGCGCAGCTCACCGTTGATGATCATCCCGGGCTGCGGAGCGAGGTAGATGATTTTGCTCGCGTTGAGCACCTGGGCCATTTCCGCGGCCAGCAGGTCGGAATTGATGCGCAGCGTATGTCCGTCGGGTCCGCAGCCGATGGGGGAGAGGATGGGGACGATGTCGGCGTTGATGAGGTGGAGGATGAACTCCTTGTCGACGCGATCGACCTTGCCGGTGAACTGCTGGTCCACGCCCTTGATGATGCCGACGGGGATGGCGCGGACGGCGTTGGTGATGGCGCACTTCAGGCCGTTTTGGGTGAGGCCCTCCAGGATGAGGTGCGACACGCGCGCCGAGGCCCGGATGGCCAGGTCGAGCGTGGCGGCATCGGTCACGCCGGTGCCCCGGGAGTCGGTGATGGGAATGTTGCGCGTCGCGGACAGATCCTCGATCTGCCGGCTGATGCCATGGATCAGCACGAGCTTGATGCCGAGGCTGCGCAGGACCGCGATGTCGATGAGCAGGTTGCTGAAATTCTCGTCGGCGACGACGGCGCCGTCGAGGGCGATGACAAAGATCTGCCCCTGGAAGCGCGGCACGTATTTGAGGATGCCGCGGAGATCCGTGGGTTTGATGATGGTGGTGGCGGGGCCGTTGCTCATCGAAGTTGGCGTGGATTTTTTCGCCGAATCACGCGGCCGCGTCAATGCCAGAGGTCAGAGGACAGAGAACAGAGGACAGGCGGTGGGCCGAACCAGGGCGTGAGATCTTTCGTTTGCCTCTTGTCTTCGACTTTTTGCCTTCAGCCTTTTTGCCCTCTGTCCTCTGACCTCTGTCCTCTGTGTCCCCGGCATCATTTCACGGTGAAGCCCCAGCTCTTCGAGGTGCGGCCGCCACAGAGAATGACCGTGTAGCGGCCGGGTTTGAGACTCTGAGTGGGAAAGCTCGCCAGCACGACGCTTTCCCTGGAGCGCGCCAGGAGCTGGCCGGACATCTTCTCGAAGTCGGGCAGGAGAAAAAGCTGCCGGCCCTTGCGGTAGAGAAACGCGCCGCGGATCTGCGTCTTGTAGTCGGGCTGCGCGCAGGTGAACTGCAGGGTGTAGGCGCCCGCGGGCGCGGCTTCCCGCGGTGCCGTCACGCTGTTGATGGAGGCCGGAAGAGCCGGCTTGAGGGCGAGCGCGCCGCCGAGTTCCTCGGGCAGGCCGCCGAGCGCGTTGATCACCTCGGCCGCGACCGGGGCGAGCCGGGCCGGCGGCAGCGGGTCCGCGGGCCGCTCGATTTCCACCGGGATGCGCTGGTAGCCGAGCCCGAGCAGGCGCTGCGTCGTGGCCAGTTCGCTCAGGTCGTGGTAGGGTTCAAACGGCTTCCCGCGCTTGCCATAGTGCAGCCGCAGGAACGTGTACCCCAGGATGAAGAGCACGATCGCCGCCACGATCCAGGGCAGGGGCAGAGTCCTCGGGGGCGGGCGGGCGGCGGACATGGCGCGTTTTATCCGGCGGGCGGGCGTCCGCCGCAAATCAATTTGCTTCCGCCCGCGGCGGCTGTTCTCCTACCGGGGCTTCATGAAGCTCTGGTCCCAGTTTTTCATTCCCACCCTCAAGGAAAGCCCCGCCGACGCCGAGATCACCTCGCACAAGCTGCTCCTGCGCGCCGGCCTCGTGCGCAAGTTGGGCGGCGGCCTCTACACCTACCTGCCGCTCGGGCTGCGATCGCTGCAAAAGATCACGCAGATCTGTCGCGAGGAAATGGACGCCGCGGGCGCCATCGAGCTGTGGATGCCGCACCTGCATCCGGCGGAATTCTGGCAGGAGGGGCCGCGCTGGACCGCGGCGCGCGAAATCATGTACCGCGCCGACTCTGCTGGCCAGCAGAGCGCCGGCCGCCGTCCGCCGCCGGAGCCGGAGTTCGTCCTCGGGCCGACCCACGAGGAGATCATCACGCCGCTGGTGAAGTCCGAGCTCACCAGCTGGCGCGACCTGCCGAAGAACTTCTACCAGATCGCCACCAAGTTCCGGAACGAAATCCGGCCGCGCTTCGGCCTGATGCGCGCCCGCGAATTCGTCATGAAAGACGCCTACTCGTTCGACGCCGACGACGAGGGCGCCACCCGCAGCTACCACGCCATGGAAGCCGCCTACACGAAGTTTTTTGCGCGGTGCGGACTGAGGACGATTTCCGTGGAAGCCGACACGGGTGTGATGGGAGGCAGCTTCTCCCACGAGTTTATGGTTCCGGCCGAGGTGGGTGACGATGATGTCGTGTACTGCGAGGAATGCGGCTACACGGCCAACCGCCAGAAGGCCACCAGCGCCCTGGTGCCCGCCGAGCTCAAGGAGGCGGCGCCCGCGGGCGCCATCGCGGAGTTTTCCACCCCGGGTGTCGTCACCATCGACGCGCTCGCCCAGCCGCCCTACGGCGTGCCGGCCGCGAAGCAGTTCAAGACGCTGCTCTACGTCGGCGACGGCAGGCTTTTCGCCGTCGTGCTGCGCGGCGGGGACGAACTCGAGGAAACCAAGCTCGGCGCGCTCGGCTTCGCCCTTTTCCGCCCCGCGACGCCGGAGGAGATCGTACCCGTGATGGGCGCCAGGCCCGGCAGCCTCGGCGTGGTGCGCGGCACGATCAAGAACCCCGGCGCGCTCGCCGGCATCTTCGCCGACCATGCCGTCCGCCTCATCGGCAACGGCGTGACCGGCGCCAACCGCGACGGTTTTCACCTGCGCCACGTCAACGTGGCGCGCGACCTCGCGATCACGAAGTTCGGTGACTTCCGCCGCGTGGGCGAGGGCGAGCCATGCCCGAAGTCGGGCCGGCCGCTCCGGATCTGCCGCGCAATCGAGGTGGGCCACGTCTTCAAGCTGGGTACGAAGTACAGCGAGAAATTCGGCGCGGTCTACACGGACGATGAGAGGCAGAGCCGCTTCATGGTCATGGGCTGCTACGGCATCGGCATTAGCCGCACGCTGCAAGCGGTCATCGAGCAGTGTCATGACGACGACGGCATCGCCTGGCCGTGGAACGTGGCGCCGTTCCAAGTGCTCGTCGTGCTCCTCGACCCGCAAGTGCCGGCGGCCGCTGAACTCGCCCGGAAACTGGCCCGCACGGCCGAGACGGCCGGCGCCGACGTGCTGTTGGACGACCGGATCGAACGGCCGGGTGTCAAGTTCAAGGACGCCGATCTGATCGGCGTGCCGCTGCGGATCACCGTGGGCGGCCGGAGCTTGAAGGAAGGCATGGTGGAAATGAAATGGCGCACGGAAAAGGACGTGGCAAAGGTGCCGCTGGCCGAGGCCGAGGCCCGCGTGCGCGCTGCGGTCGCCGGGGCGCCGGCGCGGTGAAAACATGACCATGGCGTCGGCCAGAACCGGGGTGGCGCCCGCCAGCCGCACGGAAACCGAGCTCGCCCTCGAGGGATTGTGGCGCGTGGTCGTGCTCAACGATCCGGTGAACCTCATGTCCTACGTCGTCCTTGTCTTCCGCCGGGTGTTCGGTTTCGACGAGCCCACGGCGCGCCGGCACATGCTGGAAGTGCACGAGCAGGGCCGCTCGGTCGTGTGGATCGGCGTGCGCGAAAAAGCCGAGGCCTACGTGTTCACGCTGCAACAGTGGCAGCTCACCGCGAGACTCGAACCGGATGAAAAGAATTGAGGTCAAACTCAGCCTGCCGGTCGTCGCCCCGCTGCTCGATCTCATCAAGGGAACCGTCGACGACCTCGGCGGCCGGCTCGCCGTCCCGCAGCACTTGCAGGACCTCGATGAGGAACTGCGCTCCGCGTGGAGGAACGATCTGTTGGGCGGCCAGAATGACGACTGCCGGCGGTTTCTGGCCCTGTTCGACCGGGAGTTTTTTTCGAGCGGCACGGTGAGTTTCGACGAGGACAATGCGGAGTCGGTCCTCCGCGCCTGCGCCGCCATCCGCCTGCGGTTGCGCGAGCGCGAGTTGAAAAGTCTTCCCGACGAAGCGATCGAAAGCGGCGGCGTGGACGTCACCCGCCTCGGCGAGGCGCTCACCAAGGCGTTCATGTGCTATGTCTTCCTCGCCACACTGCAGGAACTGATCATCCAGCATCTCGACTCGGCGATCCTGGAAGGATGAGATCATCCTGCCGCAAGCCGATGCAGGGTGTGTTTTCAACACCGCAAACAGCCGCCAAATGAACCTCTATCGTCAGCGGTACGTAGCGCGGTGTTTTAACCCGCGCTCATCCGCCCAGCGCAGGCTGAAGCACTGCGCTACGCCTGCCAGCAGGCTCCTCCATGGTTGAGAGCATCTGTTAACGCGAGTACGTTTGCTTCCATGCCTCGGATCCAGTGCAGCTATTGCGGGCTTCCCTTCAAGGTGCGGCAGGTTGAAGCGGGCCGCGCCTACTACTGCTGCTCGGGCTGCGCGCTGGCCAGCCGACTGCCGCCGGCGGGCGAAGGCGGGCAGTTCCCGGTGACGCCGGCCCTCGTCGCGGCGCTGGGCGTGGGTTTCGGGTTCTTCAACGAGGTGCTTTTCTGGACGCTGGCGCTCGAACTGGCCCGCGAGGACCGCGCGGACATAGCGCTGCTGTTTGCCCGCGTCTCGGCCGGCCTGGGCGTGTTGGTCTGGGTGGCGGCGGCCGTGGGCATGTGGCGCGCGCCGGTCCGCCGCTGGACCGATGCGGTGGTGGCGCTGGCCACGCTGGGTGTCATCGCCGCCGCGATTCAGCCGAAGCTCTCGGCGGGCTGCGTGGTGGCGGCCAACTCGGCGCAGGGACTTTGGCTTGCGCGCGGCTGGTGCAAGCAAAAATTTATCAGGAAAAAATCGCTTACAGTTTGACCACGCGCCCGGCCCCCTTAGGGTGGCACCGACACCCTGCAGTGTTCGTGGTGAGTTCGAAAACCGCTCTTTGCCTTTGAGAACATACGGGAGCCAGAACCTTGGTGGCGGCTGCTAGGCCGTAAACCGGAAAGCAAAAACCATCAGGAGGCGCCCACCTTAGCACAAAAGGACTTGAGCTTTGAACCTACGGCACAGGCGGGGTGTCGCTTTTTCAACGGTTCGGGCTCTGTTCAGCCCTGAACCATTCCTGAAACCCGTGTGCCCCGGCCCCTCCCTCGACTCCACCACGCCGCCTGCCCGTTCGCACGGAAGCGTTCCGGGCACTTGTCAACTATTAGTTGACAAGTTATCCGGGGCCTTTCGCGCGGGAGCTGACGTGGCCCGGAGGGAGGGATGGCGGAGGGGTGCGATCAAGGTCCACTGGAGCCTGCCATGAACCCGCACGAATTCAACATCCTCCATGTGCTCCATGTCGCGGCCGCGTTGGTGCTCATGGGCCATACCTTCTACGCCTTGGCCGCACCGCCCGCGACGCGCCGGAAGGTGCTGATATGGTCGGGTGGGGCCAGTCTGGTCATGCTGCTGACGGGCCTGCGCATGTGGCAGACGATCTACGGATTTGCGCCGGCCGGCTGGCTGGTCGTGAAGATGATCTGCTGGCTCGGTCTTTCCGCACTGGCTGGGATGGCTTACCGCCGACGCGAACAGGCGGGTCTGTTCGCCTGGGTGGCCATGGTGCTGGCCGCGACGGCCGTGGCCATGGTCTACCTGAAACCATTTTGAGCGTTGGCCATTCGCGACTAATTACCGGGGAGGCGTCCAATAATGCGGGAAGCTCGCTTGCGGGCGATAATCGGTCGCCAGCGACCTTCCTGCCTGGTTTCCTCGCTTCGCGAGGAAGGAGACGCCAAAAGGTTTAGAGGCTATCCGAAAACCTTCGAAAGGATCGTAGGGGCGCAGACTTGCTGCGCCCATGTCGGAGGGCGCGACAAGATCGCGCCCCTACCCATAACAGAAGGGATCATGTCTCAACGGGATTTTCGGCTAGCCTCTAATCAAGCGTCCACCCAAATCCGAGCTTTGGTTTTGCGCCCGGAATGACATGATTGGGTTTCATGAGCAGGTCTCCCCGAAGTTCAAGTCTTGGCCCGCATCGCTCCGTATGACTGACCGACCGAACACTTCCTCCGCTGGCGAACTTTGCGGTGTCTGGGTTGATGCCGACGGCCGGGCGCACCTCGCGGTCGCCACCGCAAACGGCGGGCGGGAGGAGAAAACGGAGACTTTCCGACCGTTTGCTTGGCTGGGCGACGCGGCCGTGGTGGGCGGTGTGGCGGGTGTGGAGGTGGAACCCTTGAAAGGCGAGGGGACGTTCCGCTGGCTGGCGCACGCGCAGGGGTGCGCCGCCTTCGAGGACTTCGTCAATGAGGCGCCCGACGGCGCCATGGTCGACTGGATCCGCCCCCTGGAAAACCAGTTTCTCCTGCAGCACCGCCGAAGGCTGTTTGGCGAGCTGATCTTCACGCAGCTCCGGCGCTGCCAGCTCGACATCGAGACGGGGCATGCCGCCGGGGAAGACTTCAGCGACGCCCGCAACGCGGCCGACCGCGTGCTGGCCATCGGGCTGCAGTTCGGTTCCCGCCAGCGCCTCCTCGTGCTCGAGGAGGAAACCGACGGCGCCGAGAAGCGCCTGCTGCTCGAACTCAACGACGTGCTCGAGACGGAGGACCCGGATGTCATCGAGGGGCACAACATCTTCAAGTTCGACCTCGATTACCTGCGCCTGCGCTGCAAACACCACGGCGTGCCGTGCGCGTGGGGGCGCTTCGGCCAGAAGGCCATCTTCCGGAACAGCCGCCTGAAAGTCGCCGAGCGCTGGATCGATTTTCCGCGTTGCGACCTGCCGGGCCGCTCCGTGGTGGATACCTACCTGCTCGTCCAGCTCTATGACATCGCCACGCGGGAGATGCTGGCCTACGGGCTGAAGGACGTCGCCATTTACTTTGGCATCACCGACGAGACCGAGGGCGAGCGCACCTACATCGAGGGCAGCCGCATCCACGAGATGTTCCGCACCGACCGCGCGCGGTTTCTCGCCTATCTCGCCGACGACCTGCGCGAAACCCGGGGCGTGGCCGATCTGCTCCTGCCGACCTACTTCGAGCAGATCAAGACGTTTCCCATCCTGCTGCAGGAGGCGACGCTGCGCGGCACCACCAACAAGATCGACCTGCTCTTTCTCGAGGAATACTACCACGCGCGCCAGAGCTGTCCCCAACTGTCGACGGAGGTGGCGCCCTTCGAGGGCGGTTACACCCGGAGTTTCCAGGAGGGCGTGTTCCGGAACGTGCTGCACTTCGACGTGGCATCGCTGTACCCGAGCCTGCTCCTCGCCATCGGCCGCAACCCGCGGAACGACACGTTGGGCGTCTTCATCCGACTGCTTACGCAGCTGCGCGACTACCGGCTGAACTGCAAGCAGCTCGCCCGCACCGCACCGACCGAGGAGCTGCGCGCCGAGTACCAGGCGCGCCAGGCCAGCTTCAAAATCCTCATCAACTCGTTCTACGGCTACCTCGGATTTTCCGGCGCGCGTTTCGGCGACGGCGAACTGGCCGCCGAGGTCACGCGCCGCGGCCGCGAACTGCTGCAGGCGCTCATCGACGAGTTCGCCAAGAACGGCGGCACGATTCTCGAGGCCGACACCGACGGCATCTATCTCTCGTCCGCGCAGCACTTCGCCGAACCGGAGAAGCTCCTGGCAGAAGTCTCGATCATCCTGCCGCCGGGCATCGAGCTGGAGTTCGACGGCAGCTACGAGGCGATGTTCTGCTACAAGGCCAAGAACTACGCCCTCTACGATGGCCGGAAAATCATCCTGCGCGGCTCGGCGTTGCGATCGCGCGGGATCGAGCCGTACCTCAAGAAACTCACCGACCGGCTCATCCGCCATCTGCTGGGCTTCGACCCCACCTCGCCGCTCGCCCTGCTGGAGGATTACCGCCGGCGCATCGAGGCGCGCGAAGTGGACATCACCGAGATCGCGAAATCGGAAGTGCTGGGCCAGAACCCCGAGGTCTACGAACAGTTCGTGGCCGCGGGCGGCAAGCCGCGCCGGGCCTCGGCCGAGGTGGCCCTGCAGCTGAATCCGCGGCCCCGCATGGGCGAACGGGTAAGCTACTACATCACCGTCAAAGCGAAGGGCCAGACCTCCGACTGGCAACGAGCGCGAGCCGTGTCGCGCTATGATCCCGACAAAGCGCCTTACGATCCCGCCTACTACACCAAGAAACTCGACGACTGGACCGAGCGCTACGGAACGTTTCTTGGCATTCAGCCGTCCAAGCCGCAGGGCGAGCTGTTTGCGGGCGCGTGAGCCAGGCAGCCGAGCTGGCAGGGAAACAGTTCGTCATGGCGGGGTGTCGGCCTTTAGCCTCGGTCGCCGCGATCTTCCGGCTGGCCGGCAGAACCGGGTTCCCAACTTCGCTCTGCGAGCTGCGATGGGCAGGCGCGATGACACGCTCAAGCTGTGCCATTACGGCGTTGTTTGTTGGATTGTCTTTACCGGCCGAACCGGGAACCTCCTTTTACCCCAAATGCTGGAAAAGCGTTTCTCCACCATCCGTGGAACGACCAGAGGCCTTGCCGAGGCATCCTCGAACACCGCCGGTTCAGACGCATGAACCAGTCCCTCCGCAACCGCATGGCGATCCCGCTTGCCCTCGTGCTGCTGCCGTTTCTCGTCTACGGAAACACCATTTTCCATCGCTATGGTTTTCGCGACGATTACTCGGTCATCCGCGAGGCGCGCGAGGAACCGGGTGTGATCTTTCGCTTTTGCGGATCACAGGCGCGCCCGCTTTATGGCTGGCTGTTGGAGACCAGTGCGCGGTTCACACCGACGATCGATGATTTGCGGTGGCTGCGAGCCGCCGGCGCGCTCTGTCTTGGACTGCTCGCGGCCGGATGCTTTGCGATGCTGCGCCGGCAGCAGTGGCCGGTCTGCGTGGCGGCGCTCGCCGCAGCGATGCTCGTGCTGCTACCCTCGGCATCGCTGATCGCGGGCTGGGGTATTTGCTGGGCGCACGTGGTGGCGGCGTGGCTGGGCTTGACGGGTTTTATCGCGGCGGAGCAGGGTTTTGGGTCGACGCCGGCCTGGCGGCGTGGCGCGTGGCTGGCCGTGGCGGCCATCAGCGTGCTGGCCGGGGCGCTCACTTATCAGTCAAACGCCATGTTCTATCTGGTGGGCGTCGCGGCCGGGCTGGGACGGCGGCTGGGAGAACCGCTGCAGCGTCAGCTCGGCTGGGTGGCGTGGCATGCGGCGGCGGTGGGCGCGGGTCTGCTGCTCGCCTTCAATCTGACCCACCAGCTCTTCGAGGCCGGCGTCTTCCCGCGCTCACCACGCATCGCCATTGAGCCGGACCTCCCGGACAAGCTCCTGTGGGGCCTGCGCGAATCGCTGCCCAACGCGCTGGCGCTGTTCGCCATCAACGATGCGTATGGGCGCAACATGATGCTCCATGCCGGTTCGATGCTGGCGGTCCTGACCCTGCTGCTGGGCGGCGTGATCTGGGTTATGCGCCGGCAGGGAGCGGTCCGGGCGCTGTGGTGGCTGGCGTGCCTCGCCGGTCTGCCGCTGGCGGCCTACAATGTCAGCATTCTCGTCATGGAACACTGGGCCAGCTACCGGACGCTGTATGCCTGCGCCGCGGTGGTGCAAATCTTCGCCATGACCACACTCGGTTGGTGGATTGCCGGAATAAACCGGCGCCGGCTGTGTCTGGGGGCGCTGGCCGCGGTGACGTTTCTGGCGGTGATCGCCGCGCGCTGGCAGGCGTACACCCTGATCGCCCTGCCGCAGGCGCTCGAACTCCGGCTGCTCGAGGAGGGCGCCCGGGCCATCGATCCGGCCAGACATCCGCGGGTGTTCATCCTCACGCCCGCGCTGCGGCACGCGCCGGCCTCGCTGCGCTGGGGCGACGAATTTGGCTCGCTGTCGATGGACTCCGACTGGACGCCCAAGGAGGCGCTCAAGCACATCATGCGGGCGCGCTTTCCGGAAATGCCGGATGTGAATGACCGCTATGTCTATGCCAGCGGCAGCGTACTGCCCAAAGGCGGGAGGCCCGACGTGGTCATTGATCTGCAGCGGGTCAGCAGGTTTCGCGGCAGACTAGAATGGCCGGACAGCTCGTTTTGAACCACGGAGGCGCGGTGTGCGGAGGGGCGCCCTGCTGGCCAGCAGAGCTGCGCCCATCGCCGAGGGTGCGACCAGTTTTCACGCGAGGCTACGGCACGTCAGGAAAGAATGTGCCCTTACCGACGCCTAGAGCCCCGGCGGCATCCCGCCCTTGCCGCGCATGGCCTCCATCTGGCGCATGAGTTTCTTCCCGCCGCCGCCCTTCATCATCTTCATCACCTTGTGCATCTGCTGGAATTGTTTCAGCAACTGGTTGACGTCGACGACCTTCACGCCGGCGCCCCGAGCAATGCGCATGCGGCGGGCGCCGTTGAGGAGCGAGGGATTGCGGCGCTCCTGGAGCGTCATCGATTTGATGATCGCCTCGGTGCGGGCCATCTGCCGGTCGGCGCGGTCGTCGAGCTTCACGCCGCTCATGCCGGGCATCATGCCGAGGATCGACTCCATTGAGCCGAGCTTCTTGACTTGATGAAGCTGCTCGAGGAAGTCCTCGAAGTTGAACTCCGCCTTGCGGAACTTCTCCGCCATCTTCTCGGCCTGCTGCTGATCGATGGTCTCCTGCGCCTTCTCGACGAGCGAGACGACGTCGCCCATGCCGAGGATGCGCGAAGCGAGGCGGTCGGGATAAAACGTGTCGAAATCGCCCGCCTTTTCCCCGGTGCCGATGAATTTGATCGGCACGCCGGTGACGGCCTTGATGGAGAGCGCCGCGCCGCCGCGGGCGTCGCCGTCGAGCTTCGTGAGCACCAAGCCGGTGAGGGCAAGCGCGTCGTGGAAGGTCTTGGCTACGTTGACGGCCTCCTGGCCCAGCGCGCCGTCGGCGACGAGCAGCACTTCGTCGGGTGTCACTCGGGCGCTGAGATTCCTCACCTCCTCGATCAATTCATGGTCGATCTGCAGGCGGCCGGCGGTATCGAACAGAATGGCGTCGGCCCCGGCCTCGACCGTCGCCTTTAACGCGGCACCGCCGATGGCGGGCACGTCCTTCGAGGCGCGATCGGAAAAAAAGCCGAGCTCCTCCTGCTTCGCCAGGATCTCGAGCTGGTCGATGGCCGCGGGCCGCTGGACGTCGCAACCCACGACGAAAGGCCGGTAGCCGCGCTTCTTGAGCAGGCGGCCGAGTTTGACGGCCGAGGTCGTCTTGCCCGAGCCGTGCAGGCCGACCAGCAGCACCTTGAGCGGACGCTTCGCGCTCAACTCGGTGGCGCCCTCGCCGAGGAGCTTCACCAGCTCGTCGTGGATGATCTTGACGATTTGCTGGGCGGGCGTGACGGACTTGAGCACCTCCAGGCCGGCGGCCTGCGCTTGCACGCGTTCGACGAACTCGCGGGCGACCTTGAAATGCACGTCGGCCGAGAGCAGGGCGGTGCGCACCTCCTTGAGGGCGGTCGCCATGTTCTCCTCGGTGAGCTTGCCGACGCCGCGCAGGTTGCGCAGGGCCTGGCCGAGACGTTCCGTGAGCGATTCAAACATGGAAAAGATCAGTAGGAACCACGGCTGGCCACAGATCAATACGGATGATGCCGCAACCAGCGGCGCCCGGTTTCCAGGTTTTTCCCGCCGTGACAACCCCCGGTGTTTGTAACGTAATACGTTACAAACGCACCCGATGCCAGATGTGCTGACGAGCTCGACGCACACCTTTGGATAGAAGCCATGGAGGGCGTCGGCGCGGCGAGGGGTGCGGACGGCACAGCCTTGACAGCCGCAAGCGTAAAACTATGTTTGACCTCATGATCAAGACCATCACCAAGATCGGCAACTCGCAGGGCATCATGTTCGATGCGGCGCTGATGGACCTCGCCCGCCTCAAAGTCGGCGACCAGGTCAACCTCACCGTGCACGAGGGCGGGGCGATCTACCTGACGCCGGTTCATCCCGTGGTTGCGCCGGAGAAAGTGACCGCGACTATCCGTAAAACGGTCAAGGACTACCGGAAGACCTTGTCCCGCCTGGCCTGATGAATCCCGGACCCGAAGACTGCGTGCACCTAACCGTGGCGCAGGTGTCCGAGATTCATGCCGCCGTTCTCGAGGCATTCGGCGGAATGGATGGCATTGCCGATCGGGGCTTGCTCGAGTCCGCCGTGGCGGCGCCCCAGGCAAGTGTGTTCGGCCAGTCACCCTATGCCGATTTGATCGAGGTGGCCGCCGCCTATCTCTTCTATCTTTGCCGCAACCATCCGTTCCGGGATGGCAACAAGCGCACGGCTATGACCGCGGCCATCGTCTTTCTTCGTTTGAATGGAGTTGAGCCCACGCCCGACAGCTCGGCATGGGAATCGCTCGTGCTCGAGGTCGCGGCCTCGCGGCTGGACCGCACGCAGACCACCAAACGGCTGAGGAAACTGGTGGGCAGTGCCAGGCGCTGACCGCCCGCGCCGTGGAAATCACGCGTCCGGGCAGAAACCGTAGAGGAGATCGTCGCGGCCTTTGCCGGGCCAGTTGACCTGGTCGGTGCCGAGGCGCTGCATGAGGGCGAAGACAAGCCGGTTAAAGGCGGCCTCAAAGCCGAAGATCGAGTAGAGCGGCGGCGCGTTGACCTGCACGACATAGGACGGCAGGCCGGTCGCCGCCAGCATGCGCACGCTGCGCCGCACCAGCTCGGCCTCGAGCGGCGAATCGCCCTGGAGAATCACCACCGGACGCGGATGCGCCGACATCTGCTGGAAGGGTCCGTGGGCGAACTGGAGGAAATCCGAGATCGGCGGGCACGGCCAGAACACGCCCTCCATGAATTTGCACGCGAGGTTCTGCGCGAACTCCGAAATGGGCGCGGCGCAGACGAGGTTGAAGCCGCGCGCGAACTTCTCCGGCACGTCCAGCATGGCCTGCAACAATTCGGCAGGCGGCTCCGCGGCGAGCAGGGGCAGGATGGCCTCCGCCGGCGGCACGCGGAAGCGGCAGCCGGCCAGCTGCGCCGTGAACTGGAGGCAGGCGAGATAGCCGGCCATGGGTCCGACAAAGCGAATGAGGGTGGTGTACTCCTCGGCCAGCGGGAAAACGACGAGTTCGCCGCCGGCGTCCAGCAACTGGCGAAGGAGGGCGGCGCGATCCGGCTTGCCCGCCGCCGCGGCAACCCCGGGCGTCGTGGCGCTGAAAAGAACCGTGCGGGCGAACTCGCGGTGGCGGTTCAACGCGATCTGCGCGTTGGGCGACACGCCCTGGCTGAAGACGACCAGCGTTCGGCCCGCGAAAGCCTCGCGGTGCGCGGCGGTGAAGCCCGACAGCGGCAGATAGGAGGCGGTACGCCCGGTGTGCAGGTTGAGCAGCATCGCGAGGTAGCGCGCATGGGCCTCGGAGCTGCCCGTGCCGGTGACGATAAAATGCGTGGCGGCGAGCGTGGCCGGCTGCAGCGGTGCGGGCGGCCGCGCCAGCATCTGCGCCAGTACGGCGGGAATCTGCGCGAGGCGGCTCGCGAGGAGCTGGTGGCCTGATTTATCGGCGGGCGTCATCCGGCCAGCGACGTCTCGTCGAGGAAGATCCACTTCTCGACATCGATCTGGTGCTCGTTGAGCGCGTCGGCGTACTCCTTCTTTTTCACCAGGCTTTCCGGCGAGTTCATCACCATCTGGATCTTTCCGCTCGGGATGTGGTGCTTGAGAAGCAGCATCGACGCGTCGTAGTCGCGGCTGTCGTAACCGACGCCGATGCGGCGGTAGGCCTCGTCGGAGGAGGCGGAGAGGCCGTTCTCGACCAGCATGAGATCGGTTGCGTAGGCGCCGAAGCCCGCGCCGCGTCCGTCGTAATAAAGCAGGAGGATGCAGCCGGTGCCATAGGTGACGATGTGTTTCACCGCGCTCTTGAACTTGTCGCGGTTGTCCACGCTGCGCAGCGGAAAGCGGTTGAAGAGCGACTCGCTCTGCAGCCGGACGACCGGGATGTCGTGGGCCCGCGGCCGGCCGTGCGTGAGCACCACGAATTCCTGCGACGTGACGACGTCGTAATAAACGTGGACCTTGAACCAGTAGGGAGTGGTGAGCAGGTCGGCGTTCGCGTCGTCGGGATGGTCCTTTCGGTAGGCGGCAAGGTTGTCGGCGTCGATTTTGACGAAGTAGCGGTTGTCGCGGATGAGCTCGTAACCGAGCACGAGCGGCTTTGGCCCGGCCATGAAACGCTCGATGGCTTTGCGTTTGAAGAGCTCCTTGAACTGGGCGTCGGTGAGCAGGATGTCGTCATCGACCGGCTTCACCGGCAGGAAATAGGCCGCGGAGTAGATGAAACGCTGGGCGTCAGGCAGGGCGTGCGGCTTGAAGGGAACGACCGGCTCCGGCGGAAGCGCGTGGCGCAGCAGGGACTGCTCGGGGTGGACGAGGATGTGGCCGGCGTCGGCCTTGGAGGTGAGGTAGGCGAGGTTGAAAGGGGAGGGCGCGAACTCCAGGGTCTCGGTGCCGGCGACCGGCAGACCCTGCGCCTTGAGCGCGACCACCTTATCGGGGTTGTTGGTGAGGACGATGAACGGCGCCCGGATGCCGAGCAGGTGGCAGATGTGGGAGATGTTCTCGTACTGGCGATGGTCTTTTTTGAGACCCATGACCCGGTAGGCCTGAAAGGTCGAGAGGCGGTCAAGCGACGCCTGCACGAGCATGCGGTCGCGCGCCTTGGCCACGTAGCCTACACCGCGGCCCTCCTGCATGAGGTAGAAGAGGATGCCGTGGCCCTTCGCGGCGATGACCTTGAACGCACCCTCGAGTTGCTGTACGCAGTCGCAGTCGCAGCCACGCAGCGTCTCGCTGGTCACGCAGGACGAATGCAACCGGGTGTAAAGCGTGGCGGTGCCGGTGATGTCACCGTAGGCGAGCGCGATGATGTAGCTCTTGTTGGTAATGTCCTGGAAAATATAGGCGCGGAACGTGCCGAAGCGCGTGTCGAGGCTGCAGGTGGCGAGATAGAGCGTGGTGCCATAAAGCGGACGCTCCTCGACGGTCTGCAGCTGGGTGACGGCGCCGGCGGCGTGCTGCAGTTCCCGCACGAGTGCATCGAGATCGGGCGCCGCCGCGCTGGTGGCGGCCATCGAGCCGCCGTCCTCCGGGGGCGACGGGAGCGCGGATCTGGACTGGGTCTTCGGCATGAAGATGAATGTAGCGCGTTACCCACCGGTTGCACGGGGAATTTATAAGGAGGGATTGGCGGTTGCCCTTGCTTCCGTTCCCGGCTTAGTTCCCGGCACAAGAACTTCCCTTCCCGCCGTGCGCATCATTGACGTCCATGTGCATCTCTATCCGCCCGAAACCGGCCGCGATCCGGCGGCCTGGGCCGCATCGCGGGGTGAGACCCACTGGGCGGCGTTGTGCACTCGCCGCCGCCGCGACGGTCAGCCGGTGCAGACGTTTCCCTCGGTCGAGCGCTTGCTGCGCGACATGGATGCCGCCGGTGTGGAGCAGGCCGTTCTGCTGGGCTGGTACTGGGAAAAACCGGAAACCTGCTTCTGGCACAACCGGTTTCATGCCGCATGCATCCGCGCGCACCCCGACCGGCTGGCGGCGTTTGCCACGATTCATCCATCGGCGGGCGAGGCGGCGGTCCGGGACGAGATTCACTGGGCGCACGACGCGGGCCTGCGCGGACTCGGCGAGCTGTCGCCACACTCGCAGGACGGCGCGATGGATGATCCCGTCCTTGCCACGGCGCTGGCGCTGGCCGGCGAACTCCGGATGCCGGTCAACCTGCATGTCACCGATCCCAACACGGGCCGTTATCCCGGTCGGGTGGAGACGCCGCTGGAGGGCTTCGTGCGGCTGGCCAAGACGCATCCGCAGGTGACGTTCATCCTCGCCCACTGGGGTGGCGGGCTGCCCGCTTGGGAAACCAATCCGATCATGCGGCGGGATCTGGCCAATGTCTTTTATGACACCGCCGCCTCGCCGCTGAGCTACGACGACCGCATCTGGCGGACGATGCTCGACCTGGTGCCGCCGGAGAAGGTGATCTTCGGCTCCGATTACCCTCTGATCCTTTATCCAAAAACCGAGCGTGAACCGGGCTGGCACCGTTTCCTGGCCGAAATCGACGGCGCGCGCCTGACCCCGGAGAAGAAGGGGCTGTTGCTTGCCGGCAACGCCGCGCGCGTGCTCGGGCTGTAGCGCGGGCAAGCGACCGAATGCGGTGAATGGACGCGGCCACGCTTGAATTCATCCCGCCGCCGTGAGTAAACATTCTCCATGAGCATTGAAGCCAGGCTGGCGGAACTGAACGTCAAACTTCCCAACCCGCCCGCCAGCACGTACACCAGACCCCGCCTTGACCTGAATAACAGCAATCAGTGGACTCAGCCCGAGTAATGGGTGTCCGGTAGCATTCCACCCGCGCTGCGGCAAAAATAGGGGAGCCATGAAATCCAAAGATTCAATTCTGTTTGTTCTGTTTGCCGTCTTAATCTGGCTTTTGAATATCACCAATATTAAGACGTTCGAACTTACCGGCCACGAGACCACGGAATCGGGCTGGGATGCTCGCGTCGGGATTCTCTTTTGCTACATTATCGGCTTCGTGCTGTGCGTGAAACTGGTGCGCATGTGGCCTTGGCGGCTGCGAGGATTCCGGCCCCGTGTTTGGCCGTTTCTGTTGTTATTGCCGCTCGGCATAGTCGATCACGCAACCAAGAGTGGCCTGATTAATGGCGGCATTTGGCGAACGATGAAGGGCTTTGGGAGCGAGCATTCCGGCGACCTTTTGTTCGCGGCCATTGTGGTGCTCTTGCTCTGGCAATGGTTCTTGTGGCTGAAAGCCCCAAAGGAAACCCCGCCCAAGCTGACCTAGTCCGCCCGCTCAATGAATTCGAGCGTCCATCAGACCTCGCCTTCACCCGGCGGGGTTTTTTTGTTTGGCGTCGAACGTTCGCGAAACAGAATGGCGGACGCAAACGCCCCGCCGTTCACCTTCCATGTTCGCATTCCTGGCAAAGCTGTTCTCTTCGCAGAAACTCGCATCCCGCAACTTCCCGAATCGGGGCAAACGCGACACCAGGGCCGATGACATTACAATCGAGCCGGAACTAACGCCGAAGCGAAAGGCCAACATTGCGGCCAAGCTGACGGATTCCCTCCGCAACAGCGGTGCGAACATCGCGGCCGAAAGAATTCCGGCGTTGCAGCAACGGATTCAAGACCTCGTTTTCTCCGGCAGTCGCGCCGAGACGATTGCAAGGGTTCTGGCGCGCGAATACGACTTGGACAAACACCAAGCCGCAGGGATCGCCCGTCTCGCTGCAAGTCTGGTCATGTCCAAGTACGGAGAAGACCGCGCCCGGGAAGCCGGATCAACCCGCTACCGATGGTCGACCAGTCACGACGAGCGGGTGTGCCCGCGATGCAGGGAACTGGAGGGAAAGATCTTCTCATGGGACAGCCCGCCCGAAGGCGGTCACCCCGGCGAGTGTGAATGCTGGCGGCTTATATGCCCTGACTACGCTAAGGTGCCCGTTGGTCGATTGGATTCCCGGTGCCCGAATTGTGAGGTAGAGCTGGCAAAGCGTCCGCGAGGCAAGGCAAAGTGCAAGAGCTGCCAAAAAGACATTTGGGTGAAAACGAATGCCGAAGGGCAACAGGTGCTTTTGAGCGAAGAAATGTTGGAGAACTTTGATCGCCAAAAATACGGTCCCGAGATTTGCCGATGTAGAGCGATCCCGATCACCGCCGTCGATGAGATCCTTCGCGCGTCGGCTACTGCGAAACACAATCCTCCGGGTTGAGCCTCGTCACGTCTTTTGATTAAGCTCGATCAGCCGCTGCTTAAACCTGCTTCTGCTCGCTTCCAGATCAGACAACAGTTTCTTTAATTGTGGCGCGTAAGCCTGTGTATTTTGCTTTGCTTCGCGCGCTCTTTCGAAATCCCTTCTGACTTGGCTCAGCGACGATTTTAGCGCGTCGAGTTGCTTGATCTCAGGAACAAGCGATTGGAAGTACAAGGACGCGAGCATTTCGAGCCGCTGGCCAAGACCTTCCATCTTCGATAGAATCTTCCCTTCCTCACTGAAGGCGGTGGAGTAATCGCAATTCCCGAGCATTGCCTGCAACCACACGGCATAACTGGCGAAAAGGAACTTGTAGAAATTATCAGCCGCCATGTACAACTCCTCTGCTTTCCCTCTTTTGAACTCTCGCTCCGAATGAGACGCGTTCAGGCGATAAGTCACGACCGCGGAAACCACACCGCTGCCTATTATCGTTAGAAGACCAAGAAACAATTGAACGCGATCAGCCATCTTTTGCCCAACAGTGGGATTATGCCAAAGGGCACCTACGCCTTCCGTCCGCTCGGGGCAACCTGATTTGCCTCACGGCCGGCCCGCTGTGCACGCACGCCTTGCCCTTTGCCCCAAGGCGGGCCGACCTCAGAGCGGTGCGGTAGAGGATGGCGGGCGGTTTGGGTGTCGGGGCAAATGCGCGGGGCGGGGTAGGGGCTAAAATCCGCGTTTGTTACCTTTCCGCTACCGGTCCACCTCCTCGCTCTGAAAAAGGCTCCCTCAACGGGAAGATGACCCACACGGGACCGGTGGGGCGCGACCAGACGGTGCAGGCGGGTTATGAGGCGGCGCGCGTCTGCGCGCTCAACATCTTGACCAACATCCAGACCGCCACCGGCAGCCTCGATGCCGTGAAGCGCATCGTGTTTGTGAGCGGCTTTGTCAATGCCGTCGATGGATTCGCCGACAGCCCGGCGGTAATCAACGGCGCCTCCGATCTTTTCGTCGAGGTCTTTGGCGAAGCGGGCCGGCATGCCCGCGCGGCGGTGGCCGTGGCCGGGCTGCCCCGCAACTCGACCGCCGAGGTGCAGGTCGTGGTCGAACTCAGGGCATAAGCCGAAGCACCCGTCCGGAGGCGCTGGCGACGGCGCACCGTGCCGTTTTCGTGATTGCTTCAGCGGCGGCTTGGCCGCAAACAAACTGGACTTTCACCCCCGGCATGGCGTTCAACCTCAAGAAAGTCCTGAAGGCGCTGCTGTTTTCCTCAAGCCAGCCGCTTTCCATCAGGGAAATCCAGGAAACCTTCACGCGTTTTCACGAGCAGGGCACGCTACTCGCCGGCGTGAAGCCGGGCGAGCCGAAAGCGGAGAACGGCGATGGGTCCGCGCCCGGAACGGAAGCCGTTCCAGCGGCCGGTGCCGGGCAGGCCGCGGAAGCTGCGTCCGAGACGCCGGCGGACGACGAGCTTTACCGGGAGGTGCCGTCCCTCGTGACCAACGCGCAGATTCGCGAGACCATGGACGACATCGCGCGCGAGCTGCGCGCCGCCGACGATGTCTTTCTGCTCACCGAAACCGCCCAGGGTTTCCGCCTCGTGACGCATCCGCGCTTCGCCCGCTGGGTGCGCATTCTGCGCGCCGAACCGCCACCGATCAAACTGAGCCAGCCGGCCATGGAAACCCTCGCCGTCATCGCCTACCGTCAGCCGGTGACGCGGGCCGAGATTGAGCACATCCGCGGCGTTTCGGCCGAGGCCGGCCTCAGCCGGCTGCTGGAGCGGGAACTCATCTACATCGTTGGCCGGGCGGACCTGCCCGGACGCCCCATCCAGTACGGCACGACGGACACCTTTCTCGAGTTCGTCGGTATCCGCTCACTGGACGAGCTGCCCGCCTCCGACGTGCTTTCGCGCCGCCAGATCGACGACTGGCTGCAAAGCGCAATGAACGCGGCCCATCCTTCCGATCGCGACATGGGCCTGTCCGAGGAGGGCGAGGAGCCGCTCTCGCTCGAAGATGCCGCGCAAAGGGCGACGATGAAGATATCGCCACCACCAGCCCCCGGCATTCAGTCCGTCCCGGAGGAAACGGTGCCATCCGGCGGCACCGAACCGGATGCTCCGCCCGGATCCAGCCAGGCCGGACCAACCTAAAACGCCATGGATCTCGATTCCCTTCGCCGGAAGATTGACCGTCACGACAGCAGAATCGTCAAGCTGCTCAACCAGCGGCTCGCCCTGGCGGCCAAAATCGGCCGACTCAAGCGCAGCAAGGATGGCCGGATTTTTGTGGCCGAGCGCGAGGACGAGGTGCTGCGCAAGGTGTGCGGCCAGAACCAGGGCCCCATCAAGGACGCGGCCCTGCGCGCGATCTACCGCGAAGTGATGTCGGCGGCCATCGCGCTGGAGAAGCCGCTGCTCATCGCCTACCTCGGCCCCGAGGCGACCAATACCCACCAGGCCGCCATCAAGAAGTTCGGCGCCAGCGTGGACTACCATGGCATGGCCACCATCGCCGATATCTTCACCGCCGTGGAAAAGGGCGAGGCGGATAACGGAGTCATTCCCATCGAAAACTCCACCGAGGGCTCGGTGCGCGACGCGTTGGATCAATTCGTCGATTCCGACTTGAAGGTCGTCGCCCAGATCTACCTCGATATCACGCACTCCCTCATCTCCGGCTCACCCTTGGAACAGATCGAGAAGGTCTATTCGAAGGATCAGGCCCTGGCGCAGTGCCGCATGTGGCTGCAGCGCCATCTGCCGCATGCGCAAATCCTTTCCTCGGACAGCACCGCCAGCGCCGTGCAGATCGCCAAAAAAACACGGGGGGCGGCAGCCGTGGCGAGCCCGCTTGCAGCGGAGTATTACGGCGTGCCGGTCGTGGTGACGAACATCCAGGACATGTCGGACAACACGACGCGCTTCTTCGTCATCGGCAAACAGCCGTCCGGTCCCGTCGGCGGCGGTCGGGACATGACGAGCTTCCTCATCTCGCTGGGCGATGACGCGGCCTCGCATCCCGGCGCCCTGCTCAAGATGCTGCTGCCGCTGGCGGAGCGCGGTATCAACCTCTCAAAGATCGAATCGCGCCCGAGCAAAAAGCGTCCCTGGGACTACTACTTTTTCATCGACGTGTCCGGCCACTATGACGACCCGGCCATGCGCGAGGCGGTCAAGCGGTTGCGCAAGTTCTGCCCGATGGTGAAGTGGCTGGGCAGCTATCCGACGGCGAAATAGGCGCACGGGTTCGAACCGCGATGCGGCGGGTGACGTCCCGGGCCTCCGTCTCGCGCCGGCCGGCGCGCTTACCGGTGACGATAGGCGAGATAGATCGCCAGCACCCCGAGCCCCAGCAAGACCAGGGCACCCAGGAAATAGAGGTAACAGCCGCGCTTTACGTCCTGCTGGACCGATCGCGGATTGGGACGGTACTGGTCGAGCAGGGCCGCGGCAGAGGAATCGACGGAGGCAGGTGGCGGCGAAGCCGGTGTGGCGACGGCTGCCGCCGGCGAGGTCATGTCGGTCTGGGCCTGCTTCGCGGCAATCTCGCGCTCCAGCCGAGCAGCCTGCTCGGCGAGTAGGGCCTTCTGGCGGAGCAACTCTTGAAGACGGTCGGACATGCCGGAGCAAGGCTAGTGTGCCGCGGAGCGAAATCACGCCGAAACCGCGCCAGCAATACGCGCCGCAGGCGCGTGGCCCACGCCGGCAAAGACAACAGGCGGCCGGTCTCAGGCGCTGGCGATCTCGACGCTGACGAGGCGGTGCGCCTTGTCGAACTTCACCACGCCATCCGTGAGGGCAAAGAGTGTGAAATCGCGGCCCATGCCGACGTTCCGGCCGGGATGAAGCTTCGTGCCGCGCTGGCGGACGATGATGTTGCCCGCGATGACGGTCTGGTTGCCGAACTTTTTCAAGCCAAGTCGCTTTGAATGGCTTTCGCGTCCGTTGAAGGTGGTGGATTGGCCTTTTTTATGCGCCATGACGTAAACTTTCCTTAAACCTTGATGGATTCGATCTTGATCACCGACAGCTCTTGACGGTGGCCCCGCTTGCGCTCGTAACCCTTGCGCTTCTTTTTTCTGAAGACGATCACTTTTTTCCCGCGTTTGTTCTCCAGCACCTTGACAGTGACGCTCGCACCGGCCAGCAGCGGAGTTCCGACCCTGAACGAGTCGCCTTCGCCCGCGGCGAGGACCTCCTTGATCTCAATGGTCGCGCCGGCTTCCGTCTTCGGATAGCGGTTGACGATCAGGATGTCGCCCTCGGACACGGAGAACTGCCGGCCCTGGGTCTTGATGGTGGCTTTCATGAATGGAAGCCGCGAAATAAGAGGTTTCGCATCAGGCAAGGCAAGGCTTAAGTTGGTTTTCTGCCATCCGCTGACTAGCGCGGGGTTTTCCTGCCGCCGGCGTCGCCTGAACTCGGGCGCCAGGCGGTTTCCGGATCCGGGGTGCGCAGCCTATTTCAGTGGCACTGGATTCGTAAATTGCTTGGTTTCTCGCAGCGGGAAGCCGTAGGGGCCGATACCGAGGGAGTACTGTTCGCGACGCCGGTAATCGATCGGTTCAATCGATTGCCGGCGGATCTTCTCGGTTTCGAGTTCCTGCTGGCGCTTCAAGGCGGCGACGCGCTTGGCTTCGCGGTCGGCGAGGTCGCGCTTTTCGCCCTCCAGCTTCTCAAGCTGTTTGAGCGCGGCCTCCCGGCGGGCATCGGCTTCAGCCGCCTCCTTCTCGCGCAAGCCGCCGGACCGGCGGGCTTCGCTCTCGGCGGCTTCCTTTTCACGCACCAGACGTTCGTGTGCTGCGGCGATGCGCCGGGCATCCTCCTCGGCGGCCTGACGCGCCGCCTCCGCGTCGGCCTGCCAGGCGCGCAACAGGGCAAGATTCTGCTCCGTCTCAACGAGCTCCTGCCGCGCCTTGAGCTCGGCCAGCCGGCGGGCCTCGGCCGCCACCGCCGCCTTGCGTGAGGCGTCCTCGCGGCGGGCTTCGTCGTAAGCCTGCTCATCGACGGCCCGGAGTTCCGCTTCCTTGCGCTCCAAGTCGGCTTGGTACTCCCGGTAACCGAAAACCATGGCGAGCACCAACAGCATGCCGGCCAGGGCGATGACAATGCCTTTCTTCATGGCGGTGGGAAGCGGGAGGTCGACCGTGAATCTTGCGTCTAACGAATCGAGACTAGGCGATTGAGCCGAGGGGGGGAAGATTGTTCAGGGGGAAATCGGCCACCGTGGGATGCGCGGCATTGGCGGCGGCATAGGGAAGGGCCAGGCGGAGCGCGGCGGGTAGCGACTGCCGGTGGTGAAAAACCGCGTGAAGCAGGCAGGCGTGCAATACATCGCCCGAGCCGGTGGATGAAATTTCAGTCACGACCGGAGGCGTGACGCTGGCGGGAGTTCCACCGTGCTCGGCAAACCAGACCGGCCGCGGCCCGTCCGTTACGATCCATGCCCGGACCGGCCAGCGGGCGAGGACGGCACTGAGCCGTTCCGTCATTGATTGCCTTCGTTCCTCCTCCGTGCACAGCGCATCGAACTCGGTCCGATTGACCTTCACCCATGCCAGAGGTCGCTCGATCAGCCAGGCCAGAGGCGGGCCGTAGGTGTCGGCCACCCCGGGTCCGTGCATTAGCCAGCGGCTGATCGCCTCGCGCAGCGGTTCGCATGCCTGCGAGCTCCAACCCGGCACGCTTCCGCAGATCGCCAGCACATCGCCGTCCGGGCAGGTGTCGAGGTAACCGGCGCAGGCGCGCACCGCCGGCTTTTCCAGCGGCACATCAGGACCGAGGAAGGTTGTTTCCGGCCGGCCCGGCGAGCGCACGGCCAGGCCGGCGCGGGTCGGCGTCGTCAGGGGAAAGGTCCGGCAGGCGATGCCCCGGGCGCGCACCCAGGCTTCGCATTCGGCGCCGGTCGCGCCGCCGGAGAAGAAAAGCGCGGTGGTTGGCGCGCCGAGGCGGGTGAGCATTTTCGAGACATTGATGCCTTTGCCGCCGACCTGAAAAAACTCCGTTTGCGCCCGCTGCGTATGGCCGGGCTCCCAGGAGGCGAACGAGAACGTCGTTTCCCACAGGAGGTTGCCGGTTAGCGTATGGATGTGCGGAGTCACGGTCCGTCCTTCTTCACCGGCTTCACGAATACATAGTTGGCGAGGAAAGTCAGGCCCAGCATGGCGCCGAGCGTGCGGATGTTGCGCATGGCGCCAAAGACGGTGGAAAGCGGGCTGGCCTTGGGCTCCTGCACGCGCAGCAGGAGAAAGGCGGACAGCAGGGCCGGCAGGGTCTGGAGGACGAAGGCCCAGTGATAAACCTTCAGTGGATCAACGCCGCGGTGCAGCGCCCAGGTGATCGCGCCGCCGCTGAGGATGGGCGCGATCGCCGTGATGATCGACGTCACCGCGGTGTTGAGCCCGATGGCGGTGATCTTGGCCTCGGGCGGGATGAGTTTCAGCATCAGGTTGAACTGTCCGAGCGTGAAGCCGGCCCAGGTGAAGCCGTTCCACACCCAAAGTCCGTAGAGGAGCCACACGTTGCCGCGGTCGAGGAAAAGCCAGAGGAAGAACTGCGCCGGCCAGAGCAGGATCGCGGCCGCCATCACCGACTTGTTGCCGTGACGGTCGAGCAGCCGGCCCCAAGTGGGCATCGTCACAGCCGCGCTCAGGCTGTTGAGGATGATGAACACGCTCACGTTGGCCACGGAGAGCCCGAGCTGCCGGTACATGAAAACCGGATAAAACGGCCCGAGGCAGTTGTAGGCGAAACCCCAGACCGCGCCAAAGATGATGAAGGCGATCAGCGAGCGCGACCGCCGGATGATGTCCCATTGTTCGCGCCAGGGCAGGGAGCGGGGGGCTCCGGTCATAGCGGCGCCCAGCTTGAGCCGGTGCTGGGCGACGATGGACCAGGCGCGCAGGGCCACGGCCGCGACAAAGACTCCCTGCAGTGCGACGAGGGATCCCTTGAACAGCGCCAGCACCAGCCAGACGAGCACCAGGAAAAGCACGGTCGCCGCCTGGATCAGACCATTGCGAAAGCCGAAATACTTTCCGCGCAGCCGCTCGGGCGACCATTCCTGCGTCCAGGAGTTCCAGGCGACGCCGTTGATGGAGGCGAGCAGGCTGAAACCCAGGAAGAAGCCGAAAAAGACCGGCAGGCTTGCGGCCGGATTATCGCGCGGCAGGTACGACAGCGCCAGCGTCATGGCCAGCCAGCCGGCGGCGTTGGTCCAGGCTCCGGCCAGCGTGATCGTCTTGGCCGACCAATGACGGGCCAGCAGCGGCGTCAGGAAAATCTGGAGGAAATTGCACCAGAATGGCAGCGACACGATCAACCCGTAGGACGCCTCGGACAGGTGATAATACTCGGTGAGCAGCGCCGCGACGATGAAGTTGCCCGGCAGCCAGAGATACACCAGCGGGCTGGAGGTGACGCCGTCGATGATGCACAGCGCCAGGGCCTGGCGGAGAAGGGAGCGGCGCGGCTGGGTGGAGGTTGCGTTCAAGCCATGAACCGGTACGAAAAGCGCCTATACATAGCCCATGTCCCGCATAGTTAAAGCCAAAGCGCTGCGCTCGAAAAAGACGGTGGCCCTCGCCCGCGGCCTGCTGGGGAAGTTCCTGGTGCGGGGCACGCCGCACGGCCCCGTGGCGGCGATGATCACCGAGGTTGAGGCCTACGACGGCGAGCACGACCGGGCCTGCCATGCGCGCAACGGCCGCACGGCTCGCAACGCCGTGATGTATCGGCCGGGCGGGGTCTGGTACGTCTATCTCTGCTATGGCGTGCATGAGCTGCTCAATCTTGTGACCGGACCACGCGGCTATCCGGCGGCCATGCTCATCCGCGGAGTGGCAGGGGCGAGCGGCCCAGGCCGGCTGACCAAGGCGCTCAAGATCGACCGTGGTTTGAACGGTGCCCCGGCAACGCCGGAGGGCGGATTATGGATCGAGGATCGCGGGGTGCGCGTGCCGCGCGGCGCCATCCAGGCCACGCCGCGCATCGGCGTGAGTTACGCCGGCCCCGTCTGGGCGAAGAAGCCGTGGCGATTTGTCATCGATCCAGGCTTTTTGAGTCTCCAGCCTTCACCACGATTTCCAGCACGGACTCGACGCTGATTTCCGTCAACGAATCGCTTCCTCGTAACACAAAGATATGCTTGCCCGGCGGAGCCCACATCGCGGGATCGGTCGGGCCGAACAGCAGCACGCACGGCGTGCCCACCGCGGCGGCCAGATGGCTTACGCCGCTGTCGTGCCCGAGAAAAAGACGGCAGCGCGCCAGTGCGGCGGCGAGATCGGGCAGGGGAAGGTCGCTGATAACTTCGACCTGGTTGCTCTCGGTTGAAAGAAAGCGCGCCACGTACGATGCGCTCCACCTCTCTCTTTCGGCATCACCAAGCACCAAAAGAATCGGTTTCTCGAGGCGCGCAATCAATTCCGTCCAGTGCTCGCGCGGCCAGTTTTTGCGCGGCGAGCCGCTGCCCGGGTGGATCGCAACCTGAAGTCGAGGGTCGAAAGTCGAAGGTCGAAAGTCGTCCTTGATCGGAAGCTGCAAACGGGAGCGAAAGTCGGTTGTGGAGAGACCGAGCGTTTTCAACGGCTCGCAGAAGTGGCGCGCGGCGGGGGCCAGGATGGGCACCGCCGGCGCGGATAAGAATTGTTGGCCAGCGCGCAAGGGAAAGCGCTGGGCCAGCGTTCCGTCCGGATCGGGCCAGTAGTTGACGACAAGATCGAATTCCGCCAGCCAGGCGCTTAGCGCGGGCGGCAGGAGTTTATCGCCAAACAGCGAGCTCCAGCGGGCCTCGTGCTGCGAATGGACGGCGTCGAGGTACCCGCCGGACACGCCGAGCCCGGCGGCGCGCGCATGGCCGACCAGTTCGATGCGGGCGCCGGGCCACTTTGTCCGCAACAGGCCGAGTGCCGGGAGGGTGACGAGGAAGTCGCCGAGCGCGCCGCCACGTAAGACAAGGATCCGCATGGGGCGATCAGCGAGTCAAAATCAACTGCCGGGCTTCGCGGGCGCCGGCCCGGTTTTCTTGTAGTCCGTCAGCAGGAGCGTGGCGGAGCCGAACTTCAGCTTGAGCTGCATCTTCACGGGCAGTTTCTGCCCCTGCTGGGAAATCCACACCTTGATTTCGCCGCCGCGTTTGAAGAGTCCCTTGGGGTTCCGCTCCATGCGCGGAATCAATACGAGCGCCCGGTAGGTGCCGAGCGGCGTGCGCACGTCTTCGTAGTGGTCGGCGTAGATGGCCAGCGGATAGAACTCGTTGCCGAAATTGACCAGGACGTCTTTCTTTTCGCCGGGCTGGAGATTCCAATCCCGCGTTTCCACCAAGGCGCTGATGAGATCGATGGGATCGCCGTCCGGGATGGGCACCTCCTGGGAACGGTTGGGACGATAGTGGTCAACATACGATGCGACTTTTTTGGCATAGTCGAAGGAGGTCTCCGTATCCGTGAAGTGCTTTCCGTCGGCGCCTTTTTCGCGCATGAAGATCAGTCGGCCGGTCTGCCGGTTGATGACCCCCTCGGCCCGGTTGTCATAGGAATAAAAACCGCGCGCGATGCCACGGGTTGAGGTATTGGTCGTGACGCGAAAGACGTCAGTGCTGTTCGCGTCCTTGTTCTCGTGCGCCGAGATGACAATCTCGCCGGCGTGGAAAAAGATGCCCCAGGACACCCGGTAAGTGAAGGTCTCACCATCCGTGAAAGCGGTGAAGGGGGCAGCCCCGGCGGGCAGTGCCGGCAGGAATGACATGGTCAGCAGCAACAGGCGGCAGATGAGGTTGAACAATGAAAGATGACGCATGGAATGTGTCGCTTCAGACCGCAGGATCGTGCCGAAGTGCGGCGGCTGATATGTGTTTTTTGGCGGAAGTTAAGGCAAGGACTTTTACTTTAATCAACGGGTGCAGTTAGGGAGGTGGCGGCGCCGCTTGGCCGCGGGTCAGGGAGGCAACCCGAGTTCCAGCTGGTTGTCCACCCCCAGCGCCCATGCCTCGAGGCCGCGAGTGCGGAGCGTCCGGGCGAACTCCTGGGCGAAACCGTGAAGTGTGAAGACGAGCCGCGGTTGCACACGGTCGACGAAAGCCAGCAGGTCCGGAAAGTCGGCGTGGTCGGAGAGCGGAAACGCGGCATCGCACTGGTAGCGGTAGATCGCCCCGGCATCCAGCGCCCAGCCGGTGATGGCGGCCGTGCGGCATTTGGGAAGGCCGGGGATGAATCCGGACCGGCTCGCTTGCGGAGGACAGATGACGACGTGACCGGCGCGGCTTTTTTCTTCGAACAAACGGTAGTCGGGAAAAACCAGGCCCAGCTCTTCGTAGATTTGGGTGAGCTTGAACGTCTGGGGATGCAGCATGATGGGCAGCTTCGCCGAGGCGAGGCCCTGCAGCAATTCCTGGCTCTTGCCGAGGCTGTAACCGTAGAGAACAGGCGTTGTCCCCTCCGCGAGCGCCTGGCGGCAGAACGCCGCGATCTGCGCCAGCACCTGTCCGGTGGGAGGAAAGACGTAGCGCGGCAGGCCGTAAGTGGTTTCCATGATCAAAACGTCCGCGTGCGGCGTAGCGCAGGGCTCGGCGGAAAGTCCCGGGCGCAGTTTGAAGTCGCCGGTGTAGAGCAGCGTGCCGTGGCGTTCGTGGGCCAGGAGGCACTGCGCCGAACCGAAAATGTGGCCCGCGGCATGAAGCGTCACCGCGGTATCAACCGTGAGCGGTTCCGCCTGCCCGAACGGCAGCACGTGCTCGATCCGCCCGGCGGGCAGGCGCGTCCGCAGCAGGCGGGCGGTGCCGGCGGAGCAGAGGATTTCCTGATGCGCCGCGATATGGTCGGAATGCGCATGGGAGACGAATGCGCGCGCCACGGGGAAATGCGCATCAAGCCACCAGCCGACCTGTGGCAGCCATACGCCGTTGCGGTACTGCACGTCCCAAGCCATGGATTAATAAGTGCAGGTAGGGCGCGTCATACCTTTGGCTGAGCTCCCGGCCAAAGCTCCAGCGCGCCGGGGCGCTCTCTATTCGTCGTCGTTATCGCCCAGGCCGAGACGCAGGCGGATGTCGGGGCGCTCGGCGAGTTCGTCGAGCAACTCGTCGACGCTGAAGTCGGACACCACGAAATCGCCGTAGACAAAGGTGGGGACATTGCTCTGGTCGCTCGCTTCAATGAGTCGCTTCAGGTGGGAATAACTCTTCGACACGTCCCGGATCTCGACCTCGACGCCATGCGTGGAGAAAAATGCCGCGGCCTGCCGGCAATAGGGACATCCGCGCCTGATGTACAAGATCGGGCCTGCGTTCATGAACGCAGCCTAAGCACCGGGCCGCGGCAGGCAAGGGCGGAGGTGGAAAAAGCGGCCGGAGATTACTTCGCCGGCACCGACCCGAAGGGATGGGTCGTCACCCCCTTTTTCCGATGATGCCGGTACAACCAGCGGGCCATGGCCGGCAGAAGGAGGAGGGCGCCCAGCATGTTGACGAGAAACATGAACGTGAGCAACAGGCCCATGTCGGCCTGGAACTTGAGGTCGGAAAAGACCCACATGCTCACGCCAACCGCAAGCGTAAAGCCGGTGAACAGGATGGAACTGCCGGTTTCCTTGAAGGCCAGGAACATGGCGTCTTCGAAATATCCGCCCTCGCGGAGCGCCTTTTGCAGCCGGGCGAACAGGTAGATGCCGTAGTCCACGCCGATGCCCACACCCAGCGCCACCACCGGCAGGGTCGAGGTTTTCAAACCGATCTGCAGATAGACCATCAGCGCGTAGCCAAGGTAGCTGACGATGGCGAGCGGCAGCACGATGCAGAGCGTGGCGCGCAGGGAGCGGAAGGTGATCAGACACAAGGCGATCACCGCGCCGAAGACCCACAGCACGATGGGAAACTGCGCCGCCTGCACCACCTCGTTGGTCGCGGCCATCACCCCGGCCGTGCCACTGGCCAGCAGGAATTTCACCTTGGGCGAAGGATGCGCGGCGCCGAAGGCTTTCACGGCGTTCGTGACGCTGCGCAGGGTCTCGGCCTTGTGGTCGGTGAGAAAGATCATGATCGGCAGGACGCTGCCATCGGCGTTGAGGAGGCCGGTGGCCGTATCGATGGGCGTCACCGCCTGGGCCAGCGACTGCCGGTTGCGCGGCAGAATGCGCCATTTGAGAGAGCCTTCGTTCCAACCGGCATTGACGATCTTGGCCACCGAGGCGAGGGAGAGCACGGATTGCACTCCGGGCACCGCCCGCATGTGCCACTCGAACTGATCCATGAGCGCCACCACGTCGTGGTCCACGCAGCCGTTCGACACCGTTTCCACAATGACGGAGAGGATGTCCACGCCGATGCTGAACTTGGAGGTGATGATCCGGGTGTCCTGGTTATAGCGGGAATTCTGGCGCAGCTCCGGCACACCCGCGAAAAGGTCGCCGATTTTGACCTGTTGCGATTTGTGCCAGCCCCAGACGCCGAGGGCGACCCAGGCGGCGATGACGACCATCGAGGGTCCGGGCCGCATTTCGGCGGAGATGCGCGCCCAGACCCGGTCGGTGCCGGCCCGCCGCGCCGTGACCCACTCGCCATAGGCCGGCGGCAGCCGCAGGGACGACAGGATGATCGGCAGCAGGAAGAGGTTGGTGATGATGATGACGCAGACACCGAGGCTGGCGGAGATCGCGAGTTCGCGGATGGATTGAATCTTGATCTCCAAGATGGTGAGAAAGCCGATCGTGTCGGCAATCAGCGCCACCCCGCCGGGCACCAGCAGTTGGGTGAAGGCGCTTTTGGCCGCGTCCAGGCTGTTGTCACATCCGGAGAACACCGCCGTGCGGAAGGCACGCATCATTTGCACGCCATGACTCACCCCGATCGCGAAGACCAGGAACGGCACCAGAATTGACAGCGGATCGATGCCATAGCCGAGCGCGGTGAGCAGACCAAGCTGCCAGACCACCGCGATGAACGAACAGAGGACGGGCGCGCCGGAAATCTTCCAGCGGCCCGCGTAGTACCAGACCAGCAGCGCGGTGATGATAATGGACACGCCAAAGAGCATGAGCACACCCCGGGCACCGTCGCCGACGGCGCCCATCACTTTTGCGAAACCAATGATGTGGACACTTACGCCGCCGCCGCTCTCCCGCTCCACCCGGGTGCGGATGGCCTCGAGCTCCCTGGCGACGCGGAGGTAATCGAGCTTCTTTCCGGTGGAGGGATCGACCTCCAGCAGCTGCGCGCTGACAATGGCGCCGGTGAAATCATTGGCCACGAGCTGGCCGATTTTGCCGGACTTGATCACGTTTTGCCGAACGCGGGCGAGCCCCTCGGGCGTGGGCTGAAAGTCCGGCGGGATGACGTTGCCGCCGGAAAAACCGTCCTCGACCACCTCGGTGTAGCGGACATTAGGCGTGAAAAGCGACTGCACCTGGGCCCGGTCGACGCCGGGCAGAAAAAAGACATCGTCGGTGACCTCCTTGAGCAGCTTGAAAAACTCCGGCGTGAAGATGTCGCCCTGCCGGGCCATCAGGGCGATGATCACGCGGTTGGCGCCACCAAACTCGCTCTGGTATTTCGTGAAGATGCGGATGTAGGGGTGTTCGAGCGGCAATCCCTTGTTGAAGCTGGCGTCGACATGAAGGTGGGCCGCGAACCAGCCCATCACCACGGTGAGCAGGCTGAAGGCGATCACCAGAAAGAGCCGATGGCCGAAAACCCAGGCGGTGAAACGTTCGATGGTGGCTTTCATTTAGGGAGCCGGCAGGGGAGTCACACCCGCTTCGCCAACCGCCAGCAAACGTCCATCAGACGCCTCGATCAATTCGGCCACGCCGGTGGTCAGGCCGGGCGACCATGAGGCGAAACTCGCGCCGCCATCGCGGCTCACGAGAAACGTACGCGCCTGACCGGCAACGACAATGATGCCGCTGCGCAGACACACGGCGGTCGCCAGCAAAACGCGTTGCTCGTTGGGCACGAGCTGCCAGTTGTCGCCGTCATCCTCGGAACGGTAGATGCGCCCGCGCAGGCCATAGGCCAGCAACAGCTTTGGGCCAAGGGGCAGGATGCCGTAGAACGAGCCGTCGTAAGGCGCATGGATCGGCATCCAGGAGAGGCCGCGGTCCGTGGACCGCAGCAGCGTGCCGTGCTCGCCGGCGATGTAGAGCGTGCCGGCGGGACCGATGCTGAGGCGGTTGAAAAAATAATCCTCCTCAATAATGCGGTGCTGCGCCCAACTACGGCCGCCATCGGTGGTGGCAAGAAACTGTCCATAGGCCCCGACAGCAAAACCGGTTTGGGTATCCAAGAAACGGACGTCGAGGAACGAGACCTGCAGATCCTCCCCCTGGTACTGCTTGGTCCACGTACGTCCGCCGTTCTCGGAGTGAAGGATGACGGCATCGTGGCCGACGACCCAGCCGTGCTGCGCGTCGGGAAAATGGACCCCCGTGAGCGTGGCCAGCGTCGGGGCCTTGGCCAGCTCCCAAGTGGCGCCTCCGTCGGTTGAGCGCAGGATGTGGCCGCTGGCGCCGACGGCGATCACGGTGCTGCCGATAGTCTGAGCGTCGAGGAGCAGTGAACGGGCGGCGAGCGCGGTCGCGGGGTCGGCAGCCGCGCACGGACACACCGCGAGCCAGGCCCACAGAATGCCAAGGATGAGGCGGCCAAAGGGATCCGCGTGATGATCACCGGCGATCCATTCGCCGCCGTGCTGACGACAGCTGGAGACAGGACGATGGCGCAACCTTTTCCATGCAATTCCAGCGGGGGATGCACCGCTGGCGGGCGCGCCTCGATCGGAAAAAAGAATCATGTGCCGGTGGTTCAGGAAAAACGAGCGACGGCACAGGTCCACGACAAACCTGCGCCGTCGAGAAACACCTATCGAATGCCCTTGCGGCGAAGATTATCGGGGTTATCGTAATCAGCCAGCGTGCGCTTAATCGTGAAATCGTACGTGGGCCCCTCGTTGGCCAGACCGAAGGCCAGGTAACGCCCGGCGAGCAGATCGGTATGCACCTCAAGGGTGCTCCAGAAGGTCGGCACTTCGTAATAATTGATGCAGTGCGCCTCCGAGACGCGCCAGAGCTGGCCGCGCGAGTCGTACTGGTCGACGGCAAGCGCCTGCCAGGAGTCCTCATCGATGTAGAACGTCCGGTGTGGGTAAATGTGGCTCGTGCCCGGCTTGAGCTTGGCCTCCACGACCCAGACGCGATGCAGCTCATACCGGGTGAGATCCTGATTGATGTGCAGCGGCTTGAGGATGTCGGCATACTTCACCTTGTCGGAGTGCAGCTTGAAGGAGTTGTAGGGCACGATCATCTCGCGCTTGCCGACGAGTTCCCACGTGTAGCGGTCGAGGGCGCCGTTGAACATGTCGAGCTGGTCGCTGGTGCGCATGCCGTCGGCGGCGGTGCCGGGGTTGTCATAGGCGATGTTGGGGGCGCGGCGCACCCGGCGCTGGCCGGGGTTGTAGACCCAAGCGTTGCGCGGCTCCTTCACCTGATCGATCGTCTCCCGCACGAGGAGTATGGAACCGGCGAGCCGCGGCGGTGCCATCACTTCCTGCTGGAAGTAGAAGGCGGTATTGCCGAGCTTTTCCGGCGTCATGCCCTCGAGGTAGTAGTTGAAGATGTATTCCTCATCGAAATCGACGAGCGTGTAAGTGCCGCCGCGTGTGGGGGCCGCCTGCGCGATATGCCGTTCAGCGATCACGCCGCGAAAGCGGAGGAGGTGATTCCACATGACCTCCATGCCGTTCTGCGGGATGGGGAAGGGGATGCCGCCGATGGCGCCCTCCACGCCGGCGCCGTCCCGCACGAGGTTGGCGCGGGTGGCATTGACCTTGGTGGCTTCGTAGACGCGGGCCGGCACGGAGGCGCTGCGATGAGTGGGATAGACCGGGAGCTTGTAGTCCGGGTAGGCCTGCAGCAGGGCGATGGAGCCGGCGGTGAGCTTGTCGCGATACTGGGCGAGGTTGGCGCCCGTGATGACATAAAGCGGCTGGTCGTCCGCATACGGATCCGGGTGGTGCATGCCGGGGGCATAAGCGGCGGGAGGCTGCGTGATGCCGCCGGTCCAGGCGGGAATAGTGCCGGCGGCATTGCCGGCGCGCTCGGCGCCGAGGGGAGTGAGATCTTTGTCGAGTCGCGCAGCCTGATCGGCGCTGACCGCGGCGAAGACGGAGGCGGAAGAAGCAAACACCACCACGAGGGCAAGTTTTGGAATAGGCATGGAGAAAATGGAGTGAAGTTTCATGGCTGGGGATCGTCCGGTGGGGGGAGCCGGTCCGGCGGGAAAACGACTTCGCGCCAGGCCTGCTTCCACAAGGCTAGAACGAGTATTTCAGGGTAGAGGAGACGTAATCGCGATCGGAGAGGAGGTTGTAGGCTCCGGCGCCGGAGTAATTGACGTAACGCACCTCGAACGCCCACTGGTTCTGGAAGGTGAAATCGATGCCGAGCGTCAGGGTCTTGCGGTTGTGGAGAAAGTTGCCAAGGGGCAGGGGCGTGTTGCCGCTGACGTCATGCGCAAAGGCGAGCGACGGCGAGACATTGATGCCGGCGAAGAGATTGTTGTAGTCGAGCTTGCCGACGATCTGATAGCCCCACGAGGTCTTGTCCGGGAAGGCGCTGAGGGGCGTGGCTGGAACCGTGCCGTTGCCGGTGTTGATCATTTCATTCGCGTCGCCGGCGGTGGCGGTGCCCGAGCCGTCGAAGCGCAACACGCTCTTGGGGGGGAGATCCGGCACCATCGTGACACCCACCTCGCCCACCACGGTCAATTGATTGGCGCCGAGCATCGGCCCGAACACCTTGGTGGCCGTGGCCTGCGCCTGCCAGACGTCAAGAGGGCGGTAGCCGCGAATATAGGTGCCATATTGCCCGCTGTAATTGCCGATCTGGTTGTTGCTGCCATAGACCGTGCCTCCGGGTGAATCGAGGGTTGAGAGCGCGGCAAAGAGCAGTTCAACGTCGTCGACCTGCAGGGGCACATGGGATTTGTAGGAAACCTCGCCCTGCAGCGAGATGCCGGTCGTACCGACATCCGTGTTGAAACTGGCACCAAACATGTCGATGCCCTTAGGGTATTCGATAAAGTACTGGCCGGTGCCGGCGGCGGTCAGAAACCCGATTTTTTTCGCGCCGGCCGCGATGGTTTGGGCAGTGGGATAAAACGGCTGCAAGCTGGCCGGCAGGGCGCCGATGGGCACATTGGTGAGCGCGGCGCCAAGCAGGGTCTGCAAGGCAGCCGGCACGCCTGCGGCCGGATATCCGGCGGCTACCATGGCGGCCCCGAGCGGTGCGGCGAGGCTCGAGGCGGTCGATTGCACCAGGGCGGCGCTGATCGGACCCGTCGGCGTGTAGGCGCTGATGACCGGCAGACGGCTGCTGTACTTGAGATAGTAGAAACCGAACTCGGTGTGGTTCAGGCTGGGCGCGAGATAATGCATGGCCAGTCCCCATTGACCGTACTTGTCGCCCGTGCGGTCACTGGCGCGCGTGATGGCGCCCAGCGTCTGCTGGTCGGACAGCGCACCGAAACCGAGCATGACCTTGCTGCCTCCCCGGCCGGCAAAGTCGTTCGTGCTGAAATAGGTGCCGTCGGGGTCGATATCCGTGCGGCGGAACTCCAGCAGCCACACGGCCTCCAGCGAGAGCTTGTCGGTCAGGGCGACCGAGGTGTCCCAAGCATAGACTGGCAGCAGCGCTTCGCGCAGTTCCGAACCGGGCGTGCGCAGGCGCGCCACGTCGATGGGGTTGATCACGTTGATGCCGTTGGGAATAAACGTGCTCTCACCCCAGCTGATGACCTGCCGGCCGAGCCGTACGGTCACGGGCATCGAGTTGAAATCGAATTTGCCGGTTATATAGTTGTCGAGCAGGACGGCGTCGGCTCCCACCTTCTCCTTGGCGGAATGGGAGAGCGGCGTATGCGGGAGGACCTTGTTCTCGTTTTTCGGATCGAAGAAGTAATAGCCGCGCACGAAGGCGTCCCAGTTTTGCCACTTGAGCACGAGTTCGTGTTCGCCCTTGAAGACAATCGACTCAATGCCCCGGTGATAATTGAGGTCGCCGTCGTCGCCGTTGACGGAGAATGCCTGTCCCGGCACGCCGTTAAAGGTGTTGGTAAGGCCATAAAGGGCGGGATCGGGATCCTGCAGCCGATAGATGGAGCCCACCGAGTAAGTGGAATCGAAACTGCCGTTCACCTCGCCAAGCGTGAAGACGATGCCGTACGCGGAGATCGCGCCCGACAGGAAGAGCAACGCAGTCACAGCGAGGGTGGTTCCGCTTCGCCGGCAGGCGGAAACGGATAGAGCATATGGGGATTTCATAGCTGGGTGTATAGACGACTAAAACCTCCGCGCAGGGAGGTTTGAGGTTTTGGGGTCTGGGTTAACCAGAGGTCACGGTCGAGCGACGCGAGATGAAGCGAACTTTCACCATCAATCGCAAGTATTAAAACAGGCAACGGCCGTATGTTAGTTGATTTAATGAGGTGTCATAGTTTGAATTTCTTGCCGTGACGGTCTGATCGGACGGCGACTGCGCCGGACTGGCCTTCCCAACCGGGTGCGTGATTCCCGCTTTGACGCTTGGGGCAAAATCGTGACGTGATGGCGCCATGGACGCGGCGACGCACATTCACATCAAGGGCGCGCGCGAGCACAACTTGAAGAATCTGGAGCTGCGCCTGCCACGGGGGAAGCTCGTGGTCATCACCGGGCCGAGCGGTTCGGGCAAGTCGTCACTGGTTTTCGACACCCTCTACGCCGAGGGGCACCGCAAGTACATGGAGAGTCTGTCCACGGAAGCGCGGCAGGTGCTCGAGCAGCTCAGACGGCCCGACGTCGATTTCATCCATGGCCTTTCGCCCGTGCTGGCCATCGAGCAGCGCACGGGCGGCGGTTCGCCGCGCACCACGGTGGCGACCGTCACCGAGATTGCCGATTATGCACGCCTGCTCTGGACGCTGCAGGGCGAGCAGTTTTGCCCGAAGGACGGCGGCCGCATCGAACCGCGCTCGCTGGACGACTGCGTGGAGCGCGTGCTGCGGGAGGCGCCAGGCGGGCGCATCATGCTGCTCGCACCGTGGATGCGCGCCCGGCCCTCCGTGTTGCGGGAAGAACTTCCGCGGCTGCGCCAGCGCGGTTTCCAGCGCGTGCGCATCGAGGGCGAAATCAAGCCGCTTGACGATCCCCGCCTGTTGCCGGCGGGAGCAAAGGAATTGGCGGTGGATCTCGTCATCGACCGTCTCGTGGCCGCTCCCGACCAGCGCAGCCGGCTGGCCGACTCGCTGGAACTGGCGTTCCGGGAGGGGCAGGATCGCGCGGTGGCCCTGGTGCAGAAATCGGCCGAGGCGCCGTGGCAGGAGATTGCGCTCAGCCAGAGCTTGAGCTGCGCGATATGCGGTGAGGTGTATGACCGGCTCACCCCGCGGCATTTCTCCTTCAACCACCAGGAGGGCGCCTGCCCCGCGTGCGGCGGTCTCGGGCGCCAAATGACCTTCAGCGCGGAGCTGGTCGTGCCCGATCCGGGAAAATCCGTGCGCGGCGGCGCGCTCAAGCCCTGGCGCATCGGCGGCAAGAATCTCATCATCAGGCACAATGCCATCCTCAAGCAGCTCGCCGAGCAGCTGCCCTTCGACCCGGAAAAACCCTGGCGCGAACTGCCCGGGGACGTGCGGCAGACGCTGCTGCACGGGGCGGGGGAACGGCTCTTCAGTTTCCGGCTGCGGCGCATGAAGCAGCCCAAGCTCATGCCGTTTGCGGGCGTGCTCGCCATGCTTGACCGAAGCTGGCGCGAGACGCGCAGCGACGGTTTTCGCGCCCGGTTGACGGCCTTCCAGGTGAGCGCGGAGTGCCCGGCCTGCCACGGCCGCCGTCTCAATCCGCGCGCCGCGGCGGTGCAACTGGCGGCCCGGGGTCTGCCCGAATTTTTTGCGATGGATGTCGCCGCCGCGCATGCGTTCGCGCGGGAACTCAGCCAGCGGCTGGCCGGCATCGAGGCCGCGCGCGAAGTGCTGGCCGGCATCGAGCAGCGCCTGCACTTCCTGCTCGAGACCGGGCTGGGCTATCTGACGCTGGATCGCGAGTATTCCACGCTGAGCGGCGGCGAGGCGCAGCGCGTCCGGCTTGCCACCCAGCTGGGCATGGGCCTGATCGGGGTCATCTATGTGCTCGACGAACCCAGCATCGGACTTCATGCGCACGATAACCGGAAACTGATCGAGACGCTCTGGGAGCTGCGGGATCGCGGCAACACCGTGATCGTCGTCGAGCACGACGAGGAGACGATGCGCGCGGCCGACGAACTGGTCGAACTCGGGCCCGGCGCCGGCACGGAGGGCGGCGAGCTGCTGTTCCAGGGCACCCCCGCAGCGTGCGCGCAGCTGCCCGCCACGGCGTCGCGCACCGGACCCTATCTGGCCCGGAAACTCCGGGTCGTCAAAGACGCCCGCACCCGCGCGCCCGACGGCCGCTGGCTGACGGTGCGCGGCGCGCGGGAGCACAACCTCAAGAATCTCGATGTTGCGTTTCCGGTGGGCCTGCTCACCTGCGTCGCGGGCGTCTCGGGTTCGGGCAAGAGTACGCTGGTGAACGACATCCTGGCCGCCGCGGCCGCGCGGAAACTCACCGGCGCGAAAATCCTGCCGGGACGTCACCGCGGTCTCGAGGGACTGGAATACTTTGAAAAGACCGTGCTGGTCGACCAGGAGCCCATCGGCCGCAGCCCGCGTTCCAATCCCGCCACCTACACCAAGCTGCTCGACCTGCTGCGCGACCTGTTTGCGAAATGCCCGCTCGCCAAGGTGCGCGGCTACAAGGCGAGCCGGTTCAGCTTCAATGTGCGCGGCGGGCGCTGCGAGCGCTGCCAGGGCGACGGCCAGATCCGGCTCGACATGCAGTTCCTCGCCGACGCCTACACCGAGTGTCCGAGCTGTGGCGGGCGGCGTTTCAACCGGGAGACGCTCGAGGTGCGCTTCCACGGCCGGAACATCGCCGACGTGCTCGCGCTGACCGTGCGCGAAGCCATGGAGCTGTTCCGGAACATCCCGCGAATCACGGAAAAGCTGGAGACGCTCGACGCCGTCGGGCTCGGTTATCTCCAGCTCGGGCAGTCGGCGGTGACGCTCTCCGGCGGCGAGGCGCAGCGGCTTAAACTCTCGCTCGAACTCAGCAAGCGCCAGCAAGGCCAGACGCTCTACATCCTCGATGAGCCCACGACCGGTCTGCACTGGGCCGACATCCAGCGGCTGATGGACCTGCTCTTCAAGCTGCGCGACGCGGGCAACACTATCGTGGTCATCGAGCATAATCTTGATGTGATCCACCTGGCGGATTGGATCGTTGACTTGGGGCCTGGCGGCGGCGACGCCGGCGGTGAACTCGTCTACACCGGCCCGCGCTCCGGCGTTGAGAAGGAACCGCGTTCGCTCACCGGCCAAGCCCTGAACCGCTGGGCCGGCCGAGGTTGAGCCGCACTTTGCGCATCGGGCACATTGTCATGAACATGCTTCGTTATTATCTGGCCTTGATGCTGACCATCATGATTCCGCCGGGTCTGCTGACGTGGGTCCTCATCCATCCCTTCATCAAGTTCTGTCGCCGAATCGGGCTACTCTGGACCTATGTGATGGTCGCGGCCGTGGTGTGCCCGAGTATCGCCGGATTGTTTTTGATGCGGCGCACGCTGCTGGCGCTTGATTTTGGCGACAGCTGGCCGTTGCTGGCCCTCGGCCTCCTGTGCGTGGCGGTGGCGGTCCGATTGCGGGTGAGTTTGCACCGGCATTTCAGCAATCAACAGCTGATGGGGCTCCCGGAACTCGCGCCGGACCGGTACACGCAACAGCTGGTGACAGAAGGGCTGTATGCGCACGTGCGCCATCCCCGGTATCTACAATTCCTTTTGGTGTTGGCCGGTTTCGCGCTGCTCGCCAACTATCTGGCCTTATATTTGGTACTGGCGGTGGGTGGACTGGGAATCTGGCTGATTGTGATTCTGGAGGAGAAGGAACTCCGCGAGCGGTTCGGTCCGGCCTATGACGATTACTGCCGCCGGGTGCCCCGCTTCATCCCCCGGCGACGGGCCTGACAGCCGAAATTGCTGGCTTTGTTTTTCAGGGGTAAATAGAGCCGGACCGGGCTCCTCCGGAAATTAATCTCTTGCCATGCCGGCACCGTACTGCACGGTTACGCCCCAAGGCGGACGGGAGGCCGTGAGTTTCGCGGCAGACAGTTCGTTCGCTTCCCTTCGGGCGTTTCTTCGATGAGAGACCGTTCAGAGGTCTCCAATACTCATCGACAAAACAACGACCTGTCACCGGTTGCCTGATCCAGCCCGGCACGCGCCTTCTGGCGCGACCCGCCGTGCCATCACCGCCTCCTCGCAGGTCTTATCAAGAAGAAACACCATCCTCCGTCCGCCACCCGGACGGACCGCGCCGGACACACTTCGTGTCCGGACGCACTCATCCATGAATCAAGACACCACCTCCTTTGCCTCGTTAAACCTGACCGCACCGCTCCTGCGTGCGCTCGTCGACAAGGCCTACACCCACCCGTCGCCCATCCAGGTGCAGGCGATTCCGCCCCTGCTGGAAGGCCGCGACCTGATCGGCTGCGCCCAGACCGGCACCGGCAAGACCGCCGCCTTCGCTCTGCCGATCCTGCAGCGGTTGAGCGCCCGGCCGCAGCCCCGCACTCCACGCCGTCCGCGCGCACTGATCCTTACGCCGACCCGGGAACTGGCGGCCCAAATCGGCGACAACATCGCCCTTTACGGCCGCCACCTGCCGCTTCGTCATGCCGTCATTTTCGGGGGGGTGGGCGAGCAGCCCCAGATCCGCGCCCTCGCCGCGGGAGTCGAGATCATCGTCGCCACGCCCGGCCGGCTGCTCGATCTCATGGAGCAGGGCCACGCCATTCTCGATCGCGTTGAAACCTTCGTCCTCGACGAGGGTGACCGGATGCTCGACATGGGCTTCGCGCCGGATGTGAAACGCATCCTCGCGAAACTGCCGTCGCCGCGCCAGTCGCTCCTCTTTTCGGCCACCATGCCGGAAGAGATCCGCCAGCTCGCGAACCGTTTCCTCCACGACCCCGTGCGCATCGAGGTGTCGCCGGTCGCCTCGACCGTCGACAGCGTCGAGCAGCGCGTCTGTCACGTGCAGCGCAGCGACAAGCACCGGCTTCTCGTGCACACCCTGGCCCGGCACGCCGAGGGGCTGGTGCTGGTTTTCTCCCGCACCAAGCACGGAGCCAACCGCCTCGCCGGTAATCTCGAACGTGACGGCATTCGCGCCACCGCCATCCACGGCAACAAGTCGCAAGGGGCGCGCCAGCGCGCGCTGGAGGATTTCCGCACCGGCCGGACCCGCGTGCTCGTCGCCACCGACATCGCCGCCCGCGGCATCGACGTGAAGGGGATCGCTCTCGTGGTCAACTTCGACATCCCGGAGGAACCGGAAGCCTACGTGCACCGCATCGGCCGCACCGCGCGGATGGGTGCCTCCGGCTTTGCTCTTTCATTTTGCGATCCGTCGGAACGGGCTTCGCTCCGCGACATCCAGCGATTGATCCGCCAGACCATCCAGGTCCATGCGGATCATCCTTTCGCCGTAAACGCGCCCTTGGCGGTGCAGTCGGGAAAAGCGCCAGTCCTTCCGTCGCAGCCGGCGCGGTCATCCGGTTCCGGTTTCCGCTTCTGGCGGTCCAACCGCAGGCCCCGGCAATCCGGTTACGGCAGTTACGCGCCATTGCCGGGCCGTCGCTGACGAGATGGACGCAGGCGTCCGTCGGGCGCAGCCGACGGTGCCTACGTCCTACGGAGATTCACGGCGGGAACGTGGTCTCGTAAATTATCTTCCCGTCGCGGTCGTAGATAACATGCCGGCCGGAGAGGCGGCCGGTGACCTCGGTCTTCCCCAGCCAGTAGCCCTTGGTAAGCGTTACCTGCATTTGCGGGCCTTCGTCGACATATCGGCCTTGCTCTGAGTCCGGACTGCCCATCGTGAACGTACCCGGCCGGATGTATGCCATTTCCAGACCCAGATCCGGCACCGTTTATGCCTGCCCCTCTCCGGGCCCTTTAGGTTGGGCCACCGCCATTGAGCGCCTCGCGAGCAGGAGTGCGGCGAAAATGGATAGAGCCGGGAGGATTCTCGTTGGGTTGCTCATGGTGGGCTCCTTATCTTTGCCAGAAATAGATTTTATCCATTATGCCTTTGCGATAGTGTCCATGCACAGTTATTCTCTCACCATCGTCACTGATTACATAGATCTCATATCCGTCCCATTCGGGGGCGTAAGGGTGTGGTGGCACCTGGTGCCAGGTCTCCCGACCTTGAATCTCAAATCTCTCCTCTTCACTATAGCCATTGTTTTGGGGATCAGCCGTACGTCCTTCGCTTAATATTCCTGTCACGAAAATACTTCCCTTCACATCTATAATAAATGTACTTATCCCAAAACCTGGTGCCTGAGTTTTGACCAACGTATACCTCCTTCCTGCAATTTTACTAAGCAGAGCTTGTAGCTCCCTCTGCTTCTTTGCCTCTGGTGTTTCCTCTGCGGCTCGCGCTTGCTGTGCGCGTAAATCCTCGGATGCCTTCTGTGCCGCCAATTCCCTATCTCGCTGCGCCATATTCTGCTTGGCTTCAAAGCCCCAGGACTTCTCCTGAGCGGCCTGAATCTCCGCCTCGGATAGTTTGAACATCTGGTACCATTTCAGGTCGGCGATGGCCGAGGCGTAATCGCCCGATGCTCCCGTGGACTGTGCCAAGTTATAAAGAGCATCCGGCCACCACGGGGCCAGGCGGACGGCCTGCGAGAACTCAGCCGATGCTTGCCTGAAGTCATCCTGCGACTTGGCGTCCTTGAACATTGTCGCGCCCATCACAAAATGCTTCCGCGCCTCGGTCGGCACCGCCGGCAGCTGATCCATGGCCGCAGCCATCTTGATGACCTTCTCGTACGTACCAGCGGATGGTGTTTGTTGATATTCCGCCACCGCCTGCTGGAAATCGGCGCTGGTGGGCTGGGCGCCAGCGGGCAGGGCTGCGAGCAACAGTGAGATCACCGGCGGTATCATTCGGTAGGTTGTCATGTGGTTTTTCCTTTCCGCGGCGGCTTGTGGCCCAAGTGCCCGTTATGGCGTTTGGTGATGTAGCCTTCTCACCGCACCCGTTTAGCAACCCTCGGATTCGTACCTCGAATCCAAATGGTTAACATCATCCCATCATCGCTAATGACACCAGTATAGTCTGGGTCTTCAGTTGGACCATTCCCGTAGAAGGCACGAAGTGTTCGTCCCTCAATCTTGAATGAGTCGTCCATCGTCCAAACACCCTCGCGCTTCTTTTCGGGATCATCGCGATCATAAACTCTTAGTATCACGTATCCAGAAGTAATCTTATCGCCTGCAACATCATAGATCCATTTGACCTCCTTGTCAGAGCCGACTTCATTCCTGATATACTCTGCGCCGTTAATTTTCCTGAGGAACTCCTCCTGCTGCCTGGCCTTGTTTGCCGCTGCGGCCTGTTGCTGCGCCCGTTGATCTTCGACCGCTTTATGTGCCGCCAGCTCCCTATCCCTCGCCGCCCCCTCGGCTGCCAGCTCCTTGTCCTTCACGGCCTTTTCGGCCTTGGCCTCTAGACCGTAAATCTTGTCTTGAACAGAGCGTGCCTCTGCATCGGACAGTTTGAAGAGCTGATAGAACTTCAGGTCGGCGCTACTCTGGGCGTAGTCGCCCGCCGCCTCTGTAACCAGTGCGAGATTGTAGAGGGCTTCCGGCCACCACGGGGCCAGCCGGACGGCCTGCGAGAACTCATCTGACACCAGCTTGAAGTCATCCTGCGATTTGGCGTCCTTGAACAATGCGGCACCGCGCATGAAGTGCTTCCGCGCTTCCTCGGGTACCGCCGGCAGCTGATCCGTGGCTGCAGCCATCTTGATGACCTTCGCGTAAGAATCAGCGGACGGCGCCTGCTGGTACGCAGCCACGGCCTGCTGGAAATCAGCATTGGTGGGTTGGGCCACCGCCATTGAGGGCCATGCGAGCAGGAGCGCGGCCAAAATGGATAGAGCTGGGAGGATTCTCGTTTTGTTGTTCATGGTTATCACCGCTCGCGTTTGTAAAGGTGTATGTCGTCGAACAGTATTGTGCTCCCGTCAGCGGAAATAACGCCGGTGGCAACGACGGATCCATCAGGATGCATAAGGCGAACCTCTCGCCCGTAGATCCTGATTATGCGCCCGGCTAAGATATCACGACTCCCTCTTCCAGCACCTGGGCCCTGAACGCGTTCTCTTGACCACATGATTGTATCGCCCCGAATATCAAAGTAATAGTTAGAAACTATAGGCCTACCATCGTCCGTGCCAGGGACCGTGCAGCTATATCGCGCGCCATCGATTTTTCTTAGGAACTCCTCCTGCTCCCTGACCTTATTTGCCGCCGCGGCCTCTTGCTGCGCTCGTTGATCTTCGGCCGCTTTCTGTGCGGCCATCTCCCTGTCCCTCGCGGCCTTTTCGGCCGCCAATTCCTTATCCTTGGCCGCCTTTTCCTGTTTGGCTTCGAACCCCCAAATCTTCTTCTGAGCGGCATCGGCCTCGGCCTCGGAGAGTTTGAACCGTTGGTACCACTTGAGGTCTGCGATGGCAGATGCGTAGTCGCCCGCCGCTCCTTGAGCTAGGGCTAGATTGTAAAGCGCGTCTGGCCACCACGGGGCCAGCCGGATGGCTTGCGAGAACTCATCTGAGGCTTGCTTGAAATCATCGGGCGTTTGGGCGTCCTTGAACAATGTGGCGCCGCGCACAAAACGTCGTTGCGCCTCCGAGGGAATCGGCGGCAGCTGGTTCATCGCCACAGCCATCTTGATGATCTTCTCATACGTGCCGAAGGAAGGCGACTGCTGGTATTCCGCCACCGCCTGCTGGAAATCGGCGTTGGTGGGCTGCGCCACCGCCATTGGGGGCCACGCGAGGAGGAGCGCAGCAAAAATGGATAAAACCGGGAGGATTCTCGTTCGGTTGTTCATGGTTATCACCGCTCGCGTTTGTAAAAGCGACCAAACTGTATCGTACTTCCGTCATCGGAAATCACGCCGGTGGGTTGCAAGGGCGTTCCATCAGGTAAATAATCGAGAATCGTTCGCCCGGAGATCCTCAATACGCGCCCTTTGGTGTTATCCTGATGGAAGCGTCCAGCACGCCGACCTTGAACACATTCTGTTGTCCACCTGATTGTATCGCCCTGAATATCAAGGTACTCGATCCAAACCGCAGGAGTATCATCGAAATCCCTATTGTTGTACGTGCAGCTATACCTTGCGCCGTCGATTTTCCTCAGGAACTCCTCCTGCTCCCTAGCCGCCTTTGCCGCTGCGGCCTGTTGCTGCGCTCTTTGATCTTCGGCCGCTTTCTGTGCCGCCAGCTCCCTAGCCCTCACCGCTTCCTGGGCCGCCAGCTCCTTCTCTTGCTCCGCCATCTTCTGCTTGGCTTCAAAGCCCCAGGACTTCTCCTGAGCGGCCTGAATCTCCGCCTCGGATAGTTTGAACATCTGGTACCACTTCAGGTCGGCGATGGCCGAGGCGTAATCGCCCGAAGCTCCCGTAGACTGCGCCAGGTTATAAAGGGCATCCGGCCACCACGGGGCCAGCCGGACGGCTTGCGAGAACTCAGCCGATGCTTGCCTGAAGTCCTCCTGCGACTTGGCGTCCTTGAACATTGTCGCGCCCATCACAAAATGCCGTCGTGCCTCCGTGGGCACCGCCGGGAGTTGCTCCATGGCCGCAGCCATCTTGATGACCTGCTCATAGGTGGCTGCGGTTGGAGATTGTTGATACGCCGCCACCGCCTGCTGGAGATCGGCATTGGTGGGTTGCGCCAGGGCGCGCAACGCGGCCGCGCACAGCAGCAATCCGAATAATGGCATGGCTGAGATTCGATTGGCTTTCATAAGTTAGATCCCTTTCCGAGCTTGCTCTTGACCGAGACCTTCGAGTTTGGCTATCGCCGGTTCCAATGGGGCCGGCGCGGAAAAAATGCCATCTACGGAAAACGTGACCATTTGTCCGGCGTTCAACAGGAACTTGCGCTGGGTCTTCTTCTCCGTGATTTCCAGTTGACCGGAATAAAGCTTAACCGAGCCCGAGTTATCAGGAGCGACCATCGCCTCACAATCGGTTCCGCGATTCCCAAGATCTCCCACGGGCAAGGTCACTTTCATGTGCGCGGGATCTTTCCGCGCCACCTTGCCTGTCACAAAACGAAACACTCCCCTTAGCAATCGGGCGGAAATCTTGTCCAAGTGGTTGTCGGGGTCATAGACAAATTCATCAATCACCAGGTCGCTGTTCGGACCCACCGTGAAAACCGTCTCGTCCAGCAGCAGCAGCCGGATGCGTCCGTCCGGCCCGGTGACCATCCGCGTGCCGAGGCTCACCGGGGCTGTCGCCGCTGCCTCGCCGGCGATTTTCCGGCCGTCCGGCGTGATGAGGCAAAACTCACCGCGGGATTCTCCGACCGCACCCACCCGCGTGTGCGACAGCACGAGCGAGTTATAGGCTTCGGCGTCGTGGACGTAGCCCTGCTTGGCTTGGTCCAGGTGCGCCTTTTCAGCCAGGCCTTTCGGCACCCGCGGGTCATTGTCGGGCAGATGGCGGTTTCCGAACTCTTCATTGTAGGCCTTCGCCTCTTCGCGGAGGGCACTGAGACGGGTCAGTAAAGCCTCCCGTTTGCTTTGCAGATCGGCTTTGACAGCGGCCGGCAGAAAATCGGGCACGGGCAGGAGGGGAGGCACTTGGGCGCGGGTGGTGCCGGCTGAAATCAACACTGCAACCAAGAGCAGGGAGGGAAAGGAGCGCAGGGTTTTCATGGGGTGCCGGCTCTGGGGGACGGGGATGGAACCACGCCCTTGTCGAGGTGTTTTTCTTGAGGGGGTTGTGCGATGCTCTCGTCGAAATTCGCCTCCGGGAAATTCACCATATTCGCGATCAGGTTGCTATCGTACTTGCTCATCGTTCTCAGGCTCACCAGGGCATTGGCCTGGTCATAATGCTGGCGCACGAGGGCTTGGTTGTGCATCCAGGAGGGATCGGCCTCGATGGTTTTGAGGTTCTGCTCACCGGCCACGACCTGCTTGTCAATCTCCTCCCTTTCAATGACGACCCTTTGATAGGTCGGTCTGATGGCCACATTGGGGGGCACCGGTACGGGCTTATTGTCTGGGGCTAAGGCATCGCCCAACACGACCGTGTTAAATTGCCCGGCGTCTTTGCCCTGCGTGCCGAATCTTCCGTCCGCCTCCGCCTTGGCCTGCTCCAGGGAGGTTACAAGCGCCGGATTGGTGGCAGCCCCCTGCAGAATACTCGCCGCCCGGTCGAGGGCGGTGATTCCTTGGGCGTGGGCGCTGAGGAGATCCCGGCTCGCGCCTTTTTTCTCAAACAACGTCTTAACACTCGAATCAGCGACGGCGTCCTTCAAATCATCCATGCCTTTCAACCCAAGGTTGTCCGTCTGTGAACCGCCGACGCCCTTCAGACCAAGATCATTGCTGCTTCCCACCCCCTTGAGCCCCAGACCATCGTCCTCGTGGAAGCCCTTCATGCTTTCCAAGGCCTCCTGCTTGGCCTCGTTGAACTCGGCCTGTCGCCGTGCGGCTTCTTCCCGGTCTTTCCTCTGCTGCTCCGCGATTGCCTGCTGGTTTCTCTTCTGCTGCTCCTCGATTGCCTGCTGTCTTTCGGCCGCTTCCTGCGCCTCTTGCCTTTGCTGTTCCTCCAGCGCCTGCTGTCTCTCGGCGGAGTCATCGTAGGCCCCGCTGTTTGCCCCTCCCGAGGCATTCGCGCTGGATCCCGATTCAGTAATCGTTCCTCGTCCGTTGAAGTACTGCTGGTTAACGGCGTTGGCTGCTTCCCATGTCTTGTAGGGACCGAGGGTGGATGAACCGACTGTGCGCTGAGCCGCAGGGGGAACCGAAAGTATGTAGTCCCCCGAGGCCGTGAGCGGAATAAGAACACTTACCGCCAATGGGATCAGGACCAGTCGAAACCATTTCATGGGAAGGACCTGCGTTCGTTCAGGGGGTCGCTAGCAGAGTCCTCCGTCCGCCGCACTGCGAAAAATAGCAATTTTGGGCGCACAAGAAATGCGCAGGCAGATGGCAGAAAGCGCGCCGGCCGAAGGCAGCGCGGATCGCGGGTGGCCGCCGAATTGGGGGAGGATATCCGTTCAAAGCCTGGCTACCGCCCCGACCGGTGCAACTTTAGACACCCATTGATTCGTGGCAGGGCAGGGGCGACGCGCTCAGCCGTGCCGGCGTGTTCCTTGATCAATCGCGTTCGCGGAGGCGGTAAAACTCCCATTGCGCCCGATCGAGTTTCTCCAGGGCTTCTTGGATGGCGTTCGCGGCACAATCGGAGAACTGGCGCACATCCTCCGTAATGGTCGCAAGGGTGACGCGTATGATTTGCAGATCCTCGTCGAGAATCTGGCGTTCAGAGGAGGCTGAGTGCTGCATGCCTGTTTAAGACGCCAAACCCCCCAAGCAGGTTCCAAACAAGGCGGGGTCACTTCAGCGGCTTCGTCTTCTTCTCCAGATAACGCAGACCCAGGGCCACTACGGCCGCCCAGGCGAGCACCTTGAACTCCCCGCGATCGAGCGCCTGTTCGATCTCATGGTGGCTGAGCAGGAGAAGTTCCTGCTGCTCCAAGTCATCGGCGTGGCGTGAGCATTTAGGTTCCGCATTCAAGGCCAGGAAAAAATGGGCGGTGCCGGCTCCGCGATTGGCGTCCACCACGCAGCGGCCGAGAGCGTGCCATTCGTTTGCGGCATAGCCGGTCTCCTCGAGCAGTTCCCGCTGCGCGGCGTGCAGCGGATCCTCTCCCGGTTCGAGAAATCCGCCGACCGGCGCGAGGGAGACGCCGTTCACTGCGTACTTGAACTGCCGCAAGCACAGGAAACGGCCGTCGGCCGTGCGCGCCAGCACGTTGGCATAATCGGGGGTGATCAGCCACGGCCAGTCGGGAATGCGCCGCCCGTCGGGTAGTTCGAGTTCATGGATCTCGACCGTGAGAAACCGGTTGGGCTGGCAGATGATGCGTTTGGTGAGGGTCTTCCAGGTTTGCATGAGAGTGTCGCGGTCTTGCTCAGGCGTCGGTCGGTCAGACGGGTGGGTTGCCCAAACAACGCATATTTCGCGGGTGGTGGTCAGAAACCACGCAGGTCGGTGCTGGTGCGGGCGGGCAGCCCCTCCTTGGGCAGGCGTTTGAGCACGATGTATTGAATCCCGCGTTCCCGGCAGAACTCCCGCTTCTCCGGTTTGTCGCCGTCTTCATTGACTGCGTACATGTCGGGCTTGATTTTGGCGATTTCCGGCTCGGCATCCATCCAGCCCAGTCCCGAGGAGACCAGCGCCTGTTTGACGTAGCGGATGGAACCGGCGACATAACGCCGCTCCGCCGCCGTGAAGAAGGGATGCCCCGCACCTTTGAGCAAACGAACGTTCTCATCGTGTCCCACCACCACGAACAGGTCGCCCAGTTCGGAGACTTCTTCGAAAAACCGGACGTGCCCTGAATGGAACAGGTCATAACAACCGGTGACGACGACTTTCTTTCTGCCAGATGGAGGCTCGGGAGGCGGCTCTGGAAATCCGGCCATGTCCCGGGAGGTCAGGATGCGATAATCCAGCCCGTGGGCGGCGCAAAAAGCCCTTCTGGCTGGCGTGGCGTTCTGTTCGTCAACGACCCAGACATCCGGCTTGATGGCGGCCAGGTCAGGCGGGGTGTAAGGATCAACGTTGGCGCCCAAGGACTGGAGCTTCGCCACGTAACGGACTGACTGAATGACATACGCCCGCTCCGCTTGGGAAAACTTGGGCTCCCGGCCGGTGAGCGTCCGGATGGCTTGATCCGACCACAGCAGGACATGCAGTTCACCCAGCTTCGAGGCTTCCTGGAGAACGCGAAAAGCGCCGGAGTTCAACTGATCGAAGGCGGAGGAAACGATAACCTTCGTCATCATTTCAATCAGGTGATCCGGACATGCACCCGGAAGGAACCGGGCACCGGTTTGCTTGAAACCACAATCAGGTAGCCGCCGCCGCAGCCGGAATACATGGCGCCGGGATACTTGGCTTGGTAGTAACTAAGCAAGGCCACGAGATCCATTTTGATGGAAGGATGCCTGACAGTGTGAGGAAGGAGTTTCTCCCAGCACGCCATGGTTTCATTTAGGGAAACGCCCAGGGCATCAATGTCTTTCCCGACGATGGCGTCATAACAAACCCGGCCCGATCGGCCCAGCCGGCGCACCCATTCGGGCTCAAGGTTTTTGACTCCCAGCGGATTGTAGCCGTCCGGCCGCGGCATGACCGGAAGCAGGTGAATGACCCGCTCGAACCAGCGGGCGATCACCGGATCGTTGTTCGATTCGATCAGCTTCGGGAAAACCCCGCCGCGATAACCGGCATCGTAATCCAGGCGGCTGACGCCGGGGTGGATCAGTCCGATCATGTCTTGCGTTCCCGATGGCTCCGCCTTCCCGCGGTTTTCCTCGGTGTAAAGTTCCTCGACCAGTTTCCCCGGGTCTTGGTCGGGCAGCCGGCCATTCCATAATTGCATGGCAATCTTGCGGGATCCGGTGGCCATACCGGCACGATCCATCAGATGAAAGGCAGGCTGCAGGCTGACCACCACCATTGATCCCGGAGGGGCTGGATTGAGCTTGGAAATAAACGGCTGGTCGATCCAACCGCCGGCCAGCTGGAGGCGATAGGGAAAGTCACCGATGGCATCCGTGATCCTGCGGCTGGCGTTGTCAGGCATGATCTTGCTATTCGCTGCGTGATTGCACCTACGAGCCGGCTCGAGCCGGCCGTTTCAAGGGGCGTCCTTTACTGTCTTCCGTCCGGCCTTGCGATCATTGTACTGCTGTTCAATCCACCGGTAGGTTGTCTGGAGTCCCTGGCTGATGGGAATGCTGGGCTCCCAGTTGAGGATTCGCTTGATCATGGTGTTGTCGCTGTTGCGGCCGGCGACGCCCTTCGGCGCATCGAGGATGTATTTCCGCTTCAGCTTCACCCCCCCCATCTGCTCGGCGAGGCTAACGAGTTCGTCGACCGAGATCAGTTCGCTGGTGCCGAGATTGATCGGCGTCGCGATGAGTTCGTGGCAATGCATGATCTTGTCGATGCCAAGGAGGCAGTCGTCGATGTACATGTAGCTGCGGCACTGCGAGCCGTCGCCCCAGATTTCGATGGTATCCGCGCCCCGGTCCTTGGCGATGATCACCTTGCGGCACAGCGCTGCCGGCGCCTTCTCTCGGCCGCCGTCCCACGTGCCCCACGGTCCGTAGACATTGTGAAAGCGGGCGATGGCGGTCCGCAGGCCGCGCTCGGCGGTGTACTCCTGGCAGAACATTTCCGACATCAATTTTTCCCAGCCATAACCGCGCTCCGCGTAGGCGGGATAAGCATCCGTTTCCTTCAATGCCCGGCAATGCGGATCCGTCTGCAGCTTCGTGTTGTAGGCGCAGGCCGAGGACGAATAGAAATAGCGCGCCACGCCGGCGCGGTAGGCAGCCTCGAGGAGATGCGTGTTGATCAGGATGCTGCGCAGGCACAGGACGCGGAACCGTTCGATAAACCCCATGCCGCCCATGTCCGCCGCCAGATTATAGACCTCAACGGCGCCCTCGACGGCGCGCTTGCAGTTGTCCTCGTTGGACAAATCCATGCTGAGGCATTCCACTCCATCAGTCCGTTGGTACCACTCAGGAAGCGGCTTCCGGTCGACCGCACGGATCCGGGTGAAGCCTTTCTCCGTGAAATAGCGCACCAGGGAGCCCCCGATGAAGCCGCCGGCTCCGGCGACGAGAATCAGGTCGTTCTTCCCACAGACGGTGAATGTTGGTTTCTTCATAATCTGGTTTTGGTTCCATGCCGGCGGTTGGTCCTGGGAGGACCGATCCTGCCGGGCGAAACGGCTACACTAGGCATCCGGCGGATTGGATTTCAATGGCGAATCTTGACCGCACTCCCCGGCGCGTGGTCGGACGCAATGCTTCTGAAAATATCCCGCGATCGGTCGGTGCCGACAGGCAGATGCATCAGACCGGCCCGCTCACCCGACGTCCGAACTCACCAAAATGAGGCCCCGGCGTTCGATTTCCGCCAGTTTCCCGTTAGCGTGACAGGCGGTAACCCTATGAAACTTGTCTGTGCGTGGTGCCAGAAGCTGCTGGTAGATGACACCTCTGGTGACACAAGAATTTCGCACGGCATCTGTGAAGACTGCCTGAGAAAGGCGCTGGGGGACACCGCCATCAGCCTGAGCGACTTTCTCAACGGCCTCGAATTTCCCGTACTGGTAACGGACCAGGACATGGGGGTCGTCGAAGCAAACCATGCCGCCGGGAAAATCCTGGGCAAACCCGCCAGCCGGATGAAACATACCTCGGCTGGCGTGGCGATCGAATGTTATTACGCGGGTCTGCCGGATGGGTGCGGCAAAACCCCGCAATGTCGCGGCTGCACCCTGCGCCAGAATATCACCGACACGTATGCCGACGGACAGCCGCGTTATGGCAGGTACGCCCAGCTGCAGATCGCGGCCGGCAACTCTCCCAAGATGGTGCAATTCCACTTCTCGACGCAGAAAGTGGGTGAACTGGTAATGTTTGCGATCGAGGAGATCAAGGACCTGGGCTCTGGTCCGTCACCCGGTGGAGGAGAACTGCCCAAGGATTAACCGCAGCGGGACGACAGGACTGCCTGCAACAAAAGATTGTTTGCCGCGAAGGAAACGGAGAGAACAGCGACCGGCCCGTTGCCGCGGCTGCGATCTCCTTTGAAACCCGTTCTGCCGACCATCGTTCATCTCGATGCCGATGCGTTCTTCGTGTCGGTCGAGCAGGCGTTGGATCCGGCACTGCGCGGGAAAAAGGTGGCCGTGGGCGGACGGCAACGAGGGATCATCTCGTCAGCCAGCTATGAGGCGCGCGCCTGCGGCGTCTACACCCCGATGCCGACCGCCCGCGCCCTCAAGGTCTGCCCCGACCTTATCCTCGTGGATCACACCTCCGGGCGCTATGGCGAGTACTCGCGGCGGCTGTTCGACCTGTGCGAGGAACTCACGCCGGTGGTGGAGCGGCGCTCGATCGACGAGGGTTACCTTGACGTCAGCCCCTGCGGATTCAAGTCGCAGGCGGAACTCGAGGCCGCCGTGCATGCGCTGCAGGACCACATCCGGCAAAAGTTGCTGATCACGGTTTCGTTCGGCGTGGCGGCCAACAAGCTGGTCGCCGCCATCGCCAGCAAGCTGCGCAAGCCGCACGGGTTCGTGGTCGTGCCGCCGGGCACGGAGGCGGCGTTTCTCGCGCCCTTGGAGATCGGACGCCTGCCGGGCGTGGGCGTGAAGACCGAGGCCGCGCTCAAGGCGAAGGGCATCCGGCTCGTCCGCGATCTCCTGGCGCGGACGGAGGAAGAACTGCGTGCGTTGTTTGGCGATTACTGGCGCGAGGTGATCGCGGCCGCGCGCGGCGAGGATGCGACGGCGGTGGAGACCGTGGACGAGGACGCGAAGTCCTATTCGCAGCAGGAAACATTTTCCAAGGACATCGGCGACCTGGCCGAAATCGAGCGCATCGCGAAGCGCATGATCGACGAACTCATGCCCAAGATCCGCGCCGACGGAAAGCGCGTACGCACGCTGACCATCAAGGTGCGTTATCCCGGCATGGAGAACGAGACCGCGGGGCAGAGCCTGGAGGCCGCCACGGACCTCGAAGCGCCGTTTTATCCGCTGGTGCGGCTGCTCCTGCAAAAAGCCTGGAGGCGTCGGCGGCCGCTGCGGCTGGTGAGCGTAAGGTTTTCAGGCGTGGAGGACGGCCCGGCGCAGTTGGAGATGTTCGCGGAAGGGGACGAGAAGCGCCGCCGGCTGGCCGGCGTGCTGGACCAGCTCAACAAGCGCGGTCGCAATGTCGTGGTGCAGCATGGACACCAGCTGGACGGAACGGCGGAACTTTGACAGAATGAATGGAATCTACAGAACCAATTCTCTCATTTTTGTCTCCTTCGGTTAATACTGTCCAAGCCACCATGCCCATTTACGAGTATTACTGTCCGGACAATCACAAGATCTACTCGTTCTACGCGAAGACGCTCGCGCAAGGTCAGATCGTTCCCAAATGTCCCGACAATCCGGTGTATCGCATGGTGAAGATGCTGTCGTCCTTTGCGGTGACGGGGCGCACCCGAAAAACCGGAGAGCGGACACCGGATACCGGAAAGGGAGGAATGGGGACAGAGGGTCCCGGCGGTGATCCGACGGAGGAAGGGCGCATGGAAGCGGCATTGTCGGCCATGGAAGGCGAGTTCGCCGGCGTGGATGAGAACGATCCGCGCGCCATGGGCCGCATGATGCGCCGAATGTCCGAACTGACCGGCGAGAAACTCGATGGCGGGATGGAGGAAGTCGTGCGCAAGCTCGAAGAGGGTGCCGACCCCGACCGGCTGGAGGAGGAGATGGGCGATGTTTTCGGCGACAAGGAAGGCGGCGATCCGGATGATCCCTCCGGCGCCGGGCCCGGCGAGGGCGAGGCCAGGCCGCCGGTGGAGCCCAAGGAGCCGAGGCGCCGCTTCCGCTTGCGCCGCGGACCGCCGATCCGGGATCCGAAGCTGTATGATTACGAATGACAGCCGCGCCGGCTACGGAACCGTGAGTTGGCCTGCAGGGACACGACCGGCTGCCGCCTGACCTGCCCCGTGAAATACGAACCGACTGGGCAATCATTGCAGGATAGAGGCGTCGAACCCGCGTTGGACCGAAAAGCTCGTGCGATGATGCGGATTGGGGTCGCCAGTGTCGCCGTGGGCTTGGGAGGGTTCGGAATGGCGACGATTGGTGTTGCCGTTGGATTCATTCTTTTTGGCGTGCTCAGGCTGAAGCCGAGCCCCGCCGCCAATCTGGCGGTCCCTTATGTGGCCTTCGCTGGCTTTGGATTACTCTTCGCAGGATTCCTCGTGTATCTGCCGTTGATGCTGAGCGTCAAGTGCCCCCGATGTGGGTGGAGGTTACTCCGGAATCCCAAGAACACGGCGAATCGTTTTGTCTATCATCCCTCCTGCAAGCGAATCAAAGGTTTGATAAACCCTTGGGGCTATCAAATGGCGCGGGCGGCATGGACGAAGAAGTGCCGGTGTGTGCGATGCGGTCAGGACTATGATCTGGCCGGGCCCAAAACGAGCTAACTTGAACCGATTCGCACGCAGACGCGGAAATGGTGCCGCGGCCGGTTCTTTGCTCCGTCGGCGGCAGACCAAGGTTCAATCGACATGCGCTCAGCCGCCCGGCGTGATGCGCACGGTCGCCGCGCCCCGGATATCGTCCGACGCCGCGCCGACCTGCAGTTCATAATCGCCCGGGTCAACCACGTAATTTTTGACCTGCGTGTCCCAATGACGGAGGGTAATGGCAGGAATGGCCAAGTCGACTCGGACACTTTGACCTTTCAGCACCGGCACGCGTTGAAACGCGCAGAGGCGCTGGCGCGGCAGCGCCGGATTATCAACTCCGACCCGGCGGGCGTAGACCTGCACGACCTCGTTGCCGTCGCGCCCGCCGCTGTTGGTGATGTCCACGCTCATCCGGATGGTGCCATCGGCGCGGACTTCGCCGCCCGCCAGCCGCACGGGACCATAGTGAAATTCCGTGTAACTCCGGCCGTGTCCGAATGGAAACAGCGGCTGACCCGGGAAAAAGCGATACGTGCGGCCGGCCATGGCGTAATCTTCGAAGGGTGGCAAATCCTCCGTTGAACGGTAGACGGTGACCGGCAGGCGTCCTGACGGATTGCAGTCGCCGAAGAGTACTTCGGCCACGGCGGTTCCGCCGGCTTGGCCGGGATACCAGGCTTGGATGATTGCCGGCAGGTGTTCCGCCTCCCACGGCATGGCGATCGCGCTGCCGCTGCAATTGATGAAGACGACCGGCCGGCCGGTGGCGTCCAGAGCCTTGAGCAGGGCGCTTTGGACGGCGGGCAATTCGATGCGGGTGCGATCACCGCCTTTGAAGCCATCGTAGTCCACCCGCATTTCCTCGCCCTCGAGTTGCGAACTGATGCCGCCGACATAGATGATTGCGTCGGCGGAACGCGCGGTTTCCACGGCTCGGAGGAATTCAGGCGCATGGTCGTCGATGGTCTCGCCCGGGTGCAAGGCCAACGGGCAGCCCTTCGCGTACACCACTTCGATGCCGGGACCGGCGGCGGCCTGGATGCCTTGCAGGATCGTGACGGGGTGTGACGGAGTGCCGTTGTAGTTTCCCAAAAGCATCCGGACGGAATCCGCGTTGGCCCCGATTACTGCCAGTCGTTTCACTCGGGCGCGGTCCAGCGGGAGCACGCCGGTGTTCTTCAGCAGGACGATGGACTCCTCGGCTGCCTTGAGGGCGAGCGCGGCGTGCGCGGGCGAATCGACCGTGGACATTGGAATCTTGGCATAGGGTACCATTTCGTCCGGATCGAACATGCCGAGCTGGAAGCGCGCGGTGAAGATGTGGCGCAACGCCTGGTCGATGTCCTGCTCCGCCAGGAGGCCCTTCTTGAGGGCACGGGTCAGGGCGTAGTACTGGCTGCCGCAGTTGAGGTCGCAGCCTGCTTTCACGGCGAGCGCGGCGGCTTCCTCGGGCGTGGCCACCAGCTTGTGCGTCATCCAGATGTCGCTGACCGCGTCACAATCGGACACCACGTGGCCGGCGAATCCCCAGCGCTTTCGCAACGTCTCTGTCAACAGGAACGGGCTCGCCGTGGCGGACTTTCCGTCCACGCGATTGTAGGCGCTCATGACGGCGCCCACCCGGCCTTCGCGGACGGCCGCTTCAAAGTGGGGCAGATAGCTGTCGTAAAGGTCCTGCTCGGAAGGCTGGGCATCGAAGCCGTGTCGGAGCGGCTCCGGTCCGCTGTGCACCGCAAAGTGCTTGGCGCAGGCCAGGGCCTTGGCGTAGCGCGGATCGTCGCCTTGGAGTCCCTTGATGAAGGCGACAGCCAGGCGTCCGGTCAGAAACGGATCTTCGCCATACGTCTCCTGGCCGCGTCCCCAGCGCGGATCGCGGACGAGGTTGATGTTGGGTGTCCAGAAGGTGAGGCCGTAGTACTGAGTGTGCAGGCCGCGGCGGATGGTGTCATGATATTTGGCGCGCGCCTCGGTGGCGATGGCATCGGCGATCTCGTGCAGCAACGGGGCGTCCCACATGGCGGCCAGGCCGATGGCCTGCGGAAACGAGGTGGCGGTGCCGGCGCGCGCCACGCCGTGGAGGCATTCGTTCCAGTAGTTGTAGGCCGGCACGCCGAGCCGTTCGATGGCCGGAGCATCATTGAGCATCTGGGCGGCCTTTTCGCGCAGCGACATGCGCCGGATCAGGTCGTTGATCCGCCTTTCCATGGGCTGCGCCGGATCAGGGTACACGGGAGGATCCTTGACCTCCGGCATCCGCCAGGCGCCGTCCGGCTCCTGAGCGAGCAACTCCGCCGCCGTGATGGCCGCCACAATCTGGCCGGAAGCATCCTTGACGCGGATGGCGTTGAAAACGGCGTCGTTCTTGCGGCCCTCGAACCGGATGGTGAAAGCACGCTCCGGGAAATCCGCGGGATAGTCGACCGTCCCTTGGATGACACACGCCTGCCCGAAGCCGCCGGCCCGCCTGAGCAGGTCCATATCCCGGGCGATCTCGACCTGGCCGAAGATGATGTCCATCCGGCGCTCGCCGCGACCGCGGCAGACGGTTTCGGCGACGTCAATCTCAATGGTGTACCGGCCGGGCATCAGTCCGGGCACGACGGCGGCCAGGGACGGACCGGCGGCCTGCACGGCGAAAACATCGGGGTGGTCCGCGCCTTCGATCTCGAGCCCGGCGGGCAGGCGATGAAAATCCAGTTCGCCGGTCACCAGGATGACCGGATCGCCGCAGTTGCAGCCCGCCTTCTCCTGGGCCGGAAGCGGAAGAGCGGCCAGCGCAGCCGTGAGCAGCAAACGAAGATATCGCATGGTGGGGTGGGGCATTGAGAGTCAAAGGGAGACCTGCCTCCGCCTGGGTGGCAAGCCTGCGAATCGGCCGGCGACCATTCCGGGCTTGGTTCTTCGCGCACTTCCTGTTGTTCGTGAAGCAATGAATCCGGAGATCAAGCAGCGCATCGCGGCGGCCAAGCGGGCGGTGCAGACGCAGACCGCACGGCTGCACCGCGGATTCAGGTACGCCAAAAGCGCGTGGAAAACCGACGGGACCCGGGTGACGGTGGCTGATCTGGAAATTTCCGAGGCGATCCTGCGTGAATTGAAGAAGCAGTTTCCCGGAGACCAGGCGTTCAGCGAGGAACTGCTGAATGCGGAGCAGCCGATCGCCGCGACGGCGCGGTTCTGCTGGGTGCTCGATCCCATCGACGGCACCAACAATTATGCCGCGGGCATTCCCTTCTGCGCCATTTCGCTCGCGCTGCTCGAGCATGGTCAGCCGGTTTATGGCGTGGTTTACGACATGGCGCGCAAAACGCTCATTCATGGCGGACCGGGCCTCGGCGCCTTCGACGGCAGGAAGCCGGCGCGGGTGCGACCGGAGGCGCCGCATGCAAACAGCCTGATCGGATTTCACAGCCCATACGACTCAACGCTGGTGCCGCAAGCCGGGCCGGTCATCCAGCAGTTCAAGATTCGCGGGCTCGGCAGCAGCACGCTGCACCTGGCCTACGTGGGCATCGGCCTGCTCGACGGCGTGCTGGATTACAACGTGCGGGTGTGGGACATCGCCGCGGCGTATCCCATCGCGCTCGCTGGCGGCGCCGAGGTGCATTACCTCCGCAACAAGCCCTTTCCCCTGCGCCAGTTCGACCTCGCCATGCCGCGGATTCACTACGTCGCCGGCAACGGGGAAATCTGCGCGCGGTTGCGGGAGTTGCTCAAACCGTAGCCGGACTCATGCAATTGTAGGAGCGAGCTTGCTCGCGACCTGTCCTCCGTAGCCTGAGCGAAGGAGGATTGCACAGGGGGAATCGCCTGCAAGCAGGCTCCTACACCGCCCACCAAATGGTTTTTGTGGGTGGTGCGAAATTAGGATTCGCTTGCATGATTTCGGTTGAGTCACGCAGCCAGTTGAACTTTTGCCGGAACTGATATCAGCCGCGAAAAGCCCAACCCGACAAATTCCTTTATTGAAGAACATCGGCTTGCGAGTCCTAATCTGGGCGCATGACCCTCCGAAAACCACCCGGCAAAGCTCAACTCAGTTGATGCCAATTATCTGTTGGGCAAAGAATGAGCGCTAATCCGAAGTTTCATCTCTGGCCGCTACTCGACAAAGAGATTAATCGGGGCATTGGCCGAGCCGGCGTCGTATTCACTGCGCTGTTTTGCGTCGTAGCCTGCGCTGTCGGCTATTATTTCATCCGTCCGTGGAGCATGCTGCGTGAAGAAGACATGCGCCAACTTGGGTATCTCGGATTTGTAGCGATACCCCTAGCAGCATGGCTATTAGGCGGGCTCATCGCCATTCAGTTGTTCATGGCCTTTCAAGTGCTGCGGTGGCTTCAAAAGAAAGAGGTACAGATTTCCTGTGGTGGCTTTGCTTGGATGGGCAGTGGCGTGCTTCTAGTCTGCGTAGGTACGATTGTCGGATTCCTTGTGGAGCCGTTCTATTACGGGTTCATTGCGGCCATTGCCGGATGCATCATTCTCTTTCGTTCTACTGGCTCGATGTGGGCTTGGCGTGTTTTCTATGGCATCACATCATTTCCCCCATGAAAAAGAGCCCGATCAAGCGCTACAGCCAACTCGGACCTGCGGTCCTCGCGGCTGATCTCTAACGTTTTCGCCATAAGTCACTATGCGCATAGTCACATGCGACGGGCGACGGCCCTGCATCGCACGACGTCAGACTTGGTAAGCCTGCAGCGGCGTGGGGTCTATCACCTTGGTCTTGGGAAGTTTTCTATCCAGCGCCTGCGCCATCCACGCCCGCGCCGGCGGGTCGCCATGGGTGAGCACGATGATCCGGGGCTGGCAGTGGCGGGCGAAGTCAAGCAGCTCGTCCCGATCGGCGTGGCCGCTCAGCTCGAAGCGCTCGACGTGCGCTTTCAATCTGGTCTTCACATTGATCTTGTCGAAGAGGAACGTATCGCCCGGTTTGGTGGAGAGCAGATGACCGCCGGGTGTGTCGGGGTCGCAGTAGCCGACAAAGCCGAGAGTGTGGCGAGCATGGCCGGCGAGGCCCGCGGCGATGATGTAGGAGGGGGTGCGCTCCACCACCATGCCGCTGCTGACGACGTAGAGGGCGCTTTCCTCGGGCAGGCGGCCGGGCTCCAGCTTGCGGGGAAGGGGGCGGATCTTCAGGTCCTTGAGGATCTGCCGGGTGAAGTTCACCTGCTTGGTCTTGCGGGCGATGTCATCGTAATAGTCGCACAGGTCGACCCCCAGGCCCGAAGCGTAGATGGGGCAGTCAACCACGCGGCCGAACTTCCGCGCATCATGAATGATGGAGAGAATCTCCTGCATCCGGCCGAGTGCAAAGGTCGGGATGAGCATCGAGCCGCCGCGCTGGATGGTCTCGTTGATGGTGGTGACCAGGCGGGCGACCTCGTTCCCGCGCTCCTTGCCGGCGGGACGCTCAGTGGCGCCCCGGGTCGTCTCCATGACCAGCGTGTCGAAATGGTCGATGGGAAACTTGGCCGCCGGACAGGTCCGCTGGGCTTCGAACTGGACATCGCCCGTGAAGAACAGCTTGCGCTGCTTGTGATGGATCTCGACGCCGGCGGCGCCCGCCACGTGGCCCGCCTGGTGGAAGATAATCTCGATCTCGTCGTGCGCACCGCGGAACTTTTTGGCGTGGCCGTAGGGCAGGGGGGTGAAGCGGCCGGCGTGGCGGTCGATTTCCGTGTGCGTGAAGAGGGGATAGTCGGGGATGTTGTCCTCCGCGCGCTGGCGCTCCATGACACTGGCCGAATTGTGCAGCATGCGCTCGATCAGCATGTGGCTCGGCTGGGTCATGATCACCGGGGCGTGCGGCTGCTCGCGGAGGAGGACCGGCAGGCTGCCAATATGGTCGAGATGGCAGTGCGTGATGATGATGAGGTCCAGGGTCACGCCCCGCAGCGGGCGGAAATCCGGCGTGGCCGTACGGCCGACCTTTTTCGGGTGAAGACCGCAATCAACGAGAATCTTGAGATCGCCGAGCTGGATGTAGAAGGAATTGGCGCCGATGCCGCCGTCTCGGTTAAGGTCGATCAACTTCATTTTGGGCGCCTAGCTAGAGAGAGCGCGAGCGTCCACGCAAGCTTCCATCAGCGCGCTGGCCGCCGTGAATCCGTACGGGGACCCGGCGCTTATTCCGCCGGGATCACCATGTCGAAGGGCGCCAGCTTCACATGAACCGGCTGGCCGAATTCATCAACGCCATGGAAGCAGCCATGGGCGCAGGCGTTGCCGGCGGTAACGTGGTAGCTGTTGTAGGAAAAATGCTCGCCCGGCGCCAGCCGGGGCGTCTCGCCGACAACCTTTTCACCCTCGACGACGAGTTGGGTGCCGTCGGCATTTTGAATCACCCATTTGCGGCCGAGCAGGGTGACGATTCGGTCGGACTCGTTCTTGATCGTGATGAAATAGATGAACGCGTGCGGCTTTCCTTCCGGCAGGCAGTTGCCGCCATGATGGTGGACGAGCCGGTCAAGGTGAGCCGTGAGGCCCGGAATTTCGCTGGAAGAGTGAGCCATGCCTGAAGATCGTGCGTTCGCTGCCGGAGTGGTGCCGGGCAAAGTCAGCCGTCGGCGCCGATTTTAACAATCTCCAGCATATCGCCATTTTCAAGCGTGACCGTCGCGATTTCGCCCGGTGTCAGGGTCAGGCCGTTGCGCACAACCCTCACCTGCCGCGGCACCAGACCACACGATTTCAAAAAATCAGCCAGGGGAAAACCGGCGGGCACCGTGCAAGTCCGGCCTTCGGCCGTGATGTTGATCTGGGCAGGCATGGAAGGAGCAAGCTTGCAGCCGCACGCGCGAGGAACGCCAGCAAAACGGACAATAATATTTGCAGCTCCGGAGCCCGCGCCGCGGAAGCACGTATCATCGCCCGGAGAAGGCCGACGGTTGGCCAATGGCTCACCCACGCCCGGTTGAGCGGACGCCCGGCGGTCAAGCCCGGGAAACGCGGCTCTCACGCGAGAAGAAAACTGCACCGTGAGCCTTTCGGCTTGCCGAAGGTATGGCGGCGCCGCACAAACACGCCAGCCATGGAAAAGCTGGCCCTCCTTTCGGTGAACGATAAACGCGGGCTGGTCGAATTTGCGACCGCCCTGGTCGAACGGTTTGGCTACCGGATTCTTTCCACGGGGGGCACAGCCAAGCTTCTCGCCGGAAGGGGCCTCCCCGTCACCGAGGTGAGCCGGCACACCGGCTTTCCCGAAATCATGGACGGCCGGGTGAAGACGCTGCATCCGAAAATTCATGGCGGACTGCTCTGCCGGCGCGACAAGCCCGAACACCTGCGTCAAGCCGAAGCCAACGGCATCGCGCTCATCGACCTGGTGGTGGTGAACCTTTATCCCTTCGAGCAAACCGTGGCGCAGCCCAACGTGGCTTTCGGGGAGGCCATCGAGAACATCGACATTGGCGGTCCGGCAATGCTGCGCAGCGCGGCCAAGAACCACGAGAGTGTGACGGTCGTGTGCGATCCCGCCGACTATGACGCCGTGCTCAAGGCGCTGGAGTCGCCGGTCGCCCTGGCCGAACTCCGGCGCAAGCTCGCGGTCAAGGTCTTCCAGCGCACCGCCGGGTACGACGCCGCCATCGGCCACTATCTTGAGGGGCAGCTTGCCGAGCCCGACCTCGATGCGGTCTCCGGTTTCCCGGCCGCGCTCACGCTCACCTACCGGAAAGCCTCCGGCCTGCGCTATGGCGAAAATCCGCACCAGAAGGCGGCACTGTACGGCACGTTCTTCGAGCACTTCGAGCAACTGCAGGGAAAGGAACTCAGCTATAACAACATTCTCGACATCACGGCGGCCACTTACCTGATCGGTGAATTCGAGCGGCCCACGGTCGCCATTCTCAAGCATACCAACCCCTGCGGGGTTGCCAGCGCCGACACGCTGATTGCGGCATGGGACAAGGCCTACGCCACCGACCGGCAGGCGCCGTTCGGCGGCGTCATCGTGGTCAACCAGACGCTCGGCGGCGACCTGACGAAGGCCATCGCCGAGATCTTCACCGAGGTGATCATCGCTCCGCGGTTCAGCGACGAGGCGCGGGAAGTTTTCCGCAGGAAGAAGAATCTGCGCCTCATGATCGCCAAAGGCGGCCTGGGGGCGGACTCGCTGCGTGAAGTGCGCTCGGTCATCGGCGGTGTACTCCTGCAGGATCGCGACACCACCCTCGGCGACGTGCCCGGCTTCAAGGTGGTGACCCGACGCCAGCCGACGCCTGCGGAGTGGGCGAGCATGCTTTTCGGCTGGAAGGTCTGCAAGCACGTCAAGTCGAATGCCATCGTCTATGTGCACGGTGAGGAAACGCTGGGCATTGGCGCCGGCCAGATGTCGAGGGTCGACAGTTCACGCATTGCCGTGCAAAAGGCGCGCGAAGCAGGTCTGGACTTGAAGGGTTCGGTGGTGGCATCCGAGGCGCTCTTCCCGTTTGCCGACGGCCTGCTGGCCGCCGCAGAGGCGGGTGCCTCGGCAGCCATTCAGCCCGGCGGTTCGGTACGCGACGATGAGGTCATCCAAGCGGCCGACGAATGTGGCATGGCCATGGTCTTCACCGGCATCCGCCACTTCAAACACTGAGCCGGACAAGGGTGGCGCCCTGCGAACATTCCACTGGGGCGCCTGGCTCGCCGCCTACGGCGTTGGCGCAACGATCGGAGTCGTCCTGCCATATTCGCGGCTCAACGAAAACGAGGCGGACGAAATCGGTCTGCTCTATGCCGCGAAGGCGGGCTATGATCCACGGGTGGGCATCACTTTCTAGTAGCGAATGTTGGAAGAAAGCCAAGGAAAGACCAAGCTGCCGTCGTTCCTCTCGACTAACCCGACGGACGAGAATCGCATCCAACACATCCAATCGCTCATCGCCAAGGTCATGCCAGCCTACAAGCGAAGCAGAAATAATTACTAAGCTGATCTCCCCCAAGTCGTTCCGCAGGCTCGACCGGTGATCGTTTATCTTGGGCCCAGACAGATATACTTCCGAAAAGGCTTTGCCCAAGCTTCCGCCTGGCTCAACGTAGGGGATGTTTGATCCGGTCGAAAAACTGAAGGAATTCGTCCGTCACCCAAGCGTTTCCACCGACCCGAAGTACCAGGAAGGCATGCGGGGCGCCCAGGAGTTCGTCAGCGACTTGCTGCGCTCCCTCGGATTTGCCGTGGAGGTCGTGAAAACCAACCTGCACCCGATCATCCTCGCGCAACGCGGCGGCGATCCCAGATGGCCACACGTGATCATCTACGGCCACTACGACGTGCAGCCGCCCGACCCGCTGAATCTTTGGGAAACCCCTCCGTTTGAGCCAACAGTGCGTGGCGGCCGCCTCTGGGGGCGTGGTGCGGCGGATAACAAGGGGCCGCTCATGACGCACATCGCGGCGGTCGCCCGGCTTCTGGAAAGTAATCCGCGCCTGCCTTTGCGCATCACCTTTCTCATTGAGGGCGAGGAGGAGACGGGCAGCCCGAGCTTCCTGCCCTTTCTCGAAAAATATAAGCACCGGCTGAAGGCCGATCTTGTGTTTCTTTCCGACACGGGCATTCCGCGGGAGGACCAAGTCGTGATCACCTGCGGTTTGCGCGGGCTCGTGCTCTGCGACGTCGAGGTGACCGGCGCCAAGACCGATCTGCATTCCGGTCTGCACGGCGGCGTTCTGCGCAATCCGATTCAGGCTCTGGCCGAGCTGTGCGCGTCACTGCACACGCCCGATGGACATGTGAACGTGGCGGGTTACTACGATGACGTGCTTGAGGTTGAACCGTGGGAACGGGAGGAATTGCGCAAGCTCGGGACTCAAGAGGAAGCCTACCGCGAGTTTCTAGGCATCCCGGCGTTTTATGTCCCCCCAGGGTACACCCCATTTGAAGCAGTTCGTTTCCTGCCCACGCTCGAATTCAACGGCATTGGCGGCGGCTACCAGGGCAAGGGGAGCAAGACGGTCATCCCCAGCAAGGCGTTCGTAAAAATCAGCTGTCGGCTCGTACCCAATCAGCAGCCGGAAAAGATCCGTCCCTTGCTCTACACGGCAATTCGCGAACGCATGCCCAAGGATGTCACGTATCGCATCATCGACCAGCATGAGGGGACGCCGTACATCGTCGTCCCGCCGGACCGATCCAACACGCCCAGCAACCAGCCGCCGCGGCTCGCCCAGGCGTTTCGGGCCGTTGATCAGGCGGTCACCGACGTTTTCGGCCGTCCCCCGCTTTATTTACGGGAAGGCGGCAGCGTGCCGATTGTCGCTGACATCAAGCGCGAGCTGGGACTCGACTCAGTGCTCCTCGGCTTGTTCCTGCCGGAGGACAATCTCCACGCTCCCAACGAAAGCTTCAACCTGCAGATCATGCAGAAGGGCATGGCCGTCTCGGAAAGGGTGCTTTCCGCACTGGCGGGAAGCTGAGAAAGACCAGCCTTTCCTCCTGAGGCTTTACCGGGAATTCAAAACCAAAAGCCCCGGGATATCCCGGGGCTTTTTAGAGTTTGGCTGGCCGGCCGGTTATTTCTTTAGAATCACTAACTCGTCCCGGCGATCCTTGGCCATCTGTTCCTCGGTTCCTTTCTCGGTGGCGCCCAAGGAGCCCTTGGAGAGGGTTTCGAGCTTTTCCTTGGGAACACCGAGTTCTTGGAGGAATTGCTTCACCGCTTGTGCCCGGCGGTCGCCCAAGCCGAGATTGTATTCGGCGGTGCCGCGCCAGTCGCAATGGCCTTCCAGCAGCAGGCGATACTGGGTGTTCTTCTTCAGGTAGTCGGCGGCGTCGGAAATCTTCTTCCGCTCTTCCTGTTTGATGGCCGACTTGTCGAAGTCGAAATAGACCGGCTGAAGCAATCCACGGATTGTGTTCTCGTCTTCGATGATGCCGGCGGCGTTCGCGGGCCGTGGCTGCAAGCCGGCGGCCGAAGGCTCGGTCAGATTGCCGAGGTTTTCGGGATTGACGGCGCCAGTGCCGGCTGCCGGGCCGGTGACCGTCGTATCCGCCGGGGTGGGGCGGGGTTTCTTGGTGCATCCGGCAAAGATCACCGCGATGCTGAGGAGCGCAAAGCACAGTTTCCGTGAGATAGAGTTCATGTATGACGCGAGAAGCGAGTAGAGTGACGTTATTGTCCCAAGGGTTTGCCCTTCGCAAGGAATTTGTGGACACCTGGCTGCAGTGATGCGCGCACGTCCGTTCCGCTGTGTGTTTTGTTCGACAACGGATCGCTGCGCCCGGAGGCGACGCTCAATCTTCGGGTGACCGCCCTCCGTTGGCAGGCGGTGATCGGCGTCGCGGGTGGTCAGGGAGAGCGCTTCTGCTCGATGAGACCGATTTCAAGCGCATAGCGCGTGAGGCTCGCGACATCGTGAAGATTGAGTTTGCGCATCAGATTCGTCCGGTGGTTGTCCACCGTTTTCACACTGATGCCAAGCTTGGCCGCGATTTCCTTGGTGCTGTAGCTTTCCGCCACCAGCTGAAGAATCTCACGCTCGCGATCGGTCAGGAAATCGGCACTGGCACTCGCGCCCGGGTTGGCGACGACATTGCGAAGCAACGCGGCGACGGCCGGTCCGAAGTAGGTGCCGCCATTGGCAACCGTTTCGAGCCCCTTCTTGAACTCGAAAAGGCCCGCCGTCTTTTCGACAAAACCATGCGCGCCCGCCTCAAGCATTTCCCGCACCAGGATTGGATTTTCGTGCCCGGAAAAAACGAGCACGCGCAGATTGGTCAGGACCTTGCTCAAGCGCCGGAGCAGATCCACGCCATTGAGGCCCGGCAGCTTCGCATCCAGGACAATGACATCGGGTTTGACCTCAACGCAGAGGTGGTAGGCGCTCTGACCTTCGCCGCTTTCGCCGACGAGCTTGAAGGAGGGATCCGTGCGGAGAATTTCCGCCAGCATCTCACGGATCGCGGTTTGATCCTCGATGATGACAAGTCGTTTCATGTTGTGCGCGCTCGCCCAGTCCGATATCAGCAAAGGGGTTCGCTGATTTGAACGATGCTTCAAAACTGGAGGTCACGTGCGGACAGCATGTCATACTTTCCGTATATTTTACAAGTGAAGCTTTGCAGACAAATCAACGCGGGCATGGGCACGCAGGGCGCCGGCCGGCCATGGCGCATCAGGGCGGCCGTGACGATGCCGCTCCTCCTCTCCTGGGGCGGATGCGCGTCATCTCCGACCCCGCCAGAGCCGGCGGTTTCGCCCTCCGCCGACGTGAATGTCAACGAGGCCTGGCGCGACGCGAAAATGGTGGCGGGGCGTGAGCCGGGACGCATGCCGGCCGTGGGGGCGGGTTCGTCGATGCAGCCGGTCTACGGCGATAACACCATGCTGGTCATCAGCCCCATCGACTACGATCAGCTTCGCGCCGGCATGACGGTGGCTTACGTGAATCGGCGGGGGGTGCGGGTGGTGCACCGTCTCGTGGAGCAGGTGGCGAAAGGCTGGCGGGTGATGGGACTCAATAATGATCGGGTGGATGACGACTTCGTGACGCGGAAGAATCTGCTCGGCGTGGTTTACGCGTCGTTTAATTATGACGGCGGTGAATCGCCTCCAAAATAAGGCGGGGCTCGCGTGGCCTATCCCCAGTCCGGATGCGTCCCCCCGTCAGCCCAGCGGCAACCAATGGGTGGTATGCCCGCCTTCGCCAAGCCTTCGGCGCGGCAGCCTTCGCCGCAAAGCCGGCCCGAGCGTGCGCGTCCCCGCGACGGCCGTGATCGGCCAACGGATGGCCTGCCAGCCGTAGCCCAGCGGGCGAAGGCTGGTGGGTCGACAGGGATTCGAACCCTGAACCAACGACTTAAAAGGACGCTGCTCTACCATTGAGCTATCGACCCCCAGACGAAGACGGACGGACTAGTTCTCCGCCCGGTACAGGCAAGGATAAAGTGCCGGTTTGCAGCGCGGCGTGCAAGCGATGTTTTCCCAACGCGCCGATGACAACACCCGAAAGGCTAACAAGTTGGAATCCGGTGCAACGATGGTGCGTTACCTGGCGTCAAGGGGAATGTTGTGGTCTCCTTGACCCTCTCGCGAATTCTGCCATATCGCCATCACCGTGCCGCCGGAGGCCAAAAAAGTGGGAACAATGCAGAAATACGCCCATCAGAGAGAGGTTGAACGTATGTCGATGAAAGCCCAGGAAGTAGCGCTGGATCGGATGCTGATTGCCCGGTTCAGGGAGGGTGACCAATCCGCCTTCGAGCAGATGGTTTCCCGCTACTGGGATCGCATTTATACGATGGTGAACCAGCTGCTGCGCAATCCCCAGGATGCGGAGGAAGTGACCCAGGATGCCTTCATCCGCGCCCATCGCGGGCTGGTTAATTTCCGAGGCGAGTCGGCCTTTTCCACCTGGCTTTACCAGATTGCCACCAATCTCGCGCGCAATCGTTACTGGTATTGGTGGCGGCGCCGCCGGGACCAGACCATTTCCTTTGACCAGCCGATGGGGTCGGAAAATGAAACGACCCTGGCGGAGGTGTTTCCCGCGGAGCTGGAAACCCCGGAGGACGCGACGGTCACCCAGGAATTTGTGAATCGCGTGGCGGAGTGCATGGACAAGCTGAGTCCGAAACACCGTGAGATTCTCGTTCTTCGCAACGTCAAGAACCTGTCCTACGAGGAGATCGCCGAGATCCTCGCCATCAGCGTGGGAACAGTCAAAAGCCGGATCGCGCGCGCCCGGGAAAGCCTGCGCGACAAAATGGGGGATGAATTCAAGTGAAAGAATCCAAGTTCATTGAGCTGCTTAATCTCTATATCGACCAGCAGATTTCGCCTGAGGATGCCGCGCTGCTGGAGGAAGAGATTTTGAACAATCCGCGCCATCGGCGGATCTACCATCAATACTGCAAGATGCACCGTGCCTGCACGCTGATCATGGAAAACATCAGCGCCCGCGCGGATCAGGCGACGACCGGCGTGGAGGAAGCGGCCAGCCGGGTCGTCGACTTCGGGCTGCGCCCGCGGCGCACGGCGTGGGGATACTATGCCGCCGGTCTGGCGGCCGCGGCCTGCGTGGCGTTGGTGGCGGTGCAGGTTTTCCTGCGCTCGGATCGCAATTCCGCCCGTGGCAGTCTCGCGACGTCCCCGGCAGCCAGCCTGGTGTCGGCCCAGACGGGTCCGGCCAAGACTTCGGTGCCGGTGCATATGGATGCAACGGCTTCCTCCGCAAGCCGGCCGGCCGGATCGCTCAACGCCCAGCAACTGCTGGTATTTTCGCCGGGAAACGTTCCGAGCAAGACGCCGTCAATCATCGTCAAATCACCGGCCGACCATGCCTTGCCGCCGTCGGTGCTGCCGGTCTATGCCACCCCCACGACCCTGCGTCCGAGCATCGAGCAGTTTGTCTTTGAGCAGTCTCCGGCAATCTCCAGCAGCCCGATGATTTACCGCAACCGCCAGCAGATGGATGGACAGACGGAAATGACCGCTTTCCAATTCCAACGCTGAGTCGGGCTTCACTTCACGGCCTTCCCGCCGGTAAGCGCGCCACCCGGCGCGCTTTTTTGTCAGCCGAGCGCTTTCTTGACGAGCTGTTCGGTGGCCGCGGAGGCACCAAGCGCAAGCCAGGCTTGGCGGACCATCTTGTCGGCCTCGGCGGCCTTGTAGCCGAGGGCGATAAGGGCCATCACGGCGTCGCGCTGATTGTTGGTGATCGCCTGGCCCGGGGTGGAGCCGGACAGGCTTCCCGCCGCGGCGGGTGATCCCGACAGGGGAAGGAACCGTCCCTTAAGCTCGATGACCAGCCGCTCAGCCGTCTTTTTGCCGATACCCGGACATTTTGCGAGGATGGCCACATCGCCGCCCGCAATGGCGCTCTGCAGCAGGGGCAACGAAAGGCGGCTCATGATGCTGAGGGCGACCTTGGGGCCGACTCCCGTCACTTTTTCGATAAGCAGGCGGAAAAAATCCCGCTCCTCAGCGCTCGCGAAACCGTAGAGCGTCTGTGCATCCTCGCGATAGACCACCAGCGTATGCAGCTTCACGGTGCCGCCCCGCGCCGGAAGTTTTTCCGCCGTCGTCACCGGAACATTCACCTCGTAACCAAGGCCGTTGACTTCCACGACCGCCATCAGCGGAGTCGCCGCGACCAGCGTGCCTTGAATGCTGGTGATCATCGCGCTCAATCCCTCAGGCCGAGGACGTCCTGCATGTCGTAGACACCGGGCGGTTGGGAAACAACCCATTGCGCGGCGCGCAGCGCGCCGCGGGCAAAGATCGCGCGATCGGACGCCTTGTGCGCGAGTTCGAGCCTCTCGCCAAGGGCGGCGAAGATCACCGTGTGATCCCCCACGACGTCACCCCCGCGCAAGGCATGGATGCCCACCTCCCGCGGTGAGCGCTCGCCGGTGATGCCCTGCCGGCCGTGGCGTAGCGCGGCCGGCGTCAGCTTGCGCTCCTGGAGGATGATTTCGAGGAGACGCGCGGCGGTGCCGCTCGGCGCATCTTTTTTGAAACGGTGATGCATCTCGACCACCTCGGCGTCGTAGTCGGCATCGAGAATGTGCGCCGCCTTCTGCGTAAGATGGAACAGCAGGTTGACACCGACCGAAAAATTACCCGTCCAGACACAAGGAATCCGGGCCGCTAGGGCGAGCAGGCGCTTTTTTTCCGCTGCGGCGTGGCCGGTCGTGCCGATGACGATGGGCTTGTGGTGCTTGCCGGCGAGTTGCAGCAAGGCGGAGGTGGCCGCCGGCGCGCTGAAATCGACGATCACATCGCACGCGCCGATTCCGGCCGCCGGGTCGTCGCCGACGTCGGCGGTGGCGGCGATGCGCAAGCCCATGTCGCCGGCGGCGGCGATCACGGCCCGGCCCATGCGGCCTCGGGCACCATTGAGAAGGATGGAGAGGGGCATGGTGCGGAGCAGCTAGTTGATGAATGAAGCGAGGGTCTGGTTGAGCGTGGCGAAATTGGCCGCGGTCATTTCACACAGCGGCAGGCGCACCTCCGGCGAACGGATGCGACCCGCCGTGGCGAGCGCCGTCTTGATGGGCACGGGATTGGTTTCCAGAAACAACGCCTTGAACAACGGATAGAGCCGGCGGTGTAGTCTGGCCGCCTTGCGGTAATCACCGGCCAAGGCGAGATGGGTCAGCTTCACCAGTTCGCGGGGCAGCAGGTTGGAAGCGACGCTGATGACGCCTTCCGCGCCCACCGCCATGAAGGGCAGCGTGAGGGAATCGTCGCCGCTGATGACCGTGAGGTCATCACCGAGCGCCTGCTTGAGCTGGTCGACACGATCGACCGAGCCGCCGGATTCCTTGATGTAGCGCACGTGCGGAAACTTTGCCCGCAGGCGTGCCACCACCGGCACGCTGATCTCCACGCCGCAGCGGCTGGGAATGGAATACAGGACAATCGGTCGATCGGTCGCCTCCGCCACCTGGGAGAAATGACGGAAAAGACCTTCCTGCGTCGGCCGGTTATAGTAGGGCGCCACGACCAGCATGGCGTCAGCGCCGGCGTCATGCGCCGCCCGGGTGAGGGCGAGCGCTTCCTGCGTGGAGTTTGAACCCGTACCCGCGACCACCGGCACCCGTCCCCGCGCCGCTTCGATCACGCATCGAACAACGTCCATGTGCTCCGCGTGCGAAAGCGTAGCCGACTCGCCCGTCGAGCCTGCCGGTACCAGGCCGTTGATTCCGGATTTTATCTGGAAATTCACCAGCGAGCGAAGATCGTCATAGGCGACCTTCTGCCGTTGAAACGGAGTCACAAGCGCAGTGAGAGTACCGGTGAGCGGGCGCCACTTCATATTTTATTGGATAAGATGGTGGAATGTAGCCTTGATGACCAAAGCAGACCCGGCTAGAAAAGCACATTCTTTTTTCATCCCACGCTCCCAACCGCACCGTCTATGGAACCTGTCGATCTATTTCATGAAGTCCTCAAGCTCGCCGTGGAGAACAACGCGAGCGACGTCGTCGCCAAATCAAACAAGCCCGCCTATCTTCGCCTCAGCGGCAGACTCAAGCCGGTCGACATGGATCCCATTCCCGGGGATATCGTCCGAGGCTTCGTGGAGGCCACCATGCCGCGGAATCTTCACGCCATCTGGGAGCGCGACGGCCAGGTGGACTATGCCTACGCGAAGGAGGAGGTCGGCCGTTTTCGCGTCAACGGCTTCCGCCAGCGCGGCTCGGTCACCGTGGTATTCCGCTATATCAAAAGCCGTCCGCCCAACTTCGAGGAGTTGAATCTTATGGCGGATCCGCTCATCCGGCTGGCTAATTCCAAGGACGGAATTCTGCTGGTCTGCGGCGCCACCGGTGCGGGAAAGAGCTCGACGATGGCGGCCATGCTGAACTGGGTTAACCAGAACCTCGACCGGCATGTCATCACCCTGGAGGATCCGATCGAATACACGTTCACCGACGACAAATCGGTCTTTGAGCAGCGCGAAATCGGCATCGATGTGATCGACTTTCCCATGGCCATCCGCGCCGTGCTGCGCCAGAATCCGGATATCATCCTCATCGGCGAAATGCGCGACCGGGAGACGATTGAGACCGCCATTTCCGCCGCCGAGACCGGCCACCTCGTATTCTCGACGATGCATGCCGCCACTGTGCAACAGGCGATGACGCGCCTTTTTGAATTCTTTCCCTCCGACCAGATTTTGCAGGCTCGCCGTCAAGTGTCCGGCGCGGTGCGGGGTTTCATCTGCCAGAAATTGATTCCCGCGCTGGAGGGCGGAGGCCGGTATCCCGCGTTTGAAATCCTTGTGGCGGACAGCACCGTGCGGAATCTGCTGCTGGAGGGCCAGTTTGACAAAATCCAACAATTGCTGGAGGTGGGCGATGAAGTCGGGTCGCAGTCCTTCAACAAGGACCTCTACCGCCTGATCAAGGCCGCCAAGATCAGCAAGGCCGAAGGCCTGCGTTTCTCGCCGAATCCGCAAGCCCTCGACATGAATCTCAAGGGAATCTTCATCAAGTGATGCGACCTTCACCGCCGCGGGGGCGGCCCGCGGCCGACCGGAAAGACTTCCCGCGGTTCGATCGGATTAAGGCTTGGTTTTTCTCCGGCGGACCGGTTTAACCCCCGCTTTTCGCCATGTCGCGTGCACTTCTTTTCGCCGGCCAAGGCGCCCAAAAAGTGGGCATGGGCAAATCGCTGTACGAAAACTCCGTCACGGCCCGCTCGCTTTACGACGAGGCGAACCGCGTTCTCGGCTGGGATCTTGCCCGGATCAGTTTCGAGGGCCCCGACGCCGAACTCACGCAGACCCGGGTATGCCAACCGGCGCTGTTTGTGCACGGCATGGCACTCCATGCGATCCTCCGGGAGCAGGGGAAGCTCGGCGAGGTCAAGTTCACCCTGGGCCTCAGCCTTGGAGAGATCACCGCCCTGACCGCTGCCGGCGTCTTCGCCTTCGCCACCGGCCTGCGCATCGTTGCGGAGCGCGGACGGTTGATGCAGGTGGCGTGCGAGCAAACCAACGGCACGATGGCGAGCATCATGGGCGAGGAGCGGGAGAAGGTCGCCGGGCTCTGCCAGGAATTCGATGTCGAGATGGCCAACCTCAACTGCCCGGGCCAGATCGTCATTTCCGGAGAGAAAAGCAAAATCAACGCCACGGTGGCGGCCGCGAAGGAGCGCGGCATGCGGAAGGTGATCACGCTCAACGTCGCCGGTGCCTACCACAGCCGTCTCATGGAGCCGGCGCGTGCCGCGTTTGCCTCCTTTCTGGCGGGAATGCCCTTGGCGCGGCCGAACCTGACAGTTTTTACGAACACCACCGGCCGGCCGGTCGTTGAGCCGGCCGACATTCGCACGGCGCTGGCCCGGCAGGTCGTCTCTCCCGTCCTGTGGGAGGATTGCATGCGCAACGTGGCGGCGGCCGGCGCCGCGCAGTTCTGGGAACTCGGGCCGGGTGGCGTCCTCGCCGGTCTGGCGCGCCGCACCAGCAAGGACTGGCCGGTGAAGAGTTTTGCGGAGTTTGCCGATTTAGCCGCTTGAAAGCAGCTGGAGGCGGCCTCAGATTGGCGGTTTTCACGCAACCGACGCCCGGCGGCCGGGTCCTCCGGCCCATGCGCATGGACGTATCGCTCAAACGCAACTTCTGCATCATCGCCCACGTCGACCACGGGAAAACGACGCTCTCCGACCGTCTGCTCGAACGCACCCACACGGTCAGCCAGCGGGAGATGAAGGACCAGATGCTCGACTCCATGGACCTCGAAAAGGAGCGCGGCATCACGATCAAGAGTCATCCGGTGACCATGCATTATACGGCGAAGGATGGCCGGCTGTATCAGCTCAACCTCATGGACACGCCGGGCCACGTCGATTTCTCCTACGAGGTCTCCCGCAGCCTTGCCGCGTGCGAAGGGGCGGTGCTGCTGATCGACGCGGCCCAGGGCGTCGAGGCGCAGACCGTGGCCAACGCCCACCTGGCGTTCGCGCAGAAACTCAAGGTCATCCCGGTCATCAACAAGATCGACCTGCCGAGCGCCAACCTCGAGCTCTGCACCCGCCAGCTTGAGGACATCCTGACGATTCCCGCGGAGGAGGTGATTCTGGCGAGCGGCAAGGCCGGGATCGGCATCACCGAGATTCTTGAAGCCATCGTGGCGCGCGTGCCGCCGCCGCGCTGGGCCGACTACAAGGGCACGCGCATTCTCGTCTTCGATTCCAAGTACGATTCCTACCGCGGCGTCATCGCCCACGTGCGCGTGTTTTCCGGCACGATCAAGGCCGGCGAAATGATGATGCTCATGAGCACCGGCCAGAAGGCCGAGGTGAAGGAAGTCGGCGTCTTCCGCCCGAAGATGGAGCCCGACGTCGAACTCGGCGCCGGCGACGTCGGCTATATCGTCAGCAACATCAAGGCGACGGGGGACATCAAGATCGGCGACACCATCACCCACGCGAACCGGCCCGCCACCGCGATGCTGCCCGGCTACAAGGAGGTGCATCCCATGGTGTATTGCGGCCTCTACCCGCTGGAGACGCAGGACTACGAAAAGCTCAAGGCGGCGATCGCGCGGCTGCGGCTCAACGATTCGGCGTTCGTTTACCAGCCGGAAACCTCGGTCGCGCTCGGCTTCGGCTTCCGCTGCGGCTTTCTCGGCCTCCTGCACATGGAGGTCATCCAGGAACGCATCCGCCGCGAGTACGACGTGGACATCATCTCCACGTACCCGAGCGTCGTCTACAAGGTGAAAGTCCATGGCCGCGAAATGTTCGCGGTGGACAATCCGATCAACCTGCCCGATCCGGCCTCGCTCGAGGCGATCTACGAGCCGACCATCACCGCGTCGATCCACCTGCCCAACACCTGCCTCGGCGACATCCTCAATCTCATCATGGAGAAGCGCGGCGTGTGCGACCATACCGACACGCTCGACGCCACGCGGGTCATGCTGACCTGCACGCTGCCGCTCAACGAAATTCTGGTCGATTTCAATGACCGCCTGAAGAGCATGACCCACGGCTATGGCTCGATGGATTACGAACTGGGCGAGTACCGCGTCGCGGATCTGGTGCGGATGGACATCCTTGTGAACGGCGAACCGGTCGACGCCTTCGCCAGCATCGTGCACCGTTCCAAGGCCGAGGGCCAGGGCCGCGCGCTTTGCGAGAAACTCGCCGACATCATACCGCCGCAGATGTTCAAGGTCGCCGTGCAGGCCGCCCTCGGCGGCAAGATCATCGCCCGCGAGAACGTCCGTGCCATGCGCAAGGACGTGACCGCCAAATGCTACGGCGGCGACATCACCCGGAAGAAAAAACTCCTTGAGAAACAGAAGGAAGGCAAAAAGAAGATGAAGCAGATCGGGCGGGTCTCCATTCCGCCCGACGCCTTCATTCAGGTCCTCAAGAACCGTTAACCCCCTTTGACATGTTCGGATTTTTTGATTCCCCCGAACGCAAGCTGCGCGAGAACGCCGCCAACTGGCTGCAGCTCGCGGACAAAATTTTGCACTACCAGCGCGACCGTTTGACGGCGGCGCAAACGCAGGAGCTGTTGCTGAAAAGCACGGATTTGCAGCTCAGGCTCAAACAGCGGGCCGACGCCAGCAAGCTCAAGCAGGGCATCGAGGTGCTCGAAGGCGTATTGCGACAAGTCGGGGGCACGTTTTACCCCAAGTCGGCGATGGTGGAGAACGTCGAGTTTTTCCTCATGGCGATCATCATCGTCCTGGGCATCCGGACCTATTTCCTCCAGCCGTTCAAGATTCCCACCAACTCGATGTGGCCAAGTTACCACGGGATGAAGGGCGACAATTTCCCGCCAGGGACGGCGGCGCCCGGCATACCGGAGCGGGTCTTCCGGTTTGTCGCGTTCGGCGCGCAACGGCGCACAGCGGTGGCCCCGCACGATGGCGAGGTCTCGGCGCAGTTCTTCAGAGACGGCCGGATGGCTTACACGGTGCGGCACGGTTACAAGTGGCTGATCGTGCCGACTCAAGTGCATGAATACACCTTCTGGGTGGACGGCGCCGCGGCGACGGTGCGCGTGCCCGCGGATTTCAGCGATTTCGACCAGCTGGTCCAGGAGACGTTCTTTGGCAGCCACGACAACTTCATGCGCCAGGTTGACAATGCCGGCAAGAATGGCGGCGTGACGCGCGACGACATCCAGCTCCGGGACGACGCCGGCGACACCGCCGTCGCCTATCGGGTCAGGCTCGGGAAAACCGTCCGCGCGGGCGAGCTGATCATGCGCTTCGATATTCTGACCGGTGACCTGCTGTTTGTCGACCGGTTGAGCTATCACTTCAGGCGACCGCAGGTCGGGGACGGCTTTGTCTTTCGCACCCGCAACATTCCGGGCATCGGCGAGGACCAGTACTACGTCAAACGCCTCGCGGGCCGGCCAGGCGACATCTTGGAGATCCGCCCGCCGGTGCTCTATCGCAACGGCCACCCGATCACGGGAGCGGCGGCGTTCGATCAAAACGCGAGGCGCGAAGGACTGTATCGCGGCTATTTCAACGCACCGCCGGACGGCAGTTACTTGCTCAAGGATGAGAAACTGACCGTGCCACCCCACGTGTTCTTTGCGCTCGGCGACAACTCGGCCAACAGCAGAGACGGGCGTTATTGGGGCTTCGTGCCGGAAAAGGAGGTCGTGGGCCGGCCGCTGTTCATCTATTATCCGTTCACGCGGCGCTGGGGTCTGGCGCGGTAGCGGAACGCATGCGGCGTCAGCCGGCGCACCGTAGCTCGCGAAAGCAGCCAAGACTGGGTCGCGCCGCCATCCATCCATTGTCAACTAATAGTTGACAATGGCAGAGGGCGGACGCGACTGGGAGAGGTTCCCCCTGCCGCCCGTCGGGCGGTCGCGAAACCCGACGGCGGCACGAGAAGGCACGAAGGGCAGACGTGGCCATCCAGGTGCTACTTTCGTGGGATCGCCGCGTCGCCCCGCGCTTGCGGGGCTCCTCGCGATGACCAGCCATACTGGGACACTGCTCATGGCCCTGCTGTCGCGAATGAGGTGATCAATTCATTCCGTAGATGAGGATCTTGAACGTGCCCGGGATCATCTTGGGACGCTGCCGGGGGGTTCCGGCCGCCGGCTCGGGCTGGGCCTCATACTTGGCTGTGGCCAGGTAAATATTATGCGTCTTGGGATCGAGCGTCATCGTCCGCGCGCCGCGCTCGGTCGGGAGCGTCTGCACCACGGTGAGTTTGTCCGGCGTTTCTTCCTTGGCAATGGTGACCGTGCCGGCACCGCAGGAGGCGAAGGCGAGCTGGGTGCCGGGATCGAAGGCATTGGCATCGACGCCTTGGTCGATGGGTACGGTGGTGACGACTTTGCCATTGGTGCTGTCCATCATTACCATCAGCTTGTTGCCGCAGCCCAGAAAGAGGCGGTGATGCTCCACGTCGATGGCCATGCCCGAAGCTTCCTCACCGGGCGCGACCGGCCAGGTGGCCACGACTTGATGGGTCGTCGTATCAATGACGGCGACTTCGCTCTTGTCTTCGATGTTGTCATAAACGCGTCCAGCCGTTGGGTCCGCCGCGGAAAATTCTGGTTTCCCGGACAGGGGAATCGTCGCGACAATCGCACCGGTTTTCGCATCAAACACGGTCGCCGACCGGCCGCGGCCGTTGAACATGTAAGCCTCCTGTCGGCCCGGCTCGTAGAGCATCCCGTCCGGATTCTGGCCGGTGTCGACTTTCAAAAGGGTCTGCAGGGATTCCAAATCAACGATGCCGGCCTTGTTCTCCCGGCCATTGCTCGTAAAGCCCCGCTTCAGGTCGGGGGCAAGCGCCACGCCGTGGATTCCCGGCGTGTCAGCGATCTCGCCGACGATCTCATTCTTGTCGATATCGATGACCACCACCTTGGTGGCGTGACTGACATAGAGACGGCGCCCCACCGGATCCACCGAGAGGTAGTCCCAGCCGCCTTCGCCGCCGACGGGAATTTCCTTGAGAAAGTGATAGGGGCCGTCGGCGCGGCAGATGGGGGCGAGCGCTGCGCCGAGGACGGACAGGATGGTCGCGGCAAGAAGCCGCCGTTGGGTTCGCTTCATGGTGATTAGCCTCCTTGGAAGTAACTCTAGGGTAGGGCGGGACAAAGAATAAACGCCGAAAAGTAGTCTCCGGCAACGTCGGGGAGTCATTTTAAGCAAGCTGCCTGGCGTCTGAGGAAATTAATCACGATACCCAGTGCAGGCAAAGGTGGACCCAATCTTGAGGAGCAGTTCTTGCCTGTGTTATCCAGGTCCCATGGGCAGGCTAGTGTTGTGTCGCATAAATAAGCTTCAATAAGCTCGACATTCGGCCCCGATCATTTTTGCTCGTGGGCCATGCCTCGCCGCCGTCCTGACGCCACCATCGTGCTTACTGCTGAACAACGCCAAGA